>Ga0207648_10008370_pt1 | contig 10027 bp, 11 predicted proteins | sample KBSMisM32_FD_184310 | JGI IMG/M metagenome (GOLD analysis project Ga0207648, IMG submission 184310) | Miscanthus rhizosphere microbial communities from Kellogg Biological Station, Michigan, USA - KBS Miscanthus M3-2 (SPAdes) (version 2) | ecosystem: Host-associated > Plants > Roots >... | reverse complement strand
CCGCGAGACCTTTTGATCCGTATCGAAGTGAAACACCTCTGCGGCAAGGCGACCACGAGCGCCCTTGTAGTAAAGAGTGATGCTGGTTACGCCAACGAGTACGGATATCAATTCTAAGTTCAGGTCAGGGATAAGCTCCAGGGCTTTGGTCCAGTACGCACCGACTGCTGCCTTTCCCCGGAGGGTTCCGGAAGGTTCGGCGACGACTTGGATAATGACAGGCGAGGACATTTCAAAGTCGTCCGCGTAGTGCGACAGGACTCTGTCTAAATCGTGGGCATTCCATGAATCGATCCAGTCGGCTGCGAAACGTTCGGCAAAGCCCTTATCCATCTCTTCGAATCTCCAATTCAACGAAGGCGAGTCACGACGGTGCGCAGTGTTCGGTCGCCCGCCGTAGGCGGGTCAGCTGGAACGGGCGGTTGGGCCTCTGTACTGGCATGTGGGTAGAGGAAGTTGAAAAGAGCATTGGTGGCCGGTGTCATACCGGCCGCGCTTGGGCGCAAGAACTCATTTTCTCCGGCCAAGACCTTCACATAGATGGCTTCGAATACACGCTTCACTTGTCCCGGTCCAATGAGCTCCCTGTCGAATCCCGGAATGATCCCGATCAGCTGCCAGCCGGCCTTCTCGAAGCCAATCTGCATATTGCGAACCTTAAGTGTCGCCAGCCCGTAGACCATCCCCATACCCATCGCGCTGCCGATCGCTTCCATGAGCGCAGGGAAAAGCTTGCTGAGGCCGGCGCCTCGATGTGGCATTGAAATCGCTCCAACTCTCCCGTAGAGAACCTGGCTGTCCTTGTCACGCTCAACCGACAACGTGCCAGCCCATCGGTTTCCCTCTTTGAATAGGATGACGAAGAAATCGTGGTCAGCGGTTCCGTCGAAGAACACGCGGTTCGCGTAAAATTCTTCGCGCAAAAAGCAGCTCGCGTTGCCGACCGCGAGACCCGGGAACCACTCGTCTAGAGCGTTTACAAATGCCGGCACCTCGGATCGCTTGAGTAACTCATAGCGATATCCGGGAGGAGGTGGAACACTGGCGGTAAGACATTGAGCTGTCGGCCATGTCATGGGGAGTCACCATCGCAGCGTTGGGCATTTCAAGTATGACCCCGTCTGTCCACCTTCAATCCTCCATACGAGTGACCGGCTGAGTGGAGTCGGTTGTACGCGTCAACGAAAGATGTCGCGTATTGCACTTGAACCGTTGTGAGGCACGGGATTCCAGCACAGTCTGCTGAGTAGGTGTATTAGACAAACTTCACGAAACGGCCGGTTTTGTTTCGCGCGTTTCACGTAACGACGTCTGCTTTCTAGGGACCGATATGACCGTTCAGGGTCGAACTGCGACATCAACAATTACCAATCGCGTTCAGACTCGACCGTCGCTGAACGGCCACAGCCGACATTCGCGGAGCTGCTACTCGATCACCCGATCTGCCCGCAGCAGAACTGACTGAGGTATCCGGATTGCGAGTTCGCGGGCAGTCTTGAGATTTACGACAAAATCAAATTTAGTCGGCAGCACCACGGGGTCTCGCGGCGGGTGGTGACACCTTTGCTCGTTCGTCCGCGAAGCGCGCGCGGCCTTTGAACCGGTACATGGCCGCTGAAGTGGAATGTCACAAAGCGCCGTCACCGGTCAATCAGCAGCGCAGCTCCGCCTCGACATACCGATATTCAACGGTCCCGCTCGCTGCCGCGTCTTGCGGTCGGTCCCATCTCCGCCACTTTTCCGCGCGACGCCGTGAGCTCCCCGGGGGCTTACTCTTGCGAAAAACGGCTTCATCCAAGCCGCCTGAGGCGCGAGCGATGCTAGACTAAGTCATCTCGCACGCCCGGGTTCGACGTGATGTCGCAGGTTTTTCGCCTCGCATGTGCGCTCGCACTGCTTGCCGCGTGTTGCGTGATGCCTGCGCTGGCCCAGAATGAGGCCGTTCCAGCCTTCAAGACAGTCGACTCGATCGAGGCGCGTGTCCAGGGCTGTGTGACATGCCACGGTCAGAGCGGTCAGGGCACCAATAACGGCTACTTCCCGCGCATCGCGGGCAAGCCCGCCGGCTATCTCTACAATCAACTCGTCGCGTTTCGCGACGGCACTCGGCAGTACCCGCCGATGAACTACCTCGTCGCGTACCTGCCCAATGCGTATCTGCGCGAGATGGCTGAGTACTTCGCGAAGCTTCGCCCGCCGTTCTCGGCGAAGGAGCCTGCGCCCGCAGATGCGGCGATTCTCGAGCGCGGCAAGGTGATCGCCACCACGGGCGATCCCGGAAAAGGCATTCCGCCGTGCATCGCGTGCCACGGCGCGCGCCTCACCGGAATGAATCCCGGCATTCCCGGTCTCGTAGGCCTGCACGCCGCGTATATCACGGCGCAACTTACGCGTTGGCGCGTCGGCAGCCGACATGCAGACGACCCGGATTGCATGAAGCGGGTGGTTTCGCGGTTGTCGGAAGCCGACATCGCTGCTGTGGCTGCGTGGCTCGCGGTGCAGGATCCGCCGAGCGATTCGTCGCCTGAATCGTCCAACCTCGTGCGCATGCCGCTGGCGTGCGGAAGTCAATCGTGACCGGCGCCCGCATTGTCATCGCCGTTGTCGTGCTCGCGGCCGCGGCCGTCGTCGCGTGGATACTGCTGCGTCCGGGCGAGCTGCCGCGTACGGGCGTGCCTGCACCCGTGACGAATGCGACGACCCAGTACTTGAGCCGCGGAGAATATCTCGCTCGCGCAGGGGATTGCGTTGCATGCCACACCACGCCTACCGGGAAGCCGTTTGCGGGCGGCCGCGCAATGCCGACGCCGTTCGGCAATCTCTATGTGCCCAACATCACGCCCGACGACGAAACCGGCATCGGGAAATGGACGGCCGACGAGTTCTACCGCATGATGCACACGGGCATCTCGCGCGACGGCGCGCTGCTCTATCCTGCCATGCCCTTCGCGTCGTACACGAAGGTGACGCGCGAGGACTGCGACGCGATTTACGCGTATCTCATGTCGGTTCCGCCGGTGCACCAGAAGAATCGGCCGCACGAGCTTCGATTCCCCTTCAACAAGCGCGAACTGCTGGTCGGCTGGCGCGCGCTGTACTTCAACGAAGGGGAGTACGTGCCCGATTCCTCACAGTCCGCGCAATGGAATCGCGGCGCTTACCTCGTGGAGGGTCTCGGGCACTGCGCGATGTGCCACACCGCCATCAACCGGCTCGGCGGGTCGAGCGAATCGCAGGCGTTCGAAGGCGGGATGATTCCCAACCAGAACTGGTATGCGCCGTCGCTGACGTCGAATCGCGAGGCGGGCCTCGCCGACTGGAGCGAGAAAGATATCGTCGACCTGCTGCAGGTCGGCGTGTCCAAGCGCGCCACCGTGTACGGTCCCATGGCCGAGGTCGTCTATAACAGCCTGCAATACCTCACCGACGAGGACGTGGCGGCGATGGCGGTCTACTTGAAGTCGTTGCCCAAGCGCGACGCCGAGCCGCAGCCGACGAGCCAGGCGCGGCTCGTCGGTCCCGAGATCCTCGAGACGGGCCGCAAGGTCTACGAGACGCAATGCGCGATGTGTCATGGCGCGGAGGGCAAGGGAAATCCACCGCAGTTTCCGCCGCTCGCAGGGAACCAGTCGATCACCATGTCGTCGCCGGTCAACTCCATCCGCATGGTCCTCAACGGCGGCTATTCGCCCGGCACGAGGAAGAATCCGCGGCCGCATGGAATGCCGCCATTTGCGCACATACTGAACGATGCGCAGGTCGCGGCGGTGATCACCTACATCCGCGTCGCATGGAACAATACCGGCACGCCGGTGATGCCCGCCCAATCGAGCGAGCTGCGGACGTTATTGCCGGAGTGAGGAGCACATGACACCTGCCGACGAGGAAACAAACCGTCGTGTCGACGAGATCGTCCGCCGGGGACCCTCCGGCGCGTTCGCGGTCGCCGGCATCGCGACCGCCATCGTAACGATCCTCTACTTCGCGTTCTACTTCGTCGTGTACCTGCCGCGTGGAGCGGTCTCGTGAATGCAGCGAGCACACCGGCGCCCGACCCGCACGCCGCGGCCGCCGCAGCCGAGCGCCAGTGGGCGATCGTGGTCGGCATCATCATCGCTTTGCTGGTGGCAATGATGGTGTTCACGGGCGTGCAATGGGCCGCAATGCCACCGTCGCGCGTCGAGACCATCGATCCGCGTACGCTGCACGTGTCGGGCGAGTTCGTCGAAGGCAACCTCGGCACCGCCGTTGAAGCAGACGGCCGCGTTGTGGCGCGCCTCGTCGCACAGCAGTATTCGTTCGAGCCGCAGTGCATCGTCGTACCCGAGAAGGCACCCGTCACCTTCCGGGCGACCAGCACCGATGTTGTCCACGGCTTCGTGGTCGGCACGACCAACGCCAACGTGATGCTGGTGCCGGGGTTCATCGCCACGTTCACGACGACGTTCCAGAAGGCGGGCGAGCATTTGATGCCGTGCCACGAATACTGCGGCACCGGTCACGAAGCGATGTGGGCGCGCGTGCAGGTGATTCCCGCCAACGAGTTCGCCGCGCGCACCGCCCGCGGGCAGAGGATCAACTGTGTTCGCCGCTAAAAAGCTGGTCCTTGCACACTTCTGGGTCGCGTTCGCGGGGTTCCTGCTCGCCATCCTGCTGGGCGAGTGGCAGATGTACGTGCGTAGCCCTCTCCACGCGTGGGTGAACAACCCGGAGCATTACTACCGGTCGGTCACCGCGCACGGAACGGTAATGGCGTACGTGATGCCGACGCTCGTGGCGATGGGATTTGGTTACGCGATCACCGAACTCTCGCTCAAGCGGCCGCTCATCGGCGTGCGTTGGGCGTGGGCGGGATTCTGGCTCGTCGTCGCCGGCACGGTGATCGCCGCCGCCACCGTGGCAGCGGGCAGGGCCTCGGTGCTCTACACGTTCTACCCGCCGATGATCGCCAGTCCTTTCTATTACATCGGCGTGGTGCTGGTCGTAGTGGGGTCGTGGATCTGGGTGGCGCTGATGTCGATCAACCTGCATGCTTGGCGCAAGGCGAACCCGGGAGCCACGGTACCGCTCGCGATGTTCGGCAACGTCACCGGCGCGTACCTGTGGGCGTGGACGTCGGTGGGGGCGGCCGTCGAGGTCCTGTTACTCATCCTGCCGGCGGCGCTCGGTCTGAAAAGCACGATCGACGCCGGATTGTCGCGCGTGTTCTTCTCGTGGACGCTGCACGCCATCGTCTACTTCTGGCTCATGCCGGCGTACATCGCGTTCTACAGCATCGTCCCACGCGCGATCGGCGGACGGCTGTACAGCGACACGATGGCACGGGTGGCGTTCGTCCTGTTCCTCGTATTCTCCATGCCGATCGGCATGCATCACCTGTTTGCCGACCCGCAGGTTGGCGCGGGGTTCAAGTTCGTCCATGCCGCGATGACGGCGATGGTGTCCGTGCCCACATTGCTTACGATATTCACCATCACGGCATCGGTCGAGATCGCGGGTCGCCTGCGCGGCGGCACGGGTGTTCTCGGCTGGGTCAAGGCGCTGCCCTGGGACAACCCGGTCATGCTCGCGGTCACGTTCTCGTTCGTGATGCTGGGGTTCGGCGGCGCCGGCGGCATCATCAACATGAGCTATCAGCTGAACGAGACGGTGCACAACACGCAGTGGGTCACCGGTCACTTCCACCTCATCTTCGGTGGCGCCATCGTGATCATGTACATGGTGATCGCTTACGAGCTATGGCCGCAACTCACGGGCTGCGCACCGCTGCGCGGCGGCGCGGTGAAGGTGCAGCTTTGGCTGTGGTTCATCGGCATGCTCGTACTGACGATGCCGTGGCATCTCGTGGGCTTGCTCGGGATGCCGCGGCGGATGGCGTACTACGACTATTCGAACCCCGTGCTGCAGCCGCAGGCGTGGACGGTCACGATGTCCACTGTCGGCGGGCTTGTCCTCGTCGTCTCCACGGTGCTTTTCGTCTACATCCTCGCGCGGGCGCGCCGCGTCGACCCGGCGCCCGTGCCGTTCACCTTCAGCCTCGCCGCGCACGCCGGCGAGCGTACGCCGGCCGCACTCAACACGTTCGGCCTGTGGGTGGCGATGATGATCGGTCTCACGATCGTGAATTACGGCTATCCGATCGCTCAGCTCGCGATGCTCAAGGAGACGTCGGTGCCCGTCATACAAATAGGCGGGCCGTAATGGAGAACGGCGACCGCATCGCGTGGGGCAATCCCTGGGTGCGCTGGAGCATCGTCTGGCTCTTCGTGCTGACGGTGGGCGCCTTCCTGGTCGGCTTCGTGCTGCTCCCGTCCGTGCATCGCGACTACACGGCGGGCGGGATATGGCTCGCGATCTGCCGCGCCGCCGGCCTGCCAAGCAACTGGGCGCCGTCGCCACGTCGCGAGAGCGAGAAAGGGGCAACGAGCGTGGTGCTCCTGCCCGCAATGACGACGCATGGATCGAGCGACGCGATCGGCCGCGGCGCGACGCTCGCGCTCCAGCAGTGCAGCATGTGCCACGGCGCGCAGGGCTTGAGCGAGGCGAACGCGCCCAACCTCGCGGGCCAGTATCCCGAGGTCATCATCAAGCAGTTGCAGGATTACAAGCGCGGCGACCGCGGTGGGTCGTTCATGCTTCAGATCTCGCGCAATTTGTCGGACCGCGACATCGAGGACGTCGCCGCGTACTACGACTCGCTGCCCAAGGCGCGCACCGCGCCGGCCCGATACGACGAAGCGACTGCGCCGGCGCTGGTTCGCGTCGGCGACCCGCTGCGCAACATCGCGCCTTGCATCGCCTGCCACGGCGGGACCGATCACAAGCTGGGCGCGCCGTGGCTCGAGGGCATGCCCAAAGAGTATCTCGTCGTGCAGCTCAGGGATTTCCAGACGGGCACGCGACGCAACGACAGCCATGCGCAGATGCGCAACATGACTCGCGAGATGACGGCAGCCGAGACCGAGCAGGTCGCGGATTTCTATGCGCGACGTCCTAAGGAAGGCGATGGCAAGTAACGCGTAGTTCGGCCCGAGGCTCGGCCCACATCACTTATGGTTGACGGACCCATCCGTAGCCCCAGGAATAGCTCAAGCAGCTCGCGGGGTCCGCCGAGCGGCGCGCGGCGGCGACTCGAAAAAAATCGCGCTCGAATCAAGAGGGGAACGGTGCGTCGGGCAACCCGCTACCCGCCGTTCTACTTTGTCTTTTCGAAGGCGGCGCGATAATGTCGCTCTTCCAAGCACGACGGAGGCACCATGCCCGGCCACTTAGACGTCATCGAAATCCCATCCGCCGACCCGATCACCATTGCGCTGGGCGGAGACAACGACATCGTCATCGCGCAATTGCATGACGATGGACGAAGGGCGAGCGTTTATTTCGACGTCCAGCATGCGAACGCAATCGCCGCGGCGATCCTCTCGCTGGCGAAGCACTTCAGTGGAAGATGATGCGGGACGTGGAGATCCAGACACTTCGCAACCGCATCGCGCAGCTCGCCGCCGAAGGGCGCGAGCAGGAACGCGAGGCGGCGGCCTGGTTGCTGGCCGAACTGCAGATGCGTGGCCCGGTCGGCTTTAACCCCCGCGGGCCACTGGCTGAGCGGCGCGTCCCGCGGCTGCGCTATCCGGTGATCGAGGTGAACTGATTCGCGATGCTTGCTAAGGATTCGAACGAAGGCAAGAAGCAAAGCGAGTTCTTCCTCATAATTCGCCGCTTCTCGGCACGGTGAACGTCAACTAGGGTCGAACTCCGACCGTCGCCGACGGACGGATGGCGGCCAAAAACAGAGGACCGAGGCAGCCGGCGCCACGTGCCGGAGCGCGTTGTGGCTGCATTGATGGGGACTTGGTGCGCTCAGGCTCCAAAGCAGTCAGGCTACTCCGCCAATGTCGACACACAGCGTCCAGTCCATGGCGCGTGAGGTGCTTTATCGCGTTTAACCGACCAAGAGTGCCGCAGGATCTCATTGGGTCCGTGACACTGCCCACGCGACGCACCCGAACCGACGCTTCGGCTGTGTCGCGTGGTGTGACGTGCCACCCGATGATGGGCAGGCACGGCGTCGTGGTCAAGCGCGCGCCGGGACAAGTCTGGATTCGTTTCGACAACTGACGTGAGCAGAGCAAACTGCCGACACTGGTCTTGCGCTGGGCGTGGCTTTGTGTCGCCGCGATAGAAGACATCAAAAATGCGTCGGAGCTGATTGACGACATGCAATAGCACATCGTCGGTTGGCCTCCCCCTCACGATAGCTGCCCGCGGTGCCGATGCTGTGGCGGTGACCGCGGGCTTGTAAAAGCCAAGCCATTTGGCCGCCTCGCGAAGTGCCCTTGCGGCGTTGTAGGTGTCGGGTGACGAATACCCCAGCAAGTGTGCAAGGTCTCGGCGCTGGCTCTCGTCTAAACAGAAAGCCGTGGCAGTGAACCTAGATGAACCGGCCCGTGGTTTCGGTCTTGGCACTACGACTGCTCGGCCCTAATGCGCGGCGCCTTCGGTGGTGGGTGTCCGCCTTGTCGCAACGGTACGATCTCGCCACCATCACGTACCGCCGTAAGCTCGTTCTCGTACCACTGCATCAGCTTACGGCGGAGCTCGAGGCGCTTGGCGCGGTCGTAGGCGGCGGCTACTTTGTTGCCAACGACATGGTCGAGCTGTGCTTCGACGATTTCGGAGTTCTTACCAGCCTCGGCACAAAGGGTCTTGAACGTAGAGCGCCAAGAGTGCGGACTGTGCTTGCCAGCCAACTTGAGCACGTTGCGGTAGTGCTTCTCCACCCCTTCCGCGGTAATGGGGCGGCTCGGATCACGTGGAGCAGGGCACACGACCGCGGCATCGACACCGTCGGCCTCGTGCCACTCGTTGAGCGCGGCGAGCAGTTGCTTCGGGATCGGCACCTGGTGCGGGCCGCGCGCCTCATCATGAATCTTCATGCGCGCCCTGGGTATCGACCAGACTGCGGCTTCGAGATCGAATTCGCTCCAGTCAGCACCGACGATTTCGGCGATTCGCTGTGCCGTGAACGCCGCGAGCAAGTGGGCGCGCGCGATCCCTTTGGCGGGATCGGCAGCACGCGCGTTGCGCAGTATCTTACCGACCTCCACAGGATCGGTTATCGCCGGGAAGTGACGGCGTTGGATCTTCGGCCCGCGTCGGCGGGCCGGCAGAGGATTCCCCGGGACCAACCCTTCCTCGACCGCGAAATCCAGTATGCCGCGCAGCCTACGGCGAATCTTCTCGGCCATCATCGGTACCACGTTCTCGACGTCGCGCAGCACGCTCGCGGCAATCGGGGACGTGATCTGATGAAGCGGCAAGCCGTGCAGCGTCGACAAGTGACGCGCGATCGACTGCTCTACCTCACGCCGGTAGTCCGCCGTCCACCGCACGCGCCGTGCCTCGTGCGCGATCCAGCGCTTGGCGAAGTCCTCGAAGATCAGCGCATTGGCCGCGAGCTTACTCCGCCGCTCCACCCGCCTATGCAGGGTGACGTGCACATTGTTTTCAATCAGCTTGCGCGCGTTCTCGGCGCGCGTGCGGGCCTCATCGAGCCCGGTACGCGGATACTTGCCGAGTGTCGCAGTCTGTTGCCTACCGTCGTGCCGGTAGCGCAATTGCCAGGTCTTAACCCCAGTCGGCAGGATCGCGAGGTAAAGGTTCTCCCCGTCGGAAAGCCGCCGTATCGTCGCGCATGGCTTTGCCTTGCGTATCGCCGCATCGGTGAGCCTGTTCCGAGCCATTTCCGCCCCTGGTGGTAATAGGTTCCGGAAATTATTCCGGCCGCTTTGCTCGCCGTCGGTGGTAACAGCTGTCCCTTACCATCAAGTATAGTGGGCTTGGACGGAATGGCAAGGCACGGGGCGGGACGCGCTTTACAGGCAGCAGAGGGCGCCAATTTGGGTGGCGCACAGTCCTTCATAGTGAAGTTTGGAGGCGGGGGTCGGAATCGAACCGGCGTCCACGGCTTTGCAGGCCGCTGCATGACCACTCTGCCACCCCGCCAGGAGTGGGGCGCGACCGCCGAATT
>Ga0207648_10008368_pt1 | contig 10027 bp, 7 predicted proteins | sample KBSMisM32_FD_184310 | JGI IMG/M metagenome (GOLD analysis project Ga0207648, IMG submission 184310) | Miscanthus rhizosphere microbial communities from Kellogg Biological Station, Michigan, USA - KBS Miscanthus M3-2 (SPAdes) (version 2) | ecosystem: Host-associated > Plants > Roots > Rhizosphere... | reverse complement strand
CCCGCTTCTGCTGGGGCGTGACCCGCCCGAAGACCGCGTGCGCCTCGAGTGCGTCGGTGAGGGCTGCCGGGTCGTCGGGCAGCTGTCGCGCGTCGGCAGGGTCCTCCCCGCCCTCGAGACCGAGCGACGAGGCGATCGCGCCGACCGTCGACGGGGCGTCACCGCTCAGCACGGTCACACGGACACCCTGCTCGGCGAAGTACCGGAGCGTGTCTGCGGCGTCCGGCCGGACGCGATCGGCCAGCACGACCAGCGCAACGGGCGTCCGGTCGCCGGGCAGCGCGTCGCCGGCGAGGCCTTCCGAACGGGCGAGCAGCACGACCCGGGATCCGGCATCCGAGTGCGTGGCCACCTTCGCGAGCGTGCCCGGGTCGTCGGTCAGCACGTCGGGCGCACCGAGCAGCCAGGCCCCGCGACCGACGAACGATGCGGCGCTCCACTTACGCGCCGACGAGAACGGGACGGCGTCCTCGACCGGCCACCCGTCGGCCGCCGCGAGCCCGTCGCCGATCGCGCGGAGCGTGGCGTTGGGTGCGGGGTCGGCGGCCGCGAGCGCCGCGAGCACCGGCTCGGGGTCGAGGTCGTCGTCCAGCCGCTCGATCCGGTCGAGCGTGAGCTTGCCTTCGGTGAGCGTGCCGGTCTTGTCGATGCACAGCACGTCGACGCGCGCGAGCCCTTCCACCGCGGGCAGCTCCTGGACGAGCACCCGCCGGCGCGCGAGCCGCACGACCGCCACCGAGAACGCGATCGACGTCAGGAGCACGAGGCCTTCCGGCACCATCGCGACGGTGCCGGCGACCGCGCCGGACAAGGCCGGCCGCCACGCGTTGTGCGCGCGGTACTGGCTGAAGAACAGCAGCGCGGCGGTCGGGATGATGGCCCACGTGACGTACTTCAAGATCCGGTCGATGCCGCTCCGGAGCTCCGAGCGCGTGACGGTGAACCTGCGCGCATCCTCGGCGATCCGCGCGGCGTAGGCCTCCGCGCCGAGCTCCCGCACCTGGACCCTGCCCGTGCCGGCGACGATGAACGACCCGCTCAGCACGCGCTCGCCGGGCTCCTTGACCACCGGTTCCGACTCGCCGGTCAGCAGCGACTCGTCGACCTCCAGCCGGTCGCTGGCGAGGACCTCGCCGTCGACGACCACCTGGTCGCCGGGCTCGAGGGCGACCACGTCGTCACGGACGATCGCCGACGGCGCGACGCGCGCGTTGCTGCCATCCCGTACAACCGTCGCGGTCGGTGCCGTCAGCAGTGTGAGCCGGTCGAGCGTCCGCTTGGCACGGAGCTCCTGCACGATCCCGATCAGGGTGTTCGCAACGAGCACAACACCGAACAGTGCGTCCTGCAGCGGCCCGACGACGAGGATCAGCGCGAGCATCGCACCGAGCAGCGCGTTGAACCGGGTGAACACGTTCGAGCGGACGATGTGGCCGACGGTCCGGGTGGGCGCCGCCGGCACACGGTTGACCTCGCCATTGGCCACGCGCTCGGCGACATCGGCTGCGCTCAGCCCACGCTCCGGGTCCACCGCCGAGCGCCGGGCCGTGTCCATCTCAAGAGCCTACGCTGCGTGCCATGCCCGCCTGGCTCGTGGCGATCATCGTCATCGTGGCGCTCTACCTGGTGCTTGTCCTCGCCCTGATCATCAGCGGCCGCCACGTGGCAGCGAAGGAACTCGCGCTGCTGGTGCCTAACCTCGTGCTCCTGTTCAAGGATCTGGCGCGCGACCCGGCGGTACCGCGAGGACCGAAGATCGCCCTGGCGATCGGCGTGGTGTGGCTCATCTCACCGATCGACCTGCTGCCGGAGTTCCTCCCGGTGCTCGGCCCGCTCGACGACGCAGTGGTTGCCGCGCTGGTTCTCCGGTACCTGGTGCGCCGAGCTGGACCCGACGTCGTACGCCGGCATTGGCGCGGGGATCCGGCGACGCTCGACATCATCCTCCGGGCAGCGCGGGTCCCTACGAGGTGAGCGGGCGCTCCGCGGCCCAGGCGCGCAGCAACTCGATCGCCTCGTCCTCGGGGATCGGGCCGCGCTCCAGCCGCACCTCCATCAGATAGGTCAGGGCCTCGCCGACCTCGGGGCCCGGCTGCAGACCGAGCACCTCCATCACCCGCTTCCCGTCAAGTGGCGGCCGCATCGCCTCGAGGTTCTCCTGTTCGGCGAGCGCGGCGATCCGTTCCTCGAGCTCGTCCTGCAGCTTCGCGAACGCCTGGGCGCGTTTTTCGTTCCGCGTCGTCACGTCCGCGCGGGTGAGCTGGTTCAGCCGGTCGAGCAAGGGACCCGCGTCGCGCACGAAGCGCCGGACGGCCGCGTCGGACCACGTGCCGTCGCCGTACCCGTGGAACCGGAGGTGCAGCTCGATCAACGTGCAGACGTCGTCGATCACCGACCTCGGGTAGCGGAGCTCGGTCAGCCGCGTCCGGGCGATGCGCGCGCCCTCGACCTCGTGATGGTGGAACGTGACGCCCTCGGGCGTGATCTTCCGCGTCGCCGGCTTGCCCACGTCGTGGAGCAACGCGGCCAACCGAAGCACGGCGTCGGGCTCGCACCGATCGACCACGGCATACGTGTGCCGCAGCACATCCTTGTGCCGGTGGACCGGGTCCTGCTCCAGGCTGAGCGCAGGAAGCTCTGGCATGAACCGATCGGCCAGGCCGGAGTCCACGAGTAGCTCGAGCCCTGCCGGGGCGTGCTTCGCGACCAACAGCTTGTCGAGCTCGTCGCGGATCCGCTCTGCCGACACGATGTCGAGCCGCTCCCCCATCGCGCGCATCGCGGCGACGACCCGGGCCGCGGGCTTCACGCGAAGCTGCGCGACGAACCGCGCCGCTCTGATCATCCGCAACGGGTCGTCGGAGAACGACACCTCCGGATCGAGCGGGGTATCGAGTACCCGCGCCGACAGGGCCTTCACACCGCCGTACGGGTCGACGAACTCCCCGTCGGGCAGGCGCACCGCCATCGCGTTGATCGTGAAGTCGCGCCGCGAGAGATCGACGAGGACGTCGTCGCCGAACGTGACGGCCGGTTTGCGGTGCTCCTCCGCGTAGATCTCCTTGCGGAAGGTCGTGATCTCGATCCGGACGCCGTCTTTGAGGGCCCCGACCGTGCCGAACCGCACGCCGACGAGGTACTTGCGGTCGGCCCATCCGCGCAGGAGCCGTGTGGTTTCGGTCGGATGGGCCGACGTCGCGAAGTCGAGGTCGGGGGAAGGCCTGCTCTGCAGGATGTCTCGGACGCTTCCGCCGACGAGGTACAGCTCCTGTCCCGCCTCGGCGAAGCGAGCGCCGAGCTCCTTCGCGACAGGCGGTACATCGATCATGGACGGTCCGTCCGGCATGAGGCCGAGGATAGTCGGGCGCCCGCGCGCGGGCTGCGAACGAACGGTGCCCTAGAAGGGCAGACCGGCGCGCTGGTCGTCGCTGAACGCCGACCCGCGGTCCAGCACGCCCGACAGCTGGAGGTCGAAGTCGTGCGGGCTCGACGCCGTGCGCCGCGCCTCGTCGACCGTCACGAGGCCGTCCTTCACGAGCAGCACGAGCGCCTGGTCGAACGATTGCATCCCGTAGTACGCGCCGTCGGCGATCACGTCGACGATCGAATCCGTCTGCTCCGGGTCGACCAGCCGGTCGAACACCCGACCGGTGTTGACCAGGACCTCGACCGCGGGAACGCGGCCCTTCCCGTCGGCCTTCTGCACGAGCCGCTGCGACACGATCCCTCGCAGCGCGCCCGCGAACGAGGTCCGCACTTCCTTGGCCTGCTGGGGCGGGAACAGGTCGAGCACACGGTTGATGGTCTCCATGCAGTCGATGGTGTGCAGGGTCGAGATCACGAGGTGACCGGTCTCGGCCGCCTGGATCGCGGACAGCGCCGACTCGGCGTCGCGGATCTCGCCGACGAAGATCACGTCGGGGTCCTGGCGCACGACGTGGCGAAGCGCCGCCTCGTACGAATCGGTGTCGAGGCCGATCTCGCGCTGCTGGATGATGGACATCTCGTCGTCGTGCACGACCTCGATCGGGTCCTCGATCGTCACGATGTGCGCGCGACGCGACCGGTTGATGTAGCCGATCATCGAGGCGATCGTCGTGGTCTTGCCGGTGCCGGTCGGCCCGGTCATCAACACCAGGCCCCGCGGGCTGTCGGCGAGCGTCCGCATGACCTCGGGGAGCCGCAGTTCCTCGAACGTCGGGATCTCGGAGCGCACGCGACGGACCGCGAGGCCCACGAGGCCCCGCTGGCGGAAGACGTTGATCCGGAACCGCCCGACGCCCTGGAGCGTGTAGCCGATGTCGGCCTCGTTGTGGGCCTCGAACTCGCGACGCTTGTGCTCGCTCATCACCGTGTTGCCGAACGCCACGGTGTCGGGCGGCGTCAAGACGTCGTGCGAGGTCGGCTGCAGGTCACCGTCGATCCGGAGGAACGGCACATTGCCGACCTTCAGATGGAGGTCGCTCGCACCGCGTTCAACGGTGTGCCGAAGCAGATCGTCGATGTTCATCCCCGGTTGGTTGTCGGCAGCGATGGCCCCGGGCCTGAGCGCGGCTAGTATCCGCACGTCATGGCCGCCGACGAACCTACGGGAACCCCTGCACCACAAGGAGACAAGGGGGGCACTCCTACCCCGAAGAAGCGGCGCCGGAGGCGGCGATCGCGACGCAAGCCCGGCGTGGCGACGACCGCCGCCGGGTCGGGCGCGCAGGCGAAGAAGGTCGGACGCCCCGAGGGTGGTTCGAAGGCGTCGGCGACCGCGGGCGCAGGGGGCGGCGGGGCGGCCCGGAAGGGGCGCACGCGCGGCGGCAAGAAGCGCGGCGGTGCGAAGCGGAACTCGACCCCGAAAACACAGGGCGGCCGATCGAAACAGACGGCGAAGCATGGGGCGCGACGGCCCAAGATCCCAACGACGCGTGAGGTATCGGCCGGCGGCGTCGTCTACCGGCGCGGCGACGACGGCATCGAGGTCGTGCTCGCATCGCGTCGCACCCGGCGCGGGCAACTCGCCTGGGGCCTCGCGAAGGGCGGCATCGAGCGCGGCGAGACAAAGGAAGTCGCCGCGATCCGCGAGGTCCGTGAGGAGACCGGCATGACCGCCGAGATCGAGGCCGACCTCGGCGACACCAAGTACATGTACGTCTGGGACGACATCCGGATCCGCAAGACCGTGCACTTCTTCTTGATGCGGCACACCGGCGGCAACGTCGAGGACCGCGACGACGAGATGGAGGAGATCCGTTGGTTCCCGCTGGAACGGGCGATCAAGCGGGCCGCCTACCGGGGTGAGCGCGACATGCTCGTGAAGGCCTCGGAGCTCCTGGCGTGACGGTCGCCGATGCGATCATCGCGATCGCGATCGGCGTGGGTGCCGGCGTCCTCTCGGGCATCTTCGGTGTCGGCGGCGGGATCGTCATGACCCCGGCGATCGACGCGTTCCTCCCGGTGACGCCGATCCAAGCGATCGCGACGCCCCTGCCCGTGATCTTCCCCACGTCGATCACCGGCGCGTACACCTACGCGAAGGCGGGACAGGTCGATCGCCGGGCGGCGTGGATGATGGTGCCGACCGGGCTGGTGGGGTCCGTGCTCGGCGCCCTCGCCACGCAGTGGATCGATCCGACCCTGCTGCTGTTGGTCACGGCGGGGCTCCTCGGCTGGCAGTCGATCGGGATCATCCGGGCGCGGACGCCGAGGAGCGCGGACGCCGAGGGAGCCGAGCGCACGACGGCCCGCGAGGTGTACGCCGCGATCGGGTTCGCGGCCGGCGTCGTGTCCGGGCTGCTCGGGATCGGGGGTGGCCTGGTGATGGTCCCCCTGTTGGCCGGCTGGTGCGGGATGCCGTTGAAGCGGGCGCTCGGCACCTCGCTGCTCACGATCTGGGCGCTGGTGATCCCCGGGACGATCGTGCACGCGTTCCTCGGCAACATCGATTGGTGGGTGGCGCTGTTCCTGTCGATGGGGGCCGTCCCGGGGGCCCGCCTGGGAGCGACCCTGGCGCTCGGCGCCCGGGAACGGACCCTGCGCACCATCGTCGGCGGCGGCATGCTCGTGATCGCGGTGCTATACGCCGCAGCGCAACTCGTCGAGCTGACCCGCTGAGTCGCTGCCCCGGACGCCCAGGTGCGACGGCTACGATGCCGCCGTGAGACGCTTCCTCGGCGCGGCGACCGCCGCGCTCGTGGCGGTCTGCGTGGTCGCGGTCCCACCCCCCGCCGCCGCGCAGAACGCCAACGCCAGCTTGCGCTTGGAGTCGCTCTCGCCGTGGATCTCCGGGCAACACCGCGGGGCCCTCGACCTCGTGGTCGATGCCACGAACAACGGGACCGATGCCCTGCCGCAGCTGGCGTTGCAGGTGTACTTCGGCGAGCACATCAGCACGCAGGCCGACTTCGACGCGATGCTGGTGACGGGCGTCACGACCTCGGTCGGTGTGTCTCCACTGAAACAGCTCCACGGCGTGATCGACCCGGGCGACACCCGGAAGATCTCGATGACCGTCGACCTCAAGGCGATCGCCGCGATCGACCAAGGCGACTCGCAGGTGTATCCGGCCTCCATCACGCTGTTCTCGCAGCAGACCCCCGTCGCCAGTCTCGTGACCCCGGTGATCTACCTGTTCCAGCCGCCGGAGAAGCCGATCCGATCGAGCGTCGCGGTGCCCCTTTCCGCGCCCATCGCGTTCGGGGCCGACGACGCGCTCGTCGACACGGCGTTCCCTGCGTTGCTCGGCGAAGGCGGCAGCCTGCGGGAGATCTTGAACGCGATCGCCGGGAGCGCGAGCGTCAGACATCCTCGCGGCGCCGTCGACCTGCTGACCGACCCGATGGTCATCACCCAAGCGCGAGAGGTCGCCGACGGCTACCACACGAGCGACGGCACCCAGGTGCCCGCCGACGCGCCCGAGGCAACGCGGGCCACACGGTTCCTCGACGAGCTGACGAAGGTCGTCGGAGCGACGCAGAACGTCGAGACGGTGGCCCAACCGTTCGGCAACCCGAACATCCCGTCGATGCTCGCCACCTACAGCGGCTTCCCGACGGGCGAGACGCCGACCCTTGAGACCCAGCTCGATGCACAACGGACGTCCGGGATCGCCGTGATCTCCTCGTTGAACACGACGGCCAGCCCACGGGTGTTCGCCCCGAACGGCGCCCAGTTCAACGGCGAGACGCTGGACTGGCTCGCACGGTCGTCACTCGACGTGGCGCTCGGCTCCGCCGACACCGTCGACCGGTCGCCCTGGCAAGGCTCGACCGCGCCCGCGCCGACCGTGCCGACCACGGCCGGCCCCACGCTCGTGCTCCCCGATCCCAACACCCAGGCGCTGTTCGACCGAGCGGACCTCCTCGCAGATCCCGTACTCGCCTCGCAGATGGTGCTGGGCGAGCTCGCGTTCATCTGGAAGCAGGAGCCGGTGCCGGAGTCGCCCTATCGACGAGGCGTCGTGATCGCGCCGCCGGCGACCCTGCCCCCCACGATGTGGGAACCGCTGCTCGAACGGTTGGCCGGGGCCCCCTTCCTGCTCCCTCGCACCCTGACGCATCTCGTCGATCAGGTGAACCCGGACAACCCGAACGATGCCGGCCCTCTCCACGAGGAGTCGGAGGCACGCTTCGACGACACCTACGCCGCCAGCATGGCGAGGCTCGGCGGCGACGTCTCGATCGTGAACTCGATGCTCGGCGTCGGCAACGAAGAGCCGACGGACCTCCGCCGACGGCTGTTCACGGCCACCGAGCCCACCTACCTGTCCGATCCGCTCGCCGGACAGCCCTGGCTCTCGACGGTGGATACCTCGGTCTCGCAGGCGTTCGCAGCGGTCACGCCCGAAGGTGCGATCTCCCCCGACGGGTCGGGACAAGGGCTGCACTTCACGTTGACCTCGCACGAGGGAACGATCCCCCTGCAGATGGGGGACCCCGGTGACCACACCTATCACGTGACGGTCGAGCTCCGGTCGCAGGACTTCACGTTCCCGGATGGGGACCAGCAAGACGTCACCGTGGATCGACCCGGCGTGCCTGTCTCGTTCGACGTGATCGCGAACACGTCCGGACAGAACTCGATCTACCTGTCGGTGCACGATCCGAACGGACGGGTGGTCCCGATCAACCCGGACGGTTCGACCAACCCGATCCCGATCGCGGTGCGGACCACGGCGGTCAACAGCATCGCGCTGCTGGTCACGGTGCTCGCCGCGCTCGCCCTCGTCGCCCTCTATATCAGGAGGTGGTTCCGGCGGCGACGGATGACCCAGACCTGAGCGCGCCGGAGCTCGACCAGCACGCGACCGACGTCCGCAACGCGGCTGTGATGTCGGTGGGGACGCTGCTGTCACGTGCGACGGGGCTCGTCCGCGTCAGCGTGACCGTGGCGGCGATCGGCACCGCGGGCGTCGTCACGGACGCGTACTACGTCGCGAACACCACGCCGAACATCGTCTACGAGCTGATCCTCGGCGGGATCTTGACGAGCGTCTTCGTGCCGCTCCTGGTGGACTGGGCGAAGCGATACGGGCCGGACGAGGGCAGGATCGCCGGCCAGCGATTCCTGACGTTCGTGCTGGTCGTCCTGTCGGCCGTGACGATCGTCGCGATGATCCTCGCGCCGTGGATCATGCGGCTGTACCTGCTCGGGGTGACGGACCCGGCCGAGCACGCCGCCCAGCTCGAGCTCGGCACGTTCTTCCTCCGGTGGTTCCTCCCGCAGATCGTGTTCTACGGGGTGGGCGCGGTCGCGGCCGGGATCTTGACGGCGAACCGGCGCTTCGCGGCGCAGATGTACGCCCCGGTGTTGAACAACGTCGCGGTGATCGTCACGATGCTGGTCTTCTTCGCGATGCACGGCAAGGCGCCGATGACGCTCGCGGACGTCTCGACGACCGAGCGCCTGGTGCTGGCGGCCGGCACCACCCTCGGCGTCGTCGCGATGACGATCGCCCTGTGGCCGGCGCTCCGCTCGATCGGGTTCCGGTGGCGGCTGCGGTTCGACTGGCGACATGAGACGGTGCGGCGCCTGATCAACCTCGCACGATGGGTTGCGCTGTACGTCGTGGTGAACCAGATCGCGTACTTCTTCATCATCGTGTTCAACGGGCACGTGAGCGACGGCGGCTACGGCACGTACTCGCAGGCGTTCATCTTCTTCTCGCTGCCGCACGCGATCGTGGCGGTCTCGATCTTCACCGCGCTGCTGCCGAGCCTCGCCGGCGCGTGGACGGACCGGAACATCGCGGAGGTGCGGGCGCTGTTCTCTCGGGGCCTGCGCGACACCGAGGTTGCGATGCTGCCGGCCGCGGCGGGGTACGCGGTGCTCGCCGGTCCGATCGTGGCGCTCCTCGCGAGTTACGGCCAGATGCGGAACGATCCCGCGGCGGTCGACCTGCTGGCCAAGACGCTCGCCGCGTTCACGGTCGGCCTACCGTTCTTCTCGGCGTTCCAGCTGCTCACCCGCACGTTCTACGCGATCCACGATGCGCGCACGCCCGCGTTGACGAACATCGCCGCCGCGGTGGTGAACCTCGTCGCGGACGTGGTGCTCGCGTTCGGGTTCGGGCTCGGCGTCCCGGGGCTCGCGCTCGGGTTCTCGCTGTCGTATCTCGCCGGATCGGTGATCCTCTTCCTCTTGTTGCGGCGGCGCCTCGGCGGTGCCGACGGCCGGCGCATCGCGAGCTCGCTCGGCCGCACGGCCGCGGCCGCCGCGCTCACCGCGCTGGCGGCCTGGGCCACCGCCGAGGGGATCGCCGCCGTGATCGACGTCGGCCGGCCGATCCTCAACCTGGTGCAGGTCGCCGCGGCGGTCGCAGCGGGCGTGCTTGCGTTCGTCCTGGGCGCCCTTATCTTCCAGATCGAGGAAGCCGATGAGGTCTGGCGAGCCCTGGCGGCTCGCTTCCGCCGATGACCCGACACCCATCCCGCTCGTTGCACGACCAGGCCGGCCTGATCGGCAAGGTCGCCATCGTGTGGATCGCCGTCCTCCTGGTCGTCGGGTTGCTCGTCCTGGACACGATCTCGATCGTCCTCAC
>Ga0207648_10008367_pt1 | contig 10028 bp, 8 predicted proteins | sample KBSMisM32_FD_184310 | JGI IMG/M metagenome (GOLD analysis project Ga0207648, IMG submission 184310) | Miscanthus rhizosphere microbial communities from Kellogg Biological Station, Michigan, USA - KBS Miscanthus M3-2 (SPAdes) (version 2) | ecosystem: Host-associated > Plants > Roots > Rhizosphere... | reverse complement strand
CGACCAGCTCCAGGCGATCGTCGATGCGCACGAGACCTTTTCGCGCAGCGTGCGCGAGGGGCGCATGGTGGCCGAGGAGGATCTCGCGTTCCACGCGCGCATCGTCGAGGCGGCCGGCAACGACTTCTACCCGCAGGTCCTCGCGACGATCCACGAAACGCTGCTCGGGTTCATGCGGCTCACGCTGTCGTTGACGCGCACGGCGTCGAAGCAGCGCGGCGAGCGCGTGCTCGACGAGCACCGGGCGATCCTCGACGCGATCCGCGAGGGCGACGGCGAGCTCGCGCGCGCGGCAATGACCTACCACCTGTCGCAGGCGCGACGCCGCCTGGTCGACCGCGGGCGCGACGCCTAGCGCCGTCACACGGGGCGCCGCCGAAGCGGCTATCATCCGCGGACAGGTCGCTTCAGACCGGCTCCCGGAGGAGGTCCCGTGCGCATTCCCGCCCTGCTCGTCGTCCTCGGCATCGCGCTGCCGTTCAGCGCGCACGCCGCCGAGATCCGCGTCATGTGCTACTCGGACGGCAACGAATGCGAGGTCACCCGCGACCTCGCCAAGCGTTTCGAGTCGCGCAATCCGGGCACCCAGGTCGTCGTCGACCAGGTGCCGTACAAGGCGATCGTCGAGCAGCTGCCCGTGCAGCTCGCGGCCGGCGAGGGTCCCGACATCGCGCGCGTCACCGACCTCGGCGGCCTCAACCGTTTCTACCTCGACCTGACGCCGCATCTCGGCGCGCGCGCCAAATACTGGGAAGACAACTTCGGCACCACGCTGCCCTGGCTCCGCGCCGGTCCAGGCGACAAGGGGATCTACGGGATGATGACGCAGCTCACCGTCACCGGGGCCTTCGTCAACAAGACGCTGTTCGAGCAGGCCAAGGTCCCGCTGCCCAGCCTGGGCGCCACCTGGGACGACTGGGCCGAGGCGACACGCAAGGTCGCGGCGGCGACGAAGACGCCGTTCGGCATAGCGATGGATCGCAGCGGGCACCGCTTCGCGCCGCTCGCGGTCGCCTACGGCGCGAAGATCTTCGACGCCTCGGGCAAGCCGGTGATCGACGAGGGCTACGTCGTCGCGTCGCGCAAGTTCCTCGACTGGAACCGCACCGGCCTCGCGCCGAAGGAGGTCTGGGGCGGCGTCGGCGGCTCGCAATACCGCGACGCGTTCGACGAGTTCGCGAACGGCCGCGTCGTGATGTACTACTCGGGCAGCTGGCAGGTCAAGCGCATGGACACGCAGGTCACCAAGTCCTTCGACTGGACCGTCGTGCCGGCGCCTTGCGGCCCCGCGGCCTGTACCGCGATGCCGGGCGGCGCGGCGTTCGTCGCGCTCAAGCGCACCAAGAGCCCGGCGGACGTCGCGAAATTCCTCGACTTCCTCGCGCAGGAGGACATCTACCGCGAGTACATGGCGCGAACCGAGAACATTCCCGCGCACGCGGCGGTCGCCAAGGGCGGCGTCACCTACAGCGTGTCGCCGACGGCCAGGGCGGCGCTGTCGTCGTTCGTGGCCGACGTGCCGAAGATCGCGAAGGCGAACTACGAGCTGCAGGGCTACCGCCTCAACCGCGCGATCTTCCAGCCGACGGCGCAGCGGCTCGGCCAGGCGGTCGCCGGCGAGATGTCCGCGGACGATGCGCTCAAGCGACTCGCCGCGGACGTCGACGAGCAGGTGAAGGCCGCGTCGAAGTGACGGCCCGGGCGGGCGCGCCACGCGCGCCCGCCGCGACATGCCGGGACCGCTGACCCGCGTCGCCGCGGCGACGGCGAGGATCGCCTTCGGGCTCGCCGAGGCGCCCATGCGCCTCGCGCAGCACGCGCTCGGCGTGCGTCGCATCGCGTGGATCTTCCTCGCGCCCAACCTCCTGATCTTCGGCACGTTCACGTTCCTGCCGATCGTCATCAACTTCTACTACGCGTTCACCGGCGGCGCGCAGCTCATGCCCGCGGAGCGGCCGTACGTCGGCGCGGAGAACCTCGCGACGCTGTTCGACTGCGGCAATTTCCTCGACCCGTCGACCTGCCGCAAGGACCTGTTCTGGCGTGCGGTCTTCAACACCGCGAAGTTCTCGCTTGCGCAGGTCGCGCTGATGGTGGCGTTCAGCCTGGTCACGGCGCTGGTGCTGAACCGCAAGATCATGGGCCGCGGCTTCTGGCGCGGCGTCTACTTCTACCCGGTCCTGCTTTCGCCGGTCGTCGTCGCGCTGATCTGGAAGTGGCTCCTGCAGCGCGAGGGCGTGCTGAACGCCGCGCTGGCCGCCGGCGGAGCGACGCCGGTCGTGTGGCTGAACGATCCCTCGTGGGCGTTCTTCTGGGTCGTGTTCGTCACGATCTGGGCGCACATGGGCTTCTACACGCTGATCCTGCTCGCCGGGCTGCAGGCCATTCCGAAGGAGCTGTACGAGGCGGCGCAGATGGACCACGCATCGCCGTGGCGCACGTTCTCGCGCATCACGCTGCCGCTACTGATGCCGAATCTCGTCGTGGTCCTCGTGCTGGCGCTGATTCGCGCGGTGCAGACGTTCGACGAAGTGTTCGTGCTGACCGGCGGCGGCCCGGGCTCGGCGACGATGTTCCTCGTGCAGTTCATCTACCAGACCGGGTTCATGGAGCCGATCCGGCTCTACGGCATCGCCGCCGCCGCGTCGCTCGTCCTCGCGGTCGCGCTGATCGTGCTGACGCTCGTGCAGCTTCGATTCACCCGGACCGAGCGCGCCGGCGCGCGCGAGCGGGAGTGAGCGCGCGATGAGCCGCGCCGTCGACTTCCTCGTCCGCACGCGCGGGCGCGGCGCGCCCGACTGGACCGACTGGTTCACGTGGGGCTACCTCATCCTCGGCTTCGTGCTGATGTTCGTGCCGGTCGCCTGGCTCGTGCTGTCGTCGTTCAAGACCGAAGGCGCGCTGCTCGAATTTCCGCCGACGCTCCTGCCCTACGGGCCGAAGACCGTCGCGGTCGGGCCCGATCGCAAGGAGCTGCCGGTGTTCGTCGTGCGACGGGACGACGGGTCGTCGCAGGAGATGGTCGAGCTCAGGAGGATCGGCCTCGTCGCCACGATGCTGCCGATCGGGGCCGATCCCGCCGATGACGCGAAGATCGTGCGCGTGCCGATCGATCGCCGCGAGCCGGTCCGCGAATTCCGCCTCGCGACGTCGAACTACACCGAGCTCGTGCGCAAGTTCGACTTCGTGCGTTACCTGTGGAACTCCGTGTTCATCACCGTCGTCGCGACGCTCATCACGCTGCTGTTCAACGCAATGGCCGCCTTTGCGCTCGCGAAGTACCGGTTCCGCGGCCGGCACACCGTGTTCCTCGTGATCCTGGCGACGCTGATGGTGCCGCCGACGATCGTGCTCGTCCCGAACTTCCTCGTCGTCTCGCAGCTCGGGCTCCTGAACAGCCTGTGGGGCGTGATCTGGCCGGCGGTCGCGACGCCGACCGGCGTATTCCTGCTTCGCCAGTACATGCTGACCATTCCCGACGAGCTCATCGACGCGGCGCGCATGGATCACGCGAGCGAGTGGCGGATCTTCTGGCGCATCGTCCTCCCGCTTTCCGCCCCCGCGCTCGCCGTGCTCGCGATCTTCTCGGTGATGTGGCGGTGGAACGATTTCCTCTGGCCGCTGGTCGTGCTGTCCCGGTCCGAGAAGTTCACGTTGCAGCTCGCGCTGAATGCATTCCAGGGCGACCTCGTCACGCAATGGAACTACCTGCTCGCGATGACCGTGGTGACCATGATCCCGGTCACGATCGTCTTCGCGTTCCTGCAGAAGCACATCACGACCGGCGTGGCGTCCGCCGGCGTCAAGTAGGAGCAACGGCGATGGCGCGGCTCGAGCTCGCAAAGGTCGGCAAGGCGTTCGGGACGACGCAGGTGATCCACGACGTCGATCTCCAGATCGCCGATGGCGAGTTCGCGGTGTTCGTCGGTCCGTCGGGCTGCGGCAAGTCGACGCTGCTGCGCCTGATCTGCGGGCTGGAAACCGCCACGGAGGGCGAGATCCGCATCGACGGCGCGCGCGTCAACGACGTGCCGGCCGCCGACCGCGGCCTGGCGATGGTCTTCCAGTCCTATGCGCTCTACCCGCACATGACGGTGCGCGAGAACATGGCGTTCGGGCTGGAGAACCTCCGCACGCCGCAGGCGAACATCGAGGCGAAAGTCAAGGGCGCAGCCGCGTTGCTGCGCCTCGACCAGCTCCTCGAGCGACGGCCGACCGAGTTGTCCGGGGGCCAGCGCCAGCGCGTGGCGATCGGGCGCGCGATCGTGCGCGAGCCGCGCATCTTCCTGTTCGACGAGCCGCTCTCGAACCTCGACGCCGAGCTGCGCGTGTCGATGCGCTCGGAGATCATCGCGCTGCATCGGCGGCTCGCGACGACGATGATCTACGTCACGCACGACCAGGTCGAGGCGATGACGATGGCCGACCGGATCGTGGTGCTTCGCGCGGGCCGCGTCGAGCAGGTCGGCGCGCCGCTCGACCTGTACAACGCCCCCGCCAACCGCTTCGTCGCGGGGTTCATCGGCTCGCCGCAGATGAATTTCCTGCCGGCGCGCGTCGCCGAGGCACACCCGAACGAGATCGTGGTGGACGTCGCCGATGGCGTTCGGGTCGCCTTGCCGATGCAAGGCGACGGCGTCGCGGCGGGCGCGACGGTCACGCTGGGCGTCAGGCCCGAGCATCTGGTGATCGGTCCGGGTGAACCGCATTCGCTCGCCATCGTCATCGACCAGGTCGAGCAGCTCGGCGGTCACAGCCTGATCCACGGCCGCCTGCGCGAGAGCGACGTGCGAGTGTCGGCGACGGTCGCCGGCCAGGCGCGGGCGAGACCTGGCGACATCGCGCACGCGTCGGTTCCGGGCGCGCTCGCCCACCTGTTCGGCGAGGACGGCGCGGCGATCCCGCGAAACGCGCGGGCATGAAGCCGCTTCGCGTCGCCCGGCTGGCGCACCACGACGACGCGAGTGTCGAGCTCACGCTCGAGCATGGGTGGCGTGCCCGCATCACGCTGCCGGCCGGTGCCTACGGCCGCCTCACGTTCACGCCGCCCGGCGGCTACCGCGAGCCGCGCACCTGGGCGATCGCGCATGGCCGCGATGTTCCGTGGGAGGGACGTTCGCGCGACGATGCGACCGGCGTCGAGTCCGCGAAGATCGCGCTGGTCGATCGCGCCGGCGTGCTGGAGTTACGCGGCGGCGAAGTCGCCGCGCATGTGCGCCTCGAGCCGTTCGGCGTGTCCTGGCGAATGCGGGCGGGCGACCGCCTCGTCGATGCCGCGATCGACCGGCCGACCTATGCCTACGCGGTCTCCACGAGCGGCACGCGCATCGTCCACAGCGTCACGCGCGACGCGCACGACCGCTACTACGGTCTCGGCGACAAGACCGGGCCGCTCGACCAGACGGGCCGGCGCTTGCGCACGCTTCAACTCGACGCCCTCGGCTATGACGCCAGGACCAGCGATCCGCTCTACAAGCACTGGCCGTTCTTCCTCGGCCGGCGGGCCGACGCGAACGCGTGGTACGGCGTCTACTACGACACGCTCTCGGAGGCGACCTTCGACTTCGGGCAGGAATTCGACAACTACCACGGCTTCTATCGCTCGACCGCGATCGAGGACGGGGACCTCGACCAGTGGTTCGTCCCGGGACCGGACCTGCCCGCCGTCGTACGACGTTTCGTCGAGCTCGTCGGCGCCAATGCGCTGCCGCCGCGATGGTCGCTCGGATACGCGAACACGGCGATGGCGCTCGCGGACGCCCCCGACGCGCAGGCGCAGATGATCGGGTTCCTCGCGCGGGCCCGCGCCGAGCGCATCCCGCTGTCGGCGTTCCACATGGGCTCGGGGTATTCGAGCCGCGGGAAGCGGCGGTACGTGTTCACGTGGAATCGCGACAAGTTCCCGGACCCCGAGGCGTTCCCGCGCGCGTGCCGCGAGGCGAACGTCAAGCTCGTCGCCAACCTCAAGCCGTGCCTGCTCGACGACCATCCGGCCTACGCGGAGGTCGCGGGCGCGCGCGGATTCGTCGGCGATCGCGCAGGCGCGCCGGCGCTCGGCCAGTTCTGGGACGGCTGGGGCGCGCACATCGATTTCACGCACCCGGCCGGCATCGCATGGTGGCAGCGCGGCCTGACCGAGCAGATCCTCGACGTCGGCATCGATGCCGGGTGGAACGACAACAACGAATACGAGATCTGGGACGAGGACGCCGTGGCCCACGGGTTCGGCGAGGCGATGCCGATGGCCCGCGCGCGGCCGCTGCACGCGCTCCTGATGACGCGCGCGACGGCCGAGGCGCAGGCACGGCATGCGCCCGGCGATCGCGTCTACACGATCACGCGTGCCGGCGCGCCAGGCATCCAGCGTCATGCCCAGACCTGGACCGGCGACAACACGACGAGCTGGCGCACCTTGCGATGGAACCAGCGGATGGCGCTGACGATGGGCTTGTCCGGAATGTTCGACACCGGACACGACGTCGGCGGGTTCGCCGGACCCGTGCCCGACGCCGAGCTCCTGATCCGGTGGGCGCAGGCGTGCGCGCTCAATCCGCGCTACATCATGAACTCGTGGAAGGACGACGGCAGCGTCAATTCGCCGTGGCTGCACGCGGACGCGACGCCAGCGATCCGCGCGGCGATCGCGTTGCGCCTCCGGCTCGTCCCCTACCTCTACACGCAGCGCTTCCTGGCGAGCGTCGAGCACGCGCCCGTGCTGAGGCCGACGTTCTTCGACTTCCCCGGCGACAAGGCCTGCTACGACGACAGCGACGAGATGATGGTCGGCCCCGACCTCCTCGTCGCGCCGGTCCTCGACGCCGGCGCGCGCGAGCGCACGCTGTACCTGCCGCGCGACGCGACGACGCCAGGCTGGTACGAGCTCGACAACGGCAACTGGCACGAGGCCGGGCGTCGCGTCACCGTGGCGGCTCCGCTCGAGCGATTGCCGCTGTTCGTGCGTGCCGGCGCCGTCGTCCCGACCACGGACACCACCGATCCATCCCGCATGACGGACGAACCGTCCCGCGCGTTGCACTGCTTTCCCGTTCCCGCGGAGTTCGATGCACCCGCGCGGGCGAGCCGCTGGGTCGAGGACGACGGCATCACCGAGGCGTGGCGCAGCGGCGGCTACATGCTCGCCTCTCTCGTCCTCGCGGGCGACGCGACCAACGTCACGCTCGAGGCGCGACGATTGCGCGGCGACTTCGCGCCGGCGACCGACCCGATCCGCGTCACGTTGCCCGCGGGAGCGTCGCGAAACCTCGAGCTGCGCGAGCACGGCGTGGGCGTGCGGCTGGTACGCGGGTGACGGACGCCGGCCTCGCGCGCGCGCGGCTGTGGGCGCGGCTCGGGACGACGCCGGGAGCCGCACCGCGCGGCGAATGCGTCGCACAGGAATCGCGCGAAGGCTACACGCTGGAGCGCTGGCGCCTCGATTACGCGGACGGGCCGGTCGCCGCGCTCATCACGCTCCCCGCGACGACACCGCTCGGCCTCGTGCTCTACCACCATGCGCACGGCAACCGCTTCGACATCGGCAAGGACGAGCTCGTCGACGGACGGCCCGCGCTGGTTCGACCCTATGCGCGCGACCTCGCCGAGCGCGGATGGGCGGCGCTCGCGATCGACCACCGCGGCTTCGGCGGGCGGTCGTCCGTCCCGGAGCGGATGCTCGTGAAGCGCGAGCTGTGGCAGGGCAGCACGCTGTGGGGTCGGCGCGTTGCGGATGCGGTCGAGGCCGTCTCGTTCGCGCGCGCGCAACCCCGTTTCGCCAAGCTGCCGCTCTGCGCGTTCGGCATGTCGATGGGCAGCACGCTCGCGTGGTGGAGCGCCGCGCTCGATCCGCGCGTCGACGGCGTCGCCGAGCTCTGCTGCCTCGCCGAGTTCGACGCGCTGCTCTCGAGCGGCGCCTACGACTTGCACGGCGACTATTTCTTCGTGCCGGGCTTGCTTGTGGATTTCACGGCGGCGGCGATCAACACGCTGATCGCGCCGCGCCCGCACCTGTCCATCGTCGGGCGCGACGACCCGCTCACGCCGGCGGACGGCGTCGCGTCGATCGACGCGGCGCTGCGAGCGGCCTACGCCGCGGCCGGCGCGGTGCCGGCCTGGCGCCAGTCGATCCATCCGGTCGGCCATCGCGAGACGCCCGCGATGCGCGACGAGGTCTTGAGCTTCCTCGACGCGCTCGCGCGCTGAAAAGCTGGCGTCGGACGCGCGCGGACACGGGGCGCGATTTCGACACGGCCGGCGGGGATGTTGGGAGGTCCGGCTTGTGAGCGAAAACGCTGCCGCCATGATTTTGCGGCGGTTATGGCGCACCGGCGCTTGGCACGCCCGTTGCGACGGTAGACCGGATCATCTCCCCGGGAACCTCCATGGCCACGATCCTCGACCCCTCGCCGCGCGCCTACACCCCGCCGCGGCCAAGCACGGTCCACCACGTGCTCGCCGCGATCACCGACTTGAAGCGCCTCGGGCTCGACCATCTCGAGCTCGCCACGGCCGAGGCGCAGCGCGCCGCGCGCGCGTTGGTCGCGATCGTGTGCTCCGCGATCGTCGTCGCCGTGCTCGCATTCACCGCCTGGAACGCGATCGTGGCGGCGATCGTGCTCGCGGTCGTCGAGCGCGACGTCAGCTGGACGGTCGCGCTGATCGGCGCCGCGGTGCTGCATCTCGCCGCGGCCGGCGGCGTCGTGTTCTGGATGCGCTCGCGCGTGCCCGAGATGGTTTTCTCGGCCACCGTGCGGCAACTGCGCGCCGACGCGGGAGAAGCATCATGAACGACACGACACGCAACCTCGACGAAACGCTCGTCCGGCCCCTCGAGAAGGCGCTGGACGAAGCGAAGAAACAGGACGACGCGAAGGTCGAGCCGAAGGACGACGACGACATCGCGCGCATCGAGCGGCGCATGGAGGCGCGGCGGGTGGCGATCCGGGAGCACTTCACCGAGGCGCGCCTCGGCGTCGAGCGCACGGCGAAGTCGTGGCCGGTCTTGGCCGTCGGTGCGGTGGTCGCGGCCATCGCCGTCGGCTACGTCGTCGCGCAGCGCGTTCGCCCGTCGCCATCGCGGCGCGCGAGGACGGCGTGGGACAAGGTGCGGGAAGCCCCCGACGCCGCGCGCGCATACGTACATCGCGCGACGCGTCCGGCCTCGCAGGTCTGGGGCGAGCGGCTGGCGGCCGGCACCGGCATGGCGATGGCGGTCCTGCGCGCGTTGCCGCAGCTGCGCGCGCTCGCCGAGGCGATGCCCCGTGGGCGAACGCGGCACACGCATCGCCGCGCGCCGTAGCGATCCAAGCTCCACCGGAAACGCGCGGACGACGCCGCGCTTAACCGTCGCTCGGCGAATGCTCGGCGCGGGCACGCGCGATCAACTCGTCGCGCCGCACCTTGCCTGCATCGTTGCGCGGAATCGCATCGATCGCGACGAGGACGCGCGGTGCGAGCGCGCCGAGCTGCGCACTGACGTCGCGCGAGAGCGTCGCGCGCCTCGCCGCCGGCTCGATGACGACCGCCGCCCAAAGCTCGTCGACGCCCGATCCGGTCGGGACACCGAACGCGGCCGCGTCGCGCACGCCGTCGATCGACAGCAAGGCGTCCTCGATCACGCGCGGCGACAACTTGTAGCCGCCGACGTTGATCGACTCGCCGAGGCGTCCGCCGAGGTGCAAGGCGCCTCCTGTCGACACGGTTCCCTCGTCGGCCGTCAGGTGCCAGCCGTCGCGGAACGCGTTGGCGGAGGCGACGTCGTCGTCGACGTAGCGATCCACGAATCCGGGGCCTCGCGCGCGGAGCCGCCCGTGCTTCCCTGGGGGCAATGGCGCGCCGGCCGCATCGATCGCACCGACGTCGACGCCGGGCGCCGCCAGGATCGTCGCGTCCGCCTCGAGGTCGAGATCGCGAAGCCGTGCCGCGCCGATACAGCCAGCCTCGGTGGTGCCGTAGTGATTCCATATCTCGTCGCACAGCCGGCGGCGCGCCGCGTTCGCGAGCGGTCGTGCAAGATGACTGCCGGCGCATTC
>Ga0207648_10008366_pt1 | contig 10030 bp, 8 predicted proteins | sample KBSMisM32_FD_184310 | JGI IMG/M metagenome (GOLD analysis project Ga0207648, IMG submission 184310) | Miscanthus rhizosphere microbial communities from Kellogg Biological Station, Michigan, USA - KBS Miscanthus M3-2 (SPAdes) (version 2) | ecosystem: Host-associated > Plants > Roots > Rhizosphere... | reverse complement strand
TGGGCCGCGATGGCGTCGCTCCGACCATTCTGCATGGGGAACAGATTGCCGAGCTCGCCGGCAATTCAAAGTTGATCCGGGGCTAGCCCGTCCGCCTCCGCCGGGGCCGGACCGGACGAAAACCGCCATTCCGGCCTGCTGACGCCGGCAGGTGTGACCGACTCCGAGGCTTTCCCATCTCGACACGGCGCGTCGCCTCCAGCACAATCGGCGCATTCCAGCTGGTAAGCGAACGTGGTGCAGGGCAAGCCATGAAAAAGCTAACCGCAATCGTGATGTGCAAATTCGAGAAGACGCGGGGCGGACATTCCGGCCTCGGCGATTCCATTCACCTTTATCCAGGGAGCTGAAAATGAACAACCGCTTTCTTGTCTGCACCGCCGGCGCATTCGGGTTCCTGATGACGGCGACCATAGCCTTCTCGCAAACCAACGACGCCGCATCCTCCGGCCCGGCCGCCAATGGATCGCCGGCCTGGTTCCTGCAAGACATGAGCGGGATGATCCAAACCAGGGCGCGGCCCACCCCGGACTTAGGCATGGCCGGCTGCGCGGGAGATATCGCGAAATTCTGCAGCCATTCTTCCCGCTCGACCACGCGCTATTGCCTGTTGCAGAACGCATCGAAGCTGTCGGGGCAATGCAAGGCCTCCGCCACTGCCGCCGAGACTGCTGCGCTGAAGAACACGCTGGGCACCCCCTACTGCAATAGATCGCCGGTTTGCGATCCGCCCACCGACCGGGGCGGCAACCGGTTGGAGGTGAAGGCGGTGCAGTGGAAGCAAACCATGGGCTACACCTACGCCTATCCCATTCCCTCGCCCGAGGGCGAACGCTATGGCATGGCGTCTGTCGCGAAAGATTCCAAGGACAATCTTTGGGGCTTGCAGCGCAATCCCATCGGACGTCCACAACTGTTCAAGTGGGACAAAAACGGCAAGCTGCTGCTTTCCATCGGCGATGACGTGATCAACCACCATGCCAAGGCCCACGGCATCGCGGTGGATGCCCAGGACAATCTTTGGATCACCGACGCGTCCGGCGCGACCGCCAAGAAAATCAGTCCCGACGGCAAAGTCCTGATGACCATCGGCGTGCGCGGCCATCGCGGCGATTGGGACGAAGCCAAGGGACAGCGTTTTCTGTGGGAGCCTTTGATGGTCGGCTTCAATGCCAAAGGCGATATCTATATCGCCCAGGGGCACGGCCATGAGAGTCCCAACGACACCGATAACAACGATCCCACCAACAATAGCGGCGCCGCGCGCATCCTGCATCTCGATAAGAACGGCAAGTTCATCCAGCAGTGGTTTGGAAACGCCGTGGGCCAAGGCAAATTCGTCATGGCGCATGGCTTTGCCGTCGATCCCCGGAACGGCGATGTTTATATCGGCGACCGGGAAGATTATCGCATCGTTGTCTATACCGGGGACGGCAAGTTCTTAAGGACGATGCCGACGCGGAATCTCATCTGTGCCCTGTATTTCGACAAGCAGGCCAATCTGTGGATGGCCTCAGGCTGGGACGGCCAATTCCTCAAGCTCAACAAGCAGACGGCCCAGGTGCTGGGCGCGGTCGGCAATGGCAACGGCACCGGGACCGGGCAGTTTCTGGAAGCCTCCTACTTTGTGATGGACTCGCAGGACAATATCTGGACCGGCGACACGGCCCGCGGCCGCATCACGCAGATGGTGGCACCCAAGAAAGCCGCAGCCAAATAGCGGGCGGCTGTTCAGATGCGGTGCTTGTAGACGACGTAGTTCAGCACGGTGCCGGGAAGGGCGTCGAAATGATGCGGCGTGTTGGGCGGGATCAGCACGAAATCGCCTGGACGAAGATGGATGGTCTTGCCGCCCACCTGCTTGTGGCCCCACACCTCGCCGGGCGCGATTTGCTCGGGATCGGCGATGGTGCCGCCATAGGTCAGGATACCTTCGCCGGACAGGATGGTGGTCTGGTCAATCCAGTGGGTGTGATGTTCGACATAATTGCCGTGGTCCAGCCGCTTGACGAACTCGACGAAGAAATATTCGTGGTCGGAGCCGAAGACCGAGGAATAGGCCTTGCCCGGCCAGGTCTTCATCAGGCCCTTGGCGATCTGGTCATGGGAAAGATATTTGAAGGTTTCATCGGGTGTGCCGCGCAGCGGGGTTTGTGCCAGGGCAGGCAATACCGTGAAAGACATGGCGAGAACGAAAAGTTTCAGGCGCATGGCGATTCCTTTCTTTTTTGTGCGGTTCTTCCCGTTTGATTGAAGATCGATGCTGACTGCGACAAAGCTGATTGTTCCGCCGGTTTGGCGGGCAAAAATGGTGAAGTTAAAGGGCAAAGTCCCCGAATGATTTTAGGGCAAATTCTCCCAAACGCGAGGGTAAACCTTCGGTCAAAGCCGCATTTGCGGCCCATCGGCGGCGACAGGAAACTTCAGTTCGCCAGATCGCAGGGTTCTGAGGAGAAGCACGTCACCCGCATTTCGTCACCATGGCAAAATGCATAGTCGATTTTGCAAAACCGAAGCAAGCCCCAGCGCCCTTGCCTGCGTAAATTACAAGTTTTCTTGAATCTTTTCTTGGAAAAGCCGCTATGGAGCCGGCTTTTCAGGCGATAGCCGCCGCGACCCGGCCGAGTTGGCCGAAATCGCCCTCCACCCGGTCGCCGACGGCGATGGCTATCGGCTTGAGGCAGGTGCCGGTGATGACGGCCTGATCCTTTCGCAGCGTGTAACCGAATTGCGAAAGCTCGTTGGCAAGCCAAGTCAATGCCAAGCGCGGATCGCCCAGAACATTCGAGCCTCGCCCGGTCTCTGCCAATGTGCCGTTCTTCATGCCGCGCACCGTGTATTGTGCGAGATCGAGATCGCGCCAAGAGTCCGGCGCCGTCGCGCCCAGCACGAAATAATGGGCGCAAGCATTGTCCGCGATGAGCTGCAACGCGCCAACCCGTTCAAAATGCCGGTAGCGCGAATCCGGAAGCTCGATGGCGGGATGCAGCGCCGCCACCCGCGCCAGCACCTCGGCTTGGCTGTAGGCTTGCGCGCGCGGCGGCAGGTCCTCGCCGAAGCGAAAGGCGAACTCCATCTCCGCGACTTTCATCAGATTGCTGCCCAGCACCATGCTGCCGCCGTCCGCGATTCTGCGCTCGGCCAGCAGACGTCCCGCCAATGGGCCATCCACTCCGATATGCGCCTGGCCGGCGGTGCTGGTGGCCGCGATCTTCCAGCCGGCGAGCGGTTGCGCGCTGTACTCTTCGATCTGGGATTGCACCCGATAGGCCTCCGCCCGGTCGGCAGGGCGCAGTTCCTCGGGCAGGTTTTCGCACAGGCTGCCCAATTGCCAGTGCCGGTAAAGGAATGCGCAGGCGTCGCGGCGGTTTTGGTGGTCCATTACACACTGTCCTGAGCTGCCAGGGGAATATCCTCAGGCTGGCCGGGCTTCTCCCAGCGGCTGACAATGACCGCCGCCACCGAATTTCCCACCACATTGGTGGCACTGCGGCCCATGTCAAGAAGATGGTCGACGCCGATGATCAACAACAGCCCGGCTTCGGGCAGGTGAAACACCGGCAAGGTCGCGGCGATCACCACAAGCGAGGCGCGCGGCACGCCCGCGATGCCCTTGGAGGTGACCATCAGCAGCGCCAGCATGGTGATCTGCTGGCCGATACTCAGGTGAATGTCATAGGCCTGGGCGATGAACAGGCTGGCAAAGGTGCAGTACATCATCGAGCCGTCCAGGTTGAAGGAGTAACCCAGCGGCAGCACAAAGCTGACGATCTTCCGCGGGATTCCGAACTTGGGCAGGCCTGACAACAGATAAGGATAGGCGGCCTCGGATGTGGCGGTCGAAAAGGCGAGCAGCATCGGCTCGCGGATGGTCTGCAACAGCGCGCCGATCCGGCGCCCGACCGCCAAGGCCGAGACGGCGATCAGCAAAACCCATAACAGGCCGAGTGAGAAATAAAAGCCGCCGATGAATTTGGCATAGACGACGATGATACCGAGTCCCGAAGTCGCCACGGTGGAGGCCAGGGCGGCGAACACCACCAGCGGCGCCATCACCATCACATAGCCGGTGATCTTCAACATCACCGCCGCCACCTGTTCGCAGGCGGTGAGGATGGTGGGGCACTTTCCGTCCAGCGCCGCCACCGCCGTTCCCACGAAGACGGAGAAGACCACGATCTGGAGGATCTCGTTGCGGGCCATGGCATCGAAAATGGAGGCGGGCACCAGATGGGTGACGAACTCCTTCAGCGAAAACCCGGTGGTCGCGACATCGGACGAGGCGCTGGGCGGAGGCAGCGCCAGGCCCGCGCCCGGCTGCAGCAGATGCACCATGATCAGCCCCAGCGTCAGCGATGCCAGCGACGCCAGCATGAACCAGGCCAAGGTCTTGACCCCCACCCGGCCGATGGCGGCGGAGTCCTCCATATGAGCAATGCCCACCACCAGGGTGGAGAAGACCAGGGGCGCGATGATCATCCGGATCAGGCGCAGGAAGATGTCGGTGATGATGGACAGATTGGCGGCCGCCGCCTTCGCTTCTGCCGGAGCCAATTGGGTGTTGATCAAAAATCCGACCAGGACCCCCAGGATCATCGCACCGGCGATTAGAACGGGAAGAAATCGCTTCAAAATCATCACCGTAATGAGACGTCGCTTGTCTTTTGCCCCGCCCGATTAGACCTGGCAGGGAAGTATGTTAGGGTGTCAAAAATCCAATGTTCTTCAAAATGAGCGCCTAGTCCACCAAACAATAATCGGGGATGGCAATGAAAATTCGTCTGGCGGGGAAATCAGGGATATTGGGGCTGGCCGGCTTCGCGCTGATCGGCTCGGCGGCCGGGCAATCCGTCCCGGGATACACCGAATGGAAAGACTGGGGCGGGGATGCCGCGCGCCTGCACTATTCCGCGCTGAATCAGATCACCGCGACGAATGTGTCTCAACTAAAGCCCGTCTGGGTTTGGGACAGCGGCCATCTCGGTCGCTCCTGGGAAATCACGCCAATATTGATAGACGGCCTGCTTTATATTTCCGACAATCTCAGCGGCGACGTGATCGCGCTGGAGCCGGAGACCGGCAAACAAGTGTGGCGCAGCAAGGCGCCGGTGCCGGTCGGCAAGCTCGACCGGCGCGGGCTGGCTTATTGGGCCGGCGACGGCAGCATGAAGCCCCGCATCATCGCGATTTGGGGCCATGCCATGTTCGGCTTCGACTTGAAGACCGGCCAACAATCTTCGGACTGGCCGGCCACCGGCTTGGATATCGGCCTGCCCAATCCCGCTGCGCAAGGACGGATCGGCGGCGGCGTCATGGCCTCGTCGCCGCCCATCATCTACAAAAATCTGATCATCACCACGGCGGCTTCCGGCTTCCTGCCGCCGCCGGCACAACCTTCCGATCCCCATGCCAATGATCTGCGCACCGGAAAGCTGGTCTGGACGGCGCGGGTGATCCCGGGCAAGGGCGAACCCGGCGGCGATAGCTGGGGACCGGAGACTCAGAGTGTTGTCGGCAGCGGCTCATGGGGAATGCTGGCCCTGGATGAGGCCAGCGGCACGGTCTATGTGCCAACCGATTCCGGCAGTCCCGACTATGTCGGCATTTGGCGCCCCGGCGACAATGCCGGTTCCGGCGCGACCGTCGCGATCGATGCGGAAACCGGAAAAGTGAAATGGAGCTTCCAGAATCTCCATCACGATATTTTCGACCTGGACACCAATGCCGCGCCCAGTCCGGTGGAAATCAACAAAAGCGGCAAACGCATCAAGGTGGTGGTGCAGTCCACCAAGCAGGCCATGCTGTGGATTCTGGACGCCAACACCGGCAAGCCGATCCATCCTTATGAAGAGCGCACGGTTGCGCAAAGCCAGGTCCCCGGCGAGAAATCCTCGCCCACCCAGCCTTTCACCATTCTTCCGCCGCCCCTGATGCCCCAGACGGTGAGCCGCGATCACCTGAGCCAGCTTTCCCCCCAAGCCAACGCCGAATGCAAAGCCCTGTTTGACGAGCGCAAGCTGAAGGATGTGGGACCCTTCTCCGTGCCGGTGCCGGGCGGCGTATGGGGACTGAACAGCATCGGCGCCATCGGCGGCACCGACTGGGGCGGTGTTGCCATCGATCCTGAGCGCGGCTATGCCATCGCCAATATCGCCAACATGCCCACCATGATCACCGTGACCCCCACGGCGGAAGGCGTCAAAGGCAATGGCGGCCTTCACTCGATCACCGGCAATGTGCGCTTTTCCGACAATGGCGGCAGGAGCTGCAATGGCGGCCGCCAGGGCGAGCTTGTCGCCGTCAATCTGGCGTCCGGCGATATCGAATGGCGCGTGGCGCTGGGTTCGGTGGAAGATGAATATGGGCCAGGCGCCAAGGATATGGGCGCGACCACCATCGGCCCCACCTTGGTGACGCGGGGCGGCATCGTTTTCGCGGGCGCCTCCGACGACCGTTTCCATGTCTATGACTCGCGCCGGGGCAGGCTGTTGTGGGAGATGAAACTGCCGGCTTCCACCAATGCCGGGCCGATGACTTACATGGGCAAGGACGGCCGCCAATATGTGGTGGTTGCGGCCGGCGGGCCGGGCAATTCGCGCAGGCCGTCCCAACGGGAGAACAATCTCTATCACCAGACCTTGATTGCCTTCGCGCTGCCTCGGGCGGGAGACAAGCCGATCGATCTTGTCGCGTCTTATCCCCCATACAAATTGAAGCCGGGCGAGAGCATGGGGATGGACGGCTCCGGCGGTGCCGTGTTGACGCCGGCGCCTCCAAAGCCCTGACGCGGCTCAAATCTTTCGGCTGTCATAGGCCCATTGCAACAAGGCCTGGCGCTGCCGGGGACGGCAGAACATATCTCCCGGTTCGCAGCTGCGCGCGATTTGCGCGGCGTGACGCCGGAAGGCTTTCCAACGCCGAATCTGTCGCCGGTCCTCCTCGGGCATGCGCCGGCCCAGGTAATAGCGGCAATACCATTGAAACCAGCCGCGCGGATCGTCGGGATGGATCCAGCCTTTTTTCTTCCAAACCGATAACGGGCTGCCTGCGCTGACGCCGAAATAGTTGAGCGAACGGTCATGGCCGGCGGGCGAAAGTTTCGCTTTCCGCCACCAGCTCGCCGGAAATTCGCGGCGGCAATCGGTCATATATTTGCCGCCGAACACGCCCAGGGCCAACATTTGGGCCGGTGTCAGTTCGGGCTGGAATTCGGGATCAAAGCCACGGCCGATGGCGGCCGAAAGCGTATAGCGATAGCCCCTTTGCATGCGATCGTTGACCGTGACGCGCTGCTTTTTGGCTTTCGGCATCTTGATCCCGGCCTTGTCCCCATGAAAGATAGCATCAACGCGGCGCCGGGCACGTCTCGCGGCTGCCCCCATAACAATAACGAATGAGGGGGCCCATGCCCAAACTCCGATGGACCATGATCTTCCTGGGCTGCGCGGCCAATGCGATCAACTATATCGATCGCGCAAATCTCGCCGTCGCCGCTCCCAGCATCCGAGCCGAGCTTGGCATCAGCGCCGCCGTGATGGGCGTCGTACTAAGTGCCTTTTTCTGGACCTACGCGCCGATGCAGATGCCCTTCGGTTGGTTCGCCGACCGGGTGGGGGCGCGCATTTCCTTGGCTATCGCGGTGATGTGGTGGTCGATCTCCACGGTCCTTACGGCCACGGCCAATAGTGTGGCGGCCTTGACCGGCTATCGGCTGCTGCTGGGCATCGGCGAAGCGGGCGCCTATCCCTCCGGTGCCAAAGTGAATATGGACTGGTTTCCGCGACGGGAGCGGGCGATCGCCGCCAGCATCTTCGACAGCGGCTCGCGCATCGGCGCCGCCCTGTCGCTGCCCTTGGTCACCTGGCTGATCGGCAGCTTCGGCTGGCGGTTTTCCTTTGTCGCGACCGGCGTGCTCGGCATCGTCTGGACGGTGTTCTGGCTGTTCATTTACCGCACGCCGGAGCGCCACCCGTCGGTGACGCCCGAAGAGCTTGCGCGCATCCAGGCCGAGCGCGGGACTGCGAAAGCGGGGCCGAAAGTGCCCTGGTCGTCGCTGTTCGGCTACCGCACCATCTGGGGCATGATGATCGGCTTTTTCTGCCTGAACTTCGTGATCTATTTCTTCATCACCTGGTTTCCCACATACCTTATTCAAGCGCGCGGCTTCTCCCTGGCGCAGCTGGGCACCTTGGGGCTCTTGCCGGGACTGGTTTCAATCCCGTGCGGCTGGCTGGGAGGATTTGCCTCCGACTCGCTCTATCGCCGTGGCTGGAGCCTGACGGCGGCGCGCAAGACCTGTTTGGTGGGCGGTATGCTGACATCGTCGGTGATTACCCTGTCGGTGTTCGCGCCCAATGCCTATATGGCCTTGTTCTTCTTCGCGATCGCCTATGGCAGCCTGGCCTTCACCGCCGCCAGCATCTGGTCGCTGCCTGCGGATGTGGCGCCCTCGCCGGGGCATGTGGCCAGCATCGGCGGCATCCAGAATTTCGCCGCCAATATCGCCGGCATCATCACCGCCACCTTCACCGGCGTGATGCTCACGATCACCAGCGGCTCCTTTGTCGTTCCCCTGATCACGGCGGGGGCCTTTTGCGTAATCGGCGCGGCGGTTTATATGTTCGTGGTTCCGGAAATTGCGCCTTTGACCGCGCGGGAAAAAGCAGCTTGATGCCATGAAAATCGTCAATTACGCCGGATTCCGCAGCGCCGCGCAAAAGCGCTTGCCCAGATTCATGTTCGAATACATCGACGGCGGCAGCTATGACGAGCACACGCTGCGCCGCAATGTCCAGGATTTCAGAGCGGTGACCTTGCGCCAGCGCGTGCTGCGCGACGTGTCGAACCCGCGGACTTCGACCCGCCTGTTCGGCCGGGACATGGCCCTTCCGGTCGGCTTGTCCCCGGTCGGCATTGCAGGCTTCTACCGCCGCCGGGGCGAGGTTCAGGCGATACGGGCGGCCGAAGCGGCTGGCATTCCCATGGTGCTTTCCACCATGTCCTGCTGCCCGCTCGAGGAAGTGCGTGCCGCTTCCAAGCAGCCCTTCTGGATGCAGCTTTATATGATCCGCGACCGCGCCTTCATGAAGGACCTGCTGGGCCGGGTCGCAGCATCCGGCACCGACACGCTGTTCCTGACCGTCGATCTGGCGATCAACGGCATCCGTTATCGCGACCGCATCGGCGGTTTGGCCGGTTCGCAAAGCCTGATCGCCCGGCCCGAGCGGCTGTTCGACATTCTGTTTCATCCCGCCTGGGCCGTGGATGTCGGCCTGTTGGGGCGTCCGCATACCATCGGCAATATGGCGCCGGCCATGCCCAACGGCGCGGGCTTGAAAAAGTTTCAGGCCTGGGTGGCGCGCAATTTCGATCCTTCCGTCACCTATAAGGACATTGCCTGGCTGCGCCAGCACTGGAAGGGTGCGCTGGTTCTGAAAGGCATTACCGATCCCGGCGACGCCAAACGCGCGGTGGAAGAGGGGATGGACGGCATCGTGGTCTCCAATCATGGCGGGCGCCAGCTCGATGGCTCACTGTCCAGCATCGCCGCGCTGCCGGCGGTGCGCGAAGCGGTGGGCGGACGGATGCCGATCCTGCTCGATGGCGGCGTGCGTTCCGGACTGGACGTTTTGCGCGCCATGGCGCTGGGCGCGGATGCGGTGTTGCTGGGACGGGCCTGGGCCTACGCCCTGGCGGCCGATGGCGAGGCCGGTCTCACCAACTTGTTTGCCATCTTAAGGGAGGAGCTGGAAGTGGCGATGGCCCTGACCGGTCAAAACGATGTTCGCGCCTTGGACAGCGATCTCGCCATCAGCCGGCCCTAAGCGCCATCAGGTGATGTCGTATTCCTTTTTCAGGAAGCCGCCGATCCAGCTTTGGATCCGCACATACATCTTGTTCTGGTAGGGGGCGTTCCCGCCGGTGAAGCTCTTCGTGCGGTGGTAAGTCTTCACCACGCGGGCGGGATTGCGGTTGTATCCCGCCGCCAGGAAGGCGGCGAGCTCCTGGCTTGAATCGGTGACTTGATTCA
>Ga0207648_10008362_pt1 | contig 10030 bp, 9 predicted proteins | sample KBSMisM32_FD_184310 | JGI IMG/M metagenome (GOLD analysis project Ga0207648, IMG submission 184310) | Miscanthus rhizosphere microbial communities from Kellogg Biological Station, Michigan, USA - KBS Miscanthus M3-2 (SPAdes) (version 2) | ecosystem: Host-associated > Plants > Roots > Rhizosphere... | reverse complement strand
GTCGTCTCCGATGGGCTCCAGGTCGTCGACGCGCGCGGCGTCCCAGTGGGGCATCACGAGGCCCGTCCACCCTTGGATCAGGAACGGGCCGCGCGAGCCGCCGCTGATTGCCGCCGACGAAGCGGGCTCGTGGGCCTGGATGTAGACGCCGTGCGGCTTGAGCGCATCGGAGACGCCCATCAGCGAGCTGGCGGTGCCCATGCCGTGGCAGAAGCCCGTTACCCGGCCTTCCGTCTGCTCCCAGATCTCCCGGCCGAGCCGGTCGCGGTGGCTGGGGATGATGTACGGGTTGTTGAACTGGTCCGTGGCGTAGTGCCCGGGCTGGGCCGCCAGCTCGGCCGCGCGCGCGACCATGTTCTCGATGTCCTGTGCGGTCACCTTCGGCGGGCCCTCGACCGACGGGATCAGGTCCAGCTCGGCGCCGAGCGCGCGCATCAGCTGCATCCGCTCCTCGGTGAAGCAGTCGGCCATCACGATCAGCGCGCGGAAGCCCTTCGCCCGGCAGACGAGCGCGAGCGCGGGGCCGGTCGAGCCGCCGGTGTACTCGACCACCGTGTCGCCCGGCGAGATCAGCCCGTCGCGCTCCGCCCCGTCGATCATCGCCAGGGCCATCCGGTCCTTGAGCGAGCCGGTCGGGTTCGTGTTCTCGAGCTTGACCCAGAGCTCGGCGCCGTTCGGCGGTGCGCAGGCCGCCAGGCGGACGAGCGGCGTGTTCCCGATGGCTTCGAGGATCGATTCCATGGGCTTCCGGCGATCGTAGTCCGGGGACGGCCAGGAACCGAGATCGCGCGTAGCACCGGTTGGCAGCGGCCGCATTCGGTGGGACGATGCGGGGGTGCCGCATCGCCGGGAACTGCAAGGGCTGCGAGCGGTCGCGGTCCTGCTCGTGGTGCTCGACCACGGTGGGGTTCCGTTCTTGCAGGGAGGCTATGTCGGGGTCGACGTCTTCTTCGTCCTCTCCGGCTACCTGATCACCGGGCTGCTGCTCCGCCAGGCCGGGCGCGACGGCCGCATCCGCCTCTCCGACTTCTACGTTCGCAGGGCCCGGCGCATCCTGCCGGCGGCGGTGTTGACGCTCGTCGTCACCGATCTCGCCGCGCACCAGCTGTTGAACCTCGTGCGCGCGCGCGAGGCCGTCGGGGACAGCGTCTGGGCGGCGTTCTTCATGGCGAACGTGCACTTCGCCCGCGCGGGCAGCGACTACTTCGCCCAGGGCCAGCCGCCCTCGCCGGTGCAGCACTACTGGACGCTGGCGGTCGAGGAGCAGTTCTACCTCGTCTGGCCGATCGTGCTCGCGGGCGTGCTGGCCGTTCCCTTCCTGCGGCGGCGACTGCTCTGGATCGTGCTCGCTGCGGCGGCCGGCTCGCTCGCGTGGTCGATCCACAGCACGGCGACCGATGCGACGTACGCGTACTTCTCGACGGTCACGCGCGCCTGGGAGCTCGCGCTCGGCGCGGCGCTGGCGATCGCGGCGCCGCGGCTGCGCGGGGCCGCGGCCTGGCTTGGCCTGGCGTGCATCTGCATCGCCGCGGTCGCGTTCTCGAGCTCGACGCCCTTCCCCGGTTACGCGGCGCTGCTGCCGACGATCGGCGCGGCGCTCGTGATCGCTGCGGCACCGGGGAGCGGTTCGCGGCTACTCTCGCTCGCGCCGTTCCGCTACGTCGGCGACCGCTCGTACGCCTTCTACCTCTGGCACTGGCCCGTGCTCGTGATCGCGGCCGAGTACGTGGGCCACGACCTGTCGACTGCCGTCCGGCTCGGTCTCTTGGCTGGAGCATTCGGACTGTCGATACTGAGCTATGCCTTCTTCGAGAACCCGATCAGGCAGATGAGGTGGCGCCCGCAGACCGGTGCCTTGCTCTGGCCCGCCTCGGCGGCCGTGATCCTCGCGGTCGCGGTACCGATCCTCGTCTCGCTGAACGCGCGGGCGACGCGGATCTCGAATGCTTCCGCGGCCGTCCGCCCGGTCGAGCTGGTCCGGCAGACGACGGCCGCGCGCAGCACCTGGCGGCCGCTGCCGGCCGTGGCCGCCGCCGTCAGCGCGGCGAAGCACGGCGCGGCGCTGCCCTGGCCGCTGACGCCGGCGGTGACCGAGCTGCGCAACGACCTCTACGCGTTCCCGACCGGCTGCTCCGCCCGCCAGGGCGAGACGACGAGCAGGATCTGCCGCCTGGGCGCGCCGGACGCGACCAAGACGCTGGTCGTGTTCGGCGACTCGCACGCCGAGATGTGGATGCCGCCGCTGCTGAAGATGGCGAAGCGCGACCAGTGGTCGGTCGTCCCATTCGTGAAGGTCGGCTGCGTGCCGAGCTCGTGGACGCACAAGAGCTGGCCGTGCGGGATCTGGTACCGCTGGGCGGTCAACCGCGCGGCCGCGCTGCACCCGCAGGCGACGCTGGCGGTCGGCAGCTGGGCGGGGAGCCATACGCCAGCCGCGGCGGTCAAGGGCGTTGCCGCGCTGATCGCCGACGCCCGTAGCTTCTCGGCGAGCACGATCGTGGTCGGTGACTCGCCCCACCAGCACCGGAACCCGGTCGACTGCCTGCTCGCAAGCGGCGCGAACATGCGGACGTGCAGCTCGAAGGCGACGCTGGTCGAGCTGCAGACCGACGCGGCGGTCGCCGCCGCGGCCGCCAAGGCTCACGTCGGCTTCATGAACGTCACCGGCTGGTTCTGCGGGCGCGCCTCGTCGGTCTCGATCCTCTGCCCGCTCGTCGTCAACCGCACGATCGGCTGGATCGACCAGGGTCACATCTCGTCGACGTACGGCCTCGAGCTGGCGACGCCGTTCAGGAACGCGTTCCGCCGCGAGCTCTTCCGCTAGAGCCGGCCCGCGGCGGACGCGACGAATCGCTAGAACGAGCCCTTGACGATCAGGACGCCGCGCGCGGTCTTGACGCTGACGACGGTGCCCGCGCGGACGGCCGGGACGGCGCCGTTGCGACGCGCGATGTGCGCGGCGCCGAGCGTGCCGACCTTGGCGCTGCCGAGCTTCTGGCCGGCGACGTAGAACGTGACCGTCTTCCCGGCAAGGCGCCGAACGTGCTCCACCTCGGCCTCGAGCTCGCGCTCGCCGGGCTTCGCCTTGAACGTCGCCGCGCCCTTCGCGGCGGGGAACGCCTGCGCGGAGCGGAGCGCGATCCGTGTGCCGCCCCCGCCTGATGCGAGCACGGCCGGGGCCGACACGGCCAGCACCAGCGCGGCGGCCGTCAGGAACATGGTGATGCGCTTCATCTCGAACCTCCTGAGTCGTTTGAACCTCTCGACCAGGAAGCTACGAGGGCGCCCGTCACGCCCGGGCAAACCCGGGCAAGGCCTTGCCCCTCGTTCGGTTAAGCCTTGGTAGGACGGCCGGGACCGCGTCGCCGCGGTCCCGGCCGAGCCCGGTTACTTCCGTGCGTAGTAGATGAACTGCGAGAACAGTCCCGGCGTGAAGGGGGACGGATCGCGCATGTCCGTCCAGGCTGCGTTCGCATGGCCGTCGCTGCCGTAGGCGAGCCCGATGTAATCGCCGTGGAAGACGGCGCAGAACTCGCACGCAGGATCGCCGGCCTGGAAGAACTCCGACATCGTCGGGTTCGACGGCGCGGTGCTGATCGTCGTCTTTACGAACGACCCCGGGTGGCCTTCGGCGAGCGCCGTGGTGTAGGTCGGGCCGTTCGAGTTGCCGCGGTCGTGGTAGAGCACGCCCAGCTTCCCGTTCGCAGGGTTGACGTCCGCCCACGGGAACCACTGGTCGCCGGCGCCCGTGTCGACGAGCGACGGGGCGGTCCAGTTCGTGCCGCCGTTCGTCGAGGTGACGACGGAGACGTCGGAGTTGGTCACGGGGTGATCCGAGTCGTGGACGCCGTGGCTGTTGTCCGAGTAGACCAGGTACAGCCGGCCGTTCTGCGTCGGGTCGGCCACGATGTTGCCCGCGCCCCAGACCCGTACTTGATAGCCGGTCAGCGTTTGGCGGCCGTCGACGTTGATCGGGTAGTCGCGCGAGCCGTCTTCGAGCCCCGCCGCGAAGGCCGGCCTCGTCCAATGCTCGCCGCCGTCGCTGGAGCGGACGACCAGGTACTGGTCCTCGAACTCCTCTCCTGGCTCCCACAGCGCCTGGTTCTGGCTGTTCAGGAACGCGACGTAGACCGTGCCGTCGGGGCCGACCGTCGGCACCGAGGCCTGATCCTCGTCACACTGGCCGGCTGCGCCTTCGGTCTGGAAGGTGCAGAGGGCGGCCCTCGAGCCGGAGATCTCCTGCGGCTTCGTCCAATGCTTGCCGCCGTCGTCGCTGTGGCTCTCGAGGATCGGCGACTCGACGTACGCGCCATGGTCGGCGATGAACGAGGTCCACGTCACGTAGGTGCGCCCGTAGAAGCGGGACTGGCGGTTGTTGTCGGTGGTGATCCACTCCTTGTCGCCGAAGTTCTGGAACGGATCGAGGTCGCAACCCCTGCCGGGGCCGACGATCACCGGCTTGTCCCAGGTCAGGCCGCCGTCACTCGAGGGCGACACGACCACGTCGCCGTCGCAGGTCTCGCCGGCCGCGTTGAAGCGGTAGTTCAGCGACGAGTGCAATGCGACCTGGTGCTTGACGTCGATGGAGGTCACCGGGTCGCTGCCGGTGCGATTGTCGTTCTCCGTCGACATGTTTCCCGTCGACCAGGTGTTCCCGCCGTTGAACGACGTGTAGTACTGGTCGCAGCACGAGCCGTAGTCGTTCGAGCTCGCGATCATGTGCAGCGGGTTCGAAGCATCGACCACGATGTTCGGCTCGTTGTTCGGGAACGGGTCGTCGCAGTCGAGCTTCGTGTTCAGGCCGCCCGAGGTCGCGGTGCACTCGAACGACCAGTTGTGCTTGGCCCCCGGCGCGGCAGCTCGCACGAACGGCGTCTTCTCGCCGCCCTCGCCCTCGCCGCCCGGTGGCTCAGCGCGGACACCTGCCGCGAGGAACAGCCCGAGCAGGGCCGTAGCCGCGAGCAGCAGCATGAAGCGGGTCTTCGTCATCGATCTCCCCTTCCGTTGACGCCCAACCTGGTGGATGAACGTATATGAGAGAGGAGAGCCAGTCCAGCACCGTTTGCCGAAGCTGAACGGGGGTAGGATCCGCCCTCCTGTGTCGTGGCACAACCTCTCCGAGATGGACCTTCAATTCGCGCGCTCGCGCAGGCGCGCGACGACCAGGCGCAGGCTGCCGCCGAAGCGCAAGCTGACGGCCTGGCGCAGCGTTCGTGCCGGGGCGCTGGCGCTGGTGCTGCTCGCGGTGGTGGCGGAGTCGACGAGGCTCGAGACCTCGAATGCAAAGCCGCCGGCGCAACGCGCGGTGGCCGTGCCGACGATCAACGCGTCATGTCCTGTGCCCAGGCCGTTCCGCGCCGCGTTCGCAACCGCCTCGGCCCAGACCGGCGTCCCGCTTTCGCTGCTGGTGGCTACCGCGTACGAGGAGTCGCGCATGAACCCGAACGCCCAGTCGGGAGCGGGGGCGACCGGCCTGTTGCAGCTGATGCCCGCGACCGCGCGTGAGCTGCGGCTGGACGGCGACGATCCGGCCACGAACGTGCTCGCAGGCGCGCGCTACCTGCGGCAGATGATCGACCGCTTCGGAACGCTCGACCTCGCGCTGGCGGCCTACAACGCCGGCCCGAGCGCCGTCACGAAAGCAGGAGGCGCTCCGACCACGGCGACCCTGCGCTACGTCAAGAACATCGAGGCCCGCGCGGGCCTGCTCGCCGCCTGCTAGCTGCGCGTCTGCGGCTGGAGGTCGCGCGCGATCGAGTCTTCGGCCGGCAGCACGTCCTGCACGGCGGCCGCGATCTCCCGTAGGCGTTCGAGCGCCTCGCGCTTGCGGTGCTCGAGCATCCGCACCTCGCCGCGGAGCTCCTCCTGCCGGCGCCGAACGTCTCCTTCGACCTGGCGCACCATCTGCTCGGCGCCCTCGCGCATGCTGGTCGACTCCTTCTCGGCCTCGGCGATCACCGAGCGCGCCTCCTCTTCGGCCTGGCGCCGATGCTGTTTGGCGTACGCCTCGACCGCGAGACGCATGTCGCGCGCGAAACCCTCGGCCTCCTCGCGCAGCCCGCGAGCGTCGGCGGTCAGCTCGAGCTTGAGCCGCTCCGCCTCGGCGCGGGCGTCGCGCTCGAGGTCGGCCGCCAGCTTGCGCGCTTCGTTGCGGATCTCTTCGGCCGCCTGCTCGGCGGCTTCGAGGATCCCCGTGACGCGGTCGCCGAGCGCCGCGTAGCCCTGAGGCTCGGCCTGCTCGGCGGAAATGTCGTCGACGCTCGTCTCCTGCATGGGCGAATCGGGAAGCTACTCGATCCGCCGTGGGCCCGGCAAGCCGGGCCCCCTGCCGCGAGCCCTAGCTCGCAGCGATGATGCGCACGTTCAGACCTGCAACCGGGAAGTTCCGGAGCTTGCGCTTGAGGATGTCCGCAGACATGGGCCGCCTTTCGTTCCGCAGTTGATACGCCGAGGAGAGATTTCGGCTGCCGGAGCGGGTCGCGGCATCCCTCGAACTGGCGCCATCCGCCCCTCGTTCTAGGGTTTTGCGCATGCGTTCGGCCATGTTGCAGCGCGGATTCGCGGAGTTCGTGGGGACGTTCACGCTGGTCTTCGTCGGCGCCGGCTCGATCATCGCCACGCGCGGCGGCAACCTGACCGCGATCGGGCTGGCCCACGGGCTCGCGATCGCGGTGATGGCCTCGGCCGTCGGACACATCTCCGGCGGCCACTTCAACCCCGCGGTGACGTTCGGCTTCCTGGTCACGCGCCGGATCGAGATACACCTAGCCGCGGCTTACTGGTTCGCGCAGTTCGTCGGGGCGATCCTGGCAGCGTTCCTGCTGCAGGCGGTCCTACCGCAGCAGCAGGTCGACGCGGTCAACCTGGGCGCACCGTCGCTCGCCCCGGGAATCGGGGGAGGCGGCGGCGTCGTGATCGAGGGCGTGCTGACCTTCTTCCTGGTCTGGGTGATCTTCGCGACGGCGGCGGACCCGCGCGGCGCGTTCGCCACGATCGCAGGCCTGGCGATCGGCTTCACGATCACGCTCGACATCTTCATGGGCGGCCCGTACACCGGCGCGGCGATGAACCCGGCGCGCGCGATCGGCCCCGAGCTCGTGCAGAACTTCTGGAACGACGCCTGGGTCTACTGGGTCGGGCCGCTGATCGGCGGCGGCCTCGCCGCGCTGGCCTACGACCGGCTCTACCTGCGGCCGGCCTCGCCGGAGCCCGTCGGCCCGCCCGAGACCGGGCTCGACGAGCCTGGCGCAGGCGAAGCCGCCACGCTCTAGCTCACCCCCTTGGGGCGATGCCCCCACTCGGCTGGCCGGGGATCCTGCGCGGGTCGATCAAAGGAGAGACCATGTGGTGGGGAATCGGAATCGGGGCCTTCCTGTACATGATCCTGTTGCTCATCTTTGGCCTGGGACTGGCCTACAAAGGGCGTTGGCTCCTGTTCCTGATCGGGTTCATCTTCCCGCTCGTCTGGATCATCGGCTACGCGGTCTACGCACGGAAGCCCGCGACCGCTCAGGCCTGACGCACCGGGCGGAGCCGCGCCGGGAGCCGTGCTAGGTTCCCGCGGTGCTGCTGCTGGGGCTCTCGACGGGGCACAAGATCGGGCTCGGGCTCGCCGTCCTGGGCTTCGCCGGTTTCTCGCTGATCGTCTCGCTGCTGGTGCCGCGCTGGTACCCGGACTTTCCGGGCCGCGGGCTGCGGGTCTTCATCGTCGCGTGCCTGCTGCTCTTCGTCGGGATGATGTCCGCCGTGATCGTCCTCGCCCGCGAAACGAGCGAGGCGGAGGCGAACGGCGCCGAGCCCACGACGCGGGCGACCACGACCTCCGTGACGACCACGACGTCGGCGACGACCACGACCGCCGCTACGGCGACCTCGGTCCCGGTCAGCGAGACCGAGTTCAAGATCACGATGCCGAAGACCACGCTCGCGGCCGGCTCCTATAGCTTCGAGGTCGCAAACGACGGCAAGATCGACCACGACCTGGTGATCCAGGGCAACGGGGTGGACGAGAAGACGCCGACGATCGCCCCGGGGAAGGCGGCGACGCTGAACGTCGATCTGAAGCCGGGGACCTACGACGTCTATTGCTCGATCCCCGGCCACAAGCAGGCCGGGATGGACCTCAAGCTGACCGTCTCCTGAGCGTGGTTGACGGCCTCGGCGCCGCCCGGTAGCGTCGGCGCACTCGGTCGAACAAGGGGGAGCGCATGGCTCCGCGGCGGATTCTGACTGCGGCACAGTCAGCTCTCGAGGTGCTGGCATGACCGAGGCCGACGACAACCTCCGCAAGATCGACCACGTCGTCGTCCTGATGATGGAGAACAGGTCGTTCGACCACATGCTCGGCTTCCTGACCATCGAACAGGGCCGCGACGATGTCGAGGGGCCGACGCTCGCGATGAAGAACGACTATCGCGGCGAGTCGTTCCACGTTCACCCGGCGGCGCGGACGACCATGACCAAGGCGCAGGACCCGTGCCACTCGGGCTGGTGCGTGGACGAGCAGCTCTCCCACGACTGCGGCGGCTTCGTCTCGAACTTCATGAAGACCCGCAAGGGCGGCGGCGCCAACCCCGGTGTCGTGATGGCCTACCACCCGGCAGAGCACCTGCCGGTCTACGACTTCCTCGCCCGGGAGTTCCTCGTCTGCGACCACTGGTTCTGCTCCGTGCCGGGCGCGACGATGCCCAACCGCTGCTACGCCGCCGCCGGCACGTCGAACGGCCTGCGCAACAACATCAAGCCGAGCCGCCCGTACAACGTTCCGTCCTTCGTGCGCCACCTGAAGGACGACCAGTGGCGGTGGTACTCGCACGACTACGTGCCGACGATCTGGCTGCTCGACCCGGAGGTCGGTCTCTCGCTCGAGAACGTGCCCGCGTTCTTCGACCGGCGCGACGTCTTCGGTCACCGCAGCTTCCTCGAGCGCGCGGCCAAGGGCGACCTGCCGGCCGTCTCCTGGATCGACCCGAACTTCTACGACCTGACGTTCGGCCCGGCCGGCTCGAACGACGACCATCCGCCTTCGGATCTGCGAGCGGGACAAAAGCTGGTCCTTCAGCTCGTCGACGCGGTCGTGCAAGGGCCGGCCTGGCGCAAGACGCTGCTCGTGATCACGTACGACGAGCACGGCGGCTTCTTCGACCACGTGCAGCCGCCACCGGCCGCCGACGACCGTCCGGCGATGCGGCGCTATGGCCCGCGCGTCCCCGCGCTCGTCGTCTCGCCCTACGTCGCAGCGGGATCGGTGTCGAAGACGGTCTTCGACCACACGTCGATCATCAAGACGATCCTCACCCGCTTCGCCGCCAAGCCGAACGGGAAGATCCCGAACATGGGCAAGCGCGTCGCGGCCGCCAGCCATCTCGGCGAGCTGCTGACCCGCTCCACCGCGCGCAGGATCAAGCGCTCCGAGTACCAGTCGCTCGTCGACGACTCGGCGACCTGGCACGAGGAGATGGTCCTCGACGGCGTACCGCAGCCCGGCGAGGGCATGGCCGTGCCGCACGAGCTGACGGACTTCCAGAAGGACTTTCTCGGCGCGAAGGGCGACCTGCTGGCCGCCCGCCGCCAACTGGCGGCGGCGGGTAAATCGGTCTTCTGAGGCGGAGAAGGAGGGATTCGAACCCTCGAGGCAGGGATTCTCCCCACCTAACGCCTTAGCAGGGCGCCGCCTTCAGCCACTCGGCCACTTCTCCGCGAGCGCAAAAGAATAGCCGAGCCCTCCGGCCGCTACGCTACGCCGTCCCGGAGGGGTGGCAGAGCGGTCGAATGCGGCGGTCTCGAAAACCGTTTCGGGCCGTTAGGTCCGACGAGGGTTCAAATCCCTCCCCCTCCGCTGCACGAGCCGGAACCCGCGTCATGAGGCGGGTTCCGGCGAGCGCCCTCGGGCGCACGGTGGATCCTGGCGGTCAGCTACCCGGGAAGGATCCCGGCGACGCTCTCGAGCGCGCCGCGAATGTTGCCCGCGAGCAGGGTGATCGCCCCGATCACGGCGATCGTGATCACGGCGAGGACGATGCCGTACTCC
>Ga0207648_10008360_pt1 | contig 10032 bp, 9 predicted proteins | sample KBSMisM32_FD_184310 | JGI IMG/M metagenome (GOLD analysis project Ga0207648, IMG submission 184310) | Miscanthus rhizosphere microbial communities from Kellogg Biological Station, Michigan, USA - KBS Miscanthus M3-2 (SPAdes) (version 2) | ecosystem: Host-associated > Plants > Roots > Rhizosphere... | reverse complement strand
TTACCTATAACGTTTGAAGCAGTGGTGATGTTTATGCCTTTGCTTGGAGCGCCCCCTTCCGGCTGCCGCCACCTTCCCCCGCAAGCGGAGGAAGGATTCCCAGACTGGTGCTTCGCGTATTTCCCTTCCCCTGCGAAGCGGGGGAAGGTGCCGAAGGCGGATGGGGGCAATCTGGCTAGAGAATCGCAAGCACTCCCGGATCAAACGCTGGAGACTGCGGAATCGATACTCGCCGCGTCTCAGTGACCACCCGGCTCATCCTCGCTGACAACGAAGCTCGCGTCGACGCCCTTGCTGTCGTTTGTATCCAGATGAACCGTCACCGCCGCGCCTGAAGGCAGGCTGCGTGACGGACGCACCAGCATGAAGTGCTTGCCGCCGGGGGCGAATGTCACGCTCGCGCCGGGGGCAACTTCCACCTGTTCGATCGGCTGCATTCTCTCGACGGCATCGACCTCGATGGTTTCGTGAAGCGAAACCGAACCGAAATCCGGACTGCTGGCCCCGTGGACGATGACCGGCTCGTCGCCGCCGTTATGCAGCACGGCATAGCCGGCGAGCGTCGTCGCGCCAGGCGGCGCGGCGCGAATCCACGCGCGTTCGACCTTGAGCCTTCCGGCGGCCGCCACCTGACCTGCCAGCAGCGTGGCGGCAAAAATCAGCGCTGCATGCTTGATCGAAGGAACTGCCATTTCATCTCCTTTTGATCTTTTGCCCTTATCATAGTCGCTGCGGCCTCTTGATCTCGGCACGGAACGCGACCATGCGAAACCTCGTTCATGCGGCGTTGCTGTCGATCGTTGGCGTCGTTTCGACGTTTGCTGCCGATCAACCGCTCCCGCGCTACTCCCTGAGCATCTACAGCGCCGCGGCGAACAACGGCGACAGCCTGTTTGCGCCGTCCGAACCGGAGCCGGGCACTCCGGGCGGTTACGCGATCGTGCGCGACCGCCGCCAGTTCGACCTCAAGGCGGGTTCCAACACGATCCAGGTCAATGACGTCGCCCGCTACCTCGACCCCGGTGCGTTGAGCGCGCGCCCGATCGGTGAAGGCGATGGCGTCGACATCATCAGCCAGCGCTTCGCAGACGAAACGCTTTCGCTCGACGCACTCGTGCAAGCGCATATCGGCCATGCCGTCGAAGTCGGCGTGAGCAACGGCGCCTCGGCCGGCGTGTTCAACGGCACCCTGCTGTCCAATTCGGGCGGCCTGACGATTCAGTCCGCGGACGGCCGCATCACGACACTCACCGACTTCAACCGCGTGACGTTTCCCGACCTGCCGAAAGGCCTCGCGGCGACTGCGTCGCTGCGCTGGGAGATTGCCGCAAAAAAGGCGGGCGCAGCGACCTTCGAGATCGTCTACCCGACACAGGGCATGGCCTGGCGCGCCGAATACAGCGGCTGGCTCAGCAGCGGCAATTGCGCACTGGCGTTGTCGGGATGGGCGCAGATCGCCAATCGCAGCGGCACGGATTTCCACGACGCACGCGTCAAGCTGATTGCCGGCGAGCCGCACCGCGCGGCAGCAACACCGGCACCGCGCGTCATGCGCGCCGGCGCGCCGATGGTCTCGAGCGCGTTGCAGGCCGGCGACAGCGGCAGCGCCGGCGATTATCACGAATACACGCTCGGCAACCCGGTCGACCTGGCCAGTGGCACGTTGCTGCGCGCCGCGTTGTTTCCGGCACAGACGATCGCGTGTCAACGTCAGTACGTATTCGAAGGCTCACGCCTGCGCGCCAATCCGGGCATGGCGCCGATCTCGGATCGCGGCTATGGCGGCGGCGAGTCGCCTCCGCCGATCCAGTCGACGCTCTCGTTCAAATCCGAACGCGCGATGCCGGCCGGACGTCTGCGCATTCTGGAAACCGCCAGCGATGGCACTCCGGAGTTTACCGGCGAGGACGATATCGGCCACACGCCGCGAGGCGAACTGGTAACGATGCAACTCGGCAACGCATTCGATTTGCGCGGCGAGCGCAAGCAAACCGATTTCCAGATCGACAAGGAACACCGGACGCTGACCGAGAGCTTCGCCATCCGGCTGACCAATGGCAGCGCCACCGCGCAGACCGCGACCGTGCGCGAGCACTTGTATCGCTGGAACCAGTGGAACATCACGCAATCGTCCGTCAAGTACACCAAGCGCGACGCCGATACGGTAGATTTTGTTTTGGAGGTCCCCGCCAGCGGGAATGCTTCGGTGACTTATACCGTGCAGTATCAATGGAGTGAATCGTTTAAATAGGGGCTAGGGACTAGGGGCTAGGGGCTAGTTAGTGCTAGAGCCAAAAGCCGCGCCACCCTGCTCTTCCTAGTCCCTGGTCCCTAGCCCCTAGTCCCTCCAACGGAGTTGGTATGCTCGAAACGATCCGCCACGACGCCGTCACCGAACTTCGCCTCGCGCGGCCGCCGGTCAACGCGCTGGATCCCGAACTCGTCTCGCAGCTGAGCGCGGCGATCGAGTCGGCTCCTTCGAGCGGCGCGCGCGGTATCGTGCTGTCGGGTCGACCGGGAATGTTCTCGGGTGGACTCGATGTGCCGGTGCTGTTGCAACTCGACCGCGACAGGCTGACGACCTTCCTGCGCGACTTCTTCGGCCTGTGCGGCCTGATTGCCTGCTCGCCGATTCCGATCGTGGCCGCAATCACCGGACACAGCCCGGCCGGCGGCGCCGTGCTGTCGATCTTCTGCGATTACCGCGTGATGGCGCGCAGCGCAGATCCGGCCAAACCGTTTCGCATCGGGCTCAACGAAGTGCAGGTCGGCCTGTCGGTGCCCGCTTGTATACAATTTGGCCTGCAGCGCCTGGTCGGCACCTATCGCGCCGAACGCCTGATGGTTGCCGGAGCAATGCTCGACTCCGAAACCGCACTCAAGATCGGTTTCGTCGATGAACTGGCGGATGTCGATCAGGTCGTTCCGCGATCGCTCGCCTGGATGCAGGACCTGCTCAAGCTGCCGTCGCTGGCGATGTCGACGACACGGCGCCTGGTCCGCCGCGACCTGGCTGAGACGTTTGCCGATCCCGGCAAGTGGCTGCTCGACGAATTCGCTGCCGCGTGGTTCGGCGCCGAGACGCAGGCGGTGCTGCAGGCGCTCGTTGCGCGCCTGAAGAAGTGAACGCCTAAGCCGCGCTGCGCTCTATCGGGCGAGTCGGGTCGGCGATCCAGCCGCTCCATGACGGCGCGTAGATGCGCGAGCCGGCCAGGCCCGCATGCTCCATGGCAAGCAGGTTGTGGCACGCCGTTACTCCGGATCCGCACATGTGCACGACGTCTTCCGGGAAATTGGGCGCGATCAGCCTCGAGAATTCCTCGCGCAACACCGCGGCGGGCTTGAACTTGCCGTCAGCCGCGAGGTTGTCGGAGAACGGCCGGTTGCGCGCGCCGGGCACGTGGCCTGCAACCGGGTCGATCGGCTCGACTTCGCCGCGATAGCGCGGCGCGGCGCGGGCGTCGAGCAGCACGACATCCTGCTGAATTTTCTGCAAGGTATCCGTATATACAATTTCTTCCGCGTCGAAGCGCGCGGCGACGGCAGTGGGGTGGCGTCGCACCGCTTCGGAATTCAGGGGCCATGCGACGGAATTCCACGCTGGCAGGCCGCCATCGAGCACGGCGACGTCGCGGTGGCCGATCAGCCGCAGCATCCACCAGAGGCGCGCAGCTGCGTTCGCCCCGCTGGCCGCGTCATAGGCGACGACGTGTGTCTGCGGTGTCCAGCCCCAGCGGCCAAGCACTTCACAGAACGCCTCGGCATCAGGCAGTGGATGGCGTCCAAGATCGGCCTTCCACAGATCGCAAAGATCGCGATCCAGGTCGGCATAGACAGCCCCGGGAATATGCGCGAGCGCATATTCGCGCTGGCCACGCTGCGGATCGCCAAGGTCGAAACGGCAGTCGACGACGAGCACGTTGTCGCGGCCGAGCCTATGTCCCAGGGCCGCTGCATCGATCAGCGTGGTACTCATGCTCATGCCACCGCCTCCAGGCGCTTGACCAGATTCAAAAGCATGGCGGCAGTCGCTCCCCAGATGCGCTCGCTGTCATGGGCGAATTCAAAAACCTCGCGCGGCCGGCCGCGAAAGCTCAGGTGCAACGTGCGCAGGTTACCCGCCGTCAGGAAGAAATCCAGCGGGACCTCGAACACGTGGGCGACTTCGTTCGGATCCGGCTGCGCTTGATAGCCGGCATCGAGCCAGGCGACGACGGGCGTGACCCAGAAACCGCTGATCGTTTCCAGACTGTCCAGATAGCCGAACGGCCGCAGCAATCCCGCACCAATGCCGACTTCCTCGCGAGTCTCGCGCAACGCCGCGGCAATGGCGTCCGCATCCCCGGTTTCGACGCGGCCGCCGGGAAAGCTTACCTGGCCGCCGTGCGCGGACAAGTGTTCGGTCCTGCGCGTCAACAGAATGGAAAATCCCCCAGGCCGGGCCACTATCGGCACGAGGACGGCCGCGGCGGCCCGCTGTGGAGTTTCCAGGATGTCGCTGAGCTCCTCATGGTTCCAACCGCGCGATCCGGGCGGGTCGCCAAGCGGGCGCACGGCGCGCAACAATCGTTGCTCGAACTGTTCGTTCATTCCATATGCTGCCGAACGCGCTGCGGCAGCACTTCATTCATGAGGTGCAGGCGTTGCTCGTCACTATAGGCAATCCAATGCGCGATTTCATCCGCCGTGCGATGGCAGCCTTCGCACAACCCGTCCGCGTCGAGCCGGCAGACGCCGGTACAAGGGCTCAGAATTGGGCGGGCAGGATTTGAAAAAATCGGCATCTTTTAGTTTATTTCTTTATTTTCTGTTAAATTAGCTTGAGTATATGAGGTGAACTCTTAAGGTCGAATGCTTGCCCTGGCGACCAAGGTAGTGCGCGATTACGGCAAAGTGCTGGCCGAAGTGATACCCGGCGTGCACGGTTTGCCCGAGTCCCTGTTGCCGCACTCCAAGGACCAGATCCGCAACGCCATCTTCATGTTGCTCGAGAATCTGGAGCCGGAACACACGGCTCTCAAGGAGAGCCTGGCGCGCGGCTACGTCTACCTCGCCCAGTTCGTGCCCGATATCGATGCGGCGATCCTGGAACAGCGCAACGCGGCACCGGGTGTCGCATCGAGCGCCAATGCGAACAACGAATCGGCGATGCGCCTGATCAACCGGATCAAGCTGGACATGGAGCGCGCGCTCGAAGATCTGCGCGCGTTCGGACTCGGCACCGACGGCGTCCACTGACAACAACGCCGCGACGAGCGCGGCGTTGTAGTTTATCTATCCATCAAACTCGAGAGCTGGATCCCGGCTCAAAAGTACGTCCTTGTACGGCCGGGATGACGCCATCCTGGCGTCACTTGATGTCGACGAGCTTCAGCTCGAACACCAATGCCTCGTTCGGTCCGATGCGCGGCGGCTGGCCGCGATCGCCGTAGGCCAGGTCGGCCGGAACATAGACGCGCCAGTAATCGCCCACGCGCATCAGCGGCAGGATTTCGGCCCAGCCCTTGATGACTTCGTTGACCTTGAAATTGGCCGGCTGGCCACGGGCGAACGAGCTGTCGAATTCCAGGCCGTTGATCAGCGAACCGCGGTAATGCACGCTTACGTCGCTGGTCGGGGCCGGATGCTTGGGACCGGTGCCTTCTTCGATCACCACATACTGCAGACCTGATGGCAGCGCGATCACGCCCTTCTTGCTCTTGTTCTCGGAGAGGAATTTCTGGCTCTTGGCCTTGTTTTCCGTAGCGAGCTTTTCGAATTCGGCCTTGGCTGCCGAATACATTTGCGACTGCATGCGCGTCAGCACGTCGCGCATCGTTTCCTCGGGCACGGTCGGCTTGCGCTTGGCGAAACCGTCCTGCATGCCGCGAATGACCGCGTTGACGTCGACGTCGATCTTGCGTTCGACCAGACCGTCGCCCATCTGGAAACCGATCGCGTAGGACAAATTCGGTTTGTCGGCGGCGGTAATCGGCGCCGATGGGGGCGGAGCCTGCTGGGCAGACGACGCGGCGGCAGCCGGCGCTGCTGCCTGTGAAGTGGCCGGTGGGTTCTGGGCGAACACCGAACCTGCTGCGAGAATCGCCAGCGCAGCGAAAGACCAACGCAATGTCATGCAAACCTCCAAACGAGTGAATTCCGCCGAAATGGTGCCGCGAACGCGGGTGCTGCCGGCGACGCGAAGCGCGCCATATTACCCGAGCCGGCCACTTGCAGCCACCGGCACGGCGATCGAACCTGAACCTGCATGTCCCGCCTTGCTATCATCCCGCCGGTTCCCAGCCCCCTGAAGACCGAATCGCGCGCCGGAACACCCCACCCGCCGCCCGCTTCCGCTCTCATTGACCAGGATATCGACGATGGCCTTTCGCAACCTGCTCCTCGAAGATCGTGGCGCCGTGCGCCGCATCACCATAAACCGGCCGGACAAGCTCAACGCGCTCAACCAGGAAACCATCGGCGAGCTGCACATCGCTTTCGATCAGGCTGCCCACGATGACGCCATTCGCGTTGTCGTCCTGGGCGGCAGCGGCGAGAAGGCGTTCATCGCCGGTGCCGATATCGGCGAACTGGCCACTGTGACACCACTGCAGGCGCAAGAGTTCTCGCGCCACGGGCAAAAGCTGATGACGCGGATCGAACGCCTCGGCAAACCAGTCATTGCGCGCCTGCAGGGTTTCGCGCTCGGCGGCGGCATGGAACTGGCGATGGCCTGTCACCTGCGCGTCGCCAGCGACAAGGCGAAGCTGGGGCAACCGGAAATCAACCTCGGGCTCCTTCCGGGGTTCGGCGGCACGCAGCGCCTGTTGCGATTGGCCGGACGCAGTGCCGCGCTCGAGCTGTGCCTGCTCGGCGCCTCGATCGACGCAGCGCGCGCTTTCGCTCTTGGCCTCGTCAACCGGGTCGTGCCGGCGGAAAAGCTCGACGAGGAAGTCGATGCGATCGCCAACCAGCTTGCCGCGAGCGCCCCGCACGCGCTCGCCGGCATACTCGACGCAGTGCTGATCGGCGGCGACGGAAGCATCGACGCGGGCCTCGAATATGAAACCCAGACGTTCGCGCTGTGCTTCTCTACGGCCGACATGCGTGAAGGCACGAGCGCGTTCCTCGAGCGGCGCAAGCCCAACTTCAAAGGAAACTGAAGGCCTTCGAGCGTACAAGGATCAAAAGATCCACCACGAAGACACGAAGGACACGAAGAAAAGCGCAAATAACGAAAGGTTGGTTGCTCTTCTTCGTGTCCTTCGTGTCTTCGTGGTGAATCTTTTCGCCTGGCCCTTTTTTGATTTAGCCGGCTATGGCCGAGGACGAATTCATCCCTCGTGGCCCGCGCGATATTTCTTCTCGCCGGCCGTGACGCGCACGTCGAGGCGATTCTGCTGCGTCGGCAGCGTACAGGTGGCATACGGTGTGAACACGCACGGCGGGTTGTAGGCCTTGTTGAAATCGATGATCACCTTGCCGTCCTTCGGCGGCTCCGTGTAGAGGAAACGCGCCGCGCCGTAGGTTTCCTTGCCGCTGGTGCGATCGGCGAAGACCAGGTACAGGTTGACGTCGCCGGGAGTCTCGATGACCGGTTCGACGCGGAAGGTCTTGCCGTCGCGCTCGAACACGGCCGCCCCGGGCACGACGACCTTTTCGAACTCGCCGAGGATATTCGGCTCCTCGACAATGCGCGGCGGATCGTAAGCCTCCCACTTCGCCTCGATGCGCCAGCTCGGATCGATGTCGAAATAGTCCAGCCCGACGAAGTTCAATCGCGTCGGCGCTTCGGTGTCCTTGACGCGCAGGCCGAACCGGGCGCCGCGCTCGACCAGGTAGAAGCTCACGTTGCCCGTCGCGACGACGGTCTTGTTCGCCTTGGCGTCGTCGATCAGGACGGCCTCGCTCTTCTTTTCGCCGTCGATCGTCGCGTCGGCCCGCTTGTCGATCGTTATCGTCGCCTTGCCCTTGTCGAGCACGACCGTGCCGAGGTGCGCGGGCCACTTGGCCAGCACGATGGAATTGTCCGGCGCCGAACCCAGTGTGTTGGGTCCCTCCTTGAGCCAGTCCAGCGCCACCAGGGTCAGCCAGCCGGTCGGCCCGCGCAGGCGCTCGACGCGCTGCTGGCGCCAGGTCTCGATCTCGTTGCGGTGCGCGCTCTCAGTCGGCGCCGGAGCCGAAACCGGATCGGCGCCCGCGGCAAACGCCGCGGCGACGCCAAACAGTATACAACTTACCATAGTAAACTCCTGTACAAATTGACTTCAGGATGAAGTCATCCCGTGCAGGCCATGGATGGCCGATGACACGGGATCCAGTTTCAATGAAAACATGAAGTCATCCCGTGCAGCACATGGATGTGCGATGACACGGGATCGAGCTTCAATGAACAATATGACGTCATCACGGCCGCAATTGGACGAACTCTTGAGCCGAGACCCAGTTTCAATCAACGTCCGCGCAGGAACATGCGGTCTAGCTCGGCCACCGAAAGCTGCACCCAGGTCGGCCGGCCGTGGTTGCACTGGCCGGAGCGCTCGGTCGCTTCCATCTCTCGCAGAAGTGCGTTCATTTCCGGCAAAGTCAAGCGCCGGTTCGCGCGCACCGAACCATGGCAGGCCATCGTCGACAGCACTTCGTTTTCGCTTTCCTGAATGCGCCGCGTATTGCCGTGCGCGACCAAGTCCGCGAGCACGTCGCGCACGAGGCCGCTTACGTCGGCCCCGTCGAGCAGCCCCGGGTAACTCTTCACGGTCACGCTTTGCGGACCGCTGCGCAGCACGTCGAAACCGATCTCGGACAATTGTCCCGCGCACTCCTCGACGCAGGCCGCCTCGCGCTCGCTGACCGCCAGCGTCAGCGGCACCAGCAGCGCTCGCGTCCGGATGCCTTCGCCTTCGCGCGCGCCTTTCAGTTTCTCGTAGGTAATGCGCTCGTGCGCCGCGTGCATGTCGATCAGCACGAGTCCTTGCCGATTCTCCGCGAGCACGTAGATGCCGGCGAGCTGCGCCAACGCGAATCCGAGCGGTGGTACCTCGCTGTCGTCGACCGGAGCGCTGGCAGGATCATGGCCGGCAATGTGCTCACTATGGCGCGCACCAGCCAGTTCACCGAACAGCGCCGCGTAGCCTGGCGAGCTGTCGCGCACACCGAGGCCGAGGCCGTGCTGGCGCCATGGGGCGGCGCTCGATGGGTAGTCCGACGCGGGTGAGGATGAGGGCTGAGGGCTGAGGGCTGAGGGCTGGGTGCCAGGTGAAGCACCCGCGCGCGTTTCCGCCAGTGCTTCGTTGAGCGTGCGATAGAGGAAGTCGTGGACCAGGCGGCTTTCGCGAAAGCGAACCTCGGACTTGGCCGGGTGCACGTTCACATCGACGACTTGCGGATCGACCTCGAGAAACAACACGTAGGCCGGATGACGCCCGTGGAACAACACGTCGGCATAGGCCTGGCGCACGGCATGCGTGACGACACGGTCGCGCACCAGACGGCCGTTGACGTAGAAGTATTGCTGGTCGGCCTGGCTGCGCGACACAGTCGGCAAGCCGATCCATCCCGACAGGCGCATGCTCGCGGCGGCGTAATCGATGCGCAGGCTGTGCTGCGGAAAGTCCTCGCCGAGAATCTCGCCGACGCGCGTGCCCAGCGAAGCTTCGTCGGTCGCCGGCCGCAGGAAACGCACGGGCCTGGCGTTGTGGCTGAGGCGAATCTCCGCCTGCGGCCGCGCCAGCGCGATCGCCTTGACGAGTTCGTCGATGTGACCGAACTCCGTGCGTTCGGCGCGCAGGAACTTGCGCCGCGCCGGCACGTTGTGGAACAGATCGCGGACTTCGGTCGTGGTACCGCGTGGGTGCGACGACGGTTTCGACGCCGACGTCCGGCCAGCCTCGACTTCGAGGCGCCAGGCAGTGTCCTGCGAGGGCGGACGCGATATCAGCGTGAAGCGCGATACCGAGGCGATCGACGGCAGCGCCTCGCCGCGGAATCCCAGCGTGCGCACGCGCTCGAGGTCCTCGAGCGAAGCGATTTTGCTCGTCGCGTGCGGTGACACGG
>Ga0207648_10008357_pt1 | contig 10034 bp, 9 predicted proteins | sample KBSMisM32_FD_184310 | JGI IMG/M metagenome (GOLD analysis project Ga0207648, IMG submission 184310) | Miscanthus rhizosphere microbial communities from Kellogg Biological Station, Michigan, USA - KBS Miscanthus M3-2 (SPAdes) (version 2) | ecosystem: Host-associated > Plants > Roots > Rhizosphere... | reverse complement strand
TGCCGCTCTTCTCCGGCTATGGAGCCGACGCCGTCGCCTCGCGGCTGCAGGACGCGGAAGCCGCGGTCGTCATCACCGCGGACGGCTTCTGGCGCCGGGGCCAGCGGGTGTCCATGAAAGCGGTGGCGGACGAGGCCGTGGCCGCGTCGCCATCGGTCCGTCACGTGATCGTCGTGTCGCGTCTCGGCAGCGCCGCCGCCACGCACCCGCGCGATCGCCTGTGGTCCGATCTCGTCGACGCACAGAGCACGACCTGCGAGACCGAGCGGACCGACGCCGAAGATCCGCTGATGCTCATTTACACGTCAGGCACCACCGGACGGCCGAAGGGCGCCGTGCACACGCACTGCGGCTTCCCCATCAAGGCGGCGCAGGACATGGCGCACGGCTTCGACGTGCAGCCCGGCGACACCATGTACTGGGTGAGCGACATCGGGTGGATGATGGGCCCGTGGGAACTCTTCGGGATGGCGCTCATCGGCGGCACGTCGGTCCTCTACGACGGCGCGCTCGACTACCCCGGCCCCGATCGGCTGTGGGCGCTGGTGGAGCGGCACCGGGTTAACATCCTCGGCGTGTCGCCCACGCTCATTCGCTCGCTGATGAAACACGGCGAAGCGCCGGTGCGCGCTCACGACCTGTCGTCGCTGCGGATTCTCGGTTCCACCGGTGAACCGTGGAATCCCGAGCCGTGGCGCTGGCTGTTCGAGGTGGCGGGCGGCGGCCGGCTCCCCATCATCAACTACTCAGGCGGCACCGAGGTGTCGGGCGGTCTCGTGGTGGGCAACGTGATCACACCGCTCAAGCCGGCGGCCTTCGCGGGGCCGCCGCCGGGCATCGCGGCCGACGTGGTGGACGATCAGGCGCGGCCGGTGCGCAACCAGGTCGGCGAGCTCGTCGTGCGAGCGCCGTGGATCGGCATGACCCGCGGTTTCTGGCGCGACCCGGAGCGCTACGAGCAGACCTACTGGTCGCGCTTCCCCGGCGTGTGGGTGCACGGAGACTGGGCCGCCATCGACGACGACGGTCTCTGGTACATCCTCGGCCGGTCCGACGACACCATCAAGATCGCCGGCAAGCGGCTGGGCCCCGCCGAAGTGGAGTCGGTGCTCGTCGAGCATCCGGCCGTGCTCGAAGCCGCGGCCATCGGCGTGCCCGACGAATTGAAGGGGCAGGCGCTCGTCTGCTTCTGCGTGCTGCGCGACGGCCACGCGCCGTCGGCGGAGCTCGAGCAGGCGCTCATGGCCCTTGTCGCGACGCGCCTCGGAAAGCCGCTCAAGCCGGCCGCCGTGCGCTTCGTGCGCGACCTGCCGAAGACGCGCAACGCCAAGGTGATGCGCCGCGTGATCCGCGCGTCGTATCTCGGCGATCCGCCCGGCGATCTCTCGTCGCTCGAGAACCCGCAGTCGCTCAGCGACATCGCCAGACAGGCGCCGGCGCGTGGCTGACGCGCTCGATTTCGAAGCGCAGACGTATCGCACCGTCACGTGGCGGCTGCTGCCGTTCCTCTTCCTCTGCTACATCCTGGCCTACCTGGATCGCGTGAACGTCGGCTTCGCCCGGCTGTCGATGCAGGCGGACCTGGGGCTGTCCGACACCGCGTACGGCATCGGCGCCGGGATATTCTTCGTCGGCTACTTCTTCTTCGAGGTGCCGAGCAATCTGCTGCTGCGGCGCGTCGGTGCACGCATCTGGATTGCGCGAATCATGGTCATGTGGGGGTTCGTCTCCTCGGCCATGATGTTCACGAACAGCCAGACCACCTTCTACACGTTTCGTTTCCTTCTCGGTATCGCGGAGGCGGGGTTCTTTCCCGGCATCATCCTCTATCTCACGTTCTGGTACACACGCGCGCACCGCGCCCGCGTCGTCGCGCTGTTCATGACCGCGATTGCGATCGCCGGCGTGTTCGGCGGCCCGCTCTCCGGCTGGATCATGGACCGCATGGGCGGCGTCGGCGGGCTGCGCAACTGGGAGTGGCTCTACCTGATTGAAGGGGTGCCCTCGGTGATCGTGGGCGTGGTGGTGCTGCTCTACCTCGATGACGGGCCGGAGCGAGCCTCGTGGCTGACCCCCGAGCAGAAGGCGCTGCTGGCGCGCCGGCTCGCGGAAGAAGAGGCCGTGAAGGCATCCGAGGGGCACCAGTCGCACCGCGTCTCCGACGCATTCCGTACACCGGCCGTGTGGGTACTGAGCCTGGTCTACTTCGGCTGCGTGATGGGAATCTACGGCGTCAGTTTCTGGCTGCCGCAGATCATCAGCGAGACCATCACGCGCGATCCCTGGCAGATCGGGCTGGTGTCGATGATCCCGTGGGGCGTGGCCGCCGTCACCGCGGTCCTCGTGGGAGCCAGCTCGGATCGCCACCAGGAACGCCGGTGGCACATCGCAGCCGGCGCGATCGCCGGAGGGGCCGCGTTTGCGCTGTCCGGTCTGCCGAGTCTCGCCGGCTGGGCCGGGCTCGCCTGTCTCACCGTGGCCATCGCGGGCGTGCTGTCCGCGACCACGACGTTCTGGTCGCTGCCAACCGCAATCCTGTCGGGCAGCGCAGCCGCAGCGGGCATTGCCTGGATCAACTCGGTGGGCAATCTGTCAGGCTACGTCAGCCCGTTCGTGCTCGGCGCCATTCGCGACGCCACGCGCGACGCCGCCCATCCCAACGGCAACATGTTCCTGGCGCTGTCGGTGCTCGCGGTGTCGCTGTTCCTGGCCGGCGTGCTGACGCTGGTGGTGACGCGCAAGCCTCGTACGTAGAGGCGGACCCGAAAGGGTCCGCCTGCGTGCGCCCCGTCAGGCGGACCTCTCACGAGGTCCGCCTCTACGAAAGATCGAGCTCGAACGTCCCGTCGGGCGACGGCGTCATCGGCGTAACCTGCATCACGGCCCGCACCGGCAGCGGCCCGTAGATGTGCGGAAAGAGCGTCGTCCCACCCTCCAGGTTCTCGCGGCGCACCTCGGCGCCCACCGCCGCTTCGTCCACGTGGAGCAGCACGAGGTCGGTGCGGCCACGAAAGCGGGTGTTGGCCACCCAGGCCACCTGGTCGGCCTGCGAGCAGTGGATGAAGCCTTCGGTGTGGAGCGAGTCGGCGGTGTAGCGGCCGGCTGCCCGCGCCTCGTCCCAGGCGGCGCGCGTGGTGATGTGGAAGATGCGCGGCATGAGCGCCGCCGCCGTTCGCGGGCGGTCCTGCGCCATCAGTTCGGCGCGCCACCGCGCCGCGCCGCCGAAGACGGCCTCGAGCGCGTCGCCCCGATGCAGGTCCGCGCGCAGGTCGTTCAGCCGATCGATCAGCAGATCGAGCGCGCCGCTGATGGCGTCGGCGTTGGTGGCGCAGATGTCGCGCCACACGTCGGCCGGGCTCGACGCGAGCCGCGTCGTGTCCGCGAGTCCGCGCCCGGCTACCGCCAGTCCGTCGCGCGCCACCGCGCCACCGACGGTATCCATCAGCGCGCTGGCCGCGAGCTGCGGCAGGTGGCTCACGAACGCCATGACCCGGTCGTGTTCCTCCGGCTCCATGACGACCGGGCGTGCCCCAAGCGCGGTGACGAACGAGCGCAGCGCCGACAGCGCACCGGCGTCCGTGCCCGGCACCGGCGTGAGAATCCAGGGGCGGTTCTCGAAGAGATCGCGGCGCGCGAAGCCGAACCCGCCGCGCTCGGCACCGCCGATCGGGTGGCCGCCGATGAACCGGGCGCCGGATGGCAGACGGCGGGCCGCGCCGACGATGTCGCGCTTCGTGCCGCCGACGTCGGTCAGGAGTGCCTCGTGCGCCACGCGCTCGGGCAGCTGCGTGAGCAGCCGCGCGTTCTGCCGGACCGGCGCCGCCAGCACCACCAGGTCCGCCGCGTCGAGCGCCGCCATCGAGGGCAGACCGTCGTCGATGGCGCCGCTCGTGCGCGCATGCGTCAGCACCGACGGCGTGTCGATGCCGACGATGTGCGCCGACGGCCAGCGGTCGCGGATCGCCAGGGCGATCGACCCGCCGATCAGGCCGATGCCGGCAATCGCGACCCGGCGAAACGGAGGCTCCACAGCCCTAGCGGATCCAGCCGTGGCGCGCCGAGTTTTCCACGCAGATGCTGCGGCCGATGGCCGGCGCGATGATGCGCAGCTCCGCCATCAACCGATCGAACTGCGCCGGGAACATCGACTGCGCACCGTCGCTCAGGGCGCGGTCGGGATCGTGGTGGACCTCGATGATCAGCCCGTCGACGCCGGCGGCCACCGCGGCGCGCGCCATCGGCACCACCATGTCGCGCCGTCCGGCGCCGTGACTCGGGTCGGCCACGATCGGCAGGTGGCTCAGCTTCTTCACTACCGGGATCGCCGAGATGTCGAAGGTATTGCGCGTGGCCGTCTCGAACGTGCGGATGCCCCGCTCGCACAGGATGACGTCGCCGTTGCCGCCCGCGAGAATGTACTCGGCCGAGAGCAGCCACTCCTCGATGGTGGCCGAGATGCCCCGCTTGAGCATCACCGGCTTGCGCGCGCGCCCCAGTTCGCGGAGCAGCGTGAAGTTCTGCATGTTGCGCGCGCCGACCTGGTAGATGTCGCAGTACTTCCCAATGAGTTCGATCTGGCTGATGTCCATCACCTCGGAGATCAGCTTGAGCTCATGGCGGTCGGCCGCATCGCGCAGCATCACCAGCCCCGGCTCGCCCAGCCCCTGGAAGCTGTAGGGCGAGCTGCGCGGCTTGAAGGCCCCGCCGCGCAGGATCTTCGCGCCCGCGCGCTTGACGGCGGCGGCCGAGGCTTCCACCTGCGCCGGCGTTTCCGCCGAGCACGGCCCGGCCATGACGATCACCTCGTCGCCGCCGATCCGGACGTCGCCCACCGTCACCACGGTGTCGTCCGGCTTGAAGGTGCGGCTGGCGAGCTTGTAGGGCTCGCTGATCCGCAGCACCTCGTGCACGCCGTCGAGGATGCCGATGAGGCCCGGATCGATCTTGTTGGCGCCCACCACGCCGAGCACCGTCCGGGTGGCGCCCGACGACCGGTGCACGTCCATCCCCAGCTCGATCAGCCGCGCGATCACCGAGTCGATCTGCTGCTCGGTGGCGCGTTCCTGCATGACCACTACCATGACGTTCTCCTCAGACCCCGTGCCTGCGGTCGCTCTCTTGTCTCTCGGCGCGGCGGGCTTCGTCGATGATGCGCTCGAAGATGCGCACCACGGCTTCCGCCGTGAGCGGCCCGGCAAGCTCGGTGGCCGCCTGCCTGACCGCCGCCAGCACCTGCGCCTCGCGGTCCGGCTGATACACCGCCAGCCCCATGTCGTGTTTCAAGCGCCCCACTTCGACGGCGCACGCCACCCGCACGTTCAGCAGCCGCACCAGCTGCCCGTCGATGACGTCAATCCGGTTCCGCAGGTCCTCGATCGTCAGGCCTTCAGCCAACGCACGTACTCCTCGACACGGGTGTCCAGGTCGGCCGAGGCGCCAGCCTCGGCGATCACCTTCACGAGCGCGCTGCCCACCACGGCGGCGTCGGCCCAGCGTCCCACCTCGCGCACGTGCTCCGGTTTCGAGATGCCGAAGCCGAGCGCCACCGGCAGATCGCTGACCGCGCGGATGCGCCGCACCATGTCTTCGGCGCCGTCGGCGATCTGGTCGCGTACACCGGTCACGCCGAGGCGGGAGATGGCATAGAGGAAACCGCTGCCGACGGACGCGGCCGTTCGCAGGCGCTCGTCGGTCGTGGTCGGGCTGAGCAGCAGGATTGTATCAATGCCCCGCGACGCGAGCAGCGCGCGGAAGTCCCCCGCTTCTTCGAGCGGCAGGTCGAGCACCAGCACCCCGTCCACGCCCGCGGCTTTCGCGCGATCGGCGAAGACCTCGGCGCCGAGCCGCATGATCGGGTTGGCGTAGCTGAAGATCACGATGCCGGCGCGAATCTCCGCCCGCACGGACGCGATCAGATCGAGCACGCCGGCGAGGGTGGTGCCCGACGCCAGCGCCCGCTCGGTGGCGCGCTGAATCACCGGGCCGTCGGCCAGCGGATCCGAGAACGGCACGCCAACCTCGATGACGGTCGCGCCGGCCCGATCGAGCGCGCGCAGGATGCCGGCGGTGCGTTCCAGCGTCGGGTCGCCGGCCGTCACATAGGTGACAAGCCCAGGCCGGCCGCCGTTCTTGGCGCGCGCGAAGGACTCGCTGATCCGGCTCATCGGAGCGCCTCGGCCACGCTGGCCACGTCCTTGTCGCCGCGCCCCGAGAGGTTCACGAGCACCACCGCGTCGCGCTTCAGCGTGCTGGCGATGGCGATGATGTGCGCGATCGCGTGCGCGGATTCGAGCGCCGGGATGATGCCCTCGCAACGCGCCAGCGCCTTGAAGCCGTCCAGCGCCTCGGCATCGGTGGCAAACGCGTACTCGGTGCGCCCCAGCTCGCGCAGCCACGCGTGCTCCGGACCGACCGCGGCGTAGTCGAGCCCGGCGGAGATGGAGTGCGTCAGCTCGATGTTCCCGTTCTGGTCCTGCAGCACGTAGGTGCGGGTGCCCTGCAGCACGCCCATGCTGCCGCCGGCGAACCGCGCGGCGTGCCGGCCCGGCGCAATCCGCTCGCCGCCGGCCTCCACGCCGATGAGGCGGACGCCGGCGTCGTCGAGGAAGCCGTCGAAGATGCCGATGGCGTTGCTGCCGCCGCCCACGCAGGCGATGACGACGTCCGGCAGCCGCCCCGCCTGCTCGAGGATCTGGCGGCGCGCCTCGCGTCCGATCACCGACTGGAACTCGCGAACCATCAGCGGATACGGATGCGGCCCGAGCGCCGAGCCGAGGATGTAGGCGGTATCGGTGACGTTGGCCACCCAGTCGCGCATCGCCTCGTTGATCGCGTCCTTGAGCGTCTTGCTGCCGGAGTCCACCTGGATGACCGAGGAGCCGAGCAAGCGCATGCGCACGACGTTCAGCGCCTGGCGCTTCATGTCCTCGGCGCCCATGTAGACGTGGCACTCGAGCCCCAGGAGCGCGCACGCCGTGGCCGTGGCCACGCCGTGCTGGCCGGCCCCGGTTTCGGCCACGATGCGGCGCTTCCCCATTCGCCGCGCCAGCAGCGCCTGCCCGAGCGCGTTGTTGATCTTGTGCGCGCCGGTGTGCGTGAGGTCTTCGCGCTTCAGGAAGATCCGCGCGCCAGGCGCGCCGCAGGCCTCCGCCCCGAGCCGCCGCGTCTCATAGAGCGGCGTGGGACGGCCGACGTAGGTGGCGAGCAGTCCGGCCAGCTCACCCTGAAAGCGCTCGTCCGCTCGCGCCGCCAGGTAGCCCGCGGTCAGCTCGTCGATCGGCGCGACGAGCGTTTCGGGGACGAATCGCCCGCCGTACTCGCCGAAGTAGCCGCGCGCGTCCGGGTCGCGCCGGCCGAACACCGGGGTTTGTGTCGCTTCTACTTTCACGATTGCCTCACCAGGGCGGTCTAAAGACCGCCCTCTACAAAAGCCCTCTTCGCAGCCTCGAGAAAGCGCGAGACCTTGTCGCGATCCTTACGGCCCGGGCCGGCTTCGACGCCAGATGAGACGTCGACGCCGAACGGCCTGACCGTCGCAATCGCCTCGGCCACGTTGTCGGCCGTCAACCCGCCCGCCAGCACGGTCTTCCGTCGCCGCGCGACGGCCGCCGCTCGATCCCAATCGACGCGCCGCCCGGTTCCGCCACGCTCCGCGCTCGACACGGCATCGAGCAGCAAGGTCGCCGTCGGCCACGCGTCGATGGAGACGTCCACGCCGGCGGCCCGCAGCAGCGGCACTTTGAACGCGGCGGCGTAGCTCTCCGGTTCGTCGCCGTGCAGCTGCACGATGCGGATGCCGGTGTGGGCGACGACCGCGACGATCTCTTCGACCGGAGCGTTCACGAACACGCCGACCACCGGCACCGTGGCCGGCACCGCCTCGACGATGTCTCTGGCGCGATCGGCGCTCACGCAGCGCGGGCTCGACGGCGCGAAGATCACGCCGAGCGCCGTGGCGCCCGCCGCAACCGCGTGCGCGGCGTCGGCTTCGTTCGTCAGCCCGCAGATCTTCAAGAACATGGTTGGTTCCGTCGTGCTTCCGCCGGCGCACCGATCAGCAGCTTGATGGCCGCCGCCGGATCCGGATCCGTCATGAAGCGTTCGCCGATCAGGAAGGCGCCGTAGCCGGCCGCCGCCAGCCGCTCCAGGTCGGCCCGCGACTGCAGGCCGCTCTCGCTCACGGCCACCACCCCTTTCGGCATCAGCGCCGCCAGCCCGTCCGACGCCGCCACGTCCACCTTGAGCGTTCGCAGGTTGCGGTTGTTGACGCCGATCACGCGGGCGCCGCTGCCGATGGCGCGCGCGAGCTCCTCACGGTCGTGCACCTCGACGAGCGTCGCCAGCCCCAGCTGCCAGGCCCGGGCCTGCAGCGCCTCGAGCGCCGGCTGCTCGAGCGCGGCGACGATCAGCAGCACGGCGTCGGCCCCCGCGGCGCGCGCCTCGAACAGCTGGTACTCGTCCACCACGAAGTCCTTGCGCAGGAGCGGCACCTCCACCGCCGCGCGCACCGCCTGCAGGTGCGCCAGCGCGCCGTCGAAGAACGTCGGCTCGGTGAGCACCGAGATGGCCGCGGCACCGCCGCCAGCGTAGGCACGGGCAATCCGCACCGGGTCGTACTCGGCGGCGAGCACGCCGCGCGACGGCGATCGCCGTTTGCACTCGGCGATCACGTTGAAGCCGTCGGGCCGCCGCAGCCGCGACTCGAAGAGATCGCCGCGCGGCGCCGCCGCCGCGGCCCGGCGCTCGAGTGCGTCGAGCGGCTCCTGCGCCCGCCGCGACGCCGTGATGCGCTGCGTCCCCGCCACGATCGTGGCGAGCAGATCCGGGTCGAGGCTGTGGCCGGTGCTCACGCGGCCGCCTCCGCATGCGACGCCTTGGCCATGGCCTCGAGCGCGCCCCGCGCCTGCCCGCCGTCGATGGCCGCCGCCGCCTGCGCGATCCCCTCGCGCACCGACGCGGCGCGACCGGCCACGAAGAGCGCGGCCCCGGCGTTGAGCAGCACCACGTCGCGCGGCGCGCCGGAGGCGCCGTCGAGCACCGAGCGCACGATGCCGGCGTTGGTGGCGGCGTCGCCGCCCTTCAGCGCGCCGGGAGCGGCCTTGGACAGGCCGAAGTCCGACGGGTGCACGTAGAAGGTGTGCACGGCGCCGTCGCGGCACTCGGAGACCTTGGTGTAGCCGGTCGTCGAGATCTCGTCGAGGCCGTCGGACCCGTGCACCACCCACGCGCGCGTCGAGCCGAGCATCATCAACGCGCGCGCCAGGAGCTCGGTGAGCTCGGGGCGCGGCACGCCGACGATCTGCCGCGTCGCGCGCGCGGGATTGGTGAGGGGGCCCAGCAGGTTGAACGCCGTCCGCAGACCGAGCTCGCGGCGTGTCGGGCCCGCATGGCGCATCGACGGATGGAACGTCGGCGCGAAGAAGAACGCGATCCGCGCCTCGCGCAGGCAGCGCTCCACCACCGGAGGCGGCGCCCCCACGTTGACGCCGAGCGCCTCGAACACGTCGGCGCTGCCGCACTGGCTCGACACCGAGCGGTTGCCGTGCTTGGCCACGGTGAGCCCGGCGCCGGCAATCACGACGGCGGCGGTGGACGAGACGTTGAAGGTGCCAGCCCGGTCGCCGCCCGTGCCGCAGGTGTCGAACACCTCGCCCGCCGGCGCCGTCACCGGCACCGCGTGTTCGCGCATCGTGCGGGCGAAGCCGACAATCTCGTGCGGCCGCTCCCCCTTCATGGCCAGCGCCGTCAACAGCCCTGCGAGCGCCCCGGGCGCGGCGCGCCCTGCCATGACCTCGCGCATCGCCGCCGAGGCCTCCGCCTCGGTCAGGTCCTCGTGGCGGACCACCTTCTCGACGAGCGCGCTGAGCGAGATCGGTGCGGGTTCGGACATCACCGCCTCACAGGTCGAGGAAGTTGCGCAGGATGCGCTTGCCTTCGTCGGTCAGCACCGACTCGGGATGGAACTGGACGCCGTGCACGGGGTAGGACACGTGCCGCACGCCCATGATCGTCCGGTCTTCCTTGGTGTGCGCCGA
>Ga0207648_10008355_pt1 | contig 10035 bp, 10 predicted proteins | sample KBSMisM32_FD_184310 | JGI IMG/M metagenome (GOLD analysis project Ga0207648, IMG submission 184310) | Miscanthus rhizosphere microbial communities from Kellogg Biological Station, Michigan, USA - KBS Miscanthus M3-2 (SPAdes) (version 2) | ecosystem: Host-associated > Plants > Roots >... | reverse complement strand
ATTCCAACTGCGCGAGTTCCTCGAGAGGCTGCAAGCCTCGTTGCTGATCCACGACGTCCTAAGAGAGATTATAGGGTTTGGCTTCTCATACCCACTCGCGAGGAGGCGATTAGCGTTGCGGGTCGCGATCGACGCGACGCCGCTGTGCGTGCCGGCGGGCGGCGTTCGGCGTTACACGCAGGAGTTGACGGCGGCGCTTCGGACGGCGTTCCCCGAGGACGAATTTGCGCTCGTCTCCGACCAACCGTTCGACTCCGGACGGCCCGCCCCGCTAGGAGCGCTGGCCCGCCGCTGGTGGACTGTCGGCGTCCAGCGAGAGATGAACTCGACGACGTGCGCTTCGGAGATGGCCTCTCCGTCGATCACGAACCGCTCGCGGAAGTCGACCAGGTGCGGCGACGTGAAGAGCCCCGTGCGCACGCCGGCGGCGCGCAGCACGCGCTCGACCAGCACGCAGACCGAGCCCTTGCCGTTCGTGCCGGCGACATGGATGACCGGCGGCAGTTTGCGCTCGGGATGCCCGAGCTCGGCAAGCAGGCGCTCGATGCGATCGAGCACCAGATCGATACGCTTGGGATGAAGCGCGAGCAGCCGTTCGAGGACGGCATCGCTCTGCGCATGGGTCTGACTCATGCTTAGGGCACTGCAGATGTCGCGCTGTGGTCGAGACCGTTCCCTTTGCCGTTGGCATGGGCACGAGCAGCGGCGGGCCGCTTCGTCAGCAATCGCACGACGCGCGACAACGTCTCCTTCAGGTGATGGCGGTGGACAATCATGTCGATCATGCCGTGTTCCAGCAAATACTCGGCGCGCTGAAAGCCTTCGGGCAGGCGCTCGCGGATGGTTTGCTCGATCACGCGCGGGCCGGCGAAGCCGACCAGCGCACCGGGCTCCGCGATATGCACGTCGCCGAGCATCGCGTAGGAGGCCGTCACGCCGCCGGTGGTCGGATTGGTCAGCACCACGATGTAGGGCTTGCGCGCCTCGCGCAGCATCTCCACCGCCACCGTGGTGCGCGGCAACTGCATCAGCGAGAGGATACCCTCCTGCATGCGCGCTCCGCCGGACGCCGCGAACATGATGAAGGGCGCGCCCTTCTGTGCGGCGGTCTCCAGCCCTTTGACGACGGCTTCGCCCGCCGCCATGCCGAGCGAGCCGCCCATGAAGTCGAAATCCTGCACGCCGATGACGACACCGAGGCCTTCGAGCTTGCCGAAACCGAGCTTGATCGCGTCGTTCAGGCCGGTCTTGGTGCGCGCATCCTTCAGCCGGTCGCTGTAGCGGCGCTCGTCGCGAAACTTGAGCGGGTCGACCGGCACTTCCGGCACGCCGATGTCGAACCAGGTCTCGCCGTCGAACATCGACTTCAGCCGCGCGGAAGCGCTCATGCGCATGTGATAGTTCGACGACGGGATGACGAACTGGTTCGCCTCGACGTCCTTGTAGAACACAAGCTGCCCCGTATCGGGGCACTTGATCCACATGTTCTCCGGCACTTCGCGCTTCAACAGCGAGCGAATCTTCGGCCGGACGACGTTGGTGAGCCAGTTCATGCGCCCTGATGTAGTCCCGAAAACCGGACAAATCTAGGCGCGTTTACGCGGCCGTTTTCGCTTTGTCCCGAAGCGAGCCAGCGCCCGCGTGGAGGGCATCCGCTTGTCCTGCGCGGCTTCCTCACGCGCAAGATTTTCGATGATGGCGAGCAGCGCGGCGCGCGCCACCGCGATGTCGGCTTTGCGCACGCCGCGCGCCGCAACCGCGTTCACCTGCTCGGCAAGAGGCACCAGCACACGTTTCAGCGCGCGGCCCCTGGGCGTGAGGAACACGCGGACCTTCTGGCGGTCGCCGGTGCGGCGGATATAGCCGAGCCGCTCCATTGCCTTGAGCGCCGAGAAGGTCGTCGGCTCGGTGACGCCGGCCTCATCGCTCAATTCGCGCTGCGTCAGCCCGTCGCCCTCCCAGAGAACGCGCAGGAAGGTCCAGTGGCCGAACGAGACCTTGTGCTCGGCAAGGCGCATCTGCAGCGCGCGCACCAGCGCGCGCGTCGCGTCCTTCACCAGATGCGCGAGGCGGTCGTCCGGAACGGCTTCGCGCCAGTGACGCAGGATGGTCTCGGTACGTGCACTCACGACGCAACCTGGTGCGCGAGCGTGATGTCGCGGCTCTCGCGCGACGAATGAAGAATCGCGAGGCAGACTTCCAGCGTCGCCATCGCCCATGCGCCGCTGTGGAGCGGCGGGATGCCGTTGACGATCGCAGCGTATAGCTCGTCGATGACTTCGGCACGGGGGACAGACGGCGAGGAGAGCGGATCGAGCCGCGCCGCGCCGTTCTGGTAGATCATCACGCCGGTCGGCGTCGGGCGCAGGTCGGCGGCCTCGCAGCTCACGACGATCGTTCCGAAATGCTGGTGCGCGAGGTCTTGCGCGGTCGCGGGCTGGTACACGCTGCCGCCGTAGTTGCGGGCATTCTTGAAGGCGGCTTCCTCGGCGACGTTCGCAAAAGTCGGCGGCTCGCGCGCATAGGGGGTCTTCGCCTGCCCCATCTCGCCGACCCAGCCCTGAAATTCATCCGAGTCGAAATGCCCGTAACCGCCATAGGTGAGCGAGGCGAACGCGCCGTTCTCGAAGGTGAGCAGCGCCGAATACGCGCCCTCGGTCGCGCGCGTCCGGTCCCACGCGCCGGTCGCGGCGCGCACCGCCGTCACGCGTCCGCCGCCGAGCAGGCGCACGATGTCGACCTGGTGCGCCGCCTGATTGAACACGGCGCCGCCGCCCTGCGCGGTGTCGAGCTCTTCGGCGCGACGCGGGCGGCGGAGAAAGTCGGTGTAGTTGAGCGCCGTGATCATGCGCACCGCGCCATAAGCGCCGCTCATGATGAGTTCGCGTGTGCGCAAAATCGGCGCGTCGAACGAGTGGCTGTGGCCGACGACGAGATGCACGCCGGCGCGCCTTGCCGCCGCAATCATCGCGGCGCAGTCGTCGAGCGCGATCGCCATCGGCTTTTCGACCAGCGCGTGCTTTCCGTGCTGCGCCGCCAGAAGCGCGTGCACGGCGTGGTGCTGGTGCGGCGTCGCCACATAAACGATCTCGACCGCCGGATCGGCACAGAGTTCCTCGACCGTCTCGTACGTCCTTGCGGAAAAATCCCCGGCGAATCGCGCGCTCGCTTCCGTCCGCGGATCGGCGGCCGCGACGAGCGCCACGCGAGGGTCGGCAAGGAAGGTCGGCAGCATCACGGTGAACGCACGGCCGAGGCCCGCGACGCCGAGCCGCAGCTTGCGTGTCCCCTCGCCCATCGTTGCCTCGTTTGCCCTTTTTCTCTAGGATGATCTTAGATATCTAAGCCGCCGCGCGCCACAAGAATGCGCGCGCCCGGTCCGAGGAGACGACCGATGACTCCGGAAGAAAACGATCTCTTGTGCCGTGTCGAAGGCGACGCCCCGATGGGCCAGATCATGCGGCGCCACTGGATCGCGGCGTGCTTGTCCGAAGAGGTCGCCGAACCGGACGGCGCGCCGGTGCGCGTCAAGCTGCTGGGCGAGAGCCTCGTGGTGTTTCGCGACTCCAGGGGCCGGCTCGGCGTGCTCGACGAATACTGCTCGCACCGCCGCGCGTCGCTCGTCTACGCACGCAATGAAGAATGCGGGCTGCGCTGCCTCTATCACGGCTGGAAGTTCGACGTGGAGGGCAACGTGGTCGAGATGGCCTCGGAGCCGGCCGAGAGCAACATCCCGCAGCGCGTGAAGCACAAGGCTTACCCTGCGCGCGAAGCCGGCGGCTTCGTGTGGTGCTACATGGGGCCGGCGGACGAGATGCCGGAATTCGAGCCGCCGGCGTTCGCGCCGACGCCGGATGCCCGCGTCTCCGCCACGAAGGTGCGCGTGCGCTGCAACTGGGCGCAGATTTTGGAGGGCCAGATCGACTCGGCGCATTCGTCGAGCCTGCATTCGTCGGACATGGTGCCGGCGCAGGTCGAGGGCGCGAAAGCGACCGACACCAACTGGCTGCGGCCCTCGACCGACAAGGCGCCGCGCTTCCAGATCGAGCGCACCAGCTACGGCTTCCGCTACGCCGCGATCCGCCGCCCGATCCAGAACGAGGCGACGCACGACTACATCCGCACCACGGTCTACATCGCGCCGTTCACCGCACTGATCCCGCCGAACAACGTGCACAATGTCGCGACCTTGCTGACGCCCGAAGACGACTACACCACGATCTTCTACTTCATCGCCTGGAACGGTGCCGACAAGCCGGGAATCGGCGCGGAGGCGTGGCGCAAGTTCAACGTGCTCGAATGGGGCGTCGACGTCGACGCGAACTTCGACGGCATCCGCACGCGCGCGAACGACTACCTGCAGGACCGCGCCGCCATGAAGGCCGGCAACTTCACCGGCATCGCAGGAATTCCCAACCAGGACATCGCGATGTGGGAAGGCATGGGGCCGATCAGCAACCGCTCCAGTGAACGCATCGGCGCGTCCGACGTGGCCGTGGTGGCGTTCCGCCGCCTGATGGTGGAGGCCGCGCGCGCCATGCAGAACGGCGAGCCCGCGATCGGCACGACGAACCCGCGCGTGCCGCATGCGACGATAAGCTCCTACGAAGGTGTAGTACCCAAGTCCGTCAACTGGCGTACGCTCGGCGGCGGGAGCGAACAGCCGCGCGAACGCGTGGCCTGAGACGGCATTAAACAAAAGAAAATCCGGAGGGAGAACGATGAAGGCCAGAACCATCGCCTGCGCGCTCGCGTTTGCGCTGCTCGGCGGCGCCGCGTCGGCGCAGGACACGGTCAAGCTCGCGATCGGCCAGCGCGGCAACTGGGACACGTCGGTATCCGAGGTCGGCCAGCGCGCCGGCATCTTCAAGAAGCACGGGCTGACGCTCGACATCGTCTACACGCAGGGCGCCGGCGAGACGCAGCAGGCGGTGATCTCGGGCAGCGTCGATATCGGCGTCGCGGCCGGCGTGATGGGCGTGCTCAGCGCCTATTCGAAAGGCGCGCCGGTGCGCGTGATCGCGGCGGAGACCACCGGCGCGGGCGACCTTTACTGGTACGTAAAGGGCGATTCGCCGATCAAGACGCTGAAGGACACTGACGGCAAGACGCTCGCCTATTCGACCAACGGCTCCTCGACGCACGGCGTCGTGACGGCGTTCATGAAGCAGTACGATCTGAAAGCAAAGCTGACGGCGATGGGCGGGCCGGCCGCGAATTTGACGGCCGTGATGTCCGGACAGGTCGACGTGGGCTGGGCGGCACCGCCGTTCGGGCTCGATCAGCTCGACAAGGGCGACATCCGCCGCATCGCGACCGGCAACGACGCAGCGGTGTTCAAGGGCCAGACCGTGCGGCTCAACATCGCGAACGCGAATTTCCTCGCCGCGAAGAAGGACGTTGTGGCGCGCTACATGAAGGCGTACCGCGAGACGGTCGCCATGATGTACACCGACGAGGGCCTGAAGGTTTACGCCGACTGGCTGCAGCTCGGCGACGCGAAGGCACGGCGCACGCGCGACGAGTTCTTCCCCCCGCCCGCGATCGAGCCGGACACGATCGTCGGGCTCGACACGATCGTGAAGGACGCGGTGGAGCTGAAGTTCACCGCGACCCAGCTCACCAAGGAGCAGCTTGGCGAGCTGATCCAGATTCCGCCGCGATAACCCAAGACCGACTGTATCCGCTCATTCCCGAGCGAAATTATTTTTTCGCGCCGCGCACGCCGTCGGCGAGTTGCCGCACCAGATCGGCGACCGCCGCGACGGTACGCGGCGTCGCCTTGCCGTCGGCCAAGCTGTCCTTCACGGCATCAACCAGCACCGAGCCGACCACCACGCCGTCCGCGCCTTCGGCGATCGCGCGCGCTCCCTCACCGGTCTTGACGCCGAACCCGACCGCGACCGGCAATGTGGTGTGGCGCTTGATGCGTGCGACCGCAGCCTTCACCTGCGACGGGTCCGGAGTCGCCGCGCCGGTGATGCCGGTGATGGAGACGTAATAGACGAAGCCTGACGTATTCTTCAGCACCGCCGGCAGGCGCTTGTCGTCGGTCGTCGGCGTCGCGAGGCGAATGAAGTTGAGACCGGCCTTGAGCGCCGGCAGGCAGAGTTCCTCGTCTTCCTCCGGCGGCAAGTCCACGATGATCAGCCCGTCGACACCGGACGACTTCGCGTCGGCGAGGAATTTCTCGACGCCGTAGATGTAGATCGGATTGTAGTAGCCCATCAGCACGATCGGCGTCGCGTCGTCGGCTTTGCGGAATTCGCGCACCTGCGTCAGCGTCTTTGCCATCGTCTGTCCGGCCTGCAGCGCGCGCAGGCCTGCGGCTTGCACCGCAGGCCCATCCGCCATCGGGTCGGTGAACGGCATGCCGAGCTCGATCACGTCCGCGCCTGCGGCGGGCAACGCCTTCACGATCGCGAGCGCGGTCGCCTCGTCGGGATCGCCGGCCATCAGGAACGTCACCAGCGCGGCGCGGCCTTCGGCGTTGAGCGCGGCGTAGCGTTTGTCGATGCGGGTGTCACTCATGCGGGCGGCAAACTCTGCTACACCTCTCCCCCGTGGGGAGAGGTCGGCGCGCCGCAGGCGCGCCGGGTGAGGGGGATGGAGCAATTCAGGCGAAGAGCGCGAAATCTGCGCGCATCGCAAACCAGCGCGGAGTTTCGGCTTTGGCAAGCCCTGCGCAACCGCAAGCTGGCGCGCTGGAAGTTCCGGCGCCAACATCCGATCGACCGGTACATCGTCGACTTCGTATCTCTCGATGGAAAACTTGTCGTCGAGGTCGACGGCGTCACACATGGCACAGCCGCGGCGCTGCGGCGCGATACTGAACGAACGCGCACGCTCCAGTCGCTCGGTTTCCTCGTCGTTCGCGTGAGCAACATCGACGTGTATGAGAATCTCGACGGCGTTCTAGAGATGATCGACAGGACGCTTCGACCACCGTGAGGGATAGACCCCCTCACCCGGCCGCTGCGCGGCCGACCTCTCCCCAACGGGGAGAGGTCAACCGAGCGTGCCGCGAACTCCGTTCCACCTCTCCCCTGTGGGGGGAGGTCGGCGCGTGAAACGCGCCGGGTGAGGGGGCCACGTTTCAAGCTCACTGCGACTGTCCCTGCTTCTTTCGCTCCCGCATCATCGCGAGACGGACGTTCGCGGTGCCGAGCATCAGGATCCCGATCATCAGGCAAAAATAAATCCATTCCTTGCGCTCGATCGGCAGGCCGGCGGAAAACAGCCGCACCTTCAGGAACCAGACCAGATAGCCCGCCGACACGACGATCAGCAGCCAACCGGTCCGCTTCTGCCGGTCGTCGAGAAACTTCACCACTTGTCCCCGAGATGCTCCGCAACGCTATCCAGATCCTTGTCGCCGCGTCCCGAGAGATTGACCACCATCAGGTGATCCTTCGGCTTGCCCGGCGCGATGTCGACGATGCGCGCGAGCGCGTGCGCGGATTCAAGCGCCGGGATGATGCCTTCGAGGCGCGAGCAGAGCTTGAACGCTTCGAGCGCTTCCTTGTCGGTCGCCGAGAGGAATTTCACGCGGCCCATGTCGGCGAGCCACGCGTGCTCCGGCCCGATGCCCGGATAGTCGAGGCCGGCCGAGATCGAATGCGCCTCCTGGATCTGCCCGTCGGCATCCATCAAGAGATATGTGCGGTTGCCGTGCAGCACGCCGGGACGCCCGCCCGCGACGGAGGCCGCATGCAGGTTGTCGAGCCCGTGGCCGGCCGCCTCGACGCCGTAGATCTCGACGCTGCGGTCGTCGAGGAACGGGTGGAACAGGCCCATCGCATTCGAGCCGCCGCCGATGCAGGCGAGGAGCGAATCCGGCAGGCGGCCTTCGGCCTCCTGCAGTTGCGCACGCGTCTCGTTGCCGATCACGCACTGGAAGTCGCGCACCATCGCGGGATACGGGTGCGGCCCCGCAACCGTGCCGATGCAGTAGAACGTGTTCGCCACGTTGGTGACCCAGTCGCGCAGCGCCTCGTTCATCGCGTCCTTCAAGGTGCGCGAGCCGGACATCACCGGGCGCACCTCGGCGCCGAGCGCCTTCATGCGCATCACGTTCGGGCGCTGCCGGTCGATGTCGACCGCCCCCATGTGGACGACGCATTCGAGCCCGAACTTGGCACACAGCGTCGCGGTGGCGACGCCGTGCATGCCGGCGCCGGTCTCGGCGATCACGCGCGGCTTGCCCATGCGCTTGGCCAGCATGACCTGGCCGAGCACGTTGTTCACCTTGTGCGCGCCGGTGTGGTTGAGGTCCTCGCGTTTGAAATAGATCTTCGCGCCGCCGAAATGCGCGGTGAGACGCTCGGCGAAATAAAGCGGCGACGGGCGACCCACATAGGTCTTCAGGTAGCCGTCCATCTGCGCCTTGAACGCCGGATCGTTCCTGGCCTCGTTGTAGGCCTTCTCCAGATCGAGGATCAGCGGCATCAGCGTCTCGGCGACGAAGCGCCCGCCGTAGAGGCCGAAATGTCCGCGCTCGTCCGGGCCGGTGCGGAAGGAATTGGGCTGGATGTTCATGCCGGCACCTTAGCCTCTCGCGCGGCGCGGATGAAGGCGCGGATTTTCTCCGGGTCCTTCACGCCGGGAGCGCTTTCCACCCCAGAGGAAACGTCAACTCCGGGAGCGCAAGTAATGCGCAGCGCTTCGGCGACATTGTCCGAATCGAGCCCGCCAGAGAGCAGGAATGGAACGGACAGGTCGAGGCCTTCCAGCAGGTGCCAGTCGAACGGCTTGCCGAGGCCGCCCGGTCGCGTCGCATCGCGCGGCGCCTTGGCGTCGAACAGCAGGCGGTCGGCGATGCGCGCGTAGAGCGGGATCACGCCGAGGTCGGCTTTCGTCTCAATTGCAAGCACCTTCATGGCTGGCAAGCCGAAGCGTTGCTTGATCGCACTGACGCGCGCGGCCGTCTCCTTGCCGTGAAGCTGCAGCAGGTCGGGATGCAGCACGTCGACGATGTTCGTCAGCGTCGCATCATCGGCATCAACCGTGACCGCCACCTTCTCGGCGCGGCCCTTCACGTGGTTCCCGAGCTCGCGCGCGGCATGGAGCGACACATTGCGCGGACTCCGCGCAAAGAACATGAAGCCGACCATGTCGGCGCCGGCATCGAGCGCGGCATCGAGCGTGTCGGGCGTGGAGAGGCCGCAGATTTTGACCAAGACTGACATGGCGGGCGGGGTTCTAGCGCGCTTTCGCGACCGGTCAAAGTCAGGCGAGCGAGCGCCACACCAGCATCGCCGCGGCCAGGTCCTCGATCGCCGTGCCGACCGACTTGAACAGCGTGATCTCGCTCGCCCTGGCGCGGCCCCTGGCCTCGCCGCGGCAGAGTTCGAACAGGTCGCCGCGGATGCCGTCCTTCTTGAGCACGCCGGATTTCAGCGGCTGCGCGATATCGCCGCCTTCCTTCGGCGCGCCGGCGCGGGTGTCGACGTAGACCCGCGCGCGCTTGACCGCATCGTCGTCCGACTCGCGCATCTTGGGCGTATAGGCGCCAACCAGGTCGAGATGCGCGCCCTTCTTGAGCCACTTGCCGCGCACCAGCGGCGTCGCCGAGAGCGTCGCGCACGAGATAATGTCGGCCTCGCGCACCGCGGCTTCGAGATTGTCGGCCACCTCGACCTCGAGCCCGCCGACGGTGAGCGCGAAGGCCGCCTGCACGGCACGGCCGCGCGTCCGGTTCCACAGTGTGACGCGCTTGATCGGCCGCACGCTCGCGTGCGCGCGCACCAGATGCGGCGCCAGCGCGCCGGCGCCGATCATCAGGAGATGCGCGGCGTCCTGGCGCGCCAGATAGGACGCCGCGAGCGCGGACGCGCAGGCGGTACGCCAGGCGGTGAGCACGGTGCCGTCCATCACGGCGAGTGGCTCGCCGGTGTCACCCGACATCAACACGTAGCTGCCGTAGACCGACGGCCGGTCGATCTTGAGATTGTCCGGATAGACGCTGACCAGCTTGCTGCCGACGAGGCGGTCGCCCGAATTGGTCCAGGCCGGCATCAGCAACAGCTTCGCCTC
>Ga0207648_10008354_pt1 | contig 10036 bp, 6 predicted proteins | sample KBSMisM32_FD_184310 | JGI IMG/M metagenome (GOLD analysis project Ga0207648, IMG submission 184310) | Miscanthus rhizosphere microbial communities from Kellogg Biological Station, Michigan, USA - KBS Miscanthus M3-2 (SPAdes) (version 2) | ecosystem: Host-associated > Plants > Roots > Rhizosphere... | reverse complement strand
ACATAAACTCCACGAACGAATCCGCGACGTCAGCGCCCGCATTGTTGGCGATGCGCGTGGCCTGGCGTTCTACGTTTTTCATCAGGCCGTCGAGGTAGTCACGCGAGTCCGAAATGGCGGCCACGCCGACCGTCGCCCGGTTCCACAATCCGCTGGCATCGAGTTCAGCCACGGCCACGTTAAAGTGCGCGCGCAGCCGGTCTTTGAGGCTGCGAACCACCTGCCGCTTATCTTTGAGGGACTGGGCTGCTTCAATGTGCAGCTCGAGGGTGAGAAAAGCGATCATGCAGTCGTCAGTCGTCGGTCGTCAGTCTTCAGGGTTTGCTGACGACCGAAGACCGACGACTGACGACTGCTTTAAGCGATGGCTTCCGCCGCAACCTTCTCGGTCACGAAGGCCTCGATCACGTCGCCAACTTTGATGTCGCCATAGTTGGAGATCGAGATGCCGCACTCCATGCCGTTGCGCACCTCGCTGGCGTCGTCCTTGAAGCGGCGCAGCGAGCCGACCTTGCCGGTGAATACGACGGTGTTGTCGCGCAGCAGCCGCACTTCGGAGTCGCGCTTGATCAGGCCATCAGTAACTGAGCAACCCGCAATAGTGCCGACCTTGGGGATGCGGAAGGTTTCCTTGACCAGGGCGCGGCCCTGATAGGTTTCCTTGATGGTGGGCTCGAGCAGGCCGGTCATGGCGCGCTTGATCTCGTCCTGCAACTCGTAAATGATCGAGTGCAAGCGGATGTCCACCTTTTCCTGCTCCGCCAGTTCCTGCGCTTTACGCTCCGGACGCACGTTGAATCCGATGATGATGGCATTCGAAGCCGAGGCCAGCAGCACGTCGGACTCAGTAATGGCGCCGACACCCGAGCGCAAAACCTTCAGCCGGACTTTATCATTCGACAGCTTGGTGAGGAGGTCGGTGAGCACTTCTACCGAGCCGCCGACGTCTGCCTTCAGAATGATGTTCAGTTCCTTGGTGCCGGCAGTCTTCAGTTGCTCCGCCAGGCCTTCCAGCGAAACACGCGAACTCTTGGCCAGTGTGGCCTCGCGGGCTTTCTGCTCGCGGTATTCGGACACGCCGCGCGCTTTGTCGCGGTCCGCGACGACTACAAATTGATCGCCAGCTTGCGGCAGGCCTTCCATGCCGAGGATTTCGACGGGTGTGGAGGGCGGCGCGGACTCAAGCTGGTTGCCGCGATCGTCAAACATGGCACGCACCTTGCCGTACACATTGCCCACCACGAAGTTGTCGCTGTTGCGCAAGGTTCCGTTCTGCACCAGCAGCGTCGCCACTGGTCCACGCCCGCGATCCAGCTTGGCTTCGAGCACGACACCGGTTGCCGGACGGTCAGGTGTCGCCTTCAGTTCCTGCAGGTCAGCCACCAGGCAGATCATTTCCATCAGCAGGTTCAGGTTGGTTTTCTGCTTGGCCGAGACATCCACGAATACCGTGGTCCCGCCCCAATCTTCCGGCATCAGGCCGCGGTCGGCCAGCTGCTTTTTGACTCGATCCGGTAAGGCGTCGGGCTTGTCGATTTTATTGACCGCAACAATGATCGGCACTTCCGCGGCGTGAGCGTGGTCGATGGCCTCCAGCGTCTGCGGCATCACGCCGTCATCGGCCGCCACAACCAGGACGACGATGTCGGTAGCCTTGGCTCCGCGCGCCCGCATGCGGGTGAAGGCTTCGTGGCCGGGCGTGTCGAGGAACACGATCTGGCGGCCATATGCCGGAGAGTTCTTGTCCACAATGGTTACTTTGTACGCACCGATGTGCTGCGTGATGCCACCGGCTTCGCCTCCCGCCACGTTGGTCAGGCGGATGGAGTCGAGGAGTGTAGTCTTGCCATGATCGACGTGGCCCATGATGGTGACCACCGGCGGACGGGTTACGCCCTCGGTTGGAGCACCTTCCTCGCCCGTGGCGGCTTCCGCGACATCCTTGGCGGCCTGTTCTTCGAAGGTGATCACGTTGGTGTCCGCTCCGAAGAAGCGCGCCATCTCGCTGGCCAGTTCGGTGTCGAGCGTCTGATTGATGGTGGCGAACACGCCGCGAAGCAGCAGGCGCGCGATCAGGTCCTTGGCGCGAAGACCCAGCTTTTCCGCCAGATCTTTTACGCTGATGCCTTCGGTGATGGTAATACTGCGCGTGATGGGTTGCGGCTCGTTGGAGAGCGACAGCCGCGGCGGCGGCGTGTAGCCCTTCATCGGGCCTTCCTTCACTCCGCGCGGCACATAGCGCTGTCCGGGCCGGCGTGATGGTGCGCCCGGCCTGCTGCCCGGCCTGGGCGTCGGCCCGCCGGACGGCACTGCTCCCGGCCCGACTCCCAGCGGTCTTGATCCCGTGGGAGACTGCCTTGTGGGATGCATGGGCCGGCGCTCGCCTGGACGCAGCGGCGGACGATTGGTAGGCGCGCCCGGTCGCGGGCGCTGGAAAATCGGCTGTCCTGGCACCGGACGTCCTGGCGCTGGACGCATGGGAGCTCCGGTGGACGTTCCGGCGGCGCCTGCGGGCGCGGCCGGCCTTAAGGGCGCCTTATACACGGGACGCGGCCCGGTTTGCGGAACGATCATTCGCGGCGGCGGCGCTGCCGGCTGCACCGGCGCGCTCGGGGCGGCTGGCCTGGAAGCCATGGCCGGCGGTTGTGCTGGCGGTGCTGGGGGACGCGGCGGAAGCACAGCCGGGCTGCTCGCCGAAAGTGGTGGGGCCGCCGGTGGTACTGCCGGTCGAGGCGCCACTGGAGCCGCGGGCGCAGCCGATTGAGGCGGAGCCGGCGCTGGCGCAGTAAAGCTTGGCCGCGGTGTCGAAGTCGGCACAACAAACTTGGGCGGCGCCACCGCCGGAGGAGCGGGTGTCTTAGGGGCAGGCATAGCCGCCGCTGGCGGAGCGGCCGAGACCGCAGGTCTTGCGGGCGGTGTTGCCACGGCCGGTGGAGCCTCCACGGCCGCGGCCGGTTGTTGCTTGCTGATGATGGCTTTTAAAGCGTCGCCGGGCTTGGAGATATGGGAGAGGTCGATCTTGGTCTTGATTTCATCGGCGTCGGCGCGAGTCGGCCGGGAGGACCGGCTGGAAGTCTGCGCAGCGCTGCTGGCGCGGAGGCGGGCACGGACCTTGTCCGCTTCATGGTCTTCGAGAGAACTGGAATGGCTCTTCTTCTCGGTGACTCCAATTTCCGGAAGTACATCGAGAATAGATTTACTTTTGACTTCCAGCTCCCTTGCCAGATCGTTGATTCGAATCTTGCTCATCCGCCCTTTCGTCCTCCGGACTGTTCCGCTAAGTCTTCATATCAACCTCACGGCTTCAGTTTTCAGGTTCGCGCAAACGCTTGCGTCAGCGCGCGAGAATTGCACTTACTGCTTCTCCCCGGAAGGAGCAGGCTCCTCCGCGGATTCAGCAACTACATCCTGCCCACTATTTTCTTCAACGGTGGCATCCGCTGATTCAGCGCTTTCGACCGCCGCTTCAGGTGCCGCTTCGACTTCGGCGGTGATGGCATCCGGATCCGCCGCCGATGCTTCCGCTGCCGGCTCCGCGCCCGCTTCACCTTCCGCCGCCGGCGCGCCCGCTTCCGCTGCTTCCAGACTGGAGAAATAATTATTGACCGCCAGGCTGATTTTTTCCACCGTCTTGGGACCGATCCCCTCGATGGCTTCGAGTTGCTCAGGGGTCATGTCCGCCAGCGCCTCCACCGTGGTCACACCGGCGGCGCCCAGCTTCTCCACCAGCCCCTCACCCAGCCCGGGCACATTCTCGAGCGGAGTGGAAGCATTACCCACCAGCGCGGACATCTGCAGTTCTACTTCCTGCCGCTTCTCTTCCTCGCTCTTGATGTCAATCTTCCAGCCCAGCAACTTGGCCGCCAGCCGGACATTTTGCCCCTTCTTGCCGATGGCCAGTGAAAGCTGGCTGTCATCCACCACGACTTCGAGATGCTTGTCCGCCGAATCGACCACAGTCACGCGGCTCACTTTGGCGGGCTGCAACGCCTTTTCCGCGAAAGTCACCGCGTCTTCGTGATACTCGATGATGTCAATCTTCTCGCCGCGCAGTTCGCGGATGATGGACTGCACCCGCATGCCCTTCATGCCCACGCAGGCGCCCACCGCGTCCACGTCCTTGTCTTTGGACATGACCGCGATCTTGGTGCGTTCCCCGGCCTCGCGCGCAATGGCCCGGATCACCACCGTCCCATCGTATATTTCCGGGACTTCGGTCTGGAACAAGTGCTGCACCAGTTCAGGGGCGGCGCGCGAAACCACAACCGCAGGGCCTTTCGAGGCCCGCTCCACCCGGGCAATCACGACGCGCACGCGTTCGCCCATGGCGAACGACTCCAGCCGCGATTGCTCCTTACGCGGCATGCGCGCTTCCGCTTTGCCGATATCGAAGATCACATCCGGCCCTTCGATCCGTTTTACCGTGGCATTCACGATCTCGCCCACGCGCCCGATGTACTCGTTGTAAACGGTGTCGCGCTCGGCTTCCCGCACCTTCTGAAAGATGACCTGCTTGGCCAGTTGCGCCGCAATCCGTCCCAGAATGCCTTCGGTCTGCTTGTTGATCTGAAGCTCGCCGCCTAGTTCGACGTTAGGATTGATCTTGCGGGCATCGTCGAGCGTGACCTGCAGCACCGGATCTTCGACCTGTTCGGGGGTCTCGACAATCGTCTTGACCGCAAACGCGCGGATCTTGCCCGTTTCCTTATCCAGTTCGGCGCGCAGATTTTCCTGCGTCTTGTAATACTTGCGCGTGGCGACAACAATGGCATCTTCCACCGCACTCACCACAATCTGCGGATCAATGCCTTTTTCCCGGCTCAACGCGTCAATCGTGTTATAGAGCTCACTTGCCATAAGAAAACCCGACCTCGGACTTCGGACCTTAGACCTCGAACAAACCTCACAATGCGGAAGCCGATGGTACTGGCCGACGCCCGAGGTCCGACGCCCGCTTCTAGATTTCCGGCACCAAGTTCGCCTTCTCGACGTTCTTCAAGTCGATTTCCAGCTTGGGCGCAACGCCTTCTTCCGGACGGCGCTTTTTTCTGGCGGCGTTCAGGTCCAGGGTCAAACGACCGTGCTCGAAACTCTCCAGCCTGCCCTCAAAGTGGCGATTGCCGTTGACCGGTTGCTGCGTGGTCAACTTGATCCGGCTTCCGGTGAAGCGCTCGTAATCGGCCGGACGAATTAATTTTCGGTCCAGTCCAGGCGAAGAAACTTCCAGCGTGTACGACCCGGAAATCACGTCTTCGACATCCAGTATCGTGCCCACTTCCCGGCTCACGTTGGCGCAGTCTTCGTGCGTCACTCCGGCGAGCTTGTCAATCACGATGCGCAGCATGCGCGCCTTGCCGGCGCCGCGCAGCTCGACTTCCACTACCTCGAGCCCGCTGGAGGCCGCTACCCGCTCCGCAATTTCCCGAACCTTGTCAATCTCAAATGCCATGAAACCAATAGCTTACGGCCAATTTCCCTGATCTAAAATGGGCCCAAACTAAAAAGTGGGCTTGCGCCCACTGGTGTGTTTCGCCACGTGCTGGTAACACTACACAACAGTTCCAGCTATCAATATACGCCGCAGGGAACCAAAAGACAAACCTGCCGGCACGAGTAATGCCGGCCGATTCGCGTAAAAAATTACAGCGGCGCCGTCAGGCTCCCGGTGTGACCCGTGCGATTGTCCTCGACCGCCATTCGCAACTGACTCGCACCCGATGGCGGCTTCAAATCCATGTGCAGAAGCATGCCTTTGGCGAGAATCTGCTGGTAGGTTCCGGCATCGAAGGCCTGGTCCACCTTCATACTCTGGTTGCCCAGCATCTTGCCGTCCGCAGCGAAAATAGCCGCATAGAGAACCACATTGAATTTCTTTTCGCCGCCCGAGACATCCTCCGTGGACAGCGTATGCGCGTCCACCAGAAAATCCACCGCCACCTTTCCGCCTTCCGCGGGCTTTACCTGGGCACTGAAGGTCACCAGCGTGTCGGGCGCGCTGTCCTGTAGGGCCTCAACCGCACCCTTTTCCGGATTGCGGTCCTTCATAGAGGCGGGATCGATCGCAAAATACCCGCGCCGGTAGCGGGTGTCCAGGCCGTCGCGGTTCAGTTTCACCTTGATGGCGCGATACTTGCCGTCCCATTTCTTGTCTTCCGGATAGTAGCCAAGAGTATAGGAAGCGCCGGCGTCGGCCATGGCCACCATTACACCTTCTTTGATTTCATTCTGATTGACATAAGCGAGTCCGCCGGTCTCACGCGCGATTTCACGCATGGTTTCCCGGTCCGACACTGCGTCCGACATCCGCACCGAAGCATTCTCCGAAATGCTGTTGAACTGCCGGCTCGGAAGATCGTCGCTGGTGGCTTCCATGCCACTCATGAGGCCGCGCGCATCGATAGGATAGATGGCTATTTGCGCACTGGACAATTGGGCCGAGGCCTCTCGAATCTCCTGGGCGTGGGCCGTGCGCTCAATCCCAGCCATCGAACCCGCCGCCCGGGTACCGAGTCCAAGTTGCCTGATGGTCGGAAGAGATTCCGCCATCTCCGCCTCGCTGATGCTGCGGTCTTCCGGAATAAGGCTAAAGGGAAATGCTGCCGTCACCCAAACCACGCTCTTTCGGCCGGGCATTCCGCCAAGAATTCTGGCCAGGCCGCGCATGGCGGCAGTGGTGGTCTCCACTCGCCGGTCTTGCACGTACGCCAGCTGGATGTTTTGGAACTCGCGCATGCGTTCGACCATTCCTGCCGCAGCCAGCTGCGCGCCCTTTCCGCCATCTGAACTCGTGCTGGGCACCCGCGGCGCCGCAGCATTCGCCATCTCCTGGGAAACCGGTTGATACTTCTGCAGCGCGGCCAGCAACACGCTCGGATCAGTGGTGAAGTCCTGCAAAATCGACAGCCCATTGGTGAGAGTAAATATCGCCATTCGTTGTCCGGGCTTGTACTGCTCTTCCACGAACTTGAGCATCTGCTGGCGCGCATAAGCCTGGTCCTTGAACGGCGTGTTGGCCGCGTCCAGCAGCAGAACTACCAGCGGCCCGCCGGGCGAGCGATATTCGGGCTTATTGGAATATATCCCCGGCGGAAGATCGGGCGCCGGCTGCTTTTGCTCCGTGCTGGGCGAGCTGAAAAAAGCAATCTTCTGGCTCTTTCCCTTTTCCTGCACCGCGAAATCGTCCTGCTTCAGCCCTCTGACCAGCTTGCCCTGCTTGTCGATCACGACCACATCGACCACCACCAGATGGGTGCTGACACGAATCGTGGGGACCGGAACCTCAGAGCCGGAAAGTGTGGCCTGAAACCAACCGCCCGCCGTAATCATGATCGCGGCAATAGCAGCGAGGCCCGTCCAGCGCCATAGCAAACCGGTCTTTCTCATGTCCGCCTCTCCTCACCACCTGGAATCCGAACTACGCTAGTATGTTTGGTTTCGGGTTGCAAGTCACGGTGATTTGCCACGAACCAAACAGCTCTCTAGAATGGTTCCTGACCCCTGAGGCTTCGAGAAACCCCCATGATTCATTTTCCTGTCCCTGAAGCACTCACCTTCGACGACGTGTTGCTGCTGCCGGCGCGTTCCGACGTCGTACCCGCGATGGCCAACACTCAGACCCAGCTGACGCGTAATATCCGCCTCAACATTCCCATCATCAGCGCCGCCATGGACACGGTCACGGAGTCGCACATGGCGATCGCGCTGGCGCAGCAGGGCGGCATCGGGATCATCCATCGCAACCTGACGCCGGAGCAGCAGGCCAACGAGGTGGACAAGGTGAAGCGCTCGGAAAGCGGCATGATCGTGGACCCGGTCACCATGTCGCCGGACGCCAAGGTTTCCGACGCGCTTGAAATGATGCGCAAGTACAAGATCTCCGGTGTGCCCATCACCAAGAACGGAAAACTGGTGGGCATCCTCACCAATCGCGACCTGCGCTTCGAGACCCGCTTCGACATTCCCATCAGCAAGGTAATGACCAAGGAGAACCTGATCACAGTCCCGGTCGGCACCACGCTCGAAGACGCGGAAAATATCCTGCACGAGCACCGCGTGGAAAAACTGCTGGTGGTCGATGACAACTACAACCTCAAAGGCCTGATCACGGTCAAAGACATTCAGAAAAAACTGAAATATCCCAACGCAGCCAAGGATTCACAGGGCCGGCTGCGCGTGGGAGCGGCCATCGGCGCCACCGGTGACTTCCTCGAACGCGCCCAGGAAATGGTGAAGTGCAAAGTCGACCTGCTGGCCATTGACAGCGCCCACGGACACTCCACCCGCGTGCTCGACGCCATCAAGATGGTGAAATCGAAACTTCCCGAGGTGGACCTGATTGCCGGCAATGTAGGCACCTTCGACGGAGCCTGCGAACTGGCCCGCGCCGGCGCCGATGCCATTAAAGTCGGTATTGGCCCGGGCTCGATCTGCACCACACGGGTCGTGACCGGTGCAGGCATGCCGCAGATTACCGCCATCGCGGAAGCTTACCGCGCCACCAAGGACGCCGGAGTTCCGGTAGTGGCCGATGGCGGGATCAAATACTCTGGCGATATTACGAAGGCTCTGGCCGCGGGCGCCTCCGGGGTGATGATCGGATCGCTGTTTGCCGGAACCGACGAGAGTCCCGGTGAACTGATCCTCTATCAGGGCCGCTCGTTCAAATCCTATCGCGGCATGGGCTCGCTGGGGGCGATGGCCTCGGGTTCGAGCGAGCGTTATTTCCAGAACACCGAGGGAGACGCTTCGACGGCTATGTCGGGAGGACCGGACGACGCCAATCGCCTGGGAAAACTGGTTCCCGAGGGAATTGAAGGGCGCGTTCCCTACCGCGGTTCGGTCGCCATGATCGTGCACCAGATGGTAGGCGGATTGAAATCCGGCATGGGTTATTGCGGTTGCGCCACCATTCCGGAACTGCTGCAGAAAACACGATTTGTGCGCATCAGCGGGGCCGGCCTGCGCGAGAGTCACGTGCACGACGTCATGATCACGCGCGAGGCGCCGAATTATGCAGTGGAATAGGGGCCAGGAAAGCCGCGATTGAATCCTGCGCAAAAGCACCTGCTGAAGACCTGGATCGCGGCAATCCTGTGGCTCGCTATCATCGTGACCGAGTCCAGCAACCTAGCCTCGGCCGATAACACGAGCCGGATTCTTTACCCGCTCCTGCACTTTCTATTTGGCGTGAATCCCGCGCATTTCCCAACCTGGCATGCCGTGGTCCGTAAAAGCGGCCACTTCGTCGGCTACTTCACTCTGAGCTGGCTCCTGTTCCGCGCCTGGCGGGACACCTTCCCGTTTCCCGGCAAGACCTGGGCAATCCAGTGGGCGAGAATTTCGTTTTTTATGGCGGCCCTGGTCGCGTGCCTCGACGAGTGGCACCAGAGCTACTTACCCAGCCGCACCGGAAATCTCCACGACGTTTTGCTGGACAGCACAGCGGCGCTGGTCGCACAGATTGTACTTTTCCTCATTCTGCGGAAACGCAGTCTAGAACTCGAGTCGCAGATCAGGGTTTCCTGAGAAACTTGAAGCGGCCTCTTGTGAACTCCTTTGCATGTTTCGCAAACTCTTCCTTTGCGAACTTTGCGGCCTTCTTTGCGTCCTTTGCGGTTCAAGATTTTGGGACGATGGATGCCGACATCAACCCTTTACCGCAAAGGACGCAAAGAAGGGCCGCAAAGTTCGCAAAGGAAACCGATGACCAAAGACCGTCCTAGTACATGGAGTCGTATTTGGTTACGACCCAGCTGCCGCCCTTGTTTTCCAGTGTGACCGAAAACAATTCTTTGTAGGTCCCTTTCTGGCCGGGGGTAGTGCGGCGCTTGCCGCGATAATGAAGGATGCGCAAGGGTGGAACGTCTTCCCAGTCCGCCACCTCCCATGAGATCAGCGGATGCTGCGCCTCGGAGTCGCAGATGAAGGCGGCGTATTTCTTGCGATAGTCCTTAAACCAGTCCGCCAGTTCTTCCTTGCAGTTCCCGTCACGCATGCTGCGAATGAACTGGGCCGCCTCGCGCTCTGAACTGCGGTC
>Ga0207648_10008350_pt1 | contig 10040 bp, 10 predicted proteins | sample KBSMisM32_FD_184310 | JGI IMG/M metagenome (GOLD analysis project Ga0207648, IMG submission 184310) | Miscanthus rhizosphere microbial communities from Kellogg Biological Station, Michigan, USA - KBS Miscanthus M3-2 (SPAdes) (version 2) | ecosystem: Host-associated > Plants > Roots >... | reverse complement strand
CTGAAGGCAAACAATAATGAGCCATTTGGAACTCAATCCGTCGATCGACTAGGTCAAAGCATATTAGTGACTACTCTTGAACGTACGTTGGTTGATATTTTAGATCGCCCGCATTTATGTGGATCTTGGGAAGAAATTTGGCTTTCTCTTGAGAGCATTGAATATCTCGATCTCGACCAGGTATTGATCGGGATCGTCCGGCAGCTGGGTGAACCGGCTGTCCGCTCGTTCACCGTCACGGGGCTCGACTCGCGCCACGACCACCGACTCGAACTCCGCCGAGTCGCGCAGACGCGCGTGGGCATTGAGGGTGTAGACCTCCGACCCGCCGGGTTGCACCGAGGGGTGGTTGTGAAGGATGAAGAGGACTTTCTTGCGCGATGGCTCCCCCGCCACGACTTTGAGGATAACCGCCGAACCGCCCAGGAGCCCGCCTAGAATCAGCGATCGTGGCGCGCTATCGATCCGCCGAGACGAACCAGAGCTTCCCCGCGCTCGAGGAGGAGGTGCTCGAACGGTGGCGTGAGCTCGACGTCTTCCACGAGACGCTTCGCCGGCGCGAAGGAGCCCCGCTGTTCGTGTTCTACGAGGGCCCGCCCACGGCGAACGGGGCGCCGGGCTCCCACCACGTCCTCTCGCGCGTCTTCAAGGACATCTTCCCCCGCTACAAGACCATGTGCGGCTACTACGTGCCGCGCAAGGCGGGGTGGGATTGCCACGGGCTTCCCGTGGAGCTCGAGGTCGAGCGGCAGCTCGGGATCGGCTCGAAGGAGGAGATCGAGCGGTTCGGCATCGCGGAGTTCAACCGCAAGTGCCGCGAGTCGGTCTTCTCCTACGTCGAGGAGTGGAACCGGCTGACCGAGCGGATCGGCTTCTGGATCGACCTCGACGACCCCTACGTCACGCTCGAGAACGACTACATCGAGTCGGTCTGGTGGTCGCTGCGGCGGCTCTGGGACGAGGACCGCCTCTACGAGGGTCACAAGGTCGTCCCTTACTGCCCGCGCTGCGGTACGGCCCTCTCCTCGCATGAGGTGGCGTTGGGCTACGAGGACGTGAAAGACCCGTCGATCTACGTGCGCTTCCCGCTGCTCGACGACGAAGGTGGCGCTAGCGGAGAGTCGCTGCTGGTCTGGACGACGACGCCGTGGACGCTGCCCGGCAACGTCGCCGTCGCGGTCGCGCCGGCCGTCACATATGTCAAGGCGCTCGTCGGCGACGAGTCGCTGATCCTCGCCGAGCCTCTGCTCGAGCCTGTGCTCGGTGAGGGCGTCGAGATAGTCGAGCGTCTCAGCGGCGAGGAACTGGTCGGCCGCCGCTACGCCGGGCCGGTCTTCGAGCTGGAGGAATCTCCCGCCAACGCCTTCACGGTCCTCGCCGGCGAGTTCGTCACCACCGAGGACGGGACCGGGCTCGTCCACATCGCCCCGGCCTTCGGCGAGGACGACTTCAGGGTCGCGGCCGAGAACGGGATCTTCGACCCGACGATCGCCGGCACGCTCTTCAACCCGGTCGGGCTCGACGGCCGCTTCGACCGCCGCGTCAGCGGCTTCGAGGGCGAGTTCGTCAAGGACCCGGAGGTGACGCGGCGCCTGATCGACGACCTCGACCGCCGCGGCCTCCTCTTCCGCGAGCAGGTCTATGAGCATGCCTATCCGCACTGCTGGCGCTGCGGCACGCCGCTCCTCTATTACGCCAAGTCGAGCTGGTACGTCGCCACCTCGCAGGCGCGGGACCGGATGCTCGCCAACAACGAGACGATCGGCTGGCACCCGGAGCACATCAAGCGCGGCCGCTTCGGCAAATGGCTCGAGAACAACGTCGACTGGGCGCTGTCGCGCGACCGCTACTGGGGTACGCCGCTGCCGATCTGGCGCTGCACCTCAGGCGACTGCACCGAGACGTACTGCGCAGGCTCGGTCGCCGAGCTGCGCGAGCGCGCCCGCGGCGAGGTACCGGACGATCTGCACCGCCCCCACATCGACACGCTGACCCTCGAGTGCGGCGAGTGCGGCGGCGAGATGCACCGGGTCGAGTCGGTGATCGACACCTGGTACGACAGCGGCGCGATGCCCTTCGCGCAATTCCACTACCCGTTCGAGAACGAGGAGCTGTTCGGGGAGCGCTTCCCGGCCGACTTCATCTGCGAGGCGATCGACCAGACCCGCGGCTGGTTCTACACGCTGCTCGCCGAGTCGACCCTGCTCTTCGACGCCTCCAGCTACCGCAACTGCGTCTGCCTCGGCCTGATCCTCGACCCCGAGGGCCAGAAGATGTCGAAGAGCAAGGGCAACGTGGTCGAGCCCTGGGACGTGATCGCCGCCCACGGCGCCGACGCCTTCCGCTGGTACTACCTGACCGCGCAGCAGCCCTGGTCCGGCTACCGCTTCTCGGTCGACACCGTGGGCGAATCGGTGCGCCAGTTCCTGCTGACCCTCTGGAACACGTACTCGTTCTGGGTCCTCTACGCCAACGCCGAGAACCTCCGTCCCGCCGACTTCGAAGCTGAGCTTGTACCCAGCGAGGATCTCGACAGGTGGGCTCTCTCCAAGCTTCAGTCCACCGTCGCCACAGTGCGGGAACGGATGGACGACTTCGACTGCACGGCGGCGGGACGGGCGATCGGCGAGTACGTCGAGGAGCTCTCCAACTGGTACGTGCGGCTGTCGCGCAGGCGCTTCTGGGAGGGCGACCGCGCCGCCTTCGCCACCCTGCGCCACTGCCTTCTGGAGGTCGCGGCGCTGCTCGCCCCCTTCACTCCTTTCCTCGCCGAGGAGATCCACCTCAACCTGGCGGGGGGCGAGTCCGAAGAGTTCGGGAGCCATCCGGATTCGGTTCACCTGCGCGATTTTCCGGAGCCCGACCCGGCGCTCGCCGATGCCGAACTGGAAGCGGCGATGGATGCGGTGCGCCTCACGGTCGAGCTCGGCCGTGCCGCGCGCGCCCAGGCCAAGGCGAAGGTGCGCCAGCCGCTGCGCCGTGCGGTGATCGTCGCCAACGACGCCGAGCGCGCCGCGATCGAGGCCCGCGCCGACCTCGTCACCGCCGAGCTCAACGTCAAGGAGCTCGACTTCGTCAGCGACGAGTCCGAGCTTGTCAGCTACGAGGTCAAGCCCAACTACCGCTCGCTGGGCCCGCGCTTCGGCAAGCGCATGCCGCGGGTCGCCGCCGCGGTCGCGGCGCTCGACCCCGCCCACGTCGCCGCGGTGATGGCCGACGGCGGCGAGATCGGCATCAGCGTCGACGGCGACGATCACACGATCGCCTCCGACGAGGTCACCCTCTCGCTGCAGCCGCTCGACGGCTACGAGGTCGAAGCCGAGGCCGGGCACGCCGTCGCCCTGCAGCTCGAGCTCGACGACGAGCTGCGCCAGGAGGGACTCGCCCGCGAGATCGTCCACGCCGTGCAGAACGCGCGCAAAGCGGCCGGCCTCGACATCTCAGACCGCATTGCCCTAGCCCTCGGCGGGAACGACGAGCTGCTCGCCGCGGCCCGGGCCCACGAGCCCTACATCGCCGCCGAGGTCCTCGCCACCTCCGTCGCCTACGACGCCGCCGAAGGGCCGCAGATCAAGGTCGACGGCCGAGATCTCCACATCTCGGTCAGCCGCGTCTGACGACCAGCGGTAAAGGGAGCCGGATGCCTCTCCCCGGGAGGCCGTCGCGCAGCGCGCCCGTTGGGTGGGAGTCGGATGTCACTCCCCCGGAGGCCGTCGCGCAGCTGAATCGCTTATGGCACTGCAGGGCGTGGTCACATGAGCCTCCGGGGAGCGACATCCGACTCCCTGTGCGCGAAGCCTCTTGGCGACGGCAGCTCCTCCAAGAAAGCGTCTCGGCGACGAAGCTCTGCTCGGCAGCTTTCGTGGATCTGAGTGGAGCTGAGTTACGGGTGAGGAGGTGTCGGGGGCACTCCCAAGGAAGCTCATGTGACCACGTGTGAACCTGGGCCACGATTCAGCTGCGCGACGGCTTCCGGGGGAGTGCCCCCGACACCTTCGCAACCAAACGCCTACTCCTCAGATCCACCGATGATGAAGTCGGTCTTCTTCGAGTCCGAGAACTTCACCCAGCAGTGCTCGGGCGCGGCGCCGGCCACCTCGACCAGCGCCGCTTCGATCCGTTTGGCGATCTCCGCCTTCTGCTCGTCGGAGCGTCCCTCGAACCAGTGGACGTGAACGAATGGCATCGTCGCGCTCCGGAGTTGGCCGCTAGGCGAGCGCGGGCTCGAGCTCGGCCTCAAGGCGGCGCTTGGGCATCGCCCCGACCACCTTCTTGGCGATAGCCCCGTCCTTGAAGAGGATCAGGGTCGGGATCGAGAGCACCTCGTACTGAGCGGCGATCTGCTGGTTCTCGTCGACGTTGACGCTGACGATCCGCAGGTCGTCGCGCTCGCCGTCGATCTCCTCGAGCACCGGGTGGACGACACGGCAAGGGCCGCACCAGGGAGCCCAGAAGTCGACGAGCACGGGGCTCTCGGCCTCCAGCACCTCGGACTTGAAGGTGGCGTCGGTCACGTCGTGGAGCTTGCCTGTCACTGGGATCGGTCTCCTGTGGATCGAAGGTCTTTGCTCAATACTTCAGAAAGTATAGCGAGGGTCGCAAGAGCCGCTTCGGGCCCATCCGACCGCTCACCGGCCCAAGCGTAGAAGAGGTACCCGCCAGATCGCCTCCCACACGATCGAGCGGCTCATCTTCGAAGAGCCGTCCTGGCGGTCGCGAAAGACGATCGGGACCTCGACGACGCGGAAGCCGCGCTCGATCGCCCGGTAGGTCACCTCGACTTGGAAGGCGTAGCCGCGCGAGCGAACCGAGTCGAGGTCGATCGCCTCCAGCACCTCGCGCCGGAAGCACTTGAAGCCGCCGGTGAGATCGCGGATGCCGACTCCGAGCATCAGCCGCGAGTAGGCGCTGCCGCCGCGGCTGATCGCCTGCCTCAGCGGCCCCCAGTCGGAGACGCCGCCGCCCGCCACATAGCGGGAGCCGAGCACGACGTCTGCCCGTTCGGCCGCCTCCAGCAGGCGCGGCAGGTAGGCCGGCGAGTGCGAGAAGTCCGCGTCCATCTCGACGATCAGCCCGGCCCCCTCACGCAGCGCCTGCTCGAATCCGGCGATGTAGGCCGGCCCGAGCCCTTCCTTCCGCGGGCGGTGGAGGAAGTGGACCGCCTCGATTTCGCGCGACAGCCGAGCGGCGATCTCACCGGTGCCGTCGGGGGAGTTGTCGTCGACGATCAGGATCTGCGCATCCGCCGGCAGCTTCGAATGCACCTCGTCAACCAGCCGCTCGATCGTGGCTGCCTCTTCGTATGTGGGGAGGACGACCCAGGCCGGGCCCCGCACGGACTTGCTTGCCGACATTGTCCCGGCGATCCTAGTCGCGAAGCTGAGCAGCGGCTAAAGCGCGCCACCGGCTAGCTTGCGGCGTATGACCAACGGCGAGATCGCCGCGGCCCTCGAAGAGCTGGGCGTGCTCTACGAGCTCGATGGCGCGGTCAAGTACCGCGTGCTCGCCTACGGCACGGCGGCGAAGGCGATTCGCGAAAGCCCTGTGTCGGTCGCCGAGCTCGCCGCCGCCGGTCGCGCGACGGAGATCCCCGGCGTCGGCAAGACGCTGGCGGAAAAGATCGACGCGCTGCTGGCGACCGGCGAAATCCCGGCCGCGGCGAAGTTGAAGGCGAAGTTCCCGCCCACCCTGATCGCGGTTACCCGCGTGCCCGGCCTGGGGGCGAAAACCGCGCGGCGCCTCTTCGACGAGCTCGGCGTCGCCACCCTCGAGGACCTGAAGGAGGCCGCCGAGGCAGAGCGGATCCGCGAGCTGAAGGGCCTGGGACCGAAAGTCGAGGAGAACGTGCTGGCCGCACTGGAGCAGCTCGGCGAGCCGGGCGAGGGCCCCGGCCGCGTCCTGCTCTCGATGGCGAAGCCGGTCGCGGAAGAGCTGGCGGAGACGCTGCGCGCCCACCCCGCCGCCGACCGGGTCGAGATCGCCGGCTCGGTGCGCCGCTGGGCCGAGACCTGCAAGGACATCGACCTGATCGCGACGGCGGACGAGCCGGTCGCGCTCGCCGAGGCGCTCGCCGCCAGCCCGCTGGTCGCCGCCGCCGGAAAACCCGGTCTCAACGGCGTCCGGGCGCAGACCAACAACGGGATCTCAGTTGACCTGCGGATCGTCCCGCCGCAGGCCTTCGGCAACCTCCTGCAGCACTTCACCGGCTCGCAGGCCCACAACGTGCAGCTGCGGGAGGAGGCGGTGGCGCGCGGCCTCTCGGTCTCCGAGCACGGCATCACCGAGGTCGAGAGCGGCGAGGTCGAGCTCTGCGCCGACGAGGAGGCGGTCTACGAGCGGCTCGGCTACGCCTACGTCGAGCCCGAGCTGCGCGAGGGGCGCGGCGAGCTGAAGGCGGCGCGCGAAGGCAAGCTGCCGAACCTCGTCTCCCTCGACGACATCCGCGGCGATCTGCACTCCCACACGACGCTCTCCGACGGCCGCGACACGCTCGCGGAGATGGCCGAGGCCGGCCGCTCCCGCGGTTACTCCTATATGGCGATCACCGACCACTCGGCCAGCCACGGCTTCGGCGATCACGTCACCGCCGAGCGGCTCTGGCAGCGGATCGACGAGGTGCGCGAGTGGAACGCCGGCCAGCGCGGCTTCCGCCTGCTCGCGGGGTCGGAGATAAACATCGGCCTCGACGGCGCGCTCGACTATCCGGAAGACCTGGTGGAAGCGCTCGACTGGGTCGTGGCAAGCGTCCACACCTCGTTCGCGATCTCGGAGAAGGCGATGACCGAGCGGGTGCTGGCCGCGATCGAGAACCCGCACGTCGATTGCATCGGCCACCTCAGCGGGCGGCTGATCGGCCGCCGCGAGCCTTATGGCGTCGACGTCGAGGCGGTCGCCGAGGCGGCGGCGCGCACCGGCACGATGCTGGAGATCAACGGCAACCCCAACCGCCGCGACCTCTCCGAGCACCATGCGCGCCTCGCATCGGAAGCCGGGGTCACCATCGTGCTCAACACCGACGCCCACGGCGTCGACACCCTCCGCAACATGGCCTACGCGGTGGCGACCGCGCGCCGCGCCTGGCTGACCCCGGACAAAGTCGCCAACACGCGTGGGTGGCGGGACTTCAAGCAGCTCCTGAAGCGATAGCCCGCCGCGGCTATCGGGGAGGTGAGCTGCGAAGCCCCGGCGTGCGCACGAGCTGAATGGGGCGCAGCGCCGAATTTGGGACGACGTAGAAGCGGACGCCGTCGCGTTGCTCGATGGCTTCCACCGCTCCCTCCCGCGAATGCCAGGCGAGCGAGACGAGGAGGGCGTAGCCGGCGGCGATTACGGCCACGCCGGGGAAGAAGACGCCGAGGGCGCCCGCGGCGATCGCGGTCACGCCGATCGGCCAAAGGCGGCCGAGAGCGATGCGGGCCGGCGTCTCGGACGGCAGCGAGGTCGCTGTGCGCGCCCGGGCGAGCGTGTCCCGGAGGCTGTCGCTCGCCCGGCTCGGGCGCCCCAGGAAGAAGCCGACGGCGAGCGCCACGAGCCACCAGGCGGCGGCGACGACGAGAGTCGTCGTGTCGTCGGCGCGGTTTGCCGCCACAGCGGCGATCGCGGCCAGCGCCGTCGCCTCGGCGCCGGTGAGCAGGACGGTCACTCGCAGGAGGTCGGTATAGGGCATCGGCTACTCCGCCAGCTCCGCCAGCAGCTCCAGCCAGCCGTCGACGCCGTCGACGAGGAGGTCGGCCTCCTCGGACATCTCCGGCGGCGCCTCGGGTGAGAGGACGCCGACGCAAACGGCCGTCTGCAGCCGGCCCTCTTCGCGCAGCTCGCGCAGGCGGCGGCAGGCGTCGAGGTCGGTGCGATCGTCCCCCGCGTAGGCGACGGCGCCGAGATCCTCCTCGGCCAGCAGCGCGCCGACGGCCGCGTCCTTGCCGCCGCCGCCGACCGGCCGCAGCTCGAGCACCTTGCGCCCCCAGCGCGGTTCGAGCCCGGCGCGGCCCGCCTGTGCCGCGATCTCGTGCGCGCGAGCGTCCGCGGCCCGCTCGTCCGCCGCACCGCGCCAATGCAGCGCCTGGATCGGGCCCTTGTCCTCGCCGCGCAGCCCGACCGCTTCGAGGTCTGCGCCGTCGAGCGAGGCGAGGAAGTCGGACGCCTCTCGCTCACGGCCGGCGATGGCGGGATCGAGCCGCGGCTCGTCCTCGCCGGGCAGGAGCAGCTCGAAGCCGTGGTTGCCGGCATAGGCGATGCCGCCGACACCCACCAGCAGGCGCGCGTCCGCCGCGCGGCGACCGGAGATGCAGCCGACCAACGCAAAGCGCGCCGCGAGCACTTCGAGCAGCTCCCTGGCTCTCCCCGGCACGGCGGCCTGCTCGGGCCGTTCGACGATCGGCGCCAGGGTGCCGTCGACGTCGGTGAGGATCGCGGTGCGCTCCGGCTCGGCGCGCAGAGCCGCGACCAGCGCCCGTCGGGCCCCCCCCGTCTCAGCTCCGGCAGGCACGCCGCTTAGTATCGGGCACGATGACCGCCGACCCGGCGCCGCCCGCGCATCGCACGCTGAAGCTCGCCGTCATCGGCACGCTCGCCGGCGTGTTCAGCGGCCTCTTCGGCGTCGGCGGCGGCACCGTCATCGTGCCGCTGCTGATCTTCTGGTTCGGCTACGGCGAGCGGCTCGCGACCGGCACCAGCCTCGCGGCGATCGTCCTCATCGGACTGCTCGGCGCCGTCGCCCAGGGTGGGATCTACGGCAACGTGCACGTGCTCACCGGCCTCTGGCTCTCGGTCCCGGCCGTCGTCGGCGTCGTCGCCGGCACGGCGATCCAGCAGCGGATCCCGCAGCGCGCGGTCTCGCTGCTCTTCGCCGCGCTGCTGGTCGCGATCGCCGTCGAGCTGATCGTTCCGTGAACGAGCTCTGCGCCATCCTCATCGCCGCCGCCGGCGGGCTCGCCGGCGGGCTCGTCGGCGTCGGCGGCGGTGTCCTCTTCGTCCCTGCCCTGACTATCTTCCTCGGTCTCACCCAGGTCGAGGGGGAGGCGACATCGCTGATGATGATCGTGATCGTCGCCCTGGTCGGCGCGGCCCGCCAGCGCTCCTATGGAAACGTCCGGCTCCGCGACGCGGCGATCATCGGCGTCCTCTCGCCGCTCGGCGTCCTGATCGGGGTCGCCGCCGCCAACGCCCTCTCCCAGCGCGCCCTGGAACTCTCTTTCGCCGCGCTGGTGCTCTTCGTCGCCTTCGGCCTCGTCCGCCGCGCCCTCTCGGCGCCGGCGTAACGGCCCCCCAGGTGCGGGGACAGGTCGTCTGTACCCTCAGAGGGGTGGATTCATTGACCTGGGAAGGAGAGGTCCCCCAGCTCCGGGATCCGATCCTGGTCTGCTCCTTCAGGGGCTGGAACGACGCCGCCGGGGCGGCCTCCACCGCGCTCGACGCCGTCGCCGATGCGTTCGACTCCGAGCAGATCGCCCAGATCGACCCCGAGGAGTACTTCGACTTCCAGGCGACGCGGCCGACGATCGTCCTCAGCGAGGGCCAGACCCGCCACATCGAGTGGCCGCAGAACACGCTGATCGCGGTGCCCGTGCCGTCCGCGGACCGCGATCTGGTGCTGCTCGACGGCACCGAGCCCAACCTGCGCTGGCGCACCTTCTCGGAGACGATCGCCACTGCCGCCGACGCCCTGGGCGTCGAGATGGTCGTGACGCTGGGTGCGCTGATCGCCGAGGTGTCGCACACGCTGCCCGTTCCGATAACGGGCCTTGCCTCGGACGAGAAGCTGGTCGAGGAGCTCGACCTGCAGCGCTCCAGCTACGAGGGCCCCACCGGTATCGTCGGCGTCCTCCACGACTGCTGCCGGCAGACCGGGATGATCTCGGCTTCGCTCTGGGCGGCCGTCCCGCACTACGTCGCCGCGGTGCCCAATCCGAAGGCCGCCCTGGCCCTGCTCAGGCGCCTCGAGGGTCTCACCGGCATCGCCGTCGAGGCAAGTGAGCTGGAGGAGGAGGCGAGCAGCTTCGAGGAGCAGATCGACCGGGCGATCGCGGCCAACCCCGAGATCG
>Ga0207648_10008348_pt1 | contig 10040 bp, 6 predicted proteins | sample KBSMisM32_FD_184310 | JGI IMG/M metagenome (GOLD analysis project Ga0207648, IMG submission 184310) | Miscanthus rhizosphere microbial communities from Kellogg Biological Station, Michigan, USA - KBS Miscanthus M3-2 (SPAdes) (version 2) | ecosystem: Host-associated > Plants > Roots > Rhizosphere... | reverse complement strand
AGCAGCGCGTTGCCCAGCCCGTTCAGCAGCCAGACGAGGGGGTAGATCGCCGTCTGGATCCACATCATCGGCGGCGTGAGCCACAGCGCCAGCGACTCGGCGGACTGCAGCGCCAGCGACTTCGGCAGCATCTCGCCGAGGACGATGTGGAAGTAGGTGAGGATGGCGATCGCGGCCGCGCTCGCGAAGCCGTGCGCCGCCAGCCACTGCGCCCAGGTGGCCGTGCCCAGCGCGTGCAGCACCCATTCGGCGATGACGTGCTCGCCGTACATGCCGAGGCCGAGGCTCGCGACCGTGATCCCGATCTGCGCGGTGGCGACGTAGCGGTCCTGCCGGCCGGTGTCCTTCAGCACGCCCGCGACCAGCCGGGCCAGGCGGTCGCCGCGGCTCGCGCGCGCGTCGATGGCCATCCGCGGCGCACTGACGATCGAGAACTCCGCCGCGACGAAGAAGGCGTTCAGCAGGAGCAGGACGAAGATGATGACGATCGCGATCACGCGGTTCCCTCGTCCTCGTCGTCATCTTCTTCACGCGGCCGCACGATCACCGACATGATGCGGTCGTTTTCGACGCTCTCGATCTCCACCTCGAGGCCGCCAATCTCGATCTTCTCGGCCGGCTCCGGCAGCCGCCCCGCTTCGCTGACGACGAAGTCAGCCACCGCACGATCGTCGGCCGGCCACGCGCCTTCGACCCACACGCGTGCGCGCTCCAGCGGCAGATCTCCCGGCAGCCGCACGCGGCCGTCGGTGAGACGCAACGGCAGCAGCCGCGGCGCCTTGAACTCGTCGGGCACGCTTCCGAGCAGCTCGCCGAGGACGTCCTCGAGCGTGATCATGCCGATCACGGCGTCGGATGAATCCACCACCAGCGCCTGGTGGCTGCGCCGCTCGCGCAGGAAACCCAGGAGACGATCCGCCGGCATTCTGTCGGGCACACGCAGAATCGGGCGGACGAGCGCCGCCAGCGTCCCGGTGCGTCCGCGATCGAGGAAGTGCGTGACGACATGCTTCGTGTGCAGGATGCCGATGATGTCGTCGAGCGATCGGCGGTAGACGGGCAGCCGGCTGTACGGGCTGGTCGCGACGATGCGCAGCACGTCGGCGAGCGGCGTCGCGACGTCGAGCGCGGCGAGCCGCCCGCGCGGGACCATCAGCTGCCGCGCGTCGCGGAGCCCGAGACGCAGCGCGCGGTGCAGCCGCACCTGCTCCTGCGGTTCCAGCAGGCCGCCGTTGCGGCTCTCGGCGATCATCAGGCCGATCTCTTCCGGCGAGTGGATGTGGCGGTGCGTCGCGGTCGGCACCCGCAGCAGCTGCCGCAGGATCGCGGCGCTGCGGTCGAGAATGACGATGAACCACGCGTAGGCGCGCGCCGACCACAGCATCGGCCGCGTCGTCAGCAGCGCGATTTCCGTCGGGTAGCGCAGCGCCACGGTCTTGGGCACCATCTCGCCGATGATCACCGACAGGATGGTCAGCGAGATGAGCACGATCGCGCTGGCGAGCGACTCGCCGTTGTTCGGCGCGAACGGGCTGACGCGAGCGATGATCGGCGCGACCACCGGCGAGATCACCGCCCCGGCATAGGCGCCGAGGGCCAGCCCACTCAGCGTGATCCCCACCTGCGACGCGGCGATGTAACGGTTGAGCCGCTGCGGATCTTCGACCACGGGCAGGAGGCGGGCCGCGGTCGGGTTGCCGTCCTCGCACAGGCGGCGGAGCCGGCTGCGCCGGACGCCGACCGCGCCGAACTCGGCGGCCACATAGAACCCGGTAACGGCGATCAGCAGCAGGATGACTCCCGCGGCGGCGACCATGCGCGACTGATGGTAGCCGATCGCACCGGCCCAGCTTGACGGGAGGCGCCGCGGCTTCCACAGTACTTGGGTCCTAAATGCTTATGCTGAAACGATTTATTGCTGTGCTGGCGGTCGTGGCCGGGGTCGTGGCGTTCGAGACGCCGGCCGGCGCCCAGACCGCCGGAGAAGTCGTCCTGCGCGCCGCGGCGGCTCAGGCCATCGGCGGCGCATGGACGGTCACGTCCGATCCGGGCGCGTCCAACGGCGCCGCGTTGTGGCTGCCCGATGCCGGCGTTGCGAAACTGGCGTCGGCATCGCCGAGCCCCGCCAACTACTTCGACCTCACCTTCACCGCGCGCGCGGGGGTGCCGTATCGCCTCTGGATCCGCGGCCGGGCGCAAGGCGATCTCTATACGAACGACTCGGCATTCGTGCAGTTCTCCGGCTCGACCTCGTCCGACGGCACACCGGCGTTCCGCATCGGCACCACCGGCGCGACGGTCGTGTCGCTCGAGGACTGCAACGGCTGCGGCGTGTCGGGCTGGGGCTGGAACGACAACGGGTACGGCGTGGGCGTCGTCGGTCCGTTCATCTACTTCGCGGCCGACGGCACACAGACCGTGCGCGTGCAGGGGCGCGAGGACGGCTTCATCGTCGACGAGATCGTGCTCTCGCCGCAGAAGTACCTCAACGCCGCTCCGGGCGCGGCGAAGCAGGACACGACGATCCTGGCGCCGGCGGACGGCACCTCGACGTCGGCGACCACGATCACGCGCGTGCGCGGCCCCTACCTGCAGCGGCCGACCGACCGCTCGATCGTCGTCGTGTGGGCGACGCGTGAGGCCGGGACCGGCGACGTCCGTTACCAGACGCCCGGCGGTACGCTGACCGCGCCGGCGACTTCCCGCGCCGTGACCAACGCGCAGACCGGCCTGGGCTACGACTACGTGCAGTACGAAGCCACGTTGACCGGCCTGTCGGCGGCAACCGCGTATGCCTATCAGCCGTTCGTCAACGGGGTGGCGGCGGCGCCGGCCGCGACGCTTCACACCGCGCCGGCCGCGGGCACTGGATCGATCTCGTTCCTGGCGTTCGGCGACAGCGGCATCGGATCGGCCGAGCAACGGCAGCTCGGATCGCTGATGGGGAATGAATCCGCCGACCTCGCCGTCCACGTTGGCGACATCGTGTATGGCACGACCGCGACCACCGGTGATGCGAGCTACGTCGGCTATCAGAACTGGTTCTTCGACATCTACTCGTGGCTGCCGTCCAAGTCGTTCACGCCGACCGAAGGCAACCACGACAGCCGTCCGACCAACGGCGACGGCATCGCCTACCGCGATCTCTTCGTGCTGCCGGACAACGGTGCGATTCCCGAGCGCTACTACAGCTACGATTACGGTCCGGTGCACTTCATCGTGCTCGACACCGAGTACGCGTTCCAGGACCTGACGCGCCGCGGGCAGCAACTGTCGTGGGCGGAAACCGATTTGTCGCTGACGCGGCAGCCATGGAGGGTTGCGGTTTTCCATCGCTCGCCGTACAGCTCAGGCGCCGAGCACGGATCCGACCTCGACGTCCGCGCGGCGTTCGGCCCGCTCTTCGAACGCTACGGCGTGACGCTGTCGCTCTCGGGCCACGATCACGGCTACGAGCGATCGATCCCGATTCGTGTCAGCACCAACACCGCCGACAGCTTCGTCACCTACGTGGTGACCGGCGGCGGCGGTGCGGCGCTCTACCCGTTTGCCACGAACAGCTGGACGGCGGTCAGCGCGTCGCGTTTCGAATACGTCAGGGTGAAGGCCGACACGTGCACCTTGACGCTCGACGCCGTCGGCCTCGACGGCGCGGTGTTCGACACCAACACGCAGTCGCGCTGCTCCGCTCCGCCTCCGCCTCCGCCGCCGCCGCCCGCCGGCGAAGTCGTCCTCTACGCCGGCAGCTCTACGACGAAGGCCGGCACGTGGTTCGTGCAGGCCGATGCGACTGCTGCCGGCGGAGGCTACATGGCGCAGCTCGACGCCGGCGCGCCGAAACTGGCGGCCGCCTCGGCGTCACCCGCCAACTACTTCGAGCTGTCGTTCAACGCGGTCGCCGGCGTCCCGTATCGCCTGTGGTTGCGCGGCCGCGCGCAGAACGACACGTGGACCAACGATTCAGCGTTCGTGCAGTTCTCGAACTCGGTGAACGCGTCCGGCACGGCGATGTGGAGAATCGGCACCACCGACGCGACGGTGGTCAGCCTCGAGGACTGCAGCGGCTGCGGCGAGCAGGGATGGGGCTGGCAGGACAACGGATACGGTGTTTTGGGGCCGGTCGTCTACTTCGCGACCACCGGCCCGCAGCGCGTCCGCGTGCAGACGCGCGAGGACGGCTACGGGATCGATCAGATCGTGCTGTCGCCCGCGAAATACCTCTCGGCATCCCCCGGGCAACAGCGGAACGACGCGACGATTCTCACTCAGAGCGGAGGGCAATGACCGGGTCGACGCGCGTGGCGCGCAGGCCCGGGACCGACGCGGCGACTGCCGCGACGAGCGCGAGCAGCACCGAGACGGCGCCGAACGTCAGCGGATCGGACGGCGTGACGCCGAAGAGCAGCTTGCGCATGAACTGCGTCAGCAGCCAGGCGCCGGCCGCGCCGGCGACGAGGCCGATCCCCGCGAGCGTCATCGCCTGACCCACCACCATCCGCAGCACCGCGGCGCGCTGGGCGCCGAGGGCCATGCGGATCCCGATCTCCTGCGTCCGCTGCGACACCGAGTAGCTGATGACGCCGTAGATGCCGACGGCGGCGAGCACGAGCGCGAGCAGCGCGAAGCCTGACAGCAGCACCATCGTGAGGCGCCGCTGCGCCACCGACAGATCGATCACCTCGTCCATCGTCCGCACGTCCGCCGCCGCGACGTTCGGATCGAGATCGTGCAGCGCCGCCGCCGCGGCCTTGACGGTGGCGCGGGGATCGCCGGTCGTGCGGATCGCGGTGGTCATGAACGGGTAGGTGAAGCGCGCCGGCGGCCAGTAGATCGTCGCGCGCGCCTCCGTCTCGAGATCCTGCTGGCGCACGTCGCCGACCACGCCGACGATCTCGTCGGGCCCCTGATCGTTCCAGGAGACGATGATGCTCTTGCCGATCGGATCCTCGTCGCGGAAGTACTTCCGCGCCAGCGCCTGGTTCACGATCACGCGCCGGACCTTGCCGCCCTCGTCCCGGCTGTCGAACAGCCGCCCGCGGACGAGCGGCACGCCCATCGCCTGGAAGTAATCATGGGTGATCACGCGGACGTCGGTGACCGGTTCCTGCCCGGGCTCCGGCTTCGGCTGGCCGACGATCTCGAACCCGGTGGCCGCGCCCAGCCCGTTCAGGGGAAGAAAGCTGGTGCCCCCGGCCGACTTGACGCCGGGCAGCGCGTCGAATTTCTGGAACAGCTGATCGAAGAAGGCGCGCTGCTTGTCGCCGTTGTCGTACCTGGCGGTCGGGATCGACACCTTGATCGTGATCGTGTGGCCGGGATCGAACCCGGGATCGACGCGCAGCAGCATCGTGAAGCTGCGCACGAGGAGCCCCGCGCCGACGAGCAGCACCAGCGCGAGCGCCATTTCGACCACGACGAAGGCGCTGCGGATGCGCGCGCCGCGCGCCGCCGACCCGGATCGGCCGCCGTCCTTCAGCGTGTCGGTCAGCCGCGCGCTGGCCGACGACAGCGCCGGCGCGATCCCGAAGACCAGCGCGCTCAGCAGGGCAGCGCCGATCGTGAAGAGCAGGACGGTGCCGTCGATCCCGACCTGATCGATGCGCGGAATCGGCAGGCGCTGCGACACCGCCGTGCGCAGCACGACGAGCGCCCACCAGGCCAGCACGAGCCCGGCGGCCGCGCCGAGCACCGACAGCAGCACGCTCTCGGCGAGCATCTGACGAATGAGGCGGCCGCGGCCGGCGCCGAGGGCCGCGCGGACGGCCAGCTCACGCTGCCGCGCCGTCGCTCTCGCCAGCACCAGGTTGCCGACGTTCGCGCAGGCGATGAGCAGGACGAACCCCACCGCGCCGAGCATCACCAGCAGCGCCGGCTTCACCTCGCCGGTGAGCTGCTGCCGCAGCGGCACGACGTTCGCCGTCCAGCCGGTGTTGAACTGCGGATAGAGCCGCGTCAGCTCGGCGTGCGCCGCCGTCATGTCCTGCTGTGCCTGCGTGAAGCTGACGCCGTCCTTCAGGCGGCCAACCACGCAGATCCAGCGGCCGCGCGGCGTGCGCGCGGCGGGCGGCAGCCCGATCGTGGACCAGACGTCGACGTCCTTGTCGAGGATCGAGAAGCCGGCCGGCATGACGCCGACGACGAGGTTCGGACGGCCGTCGAGCAGGATCGTGCGGTTGACGATCGACGGATCGCCGCCGAACCGCTCGCGCCAGAGGCGATCGCTGATCGTCACCACGGTCACCTGCGGCGCGTCTTCCTGCGGCATGAAGTCGCGCCCGAGCTGCGGGCGCACGCCGAGAATGCCGAACAGCGTTCCCGACACGTACTGCACCGGCAGTTCCGCCGCGTCCCCCTGGCCGGTCAGCGTCGTGCGGAACGTCATCGAGACCGCGGCGAGGTCCTGGAACGTGTGATTCAGCTCGCGCCACTGGATGAAGTTGCCGGGGGAGACGACGTTGTTCTTGCGATCGCGGGGCAGGTTGTGCTCCCACACCACGGCCAGGCGATCGGCGCGCGCGTAGGGCAGCGGCTGGAGCAGCAGCGTGTTGACGACGCTGAAGATGGCGGTGTTGGCGCCGATGCCGAGCGCGAGCGCGGCGATCGCGACGAAGGCAAATCCCGGCGACTTCAGCAGCAGGCGCGCGGCATAGCGGAAATCCTGGACCAGATCCGGCATGGTGTCAGCCTCCGATGGCCCCGAGGGCCCAGGCGGCCTGCTTGCGGACGCCGGCGTCGGCATCCTTCAGGCACCTGGTCAGGCCGCTGACGGCGCGGCTGTCGCCGAGCGCGCCGAGGGCCCAGGCCGCCTGCTTCCGCACGCCCGGGGCCGAATCGCTCAACGCGCCGACCAGTCCGTCGACCGCGCGGCGATCGCCGATCGCCCCGAGCGCCCACGCGACCTGCTCGCGGACGCCGGCGTCGGTGTCCTTCAAGGCTTCGATCAGCGCCGGCACCGCTTCGGACGCGTCGAGCGCGCCGAGTGCCCACGCGCTGCGATCGCGGACCGGCGCCTCGCTGTCGCGCAGCGATCGCGACAGCAGCGGCACCGCGCTGCGATTGCCGAGCGCGCCGAGGCCCCACGCCGCGTTGCGGCGCGCGATCCACGCGGGACCGCCGAGGGCTTTCGTCAGCGGCTCGTAGGCTGGCGTCCCGATCGCGACCATCGCCGAGGCCGCCTGCTCGCCCGGCGTCGTCGGATCCTGCACGTGACCGAAACGCCACGTGCGCTCGCCGCAGATGGTTCCGTCAACCGGCGACCCATCGTCGAGCATCGTCACCAGCCGCGGCAGCACCGGCGCGGCCTGGCTGCCAAGCTTGCGGAGATCGCAGGCGGCACGCGTGCGCACGCCGGGATCCGCCGAGGACAGGCCGGCCGCCGCGGCCTCGACGTCCTTTTGATTGGGGCCCGGCGCGACGAGCAGCGCCACCGTCATCAGCGCGGCGATCATCGCACCACCGTGTGCACGTGGACGGCCGTGCGGACGTGCGTCGCGGAGTCGACTCTGACGTCGACGCGCGGGTTCGGATTGGGGTTGGGGTTGGGGTTGGGATTTGGATTGGGGCGCGGATGCGGATGCGGATGGGGGTGCGGATGCGGATGACGATCCCCGCCGATCTCCGCGATCGCGGCGGCTGCCGCGCGGCGGATGCCCGCGTCCTCGTCCTTGAGCGCCTGCGTGAGCGTGTCGAGCGCGCGCTCGTCGCCGATTTCGCCGAGCGCGTGGATCACCCGGCGCCGCACGTCGGGGTTCTTGTCCTTCGCGGCGCCGATGAGGGCGTCGACCGAGGCGCGATCGCCGATGTCGCCGAGCGCCGAGGCGGCGCGCGCGCGCACGGTGTCCGACGAGTCCTTGAGCGCGTCGCGCAGCGCGGGCACCACGCTGGTGTCGCCGAGATCACCCAGCGCGCCGACGATCGCCGCGCGCATGTCGGGGTCGGCGTCCTTCATCGCGGCGGCGAGGGCGGGCGCGGCGCGCCGGCTGTTGAGGGCGGCCAGCGATCGCACCGCCTGCCGGCGCACGCCGGCATCGGGGTCCTTCAGCAGCGCGATCAGGCCGTCGATCGCCGCTTCGTTGGACGCCTGTCCGGCGCTGACGCCGACACCCTGCGTGCGATCGGCCGCGGTCCGCGCCTCGGATCGCCACTCCAGCTGCGGGTGCAGGAAGATGAGAGTGGCGCCGATGAAGATCGCGCTCGACTTCAGCAGCGTGCGGATGAACACGGTCGCTGGGCTCATGACGTCTCCTGTCCGTGCTAAAAAATCAACATCTCGAGAAGCACCCCGTGCGGGGCGGCTGGGGCGCAGCCGCCGGGCGAGGTGCGGTCGTTAGCGGATTTGGCCGAGCGCGAATGCGGCCTGGCGTCGCACTTCGGCGCTCGCGTCCTTGAGGGCCGCGGTGAGTGCGTCGATGGCGCGCGGGTCGCGAATCTGCCCGAGCGCAAAGGCCACCTGCTCGCGAACGTCGCTGTCGGTGTCCTTCATCGCGATGGCGAGCGCCTCGACGGCCCTGGCGTCGCGAATCTGCCCGAGCGCGAAGGCCGCCTGTTCGCGGACGTTCGGCTTCGCGTCCTTCAGCGCCGAGATCAGCGGATCCACGGAGCGCCGATCGCGGATCTGGCCGAGCGCGAACGCGGCCTGCTCGCGGACGTCGTCGGACGAGTCGTGCAGCGCGGTGCCGAGCGCCTCGACCGCGCTCGCGGCGCGGAGCTGACCCAGCGCGAACACCACCTGCTCGCGGACGCTGGCGCTCGAGTCCTTGATCGCGGCCGACAGCGGCTCCACCGCCTTGGCATCGCGCAGCTGCCCGAGGCCGAAGGCCGCCTGCTCGCGGACGTCGGCGCTCGAGTCCTTCAGCGCGAGCACCAGCGGCTCGAAGATCCGCGGGTCGCGCATCTGGACGAGCGCGTTCATCGCGGTCTCGCGCACTTCCTTGTCGCTGTCCTTGAGCGCTTCCATCAGCGCGTTGACGGTGCGGGGATCGCGCGTGCTCTGATCGCCCTTGCCGCGATGCCCTTCGCCCTCGTGCGCGGCTTCGACTGCGTGCCCGACGCCGCCGGCGATGCCGTTCGCGATGCCGTTGACCACCGCCCCGACCACGCCGCCGGCGAGGCCTTCGCGCGCGCCCTGCACCGAGCCCTCGATGGCGCCCTGCATCGAGCCCTGGATCGCGCCCTGCACGGCTCCCTGGACCGTGTCCTGGACGTTGCCCTGTATGGCGCCCTGCACGTGGTTCTCACGCGCCGCGTTCCTGCGGTTGTCCGCGTTCGCCTGGCCGGGATACGACTCGTACGGCGCCTGCGCGGCCTGCGGAGGCTGCACGCCCTGCGGCGCCTGCGGCGGCTGCGTGGGACTGGGCTGCGCCTGAGGCAGGTCGGCGACGGCGGCGTTGATCGCCGACCGTTCTTCCGCCCACGGCTGCACCGAGGCGACCGGGGACAGGGCGATGGCGGCGAGCAGGACGAGAGCGGCGGATGCTGCGCGCGACATGGCACTCCAGGAGCGACGAAGTGTGACGCCGGTTCCTCCGCCCGGCAACCACCTCAACCCTCGCCGAGTGCACCGCTCCCCACCATGGCCCAGTGGTCACGGGTGGGACATAGCCCCTGCGGTCAGGCCGACACCGGCGTCGCCGCCTGGGCGACCCTGAGCTCGGCTTCGGCCTCCGCCACCCGGGCGAGGATGCCCGCCCGCAGCGTCTCGAGGCCCGTCCAGACCGCCTTCGTTGCCGTGGACACCGATGTCAGCTGCGTCTTGAGGGCGCGGATCGCCTCGAGCTGCTCGCGCACGCCTGCGAGCGCCCGGCCGATCGCGGCCGCGTCGACGTCCACCTCGCGCTCCTGGAGCGTCGCGAGGGCGAGCAGGCGGGCGAGACGGACCGCGGCCTCCAGGTAGGCCGTGTCGGGCGACTCCGGGTCGATGACCACGTGGACGTCGTCGCCGACGAGCGAGAACGGCGCGATCCCCGTCGGCGCGTGAGCCGGCGTCCACACCGCGACCGACACGGCCGCGCCCCGGTTCTCCCGGGCCTCACGGAGCTCCT
>Ga0207648_10008336_pt1 | contig 10055 bp, 5 predicted proteins | sample KBSMisM32_FD_184310 | JGI IMG/M metagenome (GOLD analysis project Ga0207648, IMG submission 184310) | Miscanthus rhizosphere microbial communities from Kellogg Biological Station, Michigan, USA - KBS Miscanthus M3-2 (SPAdes) (version 2) | ecosystem: Host-associated > Plants > Roots > Rhizosphere... | reverse complement strand
CTAACCCTCTCCCCGCGGAGCGGGGAGAGGGGACCAGAGCGGATGCAGGGACCGGAGCGGATGGGGGGATGGGAACGGACGGCGGGGTGGCGCCTGTGCCGGCCGGGCCGCCCGCGGTGGCGTTGCGGGGGACGGTGCTGGCGCGGGGCGGGCATCGCCGTATCAAGGGCGCGACGGTCTTCGTGGACGGCGTTCCGGTCGCCGAGACCGACGACAACGGCGAGTTCGTCGTCATGGCCGCGCCCGGCCACCACAACGTGCAGGCGGCGGCGTCGCGCTACATGGCGGCCGGCGTTTCGGTGGATGCGTCAGCGTCGGGATGGACGGGCGAGATACGGCTCCCGCCGGGCGGCCAGGCGTTCGAGACCGTCGTCGCCGCGAAGCCGGTGACGCCGGTCGTGCGCGTCGAGGGAGAAGCGGCGCGCACCACGCCCGGAACGGGCGGCGATCCGTTTCGCGTGATCGAGTCGCTGCCCGGCGTGTCCCAGATCGTGTGGCCGTTCGCGCTCTACGCGATCCGCGGCGCGAACCCCGGCAACACCGGTTTCTTCCTGGACGGCATGCGCGTGCCCGCGCTGTTCCACTTCGCGCTGGGGCCGTCGATCATTCACCCCTACCTGATCGACAAGCTGTCGTTCTATCCGGGCGGCTATCCGGCGCGCCTGGGCGGTTACGTCTCGGGCGCGGTCGCCGCCGAGACCGCGGCGCCGCCGAACGACATCGCGCGCTACACCGCCGACGTCCGGCTTTACGACGCCGGCGGCCTGGTCACCGCGCCCTGGGACGGCGGCCGCGGCACCGTCGCCGTCGCGGCGCGCTACGCGTACACCGGCCTGATCGTGTCGCGCCTGTTCGGCGACGTCGACTTCGGCTACGCGGACTATCAGGTCCGCGCCGATCACACCTTCGGGGGCGGGCGCGCGACGCTGTTCGCGCTGGGGTCTTTCGATCACCTGGACATCAAGGACCAGCAGATCGGCGACGCCGCGCTGAACTTCCACCGACTGGACCTGCGATGGGACCGGCGCGTCGCGGGCTTTCAGATGCAGGCGCGGACCACGTTCTCGACGGACGATGCGAAGTCGCAGCTCTACGACAGTCCGATCGGCGTCCGGTCGTACGGCGTCGCGCCGCGGCTCTCGTTCCTGCTCGGTCCCGCGTTCGAGGTCGGCGTCGACGGCGAGGCGCAGCGGTTCAGCACCGACCTGGCTTTCGCCACGCCCGACGGCATGCGGCCGACGCCGCCGGCGCTGCTCGCGGATCTGGCGCGCACCCGCAACGCGCTGTCGCTGCGCGCGTACGCGGCGGCGATCATTCCGCTCGGCCGCCTGAAGGTGGAGCCTGGCCTGCGTTACGCGCAGTACTTCGAGCAGGGGGTCACGCGCGGCGCCTTCGAGCCGCGGCTGACCGCGCGCTTCCTGATCGCGCGCGCTCTCTCCGTCGACGCCACCGTCGGCCGCTTCTCGCAGATGCCCAGCCTGCCGGTCGGCGTCGCCGGCTTCGAGGCCTTCGGCCTGCGCGACCTGGGCCTGCAGACGTCGACGCAGGCGGCGCTGGGCATCGAGTCGTCACGCCTTCCCGGCGATGCGACGCTGCGGTTGACCGGCTTCTACCAGTGGATGTTCGTCAGCGACATGCGCAGCACCTTCAACCACGACGTCACCGCGCCCGAGTTCCTCGAGATGCGCCGCGGCCGCGGCTACGGCGGCGAGCTGATGCTGCGGCTGCCCGAGCGCGCGCGCATCTCCGGCTGGCTGGCGTACACGCTGTCGTGGAGCCTGCGCGAGTTCGACGGGGTGTTCGCGGCGTCCGACTGGGACCAGCGCCACATCCTCAACCTGGTCGGCACGATCAAGCTGAAGAACGGGTTCTCCGTCGGTGGCCGGTTCCACTTCAACACCGGGCGCCCGTACCCGGTCCAGGCGGCCGAGTACGAGCGGCTGCCGGCGTTCTGGCAGATCGATCTGCGCGCCGACAAGCGCGTGGTGTTCGACCGCGCGACGTTCGACTTCTACATGGATCTCGGCAACGTGACGTTCAACCGGCAGGTGACGGCGCTGGGCGCCGTCGACAACCCGAACGCCCCGCCCCAGGCGGCGGGCTTCCGCATCGTGCTGCCGTCCATCGGCGTGCACGCCGAATGGTGATGGTCCGCGACGCCGTGCGGGCGCGCGGCGCTACCAGTTGACGGTCATGCCGCCGTTGCCGACCCACACGACCTGCTTGGGGGCGTCGAATGGGACGCCCGCGCTTGTCGTGTTCACCGCGTACCAGAGCGCCTCGGCGCGGAAGAAGTCGAGATCGAAGTGCAGGTTCGGCGACGCGTTGTAGACGATGCCGGCGTTGATGCCCATGCGTCGCTTGAGGACGTTGTACGGGAAGACGGTCGCAGCGGGATCGCGCGGATCGGCTTGCTTGTGCAGCTGGTCGTAGTCGGTGAGGAACACCTGCACCATCCCCCAGCCCGCGAACAGGTCCACCTTCTTGACGACGACCTGGAGCTGCGCGTACCAGCCGGCGATCTTGCGCAGGTTGCCCTGCTTGTCCTGCGCGGCTTCGCTGACCTCCAGCGCGTAGTTGAGGCCCAGGCCCTGGCCGTAGTGCCCCGCCAAGCCCAGGTGAACCGGGCCGAGCTCGAGACGCCCGCCGTAGCCGGCGCCCGCGATGGTCTGGTTGCAGGGGACGATGTTCCCCGTCTCCGCATCGGTGAACTCCGTGCACGCCGCGTCCTTGTAGACCTTCTGGAACGCGCCGTTTCCGAACACCACCACCTTGCCCCAGCCGTCGCGGAAGGGCCGCTGGAAGGTCAGCTCCGCCTGCGCCAGCGGGTACTTCGTTCGCGTCCAGTTACCCATGCCCTGCAGCTGGACAGCGTCGAAGATGCCCATGTCGAGCTGCAGGCCCGCGATGTTCGGCGTCCCGTAGATGATGCCCGAGGAGAAGCCGTTGCCGAGGACGCCGAAGCCCAGCTGGCCCAGCGTCGGCCCCCTGTTGTCGATGGAGCCCGGGAAGCCGAGGCCCCAGCGGTGGGCGTACATCACGTCGATGTCCGTCGCGCCGCGCGAGAACAGCGCCCGCACGCGGCCGGCGGTGAGCGCGCCCCACGGGCCTTCCAGCTTCGCCCAGCCTTGCCGCGCGTCGACCTGGTTCGGGAGGTTCTTCTGGCGGCCGTCGTTCTCGACGTACGCCCAGAACTGCACGTAGACCGACAGCTTCGTCCACTCGGTGAGTGGACCGCGCACGCCGAAGCCGAACACGTTGCTGATGAAGCCGCTGCGGATCCGGACGATGTTGATCTTTCCGGCGTTGTTCGGGTCGTTCGGATTGAAGGGCTGCTGCTCGGTGACCGACCTGAAACCGCCTTCCAGCGGCTGCGAGATCGTGACCGGGTTTCCCGCCGCGTCGACTTCGGTGACGGGCGTCGGGTGGCCATCGCCGTAGGAATAGCTGGCGAAGGCGCCGGCGCGGCCATCGCTGAACACCTGCCAGCCGTCGGCGTTCGTCAGCACCTTTTCGGCGGCCGCGCGACCCGGAACCAACACGACGAAGATGAGGAACAGCACCCCGGCGGCTCGCCTGCAGGCGGCCGCCGCTCCCGCGCCTTTTTCGGTCAAAGTATCCTCTCGCTGTTTAGGGGCTCGTCACCGATGTGACGTCGAACCAGACCCACTGCAGGTAGTACGTGGTGCCAGCCAGCGCCCCTGTGCGCGGCTGGGTGAAAGTGCCTCCGCCGGGGTTCATCGCCGCCGGGTTGAGGCCCGTCATGTCGATGGTGCGCGCCATCGTCGTGTCGCAGCTGGGCTGGTTCTCCATCGGCCCGCAGTTCGACAGCGTCCGGCAGTTCGAGTCGTGCGTGACGAGCGTGATCGTGCCGCCGCCCATCACCGGGAAGCTGGCGTCGAAGCGCGTCTCGTACGTCGCTTCTTTCTGGCACCAGTTCGAGCTGTTCTGGAACGAGTTCACGAAGTAGATGTCGTAGGCGGTGTTGGGCTGATTCGGCTGGCCCGACACTTTCGGCGCGACGCGAATCTCCATCGTGTTCCAGATGCTGTCGTTGTACTGGCGGCCGCCCGCGTACCAGGTGTTGTTCCGCCCGGTCCCCACGCCGACGGCCGTCGAGCCCGGCGTGCCGCCGGTGTAGCAACGCGTGCCCACGACGCCGCGGAGGTTGAAGTTGATCGTGTACTTCTGATTCGCCGTGCCGCCCAGGGTCATCACCGGCTTGGTCTGGATGTAGCCGGTCGTGTCCCAGGTGGTGCCGGTGGGGCAGCCGCCGCCGGACGGGCCGAACGGGTAGTTCGTTCCCGACAGCTGGGTGTTTCCGCTGGGGGTCGCTTCCCAGTAGTAGCCGTCGAGCATGGGAACGACCGTCTTGATCAGGTCGACAGCGCCGCCCGTGCCGCCGCCGCCCGTCGTCCCGGCGGTGCCGGTGGTGCCGCCGCGTCCCGCCGTGCCGGTCGTCCCCGCGGCGCTGCCGCCGCTGCCGGTGGTGCCGCCGCGTCCCGCCGCGCCGGTGGTGCCTGCGTTGCCGGTGGTGCCTGCGTTGCCCGTCGTGCCGCCGCGGCCGGTGGTGCCCGCCATGCCGGTGGTGCCCGCCATGCCGGTGGTGCCCGCCGTGCCGGTGGTGCCCGCCATGCCGGTGGTGCCCGCGATGCCCGTCGTCCCGGCGATGCCGGTCGTGCCGCCGTTGCCCATCGTGCCTGCGTTGCCGCTGTCACCAGCGCTGCCCGTGGTGCCGGCGTTGCCCATCGTTCCCGCCGCGCCCGAATTGTCGCCGGGCCCGCTTTGCGCGCACGCAGCCACCGCCAAAATAAACGCCCCTGAGCACGCAAGGAGATGCTTTTTCACGACGTCCTCCAGTGAAACCGATTGATAAAGATCATTTCCGCGGACAACTCGCGCGTACGCTAACAGTCTCCATTTCCATGTAAAGGGAATATCGAAGCAGATTGTTTACCGCACTTTTTCCGCCGATTTCGCGATCAAAAGCGGCGTGTTCGGGAATGGGGGTGACGCCGCTGAAGTCCAGCGCGCAGCGCCGCGCGGAGTGAATGTCACCCGGCGCGCGCGGCTTCAGACAATCGTCAGTTCTTCGGACCGACGAGGCCGACGATCTTCATCGTGTAGTTCTGCGCGCTCGTGTACGTCCCGTTCATCCAGAGCAACGCCGTGTGCGTCGCGTCCCATTTCGGAACGATCGGGCGGATGTTGTCCAGCGTCGAGCGCGCCGTCACCTGCGTCCAGGTGAAGGTCGCGCCGTTGTCACACGTCGTGCCGCGCCAGATCTCTTTCTTGGTGCTCGTGGTGGTGTCGTCGCGCGGATCGAAATTCGTCGAGACGTAGATCGTGTGCGGGTCGTCGGGATCCAGCGCCGATAGCCCGGTGTAGTCCTGCTCGTCGCCGTACAGCTTGGGGCCGGCCTTGACGAGATAGGTGGTCTTCCACGCGCTGCCGTCGTAGCGCATGTAGATCATGCGCTTGTCGGGATCGGAGGTCGCGGGCGTTCCGGTGCAGTTGTCGGCGCGCCCTTGTCCGAGGATGGCGATGGTTCCGTCCGCGTACCGCACGATGTCGTGGTTCCACATCCGGCACAGCTTCACGCCCTTGACCGTCGCGCCGGTCTTGAAGGCCGGGGTGTACATGTTGATGTTCACCGAGCTGGTTGTCGTCGCGTTGGCGTCCATCAGCATCGAATCCAGCACGGTGCCGTCGGACTTGTAGACCTTCCCGCCCGAGATGTAGCCGTGGTACAGGCTCGTGTCGGCGTCGCGCGGGTGGGCTTCGGTCCCGACGAAGTCGATACGGTCGGTGTTGTTGCCCCAGTACTTGAAGTAGCCGGCCACGTACCCGGTCTGCACCGTGTCCATCAGGCGGCCGTAGTAGCTCCACGCCTGGCCGTCGTTGGTGGAGGTCAGCACGCCGGGGTCCGTGCCGACCGAGCGAACCATGGTGAAGATCGATGAGCCCAGGTACCAGGGATTCGCGTAGGTGACCATGTTGGTGCTGGCGCCGGCCCACGGGCAGCCCCACGGCCCCCAGTCGACCCTCTGCTCCGCGCCCCAGCTGGTGCCGTTGAAGATGCTGAAGCGGCTGATGCAGTCGGACCGGTGGCCCGCCCACTGCGCCAGGTAGTTGCCGTCGGGGCGGATCAGCAGCGCGGGGGAGTTGTGATCGTCGACGGTGCCGGTCCCGAGGGACGAGGGGAGCATGTAGCGCATCGGCGTGCCCCCGGTAGCGAGGTTGTAGATGACCACGTCGTTCTGGCTGCTCCGGCTGCCGCCACTCGCCTGGCTGCCGATGATCAGCTTGTTGGTCTTGGTGTCGACGACGGCGCGCTCGTCCTGGTACCAGCACCAGCCTCCGTTGTCGTTGAACTGGATCTTCGTCCCGGCGACGGCGTCACTGCCGCTGGGGAGCGTGACGGTCGGCGGCGCGCACGCGACCATGCCGCCGGTGCCGGCCGTTCCAACTGTTCCGGCCGTGCCCGTCGTGCCGCCGCGCCCGGTCGTGCCGGCGGAGCCGGTCGTGCCACCACGTCCGCCCGCGCCCGTCGTCCCCGCAGTCGATCCCCCTGCGCCACCGGCGCCCGTCGTGCCCGCGGAGCCGGTCGTTCCGGCGGAGCCGGTCGTTCCGGCGGAGCCCGTCGTCCCGCCCGGTCCGATCGAGCCGCCGGTCGCGCCGCTGCCCGTCGTTCCAGAGCTGCCGGAGATGCCCGCAGTACCGGTCGTTCCGGCTGAACCGACGGTGCCGGCGGCGCCGCTGGTTCCAGCCGCGCCCGACCCGGTGCCGGCCGTGCCCGATCCACCGCCGCCGGTCGACGGGCCGCACGCCGCGAGCAACAACGCCGAAAGCGGCAGCGTGAAGAAGGTGGAGGACGAGATCCGGATCGTTCGACGTGGGGTCATCTTAGGGCTCCTGACGCAATAAAGCTGACGCGGTCCAGAGCAGGGGCGCCTGGCCGTGGAAGTCACCGACGCTGCGAGGGCGATCGAGGTAGTACTGGATCTGCGTCGCGGCGCTGGTTCCGCCGCCGCTGGTCGCGGCCTCGCCGGTTCCGACGCAGACGTCGCGCACGTTGCCGTTCGCGTCCAGGTACTGAACCAGCGCCAGCCACGCCTTGCGCGCGGCGGCGGCGTACGGTTCCGCGGGCAACCAGCCGTTCTTCACGCCGGTGACCATCGCGAACGTGAACATCCCGGTGCTGGACGTCTCGGCCCAGTTGCGCGGGCTCGTATCGTCGATGACCTGCTGCCACATGCCCGACGCCGTCTGGTAGCGCAGCAGCGCGGCCATCATCTTCTGGTAGCCGGCGAGGATGCGCCCGCGCCGGGTGTGCGTCTCGGGCAGCGCGCGCAGGAGCTCGGTCATGCCCGCCGCGAACCAGCCGTTGCCGCGGCCCCAGTGTCGCGGCGAGGTCGCGGTGTGAAAGAAGAGTCCGTTCGGCTGCTGCAATTTATCGAGGTACGCGGAGGCGGCCAGCGCGGCGCGATCGAGGTAGCGAACGTCGCCGGTCGCCCGGAACGTCTGCACCTGCAGGGCCGTGATCATGTACATGTCGTCGACCCAGTAGCGGGCTTCGGTCGTGATCCCGTCCGGCGTCGTCGCCGACCACTGCTTGTCGGCCAGCTCCTTGCCGAGGAAAAGGTGCTCCAGCGATCTGTCGCCTCCTTTTCCTTGCCCTTGCCCGTGCATCGCGATCTCGAGCGGCACGATCCCGAACACGCGATCGTCCACGTGCGCGCGCAGCGGCAGGATGGCCGCTCCGGCCGGCGTCACGATGGGCGAGAACCGGGCGACCAGCGCGGCGTCCAGCTTCGCGTCGCCGATCAGCTTCGCGGTCGTGAGCGCGCCGTACCAGGTACAGGCCTCCGCGTAGTGCATCGGCGCGCCGAAGGCCAGAGGTCGGGCGAGGTAGGCCTTCGCGACCCGGGCGCCAACCTCCTGTGGGGAACTGCCAGCAGGCCAGGTCTGGAACGGCGCCTGAACAGGCGCCCGCGCTCCTCGTTTCGAGGCAGCGGCATCCGGCCCAGCGACGGCGAACGCAGGGTTCGACAACAATCCTAATTCCCGGCAGGGGGGCGTTCGATCACGATCTGACCCCTCGCGGCAAAAGCCTTCCCGCGACTGGGGAATCCCGGGGGCGGCGCCCTCCGAGGGCGGCCCCGAGGGAGGGGCTGGGGGGCTGGCGGGAGCGGGTGCGGGCGGTGGCGGCGTGGGGGCGGCGGGGGCGGCGGGCTCGGCCGGTTTGGGCGTGCCGCCGGTGATCAGCTCGTCCCGCTTGCAGCGGATCTGAGCCTCGCTCTTGGCGACGCGCACGTCGCGTGTCGCCTGGAGGTCGGAGTGGCGGCGGGTCTCGCTCGCGGCGACCACGTCGTACCCTCGTGGCTGGCAAACATTCTCGAACGATTCGAGACAGCTCGACAGCGGCGCGTCGCATGAGATCCGGTAGTTGCCGTCGGGCAACTTCTCGGGTTGTCGCGCGACCAGCGCGCATGCGGCGATGCACCCGCCGGCCAGCGTCACCGCTAGAGCTTTGAGCATGGCCGCGAGCCTACTCGACATGCATTGCCGCGTCATCGTATCGAACGCGTGATCGCGGCAGGTGCCGGACGGCATGATAAGCAACCTCGATGCGGGCAGAGACTTTCTTACGAAACGGGTGCCTCGTGCTGGTCGCGGCCTGGCTCGGCGCTTGCGGCGGCGGTGGTGGCGACGGCCCGACGGGTGGCGCTGGGACGACGGGCGGCGCGGGGACGACCGGCGTCGCGGGAACCAGCGGCGGCGCGGGGACGATCGGCACCGGCGCGGCGGGCGACGCGGGCAACGCGGGAACGACGGGCGGCGCGGGGACGACGGGCTCGGCCGGTACGACCGGCGCGGCCGGCACGACGGGCGCGGCCGGCACGACCGGCAGCGCTGGAGCGACGGGCGGCGCGGGTACGACCGGCGCGGCCGGCACGACGGGCGCGGCCGGGCGAGGTGGTACGACCGGCGCGGCGGGGCGGGGCGGCACCGGCGGTACCGGCGGCGCAGCGGGCCGCGGCGGCACCGGCGGCACGGCCGGAACAGGTGGCGGCGCGGCGGGCAGCGGCGGGATGCTCGCGTCGAATTCGCTCGCGGTGCGCTTCGCGAACGCCGTGATGACCCGCTGGCCCGATCCCAACAACATCGCCGGCCAGCTTCCCGGGTGGGAGTACAACCACGGCATCGTCCTGCGCGGCATCGAGCAGGTCTGGCGCCACACCAACGACGCGCGGTATCTGATGTACATCCAGCGCTTCACCGACGAGTACGTCAGCGCGAACGGCACGGTGACGATCAGCGATCCGGCGAACCACAGCTTCGACAACCTGCAGCCGTCGATCTTCCTGCCGCTGCTGTACCAGCAGACGAACATGGCGAAGTACAAGACGGCCGCCGATTCGATCCGCGCGCGCTACGACACGATCCCGCGCGGCCCCAGCCGCGGGTTCTGGCACAAGCAGACGTATCCGAACCAGATGTGGCTCGACAGCATCTACATGGGCGAGCCGTTCCTGATGCGCTACGCGGCGCTGGGGACGTGCGGGACGTACTGCACCGACACGGTGTTCGAGCAGACGCTGCTGATCGCGCAGCACGTGCGCGACACCAGCACGGGCCTGCTCTATCACGCGTGGGACGACAGCGCGTCGATGAAGGCGGCGTGGGCCAACGCCACGACCGGCCGATCACCGTCGGTGTGGGGGCGCGCGCTGGGCTGGTACGCGATGTCGCTGGTCGATCTGCTGCCCGATCTGCCGGCGGGAACGCAGCGCGATCAGCTGCTGGCGATCCTGCAGGGGCTGGCGATGGGTTTGAAGAACACGCAGGACGCCACGACGGGTCTCTGGTACCAGGTCGTCGATCAGGGGAGCATGAGCACCAACTGGCTCGAGTCGTCGGGTAGCGGCATGTTCGTCTACGCGCTGAAGGTCGGCGTCACCCGCGGCTACCTCGATTCCAGCTACCTGACCGTCGCGCAGAAGGGCTGGACGGGGATGATGTCGAAGGTCACGGGCAGCACGGGCAACATG
>Ga0207648_10008333_pt1 | contig 10057 bp, 12 predicted proteins | sample KBSMisM32_FD_184310 | JGI IMG/M metagenome (GOLD analysis project Ga0207648, IMG submission 184310) | Miscanthus rhizosphere microbial communities from Kellogg Biological Station, Michigan, USA - KBS Miscanthus M3-2 (SPAdes) (version 2) | ecosystem: Host-associated > Plants > Roots >... | reverse complement strand
GGGGGGGGGGGGGGGGGGGGGGGGGGGGGCGGTCGCTCAGCGCTCCGGCGAGATCATCAGCCGGTAGTCGAAGACCGTTTCGTAGCCCAGCTTGGCGTAGATCGGCCGGCCCATCGGCGATGCCTGCAGGGAGGCGATCTCGGCGCCGAAGGCGAAGCCGGCGTTTGTAGCCGCCGCCGTCACGGCCCGGCCCAGGCCCCTCCCGCGCGCCTGCTCGAGGCTGCCGACCCAGTAGATGCCGGCGACGCCGTTGTTGACGATCGTCATCGCGATGCTCGCCGGCTCGCCATCCACGTAGATGACGAAGGCGGCGACGTTCTCGGCAAGCATGGCCTCGTGCCTCGTGTAGCCGGCGAAGACCTCAGGCGGGAACCCGTTGGTCGCATAGGCGGCCATGGCGACCAGCCAGAAGTCCGGCACCTGGTCGGGAGCGCTCAACCGGCGCAGCTCGGCGCCGGCCGGGAGCGGCTCGGTCGCGAGCGGTGCGCCGAGGAGCATCTCCGGCATCTCGTAGACGGCCTGGAACCCCGCTGACTCGGCGGCGGCGGCGAGGTCGCGATCGGCGGCCTGTCCGGCCCTGAGCCAGATGCTGAAGCGCCGCCCTCTTTGCGCGAAGAACTCGCCGGCGCGGGTGAGGAAGTCCTCGGCGTCGACGCCGCCGTCGCGACGGAAGGCGGCGTTGGAGATCACCGGGTGGGTGGCGCTGCCCGCGCCGAAGAGCCAGCCCGGCGCGGCCTCGATCGCGGCGCCGGGGTCGAGTTCGAAGAAAAAGCGCGAGCTGTCGACGAGGTTGAGGTGGGCGCGTTCGACCCCGCTATCGGCCAAGTTCGACCCCGCCATCCTCGGTGATCGTCCAGTGCGGGTTGTGGGCGACCTCCCAGGGGTGCCCGTCGGGGTCGACGAAGACGCCGCTGTAGCCGCCCCAGAAGGTCTCGGCCGGCTCGCGGCCGATCTCGGCGCCCGCGGCGCGCGCCTCCTCGATCGCCGCGTCGACCTCCGCCGGCGAGCCGAGATTGAGCGCCAGCGTCACCCCGCCCCAGCCGCCGCCGTCGGCGACCGCGCTGTCCTCGGCCAGCCTGGCGCGGTCCCAGAGGGCGACGATCATGTCGCCCGCCTGGAAGAAGACGACGTCGTCGTCGGGACCGGCTCCGGTCTGCCAGCCGAGCGCCTCGTAGAAGCGGCGCGCCCGCCCGAGGTCCCTCGTGCCGAGGGTGATCAGGTTGACGCGCTGCTTCAAGGGCGGGTCAAGGCTGCTGCCCGGGAGGCGGCGGCTCGGTGGGCGGCGCCGGGGGTTGCGCTGACGGCGCCGGGGGCGGCATCTGGTCGGACGGCGGAGGCGGCGCCGGCATGCCGGCAAGCGGGTCGGCTTCCGCTTCCCAGATCTTGTTCAGCGAGACCTGGATATAAGCCCAGAACGCTGGCCCGATCAGCAGGTAGAGGATGATCGCGATCCAGCCGTTGAGCGGCTCCTGACCCGCCAGGCGCGAGGCGCCCATCGCGCGCTTGGCTCCACGCCAGTACGTGACCAGCGCTGGCACGACGATCAGGGCGCCCGGGAACAGGGCCAGCAGCGAGTTGGTCGGGTTCTGGCCGAGGTCGTAGCCCTTGGCCTGCCCGTAGTCGCGCATCTCGCGATTGACCCGGTACCACCAGACGAGGTGGTAGATGCCGAGCGTGATGATCGGCAGCAGCGCCGCCGCCCACGGGCTGCGGATCTTGACCCGGTCCTGCGTACCCCGGATCTGCATTTCGTAGGCCATCTGAACCTCTCTCTCCGCCGTTGTCCGGTTGCGATGACCCTATCTCACGAGCTTCCCTGTCGAGACGAGGTACTCGTCCAGCGGCCGCGTTTTCTGCGTGTCCTCGTAGACCTCGTACTCGCGCAGAACACCCCAGGCCAGCCTTCCCCAGATCACGTAGCGGTTCTCGTAGACGCGCTTGCCCTCCGGGGAGTCGAGGAAGTCATGTCCGCGGACGCAGATGGTCTGGCGCCAGGGAAAGCCCTTGAGGACGACCTCGTCGGGATAGATCTGGAGGCCGGCGTCGACGAAGCGTTCGAGCCAGCGCCGCAGCTCATCCTTTCCTTTCAGCTCGGTCGCCCATGAGCTGTCGCCGGGGAAGCGGAAGCGAATGTCGTTCGCATCCAGTCGCAGGGTCGGCTCGACGTCGCCTTCCCGCAGCCGTGCCATGTTGTGCTCGATCAGCTTTTTGGCCAGCCAGGACAGCATCGATGCCTCCTTGTCGTTGGGCTGCCGGGGAAGCTAGCGCGCCGGCGGCTGGCCGGCGATCGCGGCCAGGTCCGTCGGGCGCAGCAGGGCCGACGAGCGTGCTGCCGTCGACGACCGCCAGGCCGCCCTTGCGTAGCTTGACGTTGGCGCCGGTGAGGCGGGCGACCTCGCCGGAGAAGTCCGGCTCGTGGCCGACGAGCAGCGCGTCGCTGCGTCCAGCCGCGAGCGCGAGCGAGTCGAAGGGACCGCCGCGCAGCTCCCCGGCGACCTTTGGCTCGAGGCCGAGCGCGCCGCAGGCGATCCGTGCGGTCTCCGCCCCTCGCACCTTCGGGCTCGTCAGGCAGACGTCGATCGGGGCTCCAAGCGCCGCCAGTGCCCGCCCGGCAGCTCCAGCTTGGCGCTCGCCCTTCGGGGTCAACAGCCTCGCCCCGTCGTCCCCATCGCAATCCTCGGCGTCTCCGTGTCGCAATAGGTAGATCACGACTCGCTGCTGGCGAGTTCGCGCAGATCGTCGTACTTCGCGCGCAGTCGATCCAATTCTTTGGGGGCTGGGATTAGCTCGGGAAACCTTGCCCGGAGCAATTCGATCACGTCGGTATGGTGCAGGCGCTCCAAGTTGTAGACCTTGCGGCGTTTGACCATGGCTCCATGCGGATCCAAGAAACGGATCAACGCGCGTAGGTTCGCGCCCATGAGGATCAGACGGTCCCAGCGCAGCGGATCCTCTGACGTGGCAGCCTCCAGAAACACCGCAAGATCGGCAAACCAACTTCTGTACTCGATATCGCTGCGGTATTTCTGGACGAAATTCGTATATTCGATTACTTTGCGCTGATCGGCAGTTAGCATCATCTCGCCGATTGCGGTCAGCTTGAATCGCGCAATCGATGAGGCTCCGATGGCCTCTTCTGGCGCTTTTTCTTCGAAGTAGGTGTGACTGCTCAGGGCAAGAAAGAAACCACGAAGTCGCTTCTGGAACTTCTTTCCCTTACGTGACGACTCGAATGGGAGGAAGCCGAAGCTCTGCTCGAGGATTCTGATCCAACCCAGATACTCCCCGAATACGTAGAGCGTGCTGAGGCGGAAATATTCGTCCGTCTCGAACCATCGATCCGCCTCGCTTTTGACGAGGATGTTGATACGTCGCTCTAGCGCCTCCGCCGAGCGCAGAAGCGGAACGGTGTATTTCCTGGCTACTTGGCGCGCTTCTAGTCGTGAGCCGACAAAGGGACGCAAGAGGTCTTCGAAGCCGAACCTAATGAAGGCCCCCGCCAAGACTCCCAAGGTTGAGCTGAGAAGAAGCCAGACGAACGGACTTTCGCCGATGCTGTCCAGGTCAGCGGCCGCTGACTGTACAAAGCCCTGCATGGTTCGCCTACGGTACCAGTTGAAGTCGATATCGGGATTTCAGGATGATTTTTGATCCGTTTCATGCTTTACTCAAAATATGAGCAGAGTTTATGTCTACGGAGACGAGGCCGGAGATCTCGCTTTCAAGCCTCCAACGCAGGGGATCAGCCGTTACTTCATCATCGGCACCGTAACGCTCGATGATCACTCAATTGGCAGTGAGCTGCTCGAGCTGCGCCGCGAGCTTGCCTGGAATGGCTTGCATTTGGATTGCTTCCACGCAACTAGGGATAAACCGCATGTCCGGGAACGGGTCTACGACATCATTGCCAACCATGACCTTCGCTTCGATGCCACCCTTCTCGACAAGAAGAAAGCCAAACCTGATACTTACGAGGACCCACTCTACTTCTATAAACTTGCCTGGTACCTGCATTTCAAATATGTCGCCGAGAAAGTTGCAGATGCTCGCGATGAGCTGCTCGTGGTTGCTTCTTCGCTCCAGATCAAGCGCAAAGTCACGACGACGAAAGCCGCAATCCACGAAGCAGTGACCGATGTCGTCAACCAGGTCTCACCTACGGTCACCTATCAATGCGCGTTCACGCCAGCGAAGACCGACCCGTGCCTTCAGATTGCCGACTACATGACGTGGGCCATCCAGCGAAAGCATGAGATGGGGGATTTGCGATCCTACGAATTGATCGAGCACCAAGTTGACTCGGAGTTCGAGCCGTTCGAACCAGGCAACAAGATCTACTATTAGGGAGAGGCCCCGAGCCGGCTAGCCAATCCTGGCAGAGCCCCACGGACCCTTTCGCCAGCGTGGGCGCCTCTCCAGAACGCAATATAGACAGCAGCCAGGACGGGGCGAGCTCGCCGGACTATCGCGGTGCTCGTCCTACAGCCCCATCAGTTTCCCCAGGATCTCCTTCATCACCTCGTCGGTGCCGCCGCCGATCGGGCCGAGGCGGGCGTCGCGGACGGCGCGCTCGATGCCGTACTCCTTCATGTAGCCGTAGCCGCCGTGGATCTGGAGGGACTGGTCGGCGATCTCGAGCACGGCGCGCTGGGTGACGAGCTTGGCCATCGTCACCTCTTTGATGCAGTCCTGGCCTTCGTGGAAGAGGCGCAGGCCGTTGTAGGTGAGGGCGCGGGCGGCCTCGGCCTTGGTCGCCATCTCGGCGACGTGGTGGCGGATCGCCTGGAACTTGCCGATCGGGCGGCCGAAGGCTTCGCGCTCCAGCGCGTAGCTGACGGTCGTCTCGATCAGGCGCTGCATCGCGCCGACGGCGCCGATCGCCATCAGCAGCCGCTCCCAGGCGAAGTTGGCCATGATCAGCTTGAAGCCCTCGTTCTCCTCGCCGAGCAGGTTCTCCGCCGGCACCTCGACGTCGGTGAAGGCCAGCTCGCCCGTGTCCGAGGAGTGCCAGCCCATCTTCTCCAGCTTCTGCGCCACCTCGTAGCCGGGCATCTCGCGCTCCAGCACCAGGAAGGAGATGCCGTGGTGGCCGCCCTCCTGCGTCGTCTTGCAGGCGCAGACGAGGAAGTCGGCGCGGACGCCGTTGGTGATGAAGGTCTTGGAGCCGTTGACGACGTAGCCGCCGTCGACCTTCCTGGCGAAGGTCGAGATGCCGGCGACGTCGGAGCCGGCGCCCGGCTCGGTGATCCCCAGCGCTCCGATCTTCTCGCCGGCGATCCCAGGCACGACCCAGCGCTGCTTCTGCTCCTCGGTGCCGAAGTTGAAGATCGGCGGCATCGCGATCGAGGTGTGGGCGTTGAGGCTGGCGGCGACCCCGCCCGAGCCGCCGCTGCGTGCCAGCTCCTCGACCCAGACCGCGTCGTGCAGGTGGGTGCCGCCCTGGCCGCCGTACTCCTCGGGGAACTTCAGCCCGAGGAAGCCGAGCTCGGCGCAACGCCCGTAGAGCTCGCGGGGGAATTCGCGTGCGTCCTCCCACTCGGGGACGTTGGGCGCGATCTCCTTGGAGACGAAGCGGCTGACGGTCTCGCGCAGCTCCTCGTGCTCCTCGTCGAAGGGGGGGAGGGTGGCGCGCTGTCCTGTGTCCTTGATGACTGACATTTGTTACCTTTGAGGTGTGTTGTCTGCGTTAATGTCCGGTAGCGTCGGCAGCATGGAGAGAACGATGTGGACCGACGAGCGATTGGATGACCTGGCGAAGAAAGTCGATGCGGGCTTCGAGCGCGTCGACCGCGACATTCGCGACCTGCGCATGCTCATGTTCCAGCTCTGGGGCGCAACGATGCTCGGCATCTTCGCAACCATCGGCACGGTCATCGCCACCAACGTCTAGTCCTCACGCCTCCAGCATCGTGTAGCCGCGATCGGCGTGGTCGAAGCCGAGCAGGTCGCCCTGGGGATTCTTCTTGCCGCCGTGGTGGTAGGCGCGCACCTCGGCGATCAGACCGTCGCGGAAGAGGAACCACTCCGTGCCGCGGTCGAGGCGCCGCTCGCCTGATTTCGGATCCCGCCAGGTCATCGTCCACTCGATCGCGGCCTGGTCGCCCTCTTCGATCGCGTTCTCGACGAACCACTGCGCTTCGATGCTCTTGACCGCGAGGTCCGTCATCTGCCCGATCGTCTCGGCCCCCTCGTGGGGGCCGAGACGCGTGTAGTAGTGCGTCGCCTCGGGCGTGAAGTGCCCGGCGACCGCCTCGGCGTCGCCTGTGTTGAGCGCCTCGTAGTAGGAGCGGATGTGGTCGACGTGGGAACCCACGCGAGCGGTCGTCCTACAGTCCGTAGGAGCGGCCGATCACGTCGAGCATCACCTCGTCGGTGCCCGCCCCGATCCGGTTCAGCCGCACGTCGCGGTAGGCGCGCTCGATCTCGTACTCCTTCATGTAGCCGTAGCCGCCGAGGATCTGCACGGCGTCGTCGGCCACCTCACAGGCGATCCGCGAGGCGTAGAGCTTCGCCATCGTGATCTCGCGCACCGGGTACTCGCCGTTGGCAAAGCGCCAGGCGGTCGCGTAGGTGAACTGCTTCGCCGCCTCGGTCTTCGTCGCCATCTCTGCGAACTTGTGGCGGATCGCCTGGAACTTGCCGATCGGCCGGCCGAAGGCTTCGCGCTCCTTCGCGTACTCGAGGGTCTTCTCGATCATCCGCTCGGCCCCCGCGTGGCAGCCGGCGGCGGCGACCAGCCGCTCGCCCTGGAGCTCCCAGGCGATGTGGTAGAAGCCCTTGCCTTCTTCGCCGAGGATCGCGCTCTCCGGCACGCGGACGTCTTCGAAGGACAGCTCGCCCGTGTCGGAGGCGTGCATGCCGAGCTTCTCCAGCTCGGCCGAGACCGTGAAGCCCGGCACGTGCTCGCCGTTCTCGTCGCGCAGGTCGACGACGAAGAGCGTGATCCCGTCGTGGCGCGCGTTCGGGTCGGTCTTCGTCACCAGGACGATGAAGTCGGCGCGCGGCCCGTTTGTGATGAACGTCTTCGAGCCGTTGATGACGAATTCGTCGCCGTCGCGGATCGCCGTCGTGCGGATGCCGGCGACATCGGAGCCGGCGCCCGGCTCGGTGATCCCGATGCAGCCGATCTTCTCGCCCTTCAGCCCCGGTTCGAGGTACTTGCGCTTCTGCTCCTCGGTGCCGAGCAGATGGATCGGCGGCAGCACCATGTCGCTCTGCACGGCGAAGCCCATGTTCGTGCCGCCCGAGCCGGTGTAGCTCATGCACTCGGCGCGGACCAGCGAGTAGTAGTAGTCGCCGCCCTGCCCGCCGTACTCCTCGGGGAAGCAAAGGCCGAGGAAGCCCAGGTCGCCCGCCCGCTTCATGATCTCCGACGGCCAGTAGGTGTCCTCCCACTCGTTGCGGTGGGGCCACATCTCCTTCTTGACGAACGCCTTCATCGACTCGCGCAGGTCTTCGTGCTCCTGGCTGAAGATGAAGTGCTTGCCGCCCCCCTCGAAGTTGGGCTTGATGACTTTGGAGCCGTTCTCGGTTGCCGTCGCCATGGGTCTCTCCTCGTTCGCTCGTCCTGGGCGTGTGGACAGTAGCACTTCCCACTTCCTACGGAGTCGGCTATGGTGCGCAGCCGATGGACTACGAGGTCGTCAAGTACGAGGTCGCCGACGGCGTCGCCACGGTGACGCTCAACAACCCGGAGAAGCGCAACATGCTCTCCGGTCAGATGCTGGTCGAGCTGGTCGACGCGATGAAGACGGCGAAGGCGGCCGAGGACGTCCGTGCCGTCGTCCTCACCGGCGCCGGCGACAAAGTCTTCTGCGCCGGCGCCGATCTCGGCGGCTTCAGCGCCGACGTGCCGCTCGTCGCCAAGCACTTCGCCACAGACCTCTTCCTCGAATTCTTCAGGCTGATGCCCCGCCTCGGCAAGCCGAGCCTCTGCGCAGCCAACGGCCACGTCCTCGCGGGCGGGATGGGCCTCGCTCTCTCCTGCGACCTGCTGATCGCCAGGGAGGGGGCCACCTTCGGCACGCCGGAGATCAACGTCGGCGCCTTCCCCTACATGATCATGGCGATCATCTACCGCAACGTCCCGCGCAAGAAGGTCAACGAGATGATGCTGCTCGGCGAGCGGCTCAGCGCCGAGCAGGCGGTCGAGTACGGGCTCGCCAACAAGGTCGTCCCAGCTGCGGAGTTCGACGCCGCGGTCGCCGACTGGGCGACGAAGCTCGCCTCGAAGAGCCCGGTGTTGATGCGGCTTGGCCACGACGCGATGTACCGCCAGCAGGACATGGGCGTCGACGACGCGCTCGAGTTCCTGCGCTCGCAGCTCTCGCTCACCTTCTCGACAGAGGACATCGTCGAGGGCGTCAGCGCATTCTTCGAGAAACGCGAACCTGAGTGGAAGGGGAGATAGTGGGCAGCACGGAGCAAGAGACGAAACACCTGCTGCCCGGCACGGCCCCCCTGGGCGAGCTGACCGAGCAGCTGCACGAGCGGCGCGAGAAGGCGAAGCTCGGCGGCGGCGAGGAGAAGATCGCCAAGCAGCACGAGCGCGGCAAGCTGACCGCGCGCGAGCGCATCGCCCTGCTCGTCGACGAGGGCACCTTCGTCGAGATGGGGATCCACGGCCGCCCGCATTTCGCCCAGCGCTCGATGGACGGCAAGGAGGCGCCGGCCGACGGCGTCATCACCGGCTGGGGCGACGTCGACGGCCGCCCCTGCTGCGTCGCCGCCTACGACTTCACCGTGATGGCCGGCTCGATGGGGATGACCGGCGAGCTCAAGGTCACCCGCCTGCGCGAGATGGCCCTCTCCAAGCGCATGCCCTTCATCTGGCTGCTCGATTCGGCCGGCGCCCGCATCCAGGAGGCGGCGGGCTCCCTCTTCGCCGGCTCCGGGCACCTCTTCCGCGAGGAGGTCGAGATGTCGGGCGTGATCCCGATGGTCGCGGCGATGATGGGCCCCTGTGCCGCCGGCACCGCCTACATCCCGGCGCTGGCCGACTTCGTGCCGATGGTCTCGGGGCAGGGCGCGATGGCTCTCGCCGGTCCCCACCTGACCAAGGCCGTCACCGGTGAGGACATCACGATGGAGGAGCTCGGCGGCGCCAAGGTCCACTGCCGCAAGTCGGGGGTGGGGGACCTGGAGGTGAAGGACGACGAGGAGTGCATCGCGGCGGTCAAGGCCTACCTCTCCTACTTCCCCTCCAACTGGGAAGAGAAGCCGCCCCTGCGCGAGGTCTCGGACCCGGTCGACCGCGCCTCGGAGAAGCTGATGGAGATCGTCCCCGACTCCTCGCGCCAGCCCTACGACATGTACGACGTGATCCGCGAGATCGTCGACGACGGCGAGTTCTTCGACCTGAAGCCGAAGTTCGCCAAGACGCTGATCACCTGCTTCGCCCGCTTCGGCGGCCAGCCGGCGGGGATCGTCGCCAACCAGCCCAAGCAGCTAGCCGGCATCCTCGACAACGACTCGGCCGACAAGGCGGCGCGCTTCATCAACCTCTGCGACGCCTTCAACATCCCGCTCGTCTTCCTCCAGGACGTGCCCGGCTTCATGGTCGGCGCCAAGGTCGAGCACGCCGGAATCATCCGTCACGGGGCGAAGATGCTCTACGCGGTCAGCCGCGCCACCGTGCCGAAGGTGACCGTCGTCGTCCGCAAGGCCTACGGCGCCGGCTACTACGTGATGTGCGGCAAGGCCTACGAGCCGGACCTGATCGTCGCCTGGCCGGGAGCCGAGATCTCGGTGATGGGGGCCGAGGGGGCCGTCAACATCATCGGCCGCTCGATGATCGAGGCCTCCGACGACCCGGAGGCGACGAAAGAGGCGATGCTGAACGCGGTGCGCGAGCAGATCGACCCCTACATCGCCGCCGGCAACGCCGTGATCGACGACGTCATCGACCCCCGCGAGACGCGGCCGACCATCGTCAACGCTCTCCGCATGGCCAGGAACAAGCATGTGGAGAAGGCGAAGAAGCGGCACGGGGTGATGCCCGTATGACGTTCCGGTGCGCCTTTTACGGCCTATACCCACATAAAGCGCACCGGAAGGA
>Ga0207648_10008329_pt1 | contig 10059 bp, 9 predicted proteins | sample KBSMisM32_FD_184310 | JGI IMG/M metagenome (GOLD analysis project Ga0207648, IMG submission 184310) | Miscanthus rhizosphere microbial communities from Kellogg Biological Station, Michigan, USA - KBS Miscanthus M3-2 (SPAdes) (version 2) | ecosystem: Host-associated > Plants > Roots > Rhizosphere... | reverse complement strand
CTCGGCTGCACCCTGGTACCGCTCGCCGCGTTCCCGAGCGGCGATCTCTCCTACTACATCGAATACACGGAGCGCTCGGCGGCGTTCGACGCGCTCATTGCGTCCGGCCTGCACAAGGGCGTCAGTCCGCGCACCGGCCGCTTCCTCCGCGCCGGCCAGCTCGTGACCGCCGCCGACTACCTGCAGGCCAACCGGCGCCGCGCCGTCATCATGCAGGAGGTCGCCCGCCTCCTGCGCGACGTCGATGTCGTCATGTTCACCAGACTGACGCTCGACTCGCGCACCAGCCTCAACCCGGTCATGAGCCTCACCGGCCATCCCTCGGTGGCCGTGCCGAATGGGTTCGAGGCGAACGGATCGCCGGCCGGGGTCATGTTCTCGGGACAGCTGTATCGCGAAGGCGAGCTGATGGCGCTCGCCAGGGCGTTCCAGGATCAGAATCGGCAGTACGAGAAGCTGCCGCCGCTCTTCGCGGCGAGCTGACCTTCGCCCGATCAAGAAGCGCCAGGGTTCTCGCGACTGCGGCGCGCCGCCGCCAGCAACTCCGCCATCCGTTCGTCGTGGGCTGCGTAACGCGCCCATCCCTCTGCGTTGGAGTGATAGCGATAGTCCTCCTTATCCAGGTCGGCGCCGTGATCGACGAGGAAGCGCGCCGCGTCCTCGTTCCCCTGGATCGCGGCTTCGTGAAGGATGCTCGCCGGCTCGTGCGTGCCCCAGTTGGTGTCGATGTCGGCGCCGCGCTGCAGGAGGAACGCCGCGATCTCGAAATGCCGGTTCAGGACGGCCCACGCGAGCGCGATGTCCAGCACCTGCTGCGTCGTCACGGGGCCCCACCCCAGGTCGTCGGCTTTGAACTGCGGATCGCTGCCAGGATACTGGCGCGCCAGCGATCCCAGCGCGGGCCGGCCGGCGGCGTCGAACCAGCGCGCGACGGCGGCGGCATCGCCGGTGCCCGCCGCATGCGGCAGATCGTCGGGCAGCGGCCAGATCCGCGTCAGCACTGGAATGAGGTGCGCGTTTCCATACGAGAGCGCATGGACGATGGCCAGGGAGGGTGGCGGAGGATCGGCCCTGAGCAGCGCCGGATCGTGTTCCAGCAGCGCCGTGATGAACGTCTCTCGATGTTTCTGCCAGCAGCACCGCGCGATCGTCGCCTCCTGCAGGGTCACGAACGCGGGTTGGAGCAGCGACGGTTCCTCCTGCAGCCAGTGGTGGAAGGCGGGCAGATCGCCGGCGGCGAGCGCGCTCGTCAGCTGACGAAACACGAACGACTCCCACAGCGTCATCTCGAGTCCCCACTCGCTGGCGCTCGCCGGACGCTCGATCAGGAACTCGACGAACGCCTGCCGCCCCTGCCAGCGATCGATGCGGCGACCGAGCTCCGGGTCGAGCGCGGCCAGCCGGTCGAGGAGGAATGACGCGATGCCCGCGTGCTTGAACCGGCACGCGTCGATCAGCGCACGGGTGATGACGGGCGCGGCTCCATCCGCCTGGGCGTCGTCCCCCGATCCGTCCACGCGGGCGCGCACCGCCGCTTCGTCACCGAGCGCGGCGAGGACGGGCAGCGTCCGCGGCAGCGCGTTTTTTCGCGCAAGGAGGTGCAGCATCCCCGCCGCGCCGGTGCGGATCACGTGCTCCCACGTCTTGCGCTGGACCGTCGCGCCCGCGTCGATCAGGATCTCGGCGGCGGCAGGCCGGTTGTAGGTGCGCTCGCGCTCGGGGTCCGAGCTGTCGATCGCGTACGACGTCGTGCTGTCGAGCAGCGTCTCTCCACTGTCGCTGCGCCAGGAGATCAGCGCCGGGTACTCGGCGAGCAGCGTTCGCAGCCGTTCGTCGTTCCGGTCGTGAATCGCGGTGCGCGCCTGCGAGACGGCCCACTCCAACGCGCGGCCCAGGCGCTTTTCCACTTCGGTGGTCAGGTCCGCCCAGCCGGCAAATCCGTATTCGCGCGCGACCACGAGCTGCGCGTCGCGGTTCGTCAGCGGCAGCCGCGCGCGCGGCAGTTGCGCGTGGACGCGAGCGACGGCGTCGGCGTTTCCGGTCGCCGCATCGCGCGCGAGTCTCTTGGCCTGTTTGCGGAGGGAGTCGAGCGACGGACGGGCGGGCAGATCCCTGGCAGCGGACATGGCGCCTCCTTTCACGAACCGCCTGCACCCGCTGAGAAGACAGGCTGAAAGAAGGTGCGACACACCGCGTTTCAGACGAGGACAGGTGGGAATGCTTCCCTTGCCGCGGGCGGGAGGCGCCCTGCCAGGCGCGCTGGGAGGAAGTATCGTAGAGAGATGCGCGCGTGTCAAAAGGGCCGGCCATGACGGTCCGCTCCGTGAACGTCGGCCTGCCGCGGGAAGTGCTGTGGCACGGGCGACCGGTGACGACCGGGATCTACAAGGAGGCGGTCGACGGACGCGTCGCGCTGCGCACGCTCAACCTGGATGGGGATCGGCAGGCGGATCTCAGCGTTCACGGCGGCGCGGCCAAGGCGGTCTATTGCTACCCGAGCGAGCACTACCTGTACTGGCGGGATGAGCTCGGCCGCGGCGACCTGCCGGACGGGATGTTCGGCGAGAACTTCACCACCACGGGCGTCGACGAAGATTCCGTGCACATCGGCGACGAGTTCGCCATCGGCACCGCCGCAGTAGTGGTCACGCAGCCGCGGATGCCGTGCTACAAGCTGGGCATCCGCTTCGGCTCCGACGACATGGTGAAGCGCTTTCTCGCCAGCGGCCGGAGCGGCTTCTATCTGGCCGTCATCCGCGAGGGGCAGGTCGGCGCCGGCGATCCGATCGAGCTGGTCGCCCGGCATCCCGCGGCAGTCCGCGTGTCGGACATCACGCGGCTGTACGTGGCCAAACGCTACGGCGCCGACGAGGCGACGGTGGTGCTGCGCGCGCTGAGCGTCGAGGCGCTGCCCGATTCGTGGAAGGAGCACCTCCGCAAGCGGCTGTAGAGGGACCTCGTTCACGCAAAACCGCGGCACACAGCCAACTGCGGGATTCGTCTCCCTTGCCTCCTTGCCTCCTGTAGCTCCACACGTCCCAGTCACCGGAGTGTCCCGACCGGAACCAACTCGCCCGCGACCGTCGGAGTCAGGCCCTCGAGGGCCAATGATCGCACGTGACTACATCGTGATAGAATTGTAGTCACATATGGAGACGGTCGGGATACGCGACTTGAAGGCGCATCTGAGCCGGCACCTGCGGCGAGTGCGGTCGGGGGTTCGCCTGGCGATTACCGAGCGCGGCCGAACCATCGCCACGATCAGCCCGGCCGAGCCGCTCGCGAGCGTGGACTGGGCGCACCAGCTGGTGGCCGAGGGCCACGCGCGGTGGAACGGCGGCAAGCCGATCGGAGCGGCACGTCCTCCGAAGACGTCGCGCAGGACGGCCGCGGCAGTAGTCCTCGAAGATCGCCGGTGACGCTGTACCTGGACACCAGCAGCCTGGTCAAGGTCTTCGTCGAGGAGGCCGGGTCCGACGACGTCCGCGAACTCGTCGCGCAGGCGACGGTCGTGGCCACTTCGACCGTGGCGTATGCCGAAACGCGCGCCGCACTGGCGCGGCTGCGGCGGAGCGGCGATCTCAGCGCCGCGGCGCTCGGCGCGGTCAAGCGCCACTTCGAGTCGCAGTGGTCGGCGTTTCTCGCCATCGACGTCACGGCAGCGATCGGCCGGGAAGCGGGAGAGCTCGCGGAACGGTACGCGTTGCGGGGTTTCGACGCGCTGCATCTCGCGTCGTTCGCGGCCATTGCCCGCCGGGCGGGTGTCGCTGACACGCGGTTTTCGAGCTACGACGTGGCGTTGAACAAAGCGGCCCGCGACGTCGCGCGCCGCCTCACGGCTGACCGGTAGAACGCGTCAGGAGCTTCGGTTCGCGCGCTGGCGCGCCTGCTCGTAGTCGGCGCGCGGGTCGCGGCCGGTGGCGCGGCGATACCAGGCCGGGTGATGCGTCCACGCCCAGCGGCGCTCCACCGTGCCGCGGGTCATCGCGCGGAAGGTCCCCGGCTGCGACGCCGTCCCCTCGTAGATGTGGATGATGAAGCCGACGAGCATCACCAGCGCCGCGAGGTCGTGCAGCACGTAGCCGATGTCGACGGTGATGCGGCCGAAGGTCCTGGGAAACCACATCGGCAGCCCCGACAGCAGGAAGACCACGGCGCTGCCGACGATCGCCCAGAAGTATGCCTTCTGTCCCGCGTTGAAGAAGTCGACGTAGTCCGGCTCGATCGGGCGTTCGTTGTTGACGTAGCCCTTGATGTCCTTCATCCAGCGCCGATCGTCGGCCTTCCACGTCATCGGCTCGAGCCAGTTCAGGATCTGAAAGGCGAACGCCAGCACGAAGCCGAGGCTGAACCACGGGTGCAGCAGCCGCGTCATCGCGCCCCCCCCGAACAGCGGCGTCACCGCGCGGAACAGCCACGGGCTGTAGATCGCGAACCCGGACAGCAGCGCCAGCACGAAGAAGATCGCCACTCCCCAGTGCACCACGCGGGTGTAGACCGGATGGCGCAGCAGCTCGTTCTCGCGCACCACGGTCCGGCCGTAGGCGCCCACGTGCCGGCGCGCGCTGTCGTCGAAGCGGTCGACGGCGCTGCTCATCATCACCGGCGATCTCCGGGATCGCATGATCGAAGAGGGGATCATGGCTGCGGCTCCTTCGGGCCTTCCATCACGTAATGGAAGAAGGCCACCGGCGCGGCACAGAGCGCCAGCAGCAGCCCGATCGGCTTGGCCACGCGCTTCCACGCGGTATAGGTCGGCGGGATCATCGGCGTCTTCGGCAGGCCGCCGTAATGCTCCGGGTTGGCGGCGTCGTGCAGGACGTAGATGACGTGCGTGCCGCCGATCGACGGCGGATCGTAGACGCCGGCGTTGGCGAAGCCGGACTGCTCTTTCAGCTGCCGCGCGCGCGCGTCGGCGAGCGCGCGCATGTCCGCCTTGGTGCCGAACTTCAGGCAGCCGGTCGGACAGGCCTTGATGCACGCCGGCTCGAGCCCCTGCCCGACGCGATCCGAGCACAGCGTGCACTTGTAGACCTTCTTCGTCTCGCTGTTGAACTTGGGGATGTCGAACGGGCAGCCCGACACGCAGTACTGGCAGCCGATGCAGTTCTCCTGCTGGAAGTCGACGATGCCGTTGGTGTACTGGACGATGGCGCCGTCGGCGGGACAGGCGCGCAGGCACCCCGGGTCCTCGCAGTGCATGCACTGATCCTTCCGCATCAGCCACATGAACGCGCCGTTGTCCTGCGGGTGCTCGTTGAACTTGATCAGGTTCCAGTAGTTCCACGCCGTCGACGGCATGGTCTGGTAGGTGTTGTCGAACTGCGTCTGCTGGAACGGCATGTCGTTCCACTCGACGCACGCGACTTCGCACGCCTTGCAGCCGATGCAGGTGGTGACGTCGATGTACTTGCAGACGTCCTCTTCGCGCTGGACGCCGCGCCCGGGAATCGGCCCCGTGTGGGCCGAGATCGCTCTGATCTGGAGGGTTCCGGCCGGCATCGCTACGCTCGCTCCAGCTTCACGAGGAAGCCCTTGAACTCGGGCGTGTAGGCGTTGGGATCGATCGCCGTCGGCGACAGGTCGTTCACCGAGTCGAGCGACGTGAGCCCGGCGTCTTCCGCGATGCCGCGGTAGCCCCAGTGGATCGGGATGCCGATCTGGTAGGTCTTCTTGCCGTCGATCATCATCGGCTTGATCCGCCGCGTGACCATCGCCTTGGCGACGTAGGCCGCGCGCGCGCTCGACACCTTCACGCGCTCGCCTCCCTTCAGCCCCAGCTCGTCGGCGAGCTCCGCGGGAATCTCGACGAACGGCTCCGGCACGAGCTGGACGTTCATCGGGTTGTTCTTCGTCCAGTAGTGATAGTGCTCGGTCAGCCGGTAGGTCGTGCAGACGATGGTGTAGCCGCCGGCGGGGTCGCCGTACTTGTCGAGCGGCGTCTTCATCTTCCGGACGACCGGATTGTTCGACTGCTGCGGATGCAGCGGATTGGCGATCGGGCTCTCGATCGGCTCGTAGTGTTCGGGGAACGGGCCCTCGGCGAAGGCGGCGAGCGGCGCGAAGAGCCGGCCGATGCCCTCGGGGTTCATGATGAAGGGGCCCATGTGATCGGCGGGCTTCGAGTCCGCCTTGAAGTCGGGGACGTCGTTGCCGACCCAGCGGCCCGCCGCCTCGTTCCACCAGATCTGGCGGCGCGACGGATCCCACGGCTTGCCCGACGGATCGCAGGAGGCGCGGTTGTACATGACGCGGCGGTTGGCCGGCCACGACCAGGCCCAGTTCGGATAGATGCCGAGGCCCGACGGATCGTCGGTGCCGCGGCGCGCCATGTTGTTGCCCGCTTCGGTCCACGATCCGCTGTAGAGCCAGTTGGCGCAGAGCGTCGTCCCGTCGTCTTTCAGCCAGGCGAAGCCGGGCAGCTGCTGTCCGGCCTTGATCGACGGCGCCCCCTGTCCCGTCGGATCCTGGATCTCGGCCAGCGCGGTGCCGTTGATCTCTTTGGCGACTTCGGCGAGCGCGGGATGCTCCGGCTGCGTGTAGGTCCACCGCGCGTTGAGGATCGGGTCGGGGAACCTGCCGCCGTCCTTGCGATACAGGTCGCGCACCTTGAGGAAGATCTGCGCGAGGATGTCCTGGTCGAGGCGCGCGTCACCCGGCGGCGGCAGCGCCGCGTTCTTCCACTGCAGCCAGCGCGCCGAGTTGACGAAGGTGCCGTCCTTCTCGGCGAAGCCCGCGCACGGCAGCCGGTAGACGGTGGTCTGGATCTTCTTCATCTCGTCGGCGGTGATCCCCGGCGACTTCCAGAACTCGCTCGTCTCGTCGGGATAGATCTCGCCGACGACCAGCCACTCCGCCTTCTTCAGCGCCTCGATGTTCTTCTTCGAGTTGGGCCCGATCTGGACCCCGTTCATGCCGAAGGCCAGCAGCCCCTTGATCGAGCCGGCGTACATGTCGTCCCACATCTGCATCCACGAGTAGTTGCGATCGATCTTCGGCAGGTAGTGGAACGCCCAGTCGTTCTCTTTCTTCGCCGCGTCGCCGTACATCGCCTTGAGGAACGAGACGGCGAACTTCGGCGTGTTCGACCAGTAGTTGTAGGAATCCCATTCGTTCGGCTTCGACACCGTCGGCGTGATGCGCTTGAGATAGGTCGCGAAGTCCGAATCGTCCGGGTTGGGCATCTTCAGGTAGCCGGGGAGGATGTCGAAGACGCCGGCGAGGTCGGTGGCTCCCTGGATGTTCGAGTGGCCGCGCAGCGCGTTGACGCCGCCGCCGGCGCGGCCGACGTTGCCGAGCAGCAGCTGCAGCATCGCCGCGGTGCGGATGATCTGCGAGCCGAACGTGTGCTGCGTCCAGCCGACCGCATAGATGATCGTCGCAGCCTTCTTCATGTCGCCGTTGATCCGGATCGACGTGAAGAGATCGGCCGCCTTGAGGAACTGATCCTTGGGGATGCCGGTGATCCGCTCGACCATCTCGGGTGTGTAGCGCGAGTACTGCTGCTTCAGCAGCTGGAAGACCGAGCGGGGATGCTGCAGCGACGGATCGTAGGCGATGCTGGCCGGCAGGGACGGCGGCGCGCCGGCGCCGGCGGCGCCGCCGGTGTGCGATCCTTCAGACCCGGCCTTCGCTCCCGCGGGCCCGTGCCCCCCGTGTCCGAGGCCCGTCAGCGGCTGCGTGCCTTTGGTGTTGGGAGGCGCGCCGCTCGGTTCCGGCGCCGCCACGGTCGTTTCCGCCGACTTCCCGCCTCCACCGGCGTTCGAACCCGCCGCGGCCGCCGCGGCGCCGGACACCAGCCCGCCGGCCTCGTAGTTCCACGTCGACTTGTCGTACAGCTGCTTCGTCGGATCGAAGCCCGAGTACAGCCCGTCCTCGGGCAGCTTGAAGCCGTCTTTGATGATGAAGGCGGCGTTGGTGTAGTTGACGAGATAGTCGTGCGCGATGCGGTTCTGGGCGAGCGCGTAGTTGATCAGGCCGCCGAGGAACGCGATGTCGCTGCCGGCGCGAATCTGGAGGAACAGGTCGGCGTTGGCCGCCGTCCGCGTGAAGCGCGGATCGACGACGATCATCTTGGCGTTGCGGTGGAGCTTGGCTTCAATCGGCCACTTGAAGCCGCACGGGTGGTTCTCGGCCGGGTTGCCACCCATGATCAACATCATGTCGGTGTTCTTGATGTCGATCCACCCGTTCGTCATCGCGCCGCGTCCGAATGTGGGCCCCAAACTGGAGACCGTTGGCCCGTGTCAAACCCGGGCCTGGTTTTCCAGGTAGCAGACCCCCAGGCTGCGCATCGTCTTGACGACGAGATAGTTGAACTCGTTGGTGTCGGTGCAGCCGCCGTTGAACCCGATGCCTTCGCAGCGGTTCACGGTGCGGCCGCGTGGATCTGTTTCGACGAACGTCGCGTCGCGCGTCTTCTTGACCAGGCGGCCGATCTCGTCGATCGCCGTGTCCCAGCCGATGTCTTCCCAGTGATCGGAGCCGGGCCGCCGGACCTGCGGCTTGAGCAGGCGGCGGTCGTTCAGGATGTCCTGCTGGAGCGACGAGCCTTTCGGGCAGAGCGTGCCGCGATTGATCGGATGATCGGGGTCCCCCTCGACGTGGACGACCTGCGGGATCGCGTTCTTCGCCTTGTCGCCGAGTGTATGAATGATGACGCCGCAACTGACCGAACAATACGGACAGGTGCTGCGCGTTTCGCTGGTACGGGCGATCTTGAGGATGCGGGACTGGGCGTAGACAGGAGTCAGGTCGAACCCGAAGGCGGTGATGGCCGCGCCGCCGGCGAGCGACCGCTGCAGGAAAATTCGTCGCGAGACCGCCATCTGCTCCTCCGAACGAGACGGCACCCCTGAAACGTTTCACACCATAGCACAGGGGGCGCGTTCAAAGCCCGACCAGATTCAGCGCCAGTTTCTCGTAGCCGCGCTCCTGCGCCCAGATGTCGAGCGCAGCGCCGGCCACCTCGTCAACGAGCGGCTCCGCCAAGCCCAGCCGTGTGAGGTCCACCGATTTCACGTAGCGCCGGCAGGTGTCGCACGCGTCGACGCGCAGGTGATCGATGGCGGGCGAGTGGAAGTATCCCAGCTTGCGCTCGTCCTCTTCACCGCAGGCGACGCAAAGAACGCGCCGCACCGGCCACGTCGTAAAGCAGGTCCCGCACAGCAAGGAGCGTCCGCCGCCGTCGCTGCCGGACGCGTGCTCGAGGATCGACACCTGCGGCGCGCCGGCGCAGAACGGGCACGCCTGCGTGCCGCGCGGCGGATCGCGATCGAGCGGCGGCCGCTGATGGCTCGCGAGACACGAGGCGTAGGGCTGGAGAATGATGCGGGCGAAGAAGTCCTCGTCCGACGGCGTCCGCCATCCCGCGAGCAGCATGGGGGCGATCGACCCGGGGCCGCCGTCGATCAACTCGCGCGCGGCGTCGCCCAGCCGGGGCGGGCCGATCGCCGCCACTTCCTGGAGCACGCGCGGGACGACCGGCACGAGGATCGCGAGGTCTCGCTCCAGCGAACCCGACAGGCGCGCCGCCTGCCGATCGAGCGATTCGGAGCAGCCGCGCTGCAGCGTGAGCAGGCGTCCGTAGACCTCGAGCAGCGGCCGGATCGACTCGTCACGCGCCGCCAGCTCCGACGCGCGGTCGATGCGCCGCTGCCACAAGTCGGGCATGGAGGCCGAGTGTAGCGTATGGCCGCGACGATCAGGCGCGGCGGATTTGCCGCACGCCCATGTGGAGCTGGCGGCGCAGGAGCGTCCGCAGCGTCGTGGCATCCGCATATCCCACCTGCTCGGCGATCTCGTCGACGGACGCGTCGCTGGTCTTCAACAAGTGGACGGCGCGTTCGACGCGCAGGCTCTGGAAGTAGGACAACGGCGATCGTCCGAGCACGCGCTCCATGCGGCGCGCGAGCGTTCGCTTGCTCGACCCTGCCGCCAGCGCCGCCTCGTCGAGCGAGAATCCCCGGTCCAGGCTCGCACGCGCCCACGTCTCGAAGCGCTGGACGACGGGGTCGGAGTGGATCAGGTGATCGGTCAAGGCGTACGCCGACTGCGACG
>Ga0207648_10008328_pt1 | contig 10059 bp, 6 predicted proteins | sample KBSMisM32_FD_184310 | JGI IMG/M metagenome (GOLD analysis project Ga0207648, IMG submission 184310) | Miscanthus rhizosphere microbial communities from Kellogg Biological Station, Michigan, USA - KBS Miscanthus M3-2 (SPAdes) (version 2) | ecosystem: Host-associated > Plants > Roots > Rhizosphere... | reverse complement strand
AAATTCACCGGCGAAACGTACGAGCACTACATCGCACGCAGCATCGCCGGTGCTGAGCCGGGAGAAAATTCCCCCTACCTGCAAGGTGCATTTATCGCTATCGACCCGCGCAACGGATCTGTGAAAGCGATGGTCGGCGGACGCGACTTTTACGATTCGAAATTCAATCGTGCGACACAGGCGCTGCGCCAGCCGGGATCATCGTTCAAGCCGATCGTCTACGCTGCAGCGGTGCAGAACGGACGGCCGCCGTCGTACATCCTTTACGACACCGCCATCTCAGTCGATCAGGGAACCGGCACACCGTGGACGCCGAAGAATTACGACGGTCGATTCCTCGGTCAGATGCCGATGCGTCGCGGACTCTTCGAATCGCGCAACATGGTCGCGATTCAGGCCGGCATGGAGCTGGGCGAAAATACAATCATCAACGAAGGGCGAAACTTCGGGATAACGACACCCATTCCTCCGTATCCGTCGATCTTCATCGGATCTGCCGACGTGTATCCGATGGAGATGGTAGCCGCGTACATGCCATTCGCCAATCAGGGAATTCGCGCGACACCAAACGCGATACTTCGAGTGGAGAATGCCAGGCAGGAAGTGCTATGGCAGCAGACACCATCTCGAACGACAGTCTTGTCGCCGGAAGAAGCGTGGATCATGGTCGACATGATGAAGGACGTGATACGACGCGGAACTGCCGCCGGCAGTGTGTGGGGCGCGGGGTTCCACCTGCCTGCGGGCGGGAAGACGGGCACTACCAACGACAACTCTGACGTCTGGTTCATCGGCCTCACACCCGATGTCGTCGCGGGCGTCTGGCTCGGCTTCGACAAGCCGACGACGATTGCGCCGGGCGCGGGCGGTGGATCTCTCGCAGCCCCGGTGTGGGGGAAGATGCTGGCGCGCTACTACGCGGCAAAACCGGAAATACTGTCGTCACGAGAACCCCTGCAGTGGGCGCCTCCGATCGGGGTGATCATGGGCGACGTCGATCGCGACACCGGCGATCTCGCAAATGATCAAACGCCGGCCGATCGTCGCTACACGGAATATTTCGTGGAAGGCACGGAGCCAGTGGCGCTCCGAGCCGATCCGTGGAAGCTGTTCACCTCCGGCCCCATCATCTTCTAGGCAGTTTCCCCAGTCTTGCGGTTCGCTGGTCCCGCTGGCAGGGTTGTGAGACATCCCACAACTCCGAGGAGCCAGCCTATGAAATCCAGAATTCGTCAGTTGGTTGTTGCAGGCGCATCGCGCGCGCTTTTCCGGCGGGCTCGACTTACCGCGTTCGCTGTAGTTCCGGTTTTGGCAGCTTGTGCTGAGGGGACGGCCCCCGCACGGTTAGTCAGCATCACACCGGCGAGCCAGGTTTTGATCCTGCAGCAATCGCCGAACGGCGCCCACCTCAGGACTTCGGTCACCCTTACAAACACGTCCGACCAATCGGTGGTCTACGACCCCTGCGCTCTCAGCCTCGAAAAGATGGTCGATGGGTTTACGCTGGTAGATAGCGACCCGACGTTCCCCTGGGTGCGAGTGTGGGCGCCGATTTGTGTTACTCTGGCGAGTGAGACCATCGGAATCGTCCACATCACGCTCTCGCCGCATACGAGCGTCACGCTTCCTATCGATGCGCAGGTCGGTGCGAGCCCGTTTCCGGCCTTCGACGGATCACCTGGAACCTACCGGGTGCATCTCGTTCTGCAGACGACCTTCGTTGGCATCCCGCGTGAAATTCCACACGATCTCTCCGTGTCCGATCCATTCAAGGTGGTGGTGCAGTAACCACGGTTGCAACAAAAAGGGGAGCCATTGCCGGCTCCCCTTTTTCCTATCCATTGCTTCCCGCTTCCCGCCTACGCCGCTCCCTTTATCTCCAACGGCGGCGCATGCTCTCCCGGCTCGGCCGGTATCAACGCGATCTCCAACACCTGATTGAGCGTCTCCACCGGATGGAACTCGAGCACGTTCCGAACTTCTTCGGGCACATCCTCGATGTCCGGCTCGTTCGCCTTCGGGATGATGATCGTCTTGATCCCCGCCCGATGCGCGCCGAGCACTTTCTCCTTGAGTCCGCCGATAGGCAGGACACGTCCACGAAGCGTGATCTCGCCGGTCATCGCCACATCGCGCTTCACCGGCCTGTCCGCCATCTCTGACACCAGCGCCGTCGCGATAGCGATTCCAGCCGACGGACCATCCTTCGGGATTGCCCCCGCCGGGACGTGGATATGCGCTTCGATCGCGCCGAGCCTGTCGCGCGGAATGCCGAGGCTCGCCGCGTTGTTGGTGGCGTAGGTGAACGCCGCCCGCGCCGATTCCTTCATCACGTCGCCCAGCTGGCCGGTGAGAATCAGCGAAACAGCGCCGCCCGGTCCAACCTGGTTGGTGTCGCCATCACGATTGCCGTAGTACCGGCGAATCGATGCCTCGACGAACATGATGTCACCGCCCATCGGCGTGTAGTACATGCCGGTGGCGATGCCAACTTCGCTCTCGTCGAGCGCGTGCTCGGGATGAACGCGCGGACGACCGAGCAGTTCGCGCACGGCTTCCGCATCGACTACGTGATTCACCTCTTCGCTCGCAGCGATCTTGCGCGCCAGCTTGCGCGCCACTGCTCCGATCTGCCGCTCGAGCTGTCTCACTCCACTCTCGCGAGTGTAGTTCGACACCACCGACATGATCGCTTCATCGGTGAAGGTGATCTGCTTGTCGTTTAAGCCCGACTCCTCGAGCTGCCGCGGTAGCAGGTATTTCTTGGCGATCTCCGCCTTCTCCCGCTCGGTGTAGCCGGCAAAATCCACGACCTCCATACGGTCGAGGAGCGGTCCGGGAATGTTCTGGACGAAATTCGCGGTGGCAATAAACAGCACTTCGCTCAAATCGAACGGAATGCCGAGGTAGTGATCGGTGAAGGTGTCGTTCTGAGCAGGATCGAGCACCTCGAGCAGCGCGCTCGCGGGATCGCCCTGGAACGACGTTCCGAGCTTATCGACCTCGTCGAGCAGGAAGACTGGATTCTTCGTTCCCGCCTGCTTGAGCCCTTGCACGATTCTGCCCGGCATCGCTCCGACGTAAGTGCGGCGGTGTCCTCTGATGTCCGCTTCGTCGCGCGCGCCACCCAGAGCTACGCGCACGTACTCGCGGCCCAGTGATCTGGCGATCGACTTCGCGATGGAAGTCTTGCCCACGCCCGGAGGTCCGATGAAGAGAAGGATCGGGCCTTTGGCCATCGCGCGCGACTTCGCTTCCACCTTGTCGGTGATCGGCTTGTCGCTGTGGTCGCCAATGGCGAGGGACGGCGTCGCGTCGTTCTTGTCGGCGAAGAGCTTGCCGGCCGGAACCTCGCCCGTCTTCTCGACTTCGTCGGCCAGCTGCGACGCGCGCAGCTGTCTCACCGCCAGGAACTCCAGCACGCGATCCTTCACGTCCTTGAGGCCATAGTGATCTTCCTCGAGCACGGTCTCGGCGCGCTTCAAATCAAGCTGGTCGTCCGATCTCTTGTTCCACGGAAGCTCCGCTACCCACTCGAGATAGGTGCGAATTACCTGCGCTTCCATCGATTCGCGGCCCGAGCGCTCCAGTCTGCCCAGCTCGCGCTCAACTTCCGCGCGTGCTTCTTTCGGCAGATCGAGCTTGGCGAGCTTGTCCCGCAGCTCGACGATCTCCTTGCTCGAGTCGTCGTCGCCCAGCTCTTTCTGGATGGCTTTGAGCTGTTCGCGCAGATACATCTCGCGCTGACGCTCGCCCAATTCCTCCTGGACCTGCGACTTGATGTCTTCCTGTGCCTCGAGCAGGCCGACCTGACGCTGAACGTGAACGAGGATCCGGCGAAGCCGTTCCTCGACGCTCAGAGTTTCCAGCAGTCCCTGCTTCTCGGGGACGGGCAGCTCGATGTAGCCGGCGACGAGATCGGCAAAGCGACCCGGATCTGTCACCGAATCGAGCACCTGGTGGACTACTTCCTCGGGAAGTCCGCGCCGTTCGCCGAGCTCAGCAGCCCGCTCGCGCGTCTCCTTCTGTAACGCCGTGAACGCCGGATCGTTTTCAGTTTGAGGGGTCATCTCCTCCGCTGGTACGATTACCGCGCTTAAAAATCCATCGGCTGTCGAATACTGTAAGGCAGTCGCGCGCTGCTCGCCCTGCAACAGCAGCTGGACGCCACCAAGACCACGCTGGATCTGACCAATGCGCGCAATAACGCCCATCGAGTACAGGATGTCCGCCGTCGGCTCTTCGGTGTTGTCGCGCTGTGCGACTGCGAAAACGAGACGGTCCCCTTTGAGGGCCGACTCGATTGCACGAAGTGTTGAAGGTCGCCCTGCCGCTATCGGCTGGGTGAGACCGGGGAAGATTACCGTTCCCCTCAGGGGGAGAACGGGGAGTGTCTGACGCTGTGCCATTGTCCTTCCGAAGCCAAGATCCTTATTTAGATACTACTTTCCTACCCATCCATTCTGCATCTTTTGCTCTCGTGGATTTACGCCAGCAAGGCATGAAGTGCACCATCGGAACTGCTGATTCGACGCGGCCCCATGTCAATTAGACCGGAAGACGAGCTAGGTACACATGTGGCGCAAGTTCTCTCTGCAAACTATGAGCTAGAGAACGAAGTCGGTCGTGGCGGTATGGGAATCGTGTATTGCGCTCGTGACAAAAGGCTCAAGCGCGAGATCGCGATCAAGGTGCTGCCTCCCGAACTCAGCTTTCGCGCCGACATTCGCCAGCGTTTTCTCCGCGAGGCGGAAACCGCCGCGCAGCTGAATCATCCGAACATCGTTCCGATTTACACCGTCGAAGAGCGGGACAATCTCGTCTACTTCGTCATGGCGTACATCAAAGGCGACAACCTCGGGCAGCGGTTGCAGCAGCACGGACCGATGGAGCCCGTGGAGGTGCGTCGCATTCTGCGCGAGGTCGCCGAAGCGCTCGCCTACGCGCACCACCGCAACGTCATCCACCGCGACATCAAGCCCGATAACATCATCATCGACGAGGAGACGGGCCGGGCGATGGTGACGGACTTCGGCATCGCGCGCGCCCTGACCGACATGGGCGACTCGCGCCTGACCGCGACCGGAATGGCGATCGGGACTCCAGCCTACATGTCGCCCGAGCAGTCAGCCGGCGATCGGGCCATTGATGGCCGCAGCGATCTCTACTCGCTCGGCGTCGTCGGCTACCAGATGCTGTGCGGGCAGACGCCATTCGTCGCCAGCAACACTCCGTCGATGCTCGTCAAGCATTTATCCGAGCGGCCGATCCCGGTCGACGAGCGGTGGCCGGATCTGCCTCCTGATCTGGCCCGCGCGGTCATGTTGTGCCTGGAGAAGGATCCTAACGATCGCTTCCCCAGCGCTGCCGCGTTCGCTCAGGCGCTGAGCGGCGGGTCGATGCCGACGCTTGCCACCCGCGCACAGCCGGCGCCGCCGTCGCCCTCGTCTCAAACGACTTCGCGGCAGCGCTATATATCCGATGACGCGAGGGACCAGATCACGGGCGCTATCCGTGATCGATACGGCTCCGGCGCAGTGTCGCCATACGGGCCAACGCAGCCGACTCCCGAGGAGCTGAGCAAATGGAACGCGCCGCAGGTGGTGTCGTTCAGGCGAAAGCTCGCGCCGTATCTCGCCGTCAACGCCATCCTCGTTCCGATCTCCCTGTTCTCGAACCACGACTTCATCGCGCTCACCGTGATGTGGACGGTGTTTCTCGCGTTCAGATACTCGAAGCTCTGGGCCGCCGGATACGACTGGCGCGACGTGTTCCGCCAGCCGCGCGACCGATTGATCTTCGACGTCGCCGCCGAAACGATCGACGATGCCCGCGCTCTCTTCGACGAGAAGAAGCGGGCGGAAGTACGAGCTCGGGCGCGCGCGCGAGGTCAGGGACTTTTCTCGCCGATGTCTTCGGTTCCCCCCGTTCAGCCGTTTCAGCCATATCCCAGAACAGGAGGCCCGACCACCAGCCTCAGTCCTGTTCCCGCCGGTGCTCCCGCGCCATTCGGGGACTCGCGTTACGGCTCGGCCATCCGTGAAGCCGAGGGCGATCACCGGGAGATCCACCGCCAGCTGCTGAACATGCCGCCTGACGAAAGGGAGCAGATCCCGGAGGTGGCGACGTCGGCCGATGCCGTGTTCCGAAAAGTTCAGCAGCTCGCGCTGTCGCTGTCGGATCTGGATCGGAGCACGGGTCGCGAGACCTCCGAAAGCGTCGAAAAGGAGATCGACACTCTCGAATCACAGGCGAACCCGCTCGAGTATCGCGCCAGTGAGGAGCGCGTGCGCCGGCTGGCAATGCTCCGACGCCAGCGTCGCGCGCTCGCTGAAGTGGGGCGCAAGAAAAAAGAGGCGCAGGAAAAACTCGACCACTGCCGCCAGATACTCAGGTCGATGCGGCTCGAGCTGGTGCGCTTCCGCACCGGCGGCATCGGCGTGCAGCCAACGGGTCTCACCATGGTCACCCAGCAGGCACAGACCGTGGTGCGGGAGATGGGTTATCTCTCCGACGCCAACGCCGAGCTGAACGCGCTCTGACGGCAGCCCCGCGCGTCGAGAGACGCAAACAGGTTAATTAAAGAAATGGTGCGCATCGGAACGTTGGTCGTTCTCTCGCTCTCGCTCGCGTGCAATCCACGGGGTGATGCGAAAGCAAACGCGGACACGGCAGTCCGGGCTCGCGGGAAATCGACCGCGTCATCCACCGCCGCGCGTCGTGATTCGGTAAAGCCAATCGTTCATGTCCCGACCCCTGACACACTGCGCGGACTTTATGTGAACCGCTGGGCCGCGCTCGGCAGCAAGCTCAGGCAACTCATGGACGTCGCCAGGAAAACGGAAGTCAACGCACTGGTGATCGATGTGAAGGACGACCGCGGCTTCGTCCTCTATCGCTCCGACGTTCCGCTCGCCCGCGAGATCGGCGCGGATACCGCCGACGGGCACTGGATGTCGGCCACGAAGGTCCGAGCGATGCTCGACACCATGATCGCCAACGGGATTTATCCGATCGCCCGCATCGTCGTGGCAAAGGACCCGCTGCTGGCGAGCAAGAAACTGGACCTCGCCATCAAGCGCAAATCCGACCAGCAGCCGTGGCTCGACAAGAACGGAAGGCCGTGGCTCGATCCACACCAGCCGGCTGTGTGGCAATACGCGGCGGATCTCGCCCGCGAAGCCTACCAGCTCGGATTCAGCGAAGTCCAGTTCGACTACGTGCGCTTCCCCGACGAAAAGCGTCTGATCAGCGAAACGGTTTACCCGCTCGCCAACGGTCGCGTGCGGGCACAGGTGATTCGCGATCAGCTCGGTCTTGTCAGAAAAGCGCTCAAGCCGCACGGAATTCCCGTCACCGCCGACGTGTTCGGCCTGACGGCAACCGATACCACCGACATGGGGATCGGCCAGCGCTGGGAGATGTTCGTCGACCAGGTCGATGTCGTTCTGCCGATGGTCTATCCTTCGCACTTCGCGCCGGGCACCTACAAGCTTCGCAATCCGAACGCGCATCCATACGAGACCATCGATCACGCGCTCAAGGATGCCAAGAGACGCTCGGCACCGGTGGCAAATGCCGCGAAGATCATCCCCTGGTATCAGGATTTCACGCTGGGCCCCCCGCATTACTACGCCCAGCACCTCCGCGCCCAGAAAAAGGCCGGATACGACAACGGGTTCCAGAGCTGGATACTCTGGAACCCGAAGAGCAACTACACGATCGCGGCTCTCGAGCCGCGCTCGTAGCGCTGGTTAGCTGCTGCCGTTCTTCCGGGCAGCCATTCTTTCCTTCATCTCAGCGAGATTCTTATCGAACACTGGCTGCTGATCCGCGGTGAGAATCGCGCGGATGTCCGCGGCCTGTTTGGTCTGAAGATCCATCATCTTGGCGCGAGTGGCTTCGTCCGGCGGTCCGCCGACGGCCTGCGCCGACTTGCGCAGCTCCATCTGCTGCGGCAGGTATTTCTCGCGAATCGTCTTGATCTGCGCCTTCTGCGCATCGGTCAAGGTGATGTCCTTGAGCAGCAATCCGCCCATTCTGTCGCCACGACGCATTTCACCCTGTCCCTGAGGCTCGGTGCCTTGCGCGGAGGCAACCGTAGTCATGCCAACGCAAAAGGCAGCTGCCAGCATGGCGATTCGAATAGCCTTCATCCTACACTCCTGAGATTTTTTGATGGTGCCGAGATGGCATCCGTGGTCCATTATACGCCGTTCGATCGAAAAAGGTTGACCTATTTACTGATTGTGTCGCCAGGTCAGGGGACCGCGATTCAACGCATGCGCCCACCGTTATGAAGAGGCGCGCTAAGTGTTTATTGGATAACGATTTAGGGCGTCTCCCTAGCGCCTCGCCCAAAACCTGCTATTCTTCCCCGCGCTGAAGGCAGGCTCATGCGCCTGCCGGCCATCTGGCCTGCCTCCTTCCGCGCCGAGCGACTGTGACTGCACCCAGCCCTGAACTGGCCTTACCGACATCAGCCACTCCCGCGGAGTCTCTCACCTTCCCGTTGAGCTGGCTCCTCGAGCACGCCTCGGCCCCTCTTAAGTATCGGGCCCTCATGGAGATAGGTCCGACTGCCGATGTCCGTGTGCAGGACATCGATTGGCTGCCCTACTCCCACCGGCCGGCGATCAGACTCGCCGTCACTCAGACCCGGGACGGGATGTGGAACCACTCGGTCCTCTCCATTCCGACCAAACACGGTTCCGATTTCGCCAATATAGGAACGATACCCGCCGTGAGGCGCCTCGCGGAGTATGGGTGGGCCGTCGATTCTCCCCCGTTGGTTCTCGCGCGCCGGCTGTTGTTCAGACTGCTCGCTGAAGACAACGATCCGGCGTTCACCTTCGAGCTCGGTTCGAAGACGAGAGATGACGATCTGGTTCGCCGCACTCGCGGGCTGTTTCGCGAAGTCGCGGCGGCGACGCTGGCCCAGATGGGATACGAGAACGATCCGCGGCTTCGCGGCGCCGCTCGCAGGATTCTCGAACGAGTCATTTCGTATCTGACCTCTCCTCTCGGAGAAAAGCCGTGGACGCGCGTCGGCAACTCGCATGTGCTCGCCCCCGAGGCAGCGCCGCCGTCGATCTATACGCTGACTATGCTGGCCTACATGCCGATCTTCAGGCACGAGCACTTCAGTGAAGTAGAGCGAATCTACGAAGCGATCACCCAGCCCTTGCCGCGGCAGGACATCGTCCAGCTGTTCGGCAAGAAGATCGTGCCGCAGCCGCATCTCATCATGGGCGACATGCTGCCGCATCGTAATGCTGTCGAGGCTGATGTGCCGTTCGCCCTGACGTGGCTCGAGACGATGGCGCGCCTCAACTTCCTCCGCCGGAATGAAGGCTGGATGAAGTTGTTCGATCGCTTCGTCGATGATCGGGATCGGAATGGTGTGTGGCATCCGCACAAGGGAATGGATCGTCCGACGACTTCGCATCCGTGGGCGTGGTCCACGTTCCCTCTCGACGATGGCACCGGTCCCGAATCGAAGTGGACAGACGTCACCTTCCGCATCGGGCTCATCGGAAAGCTGCTCGGCAGAGAAATTGAATTGATCTGATCCGATGATCAGGTTCGGTCGCCGGGGCCTTCTCGCTCCCGGCGAGATGTTTCCCGCCCGCGATTCCACGTACCGAGTGAGCTTTCCGCGGCTCGCTTCCGGAATTCGCATTCGTGTGGTGGAGCGCGGCGATCCTGCCGCGCCGGCGATCGTTCTGGTGCATGGCTGGGGATGCACGGCCTACGTGTTTCGCTACAACATGCCCGCCATCGCTGACGCCGGTTACCGCGTCGTCGCACCCGATCTCAAAGGGCACGGCCTGTCCGACAAGCCGGCTGCGGCTGGCGACTACACGATCGACGCCCTCGTCGAGCATCTGCGTGAAACGCTCGATGCGCTGGGACTCGAGCGGCCGGTATTGGCGGGGCACTCCCTGGGCGGCACGCTTTCCTATCACTTCGCGGCCAGGTATCCCGAGCGTGTGCGCGGCCTCGGTCTGCTGGCACCGGCCGGTCTGACCGGCGTGCCGCTGATGCGACTCTATCGAC
>Ga0207648_10008327_pt1 | contig 10060 bp, 12 predicted proteins | sample KBSMisM32_FD_184310 | JGI IMG/M metagenome (GOLD analysis project Ga0207648, IMG submission 184310) | Miscanthus rhizosphere microbial communities from Kellogg Biological Station, Michigan, USA - KBS Miscanthus M3-2 (SPAdes) (version 2) | ecosystem: Host-associated > Plants > Roots >... | reverse complement strand
ACCCAGCGGCGCCCTATTACTTCCAGTGCGCCGATCTGCAGATCACGGCGGCGGGCTCCCCCGACACAGCCCCGGCGGACGCGGGAGCAGGTCCCGGCGCTGCCTCGGGTGGCTCCGCGGGCGTCAGTGCACCGACCGCGAGCGGGGCCTCCGGCGCTCCGCCGAGTGGGGCAGCGGGAGCGAGCAACGGCGCCGCGGCGCCGCTCGCCACCGCTGCGGGAGCCGGCGGAACGGCAGGCAGCAGCGGCGCTCCAACGGCAACGACGAGCGCACCCACGAGCCCTGAGGCCGTCGCGAGCGCGGCCGACAACGACTCTGGTGGCTGCGGCCTTTCCCGCCCCGCGCGCGGCTCGGCAGCCACGGCAGGCATGCTGCTCCTGGCGCTCGCCTTTGGTATCGCTCAGCGGCGGCGCTGAGTCCGCCCCGCGCTGTTGGTTTCCCCCGCTGTCGAGAAATCCCACAGGACGGCGGCTTCGCTGCCGCCGCCAAGTACGCGATCCAAGGTGACGCGACGCACGGCACGACGGTTGCACGTACCGAGACCGAGAGAACGCAACGTCGGTCGCTCGAAATCGGAACGGCGCGTTGCAGTCGTAAGGAGAATCCCATGAACCGTATTTCTACTCGCGCATTCCGTTGGCTCGCTCCGCTGCTCGGCGTCACGTTGCTGTCCGGCATTGCCTCCGCCAAGGTCATCACCGAGGTCTGGCAAATCAAGGGCGTGCACACGCCAGCGGACGAGACCAAGATCCATGCTGCGCTCACCAAGCTGCCGAGCGTGACGGACGCCGTCGTGCACATGTCCACCGTGCGGGTCACCTTCGATGACCAGAAGCTGCAAGACTCCGCGATCAAAGACTCGGTCGCCAAGGCCGGCAGCTTCCAGCTGATGGACAAGCTGCCCGAGCACCCGAAGAAGGCGGCCAGCAACTCCTCCAACAGCAAGGCGCCCAGCGCGAAGGCCACTCCCAAATCCTAACCCCCAGGTCCTGAGCAAGCAGGCCCCGGTTCTTCGCCGGCGGCTTCGGAGCGAATGCCGGAGCCGCCGTGGTCCTGCTCGAGCTCTATCCGCTACCCTTGCCGTTGACTCTGCCTCTCACGTTATCCCACGCTCGTAAAGCTTTGCCGCGCGCTGCGCGACGAGCTGACAGTGCGTGGCTATCACCGCGATAGCCACTTGGTATTGGTCCTGCTCGCGTGTTTCGTCGACAACGAAACACAGCTGACGCGAGGCGCTTCGGTAACGACCATCACGCCGGCTACCGCCGTGTCGATTCCGAAGCTGGCCGTTGGTACTGTGCCACGGCTTCGAAGGATCAGCAGTGAGGGAGAAGTCATGAATCGAAACGTTGGAACCAGGCGACTGAAATCCATCCTTGGAGCTGGAGCCCTGTGGCCCGTCTTGCTCGCAGCCAGCGGCGCAGCGGGCGCACTGAGCTGCTCCTCTGCCACGAACGGCAAGCCGCCCATGGTCGCGACGAGCCCCGAGCCGTCGGCGGGGCGCGCGAGCCATCCCTATACGATTGATGACTGGTGGCCCAATCGGCTCGACTTGCGGCCTCTGAAGGAGAACGCTCCCAAGAGCGATCCCCTCGACGAGAGCTACGACTACGCGGCGGAGTTCGCCAAGCTCGATTTGGCGGCGGTCAAGCGAGACATCGAGAAGGTGCTCACGACCTCGCAGGACTGGTGGCCCGCGGACTACGGCCACTACGGTGGGCTCATGATCCGCCTCGCCTGGCACAGCGCGGGGACCTACCGCGTGATCGACGGGCGCGGCGGCGCCGCTTCGGGCACGATTCGCTTCGCACCCCTCAACAGCTGGCCCGACAACGCCAACCTCGACAAGGCGCGGCGCCTGCTCTGGCCGATCAAGAAGAAGTACGGTCGTAGCCTCTCGTGGGCAGACCTCATGGTCCTCACCGGCAACGTCGCGCTCGAGTCGATGGGCTTTAAGACGTTCGGCTTCGGGGGCGGGCGCGAGGACGTGTACGACCCGACGGATATCAACTGGGGACCCGAGACCAAGTGGCTCGCGGACGAGCGTTTCTCGGAGGACGGCAAGACGCTCGCCAAGCCGCTGGGCGCGGTCCAGATGGGCCTCATTTACGTGAACCCGGAAGGCCCCCACGGCAAGCCCGACCCGGCCGCCGCCGCCGAACACATCCGCATCGCCTTCGGCCGGATGAGCATGAACGATGAGGAGACCGTCGCGCTGATCGCCGGTGGTCACACGTTGGGCAAGGCCCATGGCGCTGCCAGCTCTGCCAAGTACGTCGGCCCCGAGCCGGAAGCCGCTGCCATCGAAGAGCAGGGGCTCGGCTGGAAGAACGCGCATGGTAGCGGCAAGGGCGGTGACGCCATCACCAGCGGCCTCGAGGGCGCCTGGACGTACACGCCCGTGAAGTGGTCGCACGACTACTTCAACAACATGTACGACTACGAGTGGGAGCTCACCAAGAGCCCGGGCGGCGCGCAGCAGTGGACGCCGAAGGGAGATACGGGGCGCACGGTGCCCGATGCGCACGACCCCGCCAAGGGCCACAAGCCGATGATGCTGACGACCGACCTCGCGCTGAAGGTGGACCCCGTGTATGGCCCCATCACAAAGCGCTTCCACGAGCATCCAGAGGAGTTCCAGGCCGCGTTCGCCAAGGCCTGGTTCAAGCTCACTCACCGCGACATGGGCCCGCGCGATCGCTTGCTGGGTCCGGAAGTGCCCGCGCCTCAGATCTGGCAGGATCCGGTGCCAGCGGTGGACTACAAGCTGATCGGTGAAGCCGACATCGCGGTGCTCAAGCGCAAGATCTTGGCGGCGGGGCTGGCCACGCCAGAGCTGGTGCGGGCCGCCTGGGCGTCCGCGTCGACCTATCGTGACACCGATCGCCGTGGCGGTGCAAACGGTGCCCGGCTACGCCTGGCGCCCCAGAAGGACTGGGAGGTGAACCAGCCCGCCGAGCTCCAGAAGGTCATCGGCGCTCTCGAGAAGCTGCAACAGGAGTTCAACGGCTCCGCGTCGGGAGGCAAGAAGGTCTCGCTCGCCGACCTGATCGTGCTCGGGGGTTGTGCCGCCGTCGAGGACGCCGCAAAGAAGGCCGGACAAGAGCGCACGGTCCCCTTCACGCCCGGGCGCACGGATGCTTCGCCGGAGCTGACCGACGCGCCCTCGTTCGCCTTCCTCGAGCCGCCCGCCGATGGCTTCCGCAACTATCTGGGCAAAGAGAAAGCGCGACCGGCGCCCGAGCTGCTGGTCGATCGGGCGGACCTCCTGAACCTGACGGCCCCCGAGATGACGGTGCTCGTCGCCGGCATGCGGGCGCTGGACGCCAACTACGATCACTCCAAGCTCGGCGTGCTCACCCAGAAGCCGGGCACGTTGAGCAACGACTTCTTCGTCAACTTGCTCGACGCCAATTTGAAGTGGGAGAAGGCCGCAGGCGACCAGGAGATCTACGAGGGCCGCAACCGCCAGACCAACGAGGTGGTGTGGACGGCGACCTCCGTCGATCTCATCTTCGGCTCCAACTCCCAGCTCCGCGCCATCGCGGAGGTGTACGCAGCCGACGACGCCAAGGCGAAGTTCGTCACCGACTTCGTGGCGGTCTGGAACAAGGTGATGAGCCTGGGTCGCTACGATCTCAAACCGCGGCAGAGGGCAGCAGTCGCGGCGCGCTGAGGGCTGAGCTCTAAGGGCTGGGACGTCGGGTTGCGGAGCGCGCAGCGGCTCCGCAACCTGGCGCTGTATCCGTCACTGTGGCGACTGAAAATCGACAATGGGCACCCAGCTCGGGTTCCGGTCGTCCCCCAGAGCTCGGATGACGCACTCGTCGCCGGTGTCCGCGGCGACGATTGCGATGTCGCGCGGGGGCGTACCTCGCTCGTAGGCGATGAGCACTCCCGGACCCCAGCTCGGGTTTGAAATGCTGTCGGCACCGGCGGGAGTGACGCGGCGGCCTTCACAGGCGGGAGTGGAAACGGCGAGAGGGCTGACCCACAAGGAAGGCCAGAGCTCGTTGGGGCATTGGAGCGCCGCGGCCAGCCACACGCTGTCCGGGGAGATCGTGGGGTGAGACACTTTGAGCCGGCTCGGCTGCACCGGGTCCCACACCCGTACAGGGACGGGGCCGGGCATCGGCCCGCCCGGCAGCGGGGTCGGCGTCAGACCCTCGATGGTCGTCGCCCGAATTCCGAAGGAGACTTCGACGACGGAGTAGTTCAGCGGCGTAGAGTAATCGTAGACGATGGTGGATCCATCTGCGCTGAATGCCGCGCCGGAGAGCGCAGTCCCGCCAAAGAAAGCGACGTAGGACTTATCAGTTACGGCGAGACCGGTGACGTTGCATTGATCGCCGCAGGTGCGGGAAAAGAGCGTGAGTCCGTCGGGGGACCAGGTCGGCTGATCGACGCCCGCCATGAACAGCTCCGACTCCCCCGTAGCGAGAGTGAGCAGCCGGACGCCCTCCAGCGTGGAGTACGCGAGGCGGGTGCCGTCCGGCGAGAGCGCCGGCTCGCGGGCGATCTCCCCGGGAGGCGTGAGCGCCTCGAGATCCGTGCCGTCGGCGCGCATCGAGTAGATGCGCCGCTCGAGCCGTCCGCCGTCGGAATCGAAGACCAGACGATATCGCCCCAGGTCGGGATTCGCGCAGCCCGAGCTGCCCAGCTGGTTGCCAGCATCCGGAGAGTCTCTCGTGCCTTCGCCACCCGCACCGGCGGACCCCGCAACTCCGGTGCCGCCCACCGGCTCGGGCAGAGTCCCCGCGTCGACCACGTTGGACCCACACGCGAGCGCCAACGCAATTGCGCACAGGCCGTACGCACGAGAGCGGGCACCCGACACGCGCTGCCATTGCCCACTGCCGACCATGAAATTCACAAAGCGAAACGACATCTGATCTCCTTCGGGCTGTGGCCCGCAACACTCCTCACTCGTGACGCGAGGCAGGAGCTTCCGTTTGTGCGGGCTGCACAGGGGCCCTGGGCGTGCCGTTCTGGTGCTCTGGAGAGCAACTCGAACGCACCTGTTCCAGATGCGCCGATCGCGGGAAGCGCCGTTCGAACTCTGCAGCCTGCGCCTTCGGATCCCGACCGAGCAGGCACTCGGCGATGGCGCGAGTGGCCGCGCGCTCTTCGAGCAGCACGGAGCCGACCTGGGCCCGGTCGAGCTCGTTCAGGCGCGCCAGGGCCCACGCTGGCTCACCCTGGTGCAGCAGCTCCTGCGCGCGGCGTAGACCATCCAGCTCGGCCTTCAACGGACTCGGGCCATTCAGCTGGGGCGCCTGGGCAGAGTGCGCAGCCGAGCCCCGCGGCTCGAGCAGCTTGCGGCGCGAGTCAGCGGAGACCAGAGGAACGGCTGCGAGCGGCGCCGCAACCTTGCCATTGACGCTGCCATCGGCGTTGCCGGTGTCGCCGGCCGCTGACGCAGTGACGACAACCGGACTGGCCGTCGCCGGCGCCTGGACACGGTTCCCTGCAGGCGCTGGAGCGAAGGACTGCGCCACGTACAGGCCCGCTGCGAATCCTGCGCCGCCGCCCACGCCGAAAGCGAGCAGCAGCTTGCGCAGCAGACGCGCCTCGAGCGCGGGTCTCGAGGAGACCTGCAGCAGCGCCGGCTCCAAAAGGACGCGCGCCTGCAACGCGGCGCGCACCCGTGCCGCATCTGCCGGTACCGGATTGTGCTGATCGCGGACGACATCGAGCACCCGTCGAGCTCGCTCTTCCAGTTCCTTCATGGTTGATCCGATGCCTGTCGTAGGAACGCGAAGAAGGCTTCGCGCGCGACGCGCAGTCGCGAGTACACGGTGTTGAGCTTGACGCTCAAGGCGGTGGCGATCTCCGGCGCCGACATCTGCTCGAGCTCCGCCAGGATGAAGACGTTGCGTTTGTTGTCGTCGAGCGAAGCCAGGAACGCATCGACCAGGCGCAGTGCCTCCGTGCTGGACGCTTGATCGAGCGGGCTGGGGCCGTGCGCCGGATGCCCTTCCGTCATGGGCTCCGCCCGCGCGGCGCGCTGCTGCTTGCGCCGATACTCGTGTGCCACGTTGTTGGCGATCCCGAACAACCAGGTGCGCTGCGAGGACTGACCCCGGAACTCGGAGCGCCGACGCAGGAAGACGATGAAGACATCCTGAACCGCATCGTCGAGGTCCTCCGGCCTGACACCGAGCCGGCGCAGGCTGCGCCAGATGAACTCGAAATGCTCCGCGTACAGCCGCTCGAATTCCTCCGGCAGCTCTGCTCGAGCTTCGGCGATCGCCTCCGACGACCCCGCCGTCTCCGCGCTGGAATGGAGCACCACGTTCCGTCCTAGTGAGCCCCGCCCGACGAATCCGTCATCGAAATCGGAGCCCGAGACCCAGCCACGGGCGGACCGTCACGGCCGAGGTCCGATGGACGTCCGCCGGAGCCAGGGCTACATGAAGCTGCCGAAACGGCACCACTGCGCTCACACCCAGTGAAGCGAAGCTGGCGTCCGTGATGTGCCAATCCAGAGCACCCTCGGCGACGCCCGCCGACCAGAAGGCGCGCCCTACACGTTTCTCCGCAATTCCGAAGCCGCTCGCTTCCAAGCTGCCGACCTCGACTCCGGCGCAGCCCCTCAGCATGGGGTTGCCCGCCGTGACCTGCCAGCACCCCGAGAGGCGGCCCATGACCAGAAACATCTGTGCACCCGCCGCACTGCTTCGCACCTCGTCCAGGACCTTGCCCGTGATTCCGAGCGAGCCGAGTAGCTCGAAGCGCGCCAGCTCGAAGCCCCCCGTGACTTCGGCGAACGGAGCCGGGGAGGCCAAGGTGCCGAGATCGGCGCCGAGCCTCGCTCCCAACAACGGTCGAAGCGGCAACCCGGCTTGCCTCGAAGGAGAGCTCGCAGGGCCCGGGCGCTGATTGCCGTTTGTCGCGCGGGGCTCGGCGCTTGCTGCCGGGGCACTCGCAGCGGGCCCCGATGGCGCCCCCTCCCTCTGCCCCTCGCCCGGAGCCATTCCTGCCGTGAGGATCGCCACCGCAGCCTCCGTCGCTTCCGTGCACGAGGCCCCCAGCACGTCGCGTTGGCTCTCTCCGCCCGAGTGGGTCCCCACGGTCACGCGCAGACGGTATCCGCCGCCCTCGGCCGTGATGCGCGCCTGCGCTGTTTGCCAGGGTTGCCCGAGCTGTTGCCAGGGGCGGCCCACGACTTTCTCTACCTCTGCTTTGACAAACTCTGCGTCGGGACACTCGGGGGGTGCGGTCCATTCCAGCTCGAACGGGGTGGCGCGGGCGCTGTGCGCGGCGAGCAGCAAAGCAAGACCGCTGCCGGTGGCTGCCTGGCGCGCTCGGGCGCTCCAACGCCCGACTGGGCCTGCCCGGCACGACGGTGCCTCGCGGACGCAGCGGCTCCTCTCCATCGCAAGCTCTCGACCTGTCTACGGCCGTCGCTCTCGCACACTTGCGCGCGCGCTCTGCCGAAGTCCTACCCCTTTTGCTTTCGAGGAAAAGGCGCGCTCAGCGCGTCGCCCGTGCACCGGGCCCGCCTGGGGGGCGCACGGAAAGGAGTCATCGACGGGGCGGGCTCGTCGCGCCAAGCTCTTCGAGCGTGCCCCCTCCGAGGTCCTGGCAGAGGCAGTGGGCAGGATCCAGTCGCTGCCCGCCGGCTTGACGCCCGGGGATCGCCCACGCTATCGTCAGGAACCGGGCTCGGCCGAGCCCAGCTTCCTGGTCACCGCCCGGCACGGTGACCGCTCAGGGGCGAAGAGGGCACAGCCCTTTGGCTCGAGTTGGTGTGCCGCCCCTCCGAACGGGAGGAGCGGTGCCTCGAGATCGTTCGAGCCCGATCGTTCGAGCGATGTCGTTCGTGAACACTCCCACCACTCAGCCTTCCAGCGCCGGGGCTGCGAAGGCGAGCCGAGAGGTGTTTCATGGCGAATCGACATAGTCACAAGAAGCTGCGGGCGGAGGTCCGTGCCCGGATGGCTCGGACGGGCGAGAGCTACCAACAAGCTCGGCAGAGGCTGCTCGCGCGGCAACCCTCGTTGGCGGCGCAGGCGGTCAGTGGTTTCGACCTGCTCGAGTTCAGCTACTTCGGAAAGCCAGCCGTACTGGCGAGCTGGCACAGCTACGGAGTGCCGGTCGCGATCGTCCTCTCGGAGGCCGTCCGCCGGCCGTTGATGCTTCCGCGCTTCGCGTTCCAGTCGGCCGCCTGCCCCCTGGCGGAGGGCGGCAAATGAGGCACGCCGACCTGTCGCAGGACGAGCGCCTGCAGCGTTGGCACCAGCACGGCTACTTCGTGGTGCGCGCTTTCGCCAGCGCCGCCGAGATCCACACCCTGAGGCGCTCGTGCGATCGCGTGCTCGAACGCAAGCGCCGTGCGTCGCAGAGCATCGGGCACACGACCACGCACATCGACGGCCTGCTGGATCCGGTGGAATTCGGCGACGAGCCGCAGCGGCTGCAGCAGTTGCTCGAATTCTTCGGGTCGGCACGCCTGTGCGCGCTGTTGCGAGACCTGGCTCCGGCGTCCGCGGGCGACCCGTGGCTGAAGACGCTGCAGTACTTTCACGAGCCGACCGTGCGCGACTGGCAAGGCGCTTGGCATCGGGACAGCCAGTTCGGGCGCAGCGATGCCGAAGTCGAGAAGGCGTACATGCGCAGCCTCACCGCCGTGCGATTTCGCGTCGCCTGCTTGCAGGATGATCGGCTCGAGCTCGTGCCGGGTACACACGCGCGCTGGGACACCGACGAGGAGCTGGCGATCCGCAAACGACAGGCCCTGGCCGGCCTGGTCGTGCCCGTGGAGCCGAGCGCCGACGTCGCCATGCCCGGCGCCGAACGCGTCGTGCTCGAGCCCGGCGACGCCTGCGTGTTCCACGCCTGGATGATCCACCGTGGCAGCTACACGCGTTCGCCCGCGCGGCGCACGTTGGACGGGTTCTTCCGTTATGGCCGGGAGCCGGGACGACTGGGAGCAGGGCTGTGAAGCTCTGGCACTGGCTGTCAGCTGGCTCGATCCCGCGAGGCCAGAGCTGGTGAGCGCGCCGGGGTCGGGGCGAAGCGCCGAAACAGCCACTCGGGAGACCGGATCAACACGTGTTTGAGCACGTTCATCTGCCAGGGCAAGGTATACGTGCATTCGCGCCGCGCGATGGCGGCCGTCATGAGCCGCACCGCATCGGGCAGCTCCAGCAGAAACGGCAGCTTGTTGGAGCCCTCGGTCATCGGCGTGCGAATGAAACCCGGGCACAACGTCATCGCGTGCACGCCGCTGCCATGGAGGGTCATGCGCAACGCGTCCATGAAGCGTTTCTCTTGCCGTTCGCGGAACCGCTGGAGCCGTTCCAGTTGCGCCGGGTTATCGGTCCTCGAGCGCCGTGTCATGCGTTACCGGCGCTTGCGTTCCGACGGCGTCTCAGGCGTCGTCCCCGGCGGCGGCACGGCGGCCGGCGTGTTTGCCGCGACGGCCGCGGCCAGCTTGTCATTCGCCGCCCGCGCCCGATCGACGAACGCCTGGAGGGCGGTCGGGTCGTTCTTGTTCGCTTCGACTTCCTTGAACAGCGCTTCCATGAGCACCGTCGCTGAGCCGTCCACGGAGTCGTTGCGATTCAGTTCAGTTTCGAGGGCGGAAAAATCAAGAGGTGGCATCGTCAGTCTCCTTCTGTCGGGGTTTACGTCGTTGGGGTATTGGCCGCGACCGCCCGCTCTTCGGTGTCGTTCGCCAGGCGGAGGCGAGCGGTGAGGCGCGCGAGGGTGTCGGCGTCCAGGTTCTGGCCGCGGAGAATCGCGCAAAATTGCGAGAACGCCTCGAGGCTCGCGAAGTGCATCTCGAGGTGAAAGTCTCGGGCGCCGCTGGTCCGATCGTGATCTGGCATGTCACCTTCTCCGAGCGGGCACGGCCCGATAAGCCGCGACCAGGAAGCCGCAAGTGATGAGCAGGAGGCCGCCCAGCGTGACCACCAGGCTTCCCACGAGCGACACACCGACCACAGCCGCCGGACCAAGGCCCATCTACTTCTTGGCCTTCGGCGGGTTACCCGGTGTCTCACACGGCGTGGTGCGCGTCCTGGCGTAGTGCTCGCGCGCCATCTTGTCGAGA
>Ga0207648_10008326_pt1 | contig 10061 bp, 10 predicted proteins | sample KBSMisM32_FD_184310 | JGI IMG/M metagenome (GOLD analysis project Ga0207648, IMG submission 184310) | Miscanthus rhizosphere microbial communities from Kellogg Biological Station, Michigan, USA - KBS Miscanthus M3-2 (SPAdes) (version 2) | ecosystem: Host-associated > Plants > Roots >... | reverse complement strand
GGCCGGAGTCGTGGAGGGAGTCGTCCACCTCCACGACCTCTGGAAGACGGAGATGATTTGACCAAGGACGACGCCCTCGCCGCGCGCTGCCGGGCGCTCCGCCTCGTGCTCACGGACGTGGACGGCGTCCTCACCGACGGGAGGGTCCTCGTCCTCCCCGACGGGAGCGAGGCCAAGTCCTTCCACATCCGCGACGGCCTGGGCATGGTGCTGGCGCGGCGGGCCGGACTGCAGGTCGGCCTCCTGTCCGGCCGCGACTCGCCCTCCGTGGCCGCTCGCGCGGCCGAGCTGCACCTGGACGTGGTGCGGCAAGGCGTCTCCGACAAGCGGGCGGTGTTCGAGGAGATCCTGCGCGCGCAAGGCCTCGAGGCCCCGCAGGTCGCCTACATGGGAGACGACCTCAACGACCTGTCCGTCCTCACCGAGGTCGGCCTCTCCGCCGCTCCCAAGGATGCGCCCTTCGAAGTGCGGGCCCAGGCCTTCATGGTGACGGAAGCCCGCGGGGGAGAGGGCTGCTTCCGAGAGTTCCTGGAAGCGATCCTCAAGGCGCGCGGGCAGTGGGAGACGCTGCTCGCGGAGATCGGGGCCGTCCTGCCGTGAGAGACCCCGCGCCCGCGTCTTCCCGTTGACGGACACCGCGCTCCTCGCCGTCCTGCTCGCCGCCATCGCGGGCCTCGTGGCGGGGCGGGCCTGGGCGGCCGCCCTGCGCCGGGGCGAGGAGAAGGACCGTGCGGCCTTCCGCGCCTCCCCCCACTACATCCAGGGCCTCCACTACCTGGCCGCGGGCCAGCTCGAGCTGGCCATCAGCGAGCTGGGCAAGGTCGCGCGTGACGAGCCGGACGCGGTCGAGGTGTCGCACGTGCTGGGGAACCTCTTGCGCGAATCGGGCCAGGTGGAGCGGGCGATCCAGGTCCACCAGTCGCTGCTCGCGCGTCCGGACCTCGCGCGCGCGGAGCGCGCGCACGTGCTCTCGTCCCTCGGCACGGACTTCCGCAAGGCGGGGTTCCTCGACCGCGCCACGCGGACGTTCGGAGAGGCCCTGGCCGTCGACCCCAAGAACATCCACGCCCTCATCGGAATGCAGAAGCTGCAGGAGGACCAGCGCCAGTGGCGCGAGGCCTACGAGCTGCAGACCCGCCTGAGCCGCCTGCGCAAGACGGACGACAGCCGCGTGCTCGGCCACCTGCAGGCGGAGATGGGACGTGAGGCCGTGCGCGCGGCCAACCGCGAGGGCGCCGAGCGCGCCTTCCGCACCGCCCTCTCCCTGGACCGCCGCGTGTTCCCGGCCCATCTCGGCCTGGCCGATCTCTACGCGGAAGCGGAGCCGCTCAAGGCCGCGTCCATCCTGGAGGATGCGGTGCAGGCGGCGCCCGAGCGGGCCTACCTCGCCTTCGACCGGCTCTCGCGCTGCTATGCGGCCGCGGGCGAGCCGTCGCGCTTCGCCTCCCTGTGCGAGCGCATCATCGGCCAGGACCCGCGCGATTGGCGCGCACGGCTCAACCTCGCCCGCCATCTGCGCGCGGAGGGGCGCCAGGAGGAGGCGCACGGACTGCTCCTGCGCGCCCTGGAGACGAACCCCCACGTCATGCTCGTGCACCTCGAGATGTGGCGCACGCTCCGCGCCCTGGGTCTGCCCACGCCGGCGGCGTTGGCCTACGTCGACACCGCCGAAGGCTCCGTCTTCTACCGCGACCCGCACATCTGCACCGCCTGCCGCTATCGCGCGGACGACATGGTGTGGCGCTGCCCGCACTGCCACGAGTGGGACACGTTCGTGGAGGAGCGGCTCGGGCCGGGCCCGATGGGGGTCCGCTAGGAGACGAGAGGCGCGCCGCGCCGGAGCGCGCGCGCCGCTTCGTCCACCGCCGGCGTGGCCGGCGCGTCGAGACCGGCGGTGACGCAGGCGAGGAGGCCGTCCGCCACGCGCGGATCGACGCCGGCGCGGTGGGCCGCCTCCCGCGCGCCCGCGCGATCGGGGGGATCGCGGAGGGCCCCATCCACGACCGCGTGGGACCAGGACGGGACGGCATGGCGTGCCCACGTCTCCGCCGCGGCCGTCCAGCTCCGCCGCTCGTCCTCACCCGCGCGCAGCCCGGCCCCCAGCCGCGCGGCCGCGAGCGACAGCAGGCAGGCGCCCGCCGTCCGTTCGTCGTCCCGATGGGTCAGGTAGGCGGCGGTGAACATCGCCGACGCCGTGAATTCCGTATCCAGGCCGCGGCGCATCAGCGCCCAGAGGCCAATCACGACGGCCAGCGCTTCCGGGCCGGCACTCCGGCCGTCCGGCTCGGACGCGGCCGCGAACCACGGCCCCTCGAACGGAGGCACGAGGAACCGCTTGAGCGCCTCCATCTCCATGCCGCCCGCGGCGCCCACGCCGGTCGCGAAGCGCACCGGGTCCAGCCCCCGCGGTCCTTCCGCCGGCCCGTGATGAAGGGCGGCCTGCACCGCCGCCTCCGTCGGGATGGGATGCGGCGGAGGGTCCGCCCGGGCGAGGAGCATGTCCACGAGGCGCCGCGCCTCCAGGTCCGTCGCCTCCAGGGAGCCGGAGGCGTCGAGGACGATGTGCGCGAAGCGCCGCTTCTCCGCCGCCGGCATCTGGGCCGCGATGCGGGCCCGCGCCGCCGCCTCCTCGATCCGGTCGCGCGCGACGAGACGGCGGAGCTGCTCGCCCCCCTCGCAGTCCACCACCACCAGCCGGTCGAAGCGGAGATGGAAGCCGGCCTCCACGAGCAGCGCGGCGTCGGTCACGAAGACGCGGCCGCCGGCGGCCCGGTGGGCGGCGGCGCGGCGGGCCTCCTCGTCGCGCACGCGCGGATGCACGAGGGCATTGAGCTCGGCGCGCGCGGCCGCGTCCGCGAACACGCGGGCCCCGAGCACCTTGCGGTCGACCGTCCCGTCCGCGGCCAGGATGCCGCGCCCGAAGGCCGCCACGACGTCCGGGTAGGCGGGGCCACCGGGCGCGATCATCTCGTGGGCGACGGCGTCGAGGTCGAGGGTGCCGAAGCCCGCCGCGGCCAGTTGGCGCCGCACGCGCGACTTGCCGCAGGCGATGCCGCCGGTGAGCCCGATCCTCAGCATGACGAAGGTCTCAGCCGCCGGCGCGGGAAGAGCCCGCGGCCGCCTCCGCCGCGGACACCGTGTTGCTCATGAGCATCGCGATGGTCAGCGGGCCCACGCCCCCCGGCACCGGCGTCAGCGCGCCCGCGCGCTCGCGCACGGAAGGGGCGTGGACGTCGCCGACGAGGAGGTAGCCCTTGCGCGTGAACTCCTCGCCGCGATCGGGGCCGAGCTCCGCCGCCGCCGCCGCGTCCGCGACGCGGTTCATGCCGACGTCGATCACCACCGCGCCCGCCTTGACGTATTCGGCCCGCACGAGCCCCGCGCGCCCCACCGCCGCCACCAGCACGTCCGCCTCGCGCGTGACCGCGGCCAGGTCGGGAGTCTTGGAGTGGGCGACCGTCACCGTCGCGTCCGCGTGCATCAGGAGGAGCGCCATGGGCTTGCCCACGATGTCGCTGCGGCCGAGCACGACCGCGCGCCGTCCGGACAACACCACGCCCTCGCGGGCCAGCAGCTCCATGATGCCCGCGGGCGTGCAGGCTACGAATCGCGGCCGCTTCTGCACGAGGAGCCCGACGTTTTCGGGATGGAAGCCGTCCACGTCCTTGGCGGGATCGACGAGGCGCAGGACGCGCGCGGTGTCGACCGTGGAGGGCAGCGGGGTCTGCACGAGGATGCCGTGGATCTCCGGGCGCGCGTTGAATCCCTCCACGACCGCCGCCACCTCGGCCGTGGAGGCGGTGGCGGGCAGGCGCACCGTCTCGTGGAACAGGCCGAGCTCGTCGCCGGCCCGCGTCTTGCTGCGAACGTAGACGGCAGAGGCGGGATCGTCGCCGACCAGGAGCACGCCCAGGCCCGGGCGGAGGCGGCGCGCGCCCAGCGCGGCCACGCGGGGGCGCAGCTCTTCACGGATGGCGCGGGCGGTGGCGGCGCCGTCGAGGACGCGGGCAGTCATCGCGCGCGATGATACCTTCGTCAGCCGCGGATGGCGGCCGCGAGCTCGGTGAACGCGCGCGCGAGGTCGGGGGCGTCGAGCAGGTCGGAGATCACGGCCACGCCGTCCGCGCCCGCTTCCACCACCGAGCGGGCGTTGGCGCGCGTGATGCCGCCGATGGCGACCAGGGGACGGGTGGTGGCGGCACGGGCGCGGCGGACCATCTCGAGGCCGACCACCGGGTCCGGGTTGTCCTTGGTCCGGGTCGGGAATACGGGGCCGATGGCCAAGTAATCCACGGCTGCCGTCGCGGCCGCGGCCAGCTGATCGAGGTTGTGGGTGGAAACGCCGAGCAGGACGCCGGGGCCCACGACCGCCCGCGCGTCCGTGCCCGCGAGGTCGTCCTGTCCCACGTGGAGGCCGTCCGCCCCCGCGATACGCGCGATGTCCGCCCGGTCGTTCACGACGAGATAGGCGCCGGAGGCGCGGGCGGCGGCCAGGGCGGCGCCGGCCATGGCCAGCCATCGGCGGTCGGAAAGACCCTTCACGCGCAACTGGATCAGCCGCGCCCCCGCGCGGGCCAGGCTGTCCACGACGAACGCGGGGTCGCGCCCGTGCAAGCGGCCGGCGTCGACGATCGGATAGGCGAACGGCGCGGCGGGAAGCGCGGCCACGGGAGACGGCCCGCTCAGGAGGCCGCGACCTTCTTCTTGGGGGGCTGGAAGCGCTCCATGAAGTGGGTGTCGAGCTGGCCGGCCAGGAACTCCGGGTTGTCCATGATGCGGCGGTGGAGCGGAGCGTTGGTCTTGATGCCTTCCATCACCACCACGTCCAGGGCCCGGCGCATGCGCGCGATGGCCTCCGCGCGGTCGCGCCCATAGGTCATCAGCTTGGCCACGAGGCTGTCGTAATACGGCGAGACCTCGCATCCGTCGTGCGCGTACGTGTCGATGCGGACTCCGGGACCGCCGGGCAGGTTCATGTGGCGGATCGTCCCCGGCGACGGCACGAACGTCTCCGGGTCCTCGGCGTTGATGCGGCACTCCAGGGCATGACCCGTCCACGTGATGTCCTTCTGCGCGAAGGAGAGCGGCTCCCCCGCCGCCACCAGGATCTGCTCCTTCACGAGGTCGCGGCCGGTCACGAGCTCGGTCACGCCGTGCTCGACCTGGATGCGCGTGTTCATCTCCATGAAGTAGAAGTTGCCGGCGGGATCGACCAGGAACTCGATGGTGCCGGCGTTGACGTATTGCACGGCCTTGGCCGCGTCCACCGCCGTCTGGCCCATGCGGCGCCGCAGCCTCTCGGTCACGAAGGAGGAGGGCGCCTCCTCGATGATCTTCTGGTGGCGGCGCTGGATCGAGCACTCGCGCTCGCCGAGGTGCACGACGGACCCCTTGGAGTCGGCCATGACCTGGATCTCGATGTGGCGCGGCTTGTCCACGTACCGCTCCAGGTACACGTCGGGGACGCCGAAGGCCGCCTGGGCCTCGGCCTGGGCGGCGCGGAAGGCGGGCTCGACGTCGGGGGCGGCCCGCACCACGCGCATCCCGCGTCCCCCGCCCCCCGCGGAGGCCTTGAGGATCACCGGGAAGCCGATCTCCTTCGCGCACTTCGCGGCCGCAGCCTCGTCCTCGAGGACGCCGGGGGAGCCGGGGATGACCGGCACTCCCGCCTTCTGCATGGTCTTCCGGGCCCGGCTCTTGTCGCCCATCATGCGGATGGCGTGGGGACCGGGCCCGATGAAGCGGATGTTGCACGCCTCGCAGATCTCGGCCAGGTAGGCGGACTCGGAGAGGAACCCGTAGCCGGGATGGATGGCGTCCGCGCCCGTGATCTCGGCCGCGCTGATGATGGCGGGGATGTTGAGGTAGGAATCGATGTTGCGCGGGGGGCCGATGCACACGGCCTGGTCCGCGAAGCGGACGTGCAGGCCCTGGGCGTCGGCCTCGGAGTACACCGCAACCGTCTTGACTCCCAGCTCCTTGCAGGCCCAGATGACGCGGAGGGCGATCTCCCCCCGGTTGGCGATCAGGATCTTCTTGAACATTCCTGGAGCGGCCGCGTCTCCGCGGACTCTAGCGGTCGGGCCGGATACTGAAGAGAGCGTCCCCGTATTGGACGGGCTGCCCGCTCTCGCGATGGACCTTCACGACTTCCCCGGCCACCTCGGCCTCGATCTCGTTCATGAGCTTCATGGCTTCGATGATGCAGAGGACCTGGCCGACGCGCACGCGGTCGCCCACGTCGACGAAGGGCGGCGCGTTGGGATCGGGCGTGCGGTAGAAGGTGCCCACGATCGGGCTCTTCACCACCGTCACCCCCGCTTCCGCTTCCGCCGCCGGAGCGGGCGCGGCCGCACCTACCGCGGCCGGCGGCGCGGGTGGCGGCGGCGCCGCCACCACGGGCCCTCCCAGCGAAGGAAGGACGGTGGCGACGAGGGGGGCGACGGGTGCCGATGCGTGGTTGGCGGAGGGCGCGGTGGCCTTGCGGATCCGCAGCTTCATGCCCTCCTCCTCCAGCTCGAATTCCGTGATCTCCTTCTCTTCGAGGATCTGGAGGATCTCCTTGAGCTCCTTGAGGTCCAATGCCTCTCCTTCGTTGGGTTTCCGAGCTCGATCGGGACGGGAAAAGCCCATTATTCCGCCCGCGCTCACGGAGTGTCAACAATGCGGGACGAGCCTTTGGGAATCCGTCCCACCCGGCCGGGACGAGAACCTTAGGCGAACTCGCGCTCGAGGGCGAGACCGGCGGAGTGGAGCGCGAAGCGGGCGCGCCCCATCACCGCGCCGGGAGCGAGGGCCGCGAACAGGAAGTACTCCGGGGTGATCGACACGAGGAGCGCGACCATCCGCTCGGTCACGATCGAGAGCTCCTTGAGGTCGCCGAGTCCCGTATCGGAGGCCGCGGACAGGCTCGCGCGCAGCAGGGTCGTGTACTCGGCGGCCACGGCGTCCAGGTTGGGCTGCGGACGCACGACCAGCTTGTCGATGGGGATGCCGTCCGTGCCCATCACGATGAGCACGTGCGTCTCCGGCACGCGCGCCGCGATGGTCTTGAGGGCGTCGGCGAAACCGGTCACGCGTTCATCCCTTCTTGATGGCGGCCAACATGCCTTCCAGCCTCGCTATCGTACGCTCCAGCGCCATGCGGCGGGAAGCGGGATCGGGGCCGGGGGACGCCGCCGCCGCGGGTGCGACCGCGGGAGCCGGTTGCGCAGCGGCTGGCGCGGGCGCCGGCCGCGGGTGCTGCAGCTCGTCCAATCGGCGGCGAAGCCGGTCGTTGTCCGGTTCGCGATCGACGAGCTGGCGATAGACCTCGACGGCCTTCTCCACGAAGCCCTGGTTGAAATACAGCTCGGCCAGGGTGGCGGACATCAGCTCGCCAGCCGCCGATTCCCGGAGCGGCTCCGGCGCTGGTGGGGCCGCGGCCGTCGGTGGGGGCACCGGTTCGGGCGCGGGCGGAGGGGGAGGGGCCACGCGCTTCGGAGGCGGTGCGGACCAGGGAACCTCGATGGCGCGCGCGGCCGGTGAAGGCTCGGGTTCCGTCTCCCGCTCGGGGACGAAGGCCGCCGACGGCGGCGCTGCGGGCGCTGCCGGCGGAGGCGGCGGTTCCACGGCACGGATGGGCTCGGGCGGAGGCGGCGGCGCGGAAGGCGCGGGCACGGTCGGCTCGGGCTCGGCCACGGGAGGCGCCGGGGCGGGCGGCGGCGCGAAAGGGATCGTCGATCCCGTCGGTCCCGCCTCGAACTCGAACTCCATCATCCCTTCCGCCGCGGGGCGGGACGGGGCCGGGGAAGGCGACGCGACGGTTGGCGCCGGCGGCGCGCTCGCTTCCACGGGACGCGGCGGCTCGTAGGGTCGCTCGAGCTCGAACTCCTCGTCCGCCGCGGAGACCGGAATCGGCGCCGGTGACGCCGACGGCGGAGGTTGAAGCGACGGCGCCGGCTCCGCCGCGGCCGGCGCGGAGGCAGGCGCCGCCGAAGAGAACGTGGTGACGCGTTCGTGGGCCTGCTCGAGCTCCATCGGGGTGTCGACTTCCACCACGCGGATCGGCGCCGGCGAGGCCGCGGGCGCCGCCTCCGGCGGCCGCCCCGTACTGCCGGATGCAGCGGAGGCGCCGGCGCTCACGCCGGCGGCCCCCGTGCCGCCAGCCTTCTCCAGGCTCTCGAGCCGGGCCAGGACCTGCTTGTCGCCGGGGGCCAGCGCCAGCGTCTTCTTGTAACGCGCGATGGCGGCGGGGACGTCGCCCAGGCTCTCGAGACACTCGGCGAGCAAACGGCTGGCGAGGATGTTGTCCGGCGCCCCCTTGAGGACGAGATCGAACTCCGCGCGCGCCGCGGACCAATCGCCCGTGTCGAAGAGCGCGCGCCCCAGCGTCATCCGCGCCGAGGGATAGTTGGAGTGCTTCTGCAGCCCCTCGCGCGCGACCTGGATCGCCTCTTCGAGGTCGCCGTCCTTGCGCAGCTCCTCCGCGAGCTGCGCGAACAGGCGTGAGCCCGGCTCCTTGTCCAGCTTCTTCCGAAGCTCGTCGATGCGGGGATTGCCGGCCAAGGTGCCTCGAGATGGAGAAGGTCCCAGGCCCTCCGCGAAGAGCCTGGGACCGATCACGCCGTCGGACGGCGGGATTCTACATCAGGGAGTGATGACGATTCCGGGAGCCTCGGTGATGCAGCTCGACCGTCCGCCGTCATCGTCGATGACGGAGTGGGTCACGGTGTACGAGCCTGGCGTCCGGTAGATCTTTGCCGTGTCGGGCGAGTCCCCGCTCGTGCCGTCTCCGAAGTTCCACTCGTACCGGACGATCGTTCCGTCGGTGTCACTCGAGGTCGAGTGGAACCCGATCACCTGGTTGGCGCGGAACGGTCCCACCGCCGGTTCCGTGATGAAGTCGCACTTCGGCAGGGCGTTGGTCGGATTGGCCGGGAACAGCCGCGGCTCGGCCGAGCGCAGCTCGATGCGCACGCGGTGGTACAGGACTCCGTTCGCGTCGTTCCCAACGAGTCGGGCCATGACGAGGACCGTCTGGTTTGCGGTCGCATCGGTGCGGGGCGGCGCCTCGTAGAGAACCTGCGCCACGCCCTGTCCGTTCGTGCGGACGGTGGCGCCCGTGCCGGGGCCGTTGCTGCCCACGATCACGCCAATGTCCGCGAAGCGGCCGCTCTCGTCCGCGATGGCGAAGAACACGTCCTGGTTCGGCGCCACGCGGCCGTCGGGACCCCGCACCGTGGCGGTCACCACCGCGAAGTCGCGGCCGTCCGAGACGAGGACGTCCTTGTTCACCGAGAGCTGGAGGGACAACCCCGTCTCGGATGGACCCTCGAGAGCGGGAACCTCGACCTCGTGCAGGCCACATCCGCCGTGGGCGAGGACGAGGCACAGCACCGCCGCCGTCCAGGGCCTCAGGCGCCGCCTCTCCATATCGTTCCGAGTCATAGTCTCCCTCATTCGCTTGCCGGACGCTCAATCAGTCGCATCAGAGCCTCCAAGCCACTACTGCGTCGGGCAGGTCGTCAGCGTGTCGACGAAGTCCGCGAAGTCGATCTGCACCCGCGCCGTCGCCGTGTTCAGGCTCTGTTGGATCGTGCTCCGCGCGTGCAGCGTGACCTCCGCAAACATCGTCACGACTTGTCCTCCGCCGAGCCCCTGGAGGTTGCGCAGGGGCGGCTCCAGCTTCGCCTGGCGGCGGACGATCTCGAGGTTCAAGACGGCGGAGGCACCGGCCTGGATTTCCTGGGCCACGTTGCCCGTGATCCGGAACGGCACGTCCACGCCCTCGGTGCTCCGGCCGTCGGACCGGAAGTAGCGGACGTCGTAGCGCTCGAGCACGATGTCGCTTCGGAACGAGGCGTCGGTGTTCAGGGGGTTCCGCTGGTGGTTCTCGACACGGAGGGACACGAGGTCCGGGCAGACCGTGCCCGAGGAGATACGGACGTCGGAGTTGAGGGGCGTCCCTCCGTTGATCGCGGTCATGAGCAGCACTTCGGGGGAGTCACCCTGCCTCGCCCATTCCGGCACGCACCCGCTGGCGGCAAGGGCGCCCAGTGCCAACACGACGGCGCCGACGA
>Ga0207648_10008323_pt1 | contig 10063 bp, 9 predicted proteins | sample KBSMisM32_FD_184310 | JGI IMG/M metagenome (GOLD analysis project Ga0207648, IMG submission 184310) | Miscanthus rhizosphere microbial communities from Kellogg Biological Station, Michigan, USA - KBS Miscanthus M3-2 (SPAdes) (version 2) | ecosystem: Host-associated > Plants > Roots > Rhizosphere... | reverse complement strand
AGGAGGACGACGACGATCGCGGTCCACATCAACAGGCGGACCGTTGGCATTTCGCCCTTCTGAAATGCGCGCTTCAGCACGGCGCGTGCCTTCCTTCCCAATTGCCGCCCGTGCATGCGCGCGAAAAGGTTAGGAAAGCGCTAACCGCGTTCGAATTAACGACCGATTTGGAGGCTCAAAGTGAGTGGGCTGTCCTACTTGCGCTCGGCATGCCATGGTGGCGCCGATGCAGTTCCCGCGCCGCGCCACCTTGACGAACGCAGCCCGGCCCGCGACCACTAACTTCCCGAAAAATGCGCCGCATCCCGTGAATTTAGGGAAGTTAAGAGGAGTTTGAGGGGGCCAATGGATTTCATCTCGATCCTGTCGATTTTCGTTCTGGCCTGTTTCGTCGGCTATTACGTGGTCTGGTCGGTGACCCCGGCGCTGCACACACCGCTGATGAGCGTCACCAACGCCATCTCCTCAGTGATCGTCGTCGGCGCACTGATCGCCGCCGCGGCTGCCGGCAGCGCCTCGTCGAAATGGCTGGGCCTCCTCGCCGTCGCGCTGGCAAGCGTGAACATCTTCGGCGGCTTCGCCGTCACCGCGCGAATGCTCGCGATGTACAAAAAGAAGGAGCGCCCAGCCCCCCAGGGAGAAAAAACCCATGCCTGAGGCGGCTCACGCACAGCCCGCCTGGGTCCTGATCGCTTATTTGATTTCCGGCGTCTGCTTCATCCTCGCGCTTCGGGGGCTGTCGAGCCCGGAGAGCAGCCGCCGCGGTAACCGGCTTGGCATGATCGGGATGCTGATCGCCGTGGTCACGACGTTGGTCACGCATGCTCCAGGGCAATGGACGGGAGCGTGGGGTCCCGGCCCGAGAATAATGAATGTGCTCATCCCCGATTGGAACACGATCGGGCTAATCTTCGGGGCGATCTTGGTAGGCGGCGGGATCGGATTGATCACCGCGCGCAAGATTCAGATGACCGCCATGCCGCAGTTGGTTGCCGCCTTCCACAGCCTCGTTGGCATGGCCGCCGTCCTCGTTGGCGTGGCCGCATTCCTCAATCCCGAAGCCTTCGGGATCGCGGTGCGGATCACGCCGATTTACGGCCCGTCGGTCATCAACATCTTTCCGGTCAGTCGGATCGAGATGGGCCTCGGCGTCGCGATCGGCGCCATCACTTTCTCGGGCTCAGTGATCGCCTTCCTGAAGCTGAACGGCAACATGTCGGGCAAGCCGATCCTGCTGCCGCTCAGGCACGTCATCAACCTAAGCACGCTCGTCGCGATCCTCGGGCTCATCGCCTACTTCACGCAGGATCAGGCGCCGTGGGTGTTCTTCACGATCGCGGGCCTTAGCTTCGCCATCGGCTTCCTGCTCATCATTCCAATCGGCGGCGCCGATATGCCGGTCGTGATCTCGATGCTGAACAGCTATTCCGGCTGGGCCGCTGCGGCGATGGGCTTCACGCTTCACAACAGCGCGATGATCATCACCGGCGCTTTGGTCGGAAGCTCGGGCGCGATCCTCAGCTACATCATGTGCCGGGCGATGAACCGCAGCTTCATTTCGGTCATTGCCGGTGGCTTCGGTGCCGTGTCGAGTGGTAGCGACGCAGCGGCGATCGACCGGCCCTATAAGCGCGGCTCGGCCGAAGACGCAGCCTTTCTCATGAGTCAGGCCGACCAGGTGATCATTGTCCCGGGCTACGGCATGGCGGTCAGCCAGGCGCAGCACGCGCTCCGCGAAATGGCCGACATCCTGAAGAAGGAAGGCGTCCGGGTGAAATACGCGATCCACCCGGTCGCGGGCCGGATGCCGGGTCACATGAACGTCCTGCTGGCCGAGGCCAACGTGCCCTACGACGAGGTGTTCGAGCTTGAGGACATCAACAGCGAGTTCGCGCAGACCGACGTCGCTTTCGTGATCGGCGCCAATGACGTGACCAATCCGGCGGCCAAAACCGATAAGAGCTCGCCGATCTACGGCATGCCGGTGCTCGACGTTGAAAAGGCGCGGACGGTGCTGTTCGTGAAGCGATCGATGGGCGGTGTCGGCTACGCCGGCGTCGACAACGAGCTGTTTTATCGCGACAACACGATGATGCTGCTCGCCGATGCCAAGAAGATGGTCGAGGAAATCGTCAAGTCGCTCGGCTGATTCAGTTCGTCGCACGCGCGATTCATTATGCGGTAAATCGGTCGTTACCGCCTTGTCAGCGTAACTAACCTCGGTTGAATACATCGCTGAATCGGCGCGCGATTCTGGGGGGCGCCGCGGGGGAAGGGGTCACGTTTTGCGCAAGCTGGGGATCATCGGCGGGACGAGCTGGTCGTCGACTGCCCTCTATTACGAGCACATCAACAAGGGCGTCGCCCAGCGGCTCGGCGGCCTCCACAGCGCGCGCCTTTGCATTGAGAGCCTAGACCTGGCCCCGTTCGCTGCGAAGGAGTTGTCGGGTGACTGGGACGGCGTTGCCGCCGACACGCTCGACGCCGCCAAGAAGCTCGAAAAGAGCGGCGCCGAGGGGATCATCATCACCTCTAACACCGGCCACAAGGTGTACGAAGCCGTCGCCGCCAATATCGGTGTCCCGATGCTTCACATCGCCGACGCCACTGCGGATCGCCTGGTTGGTGACAACCGGACCAAGGTCGCGTTGCTCGGCACGCGCTTCACCATGACCGAGCCCCACATCCGCAGTCGTCTCGAAGCGCGCGGCATCAACCTCGCGCCGGTCGAGCCCGAGTGGATCCGCGAAGTCGACCGCATCATCTTCGACGAGCTCGCCGCGGGGCGCGTGGTGCGCGACAGCCAGCGCAAGCTCAAGACGCTGATTACGGAGTTGGCCAAGCGAAAGGTCCAGGCCGTCGTCCTCGGCTGCACCGAACTGGTGCTTGCGGTGGACACCAAGGCCAACATAGTTCCTGTCTACGACACGACCGCGATCCATGCCCGCGCTTGCGTGGAATGGATGCTCGGCGAGGAAGAAGAGGCGCGGGCAGCCGCCTGACCTCTCGCACTGGCAGCGGCTAGCGCTTATCTCGGTCCGGTGAGTAAAGCCGACCGTCCCGAACATCCGCGATCCGCCGAGCGCTTCAACGAGGAGCAGGCGACGTATGCCGTGCGCGGGACGGACCAGCCCGACCTCGAAAAGGGCGTGGCGGCTATCCGGGAAGTTCTGAAGACGCTTCCGCGTCGGCCGGGCGTTTACCGGATGCAGGACGCGCGCGGCGAGGTGCTCTACGTCGGCAAGGCGCGCGCACTGAGGAACCGCGTCACGAACTACACTCAGGTCGCTAAGCTGCCGAAGCGGCTGCAGCGGATGGTGTCGCAAACGCGGTCGATGACGATCGTCACGACGCGGACCGAGGCGGAGGCGCTGCTGCTGGAGGCGCAGCTGATCAAGCGCTTCCGCCCGCCGTACAACGTCCTCCTCCGCGACGATAAGAGCTTCCCCTTCATCCTGCTCCGACAGGATCACGCCTTCCCGAGGATCCAGAAGCATCGCGGCGCGCGGCGTATCAAAGGGCAGTACTACGGGCCGTTCGCCAGCGCCGGCTCGGTCACTCGGACGCTGAACGCGCTCCAGAAGCTGTTCCTTCTCAGGAGTTGCTCGGACAGCTTCTTCGAGAACCGGTCGAGGCCGTGCCTGCTTTACCAAATCAAGCGCTGCTCGGCCCCGTGCGTCGGGCGGATCGGCGAGGGCGACTACGATGAGCTGGTCGAGGATGCGAAGTCGTTCCTCGCCGGCAAGTCGACCAATGTGCAGGGACGCCTGTCGAAACTGATGGCCGAGGCAGCCGACAAGCGGGACTACGAACTGGCCGCCGTTTATCGCGATCGCCTCCGCGCACTGACGTACATTCAAGGCAGCCAGACCGTTCACGCCGAGGGACTGGGTGACGCGGATGTCTTTGCGCTCGCGTGCAAGGGAGGCACGGTGTCGATCCAGGCCTTCTTCATCCGCGGGGGGCAGAACTGGGGGCACCGCGCCTTCTTTCCGGCGCACACCAATGATGTTCCTGAAGCAGAGGTTCTGGCGAGCTTCCTCGTCCAGTTCTACGAGGACATGCCGCCGCCCAAACGCATCCTGGTCGATCGCGATCTCGCCGACCGGGAGGTATTGGAAGAGGCGCTATCGGAGCGCGCCGAGCGAAAGGTCGTCATCGAGATCCCGCAGCGAGGCGCCCGCCGCAAGCTGCTCGAACAAGCCCAGCGCAATGCGGAGGAAGCGCTCGACCGGCGGCTGGCGGAAACGACGACGCAGGCCAAGGTGCTGCGCGAACTCACCGATGCGTTCGAATTGGCCGACATCCCCAAGCGCATTGAGGTTTACGACAACAGTCACATCATGGGGACGAACGCAACGGGCGCGATGATCGTCGCCGGGCCCGAGGGCTTCCGCAAGAACAGCTACCGAAAGTTCAACATCAAGTCGGCCCAGACCAACGACGACTTCGGCATGATGAAGGAGGTTCTGGAGCGGCGCTTTGCCCGGCTCGAGAAGGACGATCCCGACCGGCAGTCCGGCGAATGGCCCGATCTCATCCTGATCGACGGTGGCAAGGGTCAGCTCTCGGCCGTGTGCGAAATCATGGAGGACGCTGGCGTCCACGACGTCCCCGTTGTCGGCATTGCCAAAGGGCCGCATCATGGCCGCGAGGGTAGGGAGGTGTTCCACCTCCCAGGTGGCCGCGAGATCACGTTTCCGACCAATTCGGCCTTGCTGTTCTATCTCCAGCGGCTTCGCGACGAGGCGCACCGATTTGCCATCGGCACCCATCGGGCCAAGCGCGCCAAGAGCCTGACCACGTCGACGCTCGACGACGTTCCGGGTATCGGGCCCAACAGAAAGCGCGCCTTGCTGATGCACTTCGGCACCGCGCGAGCGGTGAAAGGCGCGGCACTGGAGGATCTCGAGAAAGCGCCCGGGATCAGCAGCGCGATGGCGCGCCAGCTCTACGATTACTTCCACCCGGCGGGCTGATGCGGTTCGAGACTAAGGCGATCGTCTGCGCGCTTCGCAATCACGGCGAGCACGGCGCAATCGTTCGCCTGATGACCCCGGACCACGGGTTGCTGGCCGCTTACGTCCGTGGGGCGCGCGGCAAGCGAATGCGGCCGGTCTTGATCGCAGGCAATGTCGTCGAGGCGCACCTGTCCTCGCGCACGGAGACCCAGCTTCCGCAAGCCACGGTCGAACTCGTCCATAGCCGCGGGCCGCTGTTGTCCGAACCGCTGCCGTCCGCGGCCATTGAATGGGCCACGGTGCTCACGGCGACCGCCTTGCCAGAGGGCCAACCCTATCCTCGATTATACGATGCCTTCGAAGGCCTGCTCGACGCCGTCGAGGCGGCACCCTCAGCGAGCGGATGGGGTGCTGCTCTTGTCCGTTACGAATTCCTCCTGCTGGCCGAACTCGGCTTCGGTCTCGACCTGGAGAGCTGTGCGGTAAGTGGTTCGAACGACGATCTCGTTGCAGTCAGTCCTAAGTCCGGCCGTGCCGTCAGCGCCGTCGAAGCCGAACCCTATTCCGCGAAGTTGCTTCCGTTGCCATCGTTCGTGCGCGAAGGAGGACGCGCGAATTGGCCGGAAATCCTCCAGGGCCTCGACCTCACCGGCCACTTCCTGCTTCGTGACGTCATGACGGATCGAGCGAAACCCGTCGCCGATGCACGAATGCGGCTGGTTGACCGGTTGCGCCGTGCGGGTGGACTCGCCTAGGCTGTTTCGGTGACGACCGACACGCTCGCCATGCTGTTTCCCAATGTCGCGGTGACGCGTGGGATCGCGGTTCGGGTCGCCGTCAGCTACCTCGCGGAGCAATCCGACCCGGCCGCCAGCCGCTGGTTCTGGTCGTACCATGTGCGGATCGAGAATGGCGGTGAGGTCGCGGTCCAGTTGCTGTCGCGCAGATGGACGATCGTCGATGGGCGCGGGACCGTTCATGAGGTGGTGGGCGAGGGTGTCGTCGGTGAAATGCCGCTGATCGCTCCGCGCTCCAGCTTCGATTACGTGTCCGGCTGTCCACTCGACACGCCCGACGGAAGCATGACCGGCAGCTACCGGATGGTCGACGAAGACGGCGCAGCGTTCGACGTCGCCATTCCGACTTTCCAGCTGCTCAGCGCCTGAGCAGGTGACACCCGGGCGCGTCGTCATCGCGGCCAACAGCGCATGGCACATCGCCAATTTTCGCCGCGAACTCATTCGCGCCCTTGCACGGCACGGCTACGAACCCATCGTGGTCGCTCCGGCGGATCCCACAGGTCGAGTTAAAGACCTTGAGGTCGAGCATGTGGACCTGCCATTCGAACGATCCGGCTTGAACCCATTTGCCGACCTCGCATTGCTGCTTCGGTACCGACAGGTCCTGAAGCGCCTACGGCCAGCCGCGTTCCTTGGTTTCACCATCAAGCCCAACATCTACGGCGGCATAGCAGCGGCCTCGCTCGGCATTCCGTCAATTGCCAACATCAGCGGCCTGGGCACGGCGTTCATTCGGCGTGGACCGCTACAGGTGCTGGTGACCGCGCTCTACCGCTTCGCCTTGCGCCGGGCTTCATTCGTATTCTTCCAGAACCCAGACGATCGGGCATTGTTCTTGGAACGGCGACTTGTGCGCGCAAATCAGGCCCGGCTCATTCCGGGTTCCGGCGTCGATCTTGCCCGGTTTGCAATGAAGCCATTGCCCGATGGACCCCCAACCTTCCTGTTCATCGGCCGCTTGCTTGGCGACAAAGGCGTGCGCGAACTAATCCAAGCCGTTCGTAAGCTGAGGGAGGCTCACCCGAACATGCGCACGCAGCTGCTCGGCCCTCTCGACGGACATAACCGCACGGCGATCAGCCGGTCGGAGCTCAACGACTGGGTGTCCCACGGGCTGGTCGAGTATCTAGGTGAAACCGGCGACGTCAGGCCCTTCATCGAGAAGGCGACTGCCGTGGTGCTGCCCTCCTATCGCGAAGGGCTGCCACGTTCCTTGCTGGAAGCCGCGGCAACAGGGCGCCCGTTGATTGCCACGGATGTCCCCGGCTGCCGGGAAGCTGTGGACCAAGGCGTGAATGGCTTCCTCTGCGCTCCGCGGAACGCGGAGTCCCTCGCGGATGCGATGCGGCGCCTGCTCGATCTGACCCCTGACGGGCGTTCTGCCATGGGGCTGGCATCGCGACGGAAAGTCGAGAGCAAGTTTAGCGAAACTGTCGTAATCCAGGCCTATCTCGACGCGCTTGGAAATGTCGCGCCGCTGCGGGGTTGATATCTGGATGTTTCGCCGCCGCTCATCATCCGCCAAAATTCCGGAAGGTCCGCAGGGCCGCCGCGCGTACGTCATTGGCGACATCCACGGCCGGCTCGACCTCCTCGAGGTCCTACTTGCCGCGATTCATTCCGAAATCGAGGAGCAGAATCCGGACAGAGTGCTGCTCGTATTCCTCGGCGACCTGATCGACCGTGGTCCTAGCTCGGCCGGCGTGCTCCAGCGGCTCCGAAGCTATTCGCATCCCCGCGTGCAGCCAGTCTTTATCCTTGGCAATCACGAGGAGGTCCTGCTCCGTATCCTCGACGGTGAAACGTCGCTGATCGAGAAGTGGCGGTGGTTCGGTGGCGCCCAATGCCTTCAGAGCTATGGGGTTGAGCCATCGGCGCTCAAGGGTTTGTCGGAGGCAGAAGCTCTGAAGAAGATTCGCGCGGCGATACCCGAAGAGGACGTCAAATTCCTGCGGAGCTTCTCCGACACCTGCCGCTTCGGCGATTATCTATTCGTCCACGCTGGTATCCGCCCGGAGGTCGCGCTGGACGATCAACTCCAATCCGACCTGCGCTGGATTCGCGAGCCGTTCCTGTTCGATGAGACCGATCACGGGTTCGTGGTCGTGCATGGCCATTCGATCAGGCCGAAGGTGGAAGAGCGGGCCAATCGGATCGGCATCGACACTGGCGCCTACAAGAGTGGGGTCCTTACAGCCATGGCGATAGAGGGGGATCGCCGCTGGTATCTCGATACATCACAGGCGCGGACGGCAGCCTCACAGCCGTAGATTGATTCGGCCCATTTTGCGGATTAGTCCTTTGCAGCCCGAGGTCCTGCATCCTTGAGATCTCGGTTTCAGCCCAAGGGGTGAGTAGTGCGTGTGATCCGTGCCGAACGACCGTCTCTGTTTGCCCGTTGCCTCGGTCTAGCTTTGGCCCTGGTCCTATCGGCATGCGCGGATCGCGCCGGCGGCCCTATCCCATACAATGTTGCACTGGCAGCGCCTGACGCTCCGACCGTTGCTCCGCTCGAGACAGGTTATCGGATCGCGCCGATGGACACCGTCACGGTCAAGGTCTTCAAGTCGCAGGACCTGTCCGGCGACTATCAGGTCGACCTTGCAGGCAACATCTCGATGCCGCTCATTGGTGAGGTGCAAGCGGTCAACCTGACCACCGCCCAACTCGACGAGCGGCTCACATCCGCCCTTGGGCAGAAATATTTCGAGCATCCCGACGTGAGCGTCGGGATCAAGTCATCGACGCGCCGCTCGGTTACGGTTGATGGCGCGGTGAAGCAGGCTGGCACGTTCGCGATTGCCGGCGGCACCTCGCTGATGCAGGCGGTTGCCTTGGCTGGCGGCACGACCGAGGACGCCAACGCCAGGCGCGTCGCGGTATTCAGGACGATCGGCGGCCAGCGGCAGGCCGCAGCTTTCGACCTCACCGCGATCCGCCACGGACAATCAAAGGATCCCGAGATCTATCCGGGCGATATCGTCGTCGTCGACGGCTCATCCGTAAAACAAGGTTTCAAGAAATTCGTGCAAAGCGTTCCGCTGCTGGCAATTTTCGGCCCGCTATGATGCGCTTGAATCAGCAAGGGGCGGCTGTCGGGTGAACAACAATATCGTAGTGCCTGACCGCGGGAGCTGGCCAATCACTCCATATTTGCCGGGCCAGCCTGACACTGCGATGCCGGGCCGGCGGATCTATTCAGCGGCGAGTATCCTCGATTTCGCGACATTCGTCCGGATCCTCCAGCACTGGCGCGCGATGATCTTGGGCGCAGTCGCCACGGGTGTCGCGCTGGGGATCCTTGCGACCTTCCTGACTACGCCGGTCTATCGAGCCCACGTCACGCTCGAAGTGAATCCGCCGAGCGTGCCCGTGACTGATGAGCAGTCCAAAGAATTGCAAACCTACCAGGACCCGTACGACGTCGTCGCGACCCAAGTAGGGCTGCTCACCAGCAAAACCGTCGCCGAACGGACTGCGCAGGAGCTGAACCTGGGGAACAATCCCGATTTCGTGCCTCAGACTGGCGACGCTTCGACGCGAGTGCACACCGCCACGGCAAAGGTGCAGTCCGCCTTGAGTGCTGACGTGCCGAAAGAGGGCCAGCTCATCAATTTCAGCTTCTCGTCGACATCTCCGCAGCTGTCGGCGCTCGTCGCAAACGGAATTGCGGAAAGCTTCATCAACTCCTCCCTTCAACGGCGCTACGAAGCGTCGGCCTACGCTCGCAAATTCCTCGAACGGCAGATCGCCAAAACGCGTGGCGACCTGGAGAAATCCGAGCGGTCGCTGGTGGCCTACGCCCAGGCGCAGGGGATCATCAACACTGCGATCGGACCGGACGGCAAACCCGCGAATAGCGACGCCGGGTCGCTCCAGGGTGAATCGCTTGTCGCGCTCAACAAGGCGTTAGCGGATGCTACGGCGCGCCGAGTGTCGGCCGAGGGTGCATACCGCGGCGCGCTCGCGTCCGGACCGACCGCCGACGTTACGGCGAGTACGCAGGCTCTTCGCCAGCAACGCGCCACGCTTCAAGCCGAGTATCAGCAGAAGCGTGAGTTCATGAAGCCCGAGCATCCGGAGATGCAGAGCATCCAGGCGCAGATCAGTGAGCTCGACAAACAGATCGCGCGCGAAAGCTCGCAGATGGCAACCAGCCGCAACAACAGCCTGCTTCAGGAATATCGCGGTGCTCTGTCAGCCGAGCAGGCGCTTGAGGCGCGGGTCGGTGGGCTTAAAGGAGCGGTGCTGAACCTCCGCGGGCGGAGCATCCAGTACAACATCCTGCAGCGCGACGTGGAC
>Ga0207648_10008321_pt1 | contig 10065 bp, 8 predicted proteins | sample KBSMisM32_FD_184310 | JGI IMG/M metagenome (GOLD analysis project Ga0207648, IMG submission 184310) | Miscanthus rhizosphere microbial communities from Kellogg Biological Station, Michigan, USA - KBS Miscanthus M3-2 (SPAdes) (version 2) | ecosystem: Host-associated > Plants > Roots > Rhizosphere... | reverse complement strand
ATCCCGCGGCCAGCCCAAAGTCCTCCTGGTCGACGACGAACCGGATCTGCTCGAATTGCTCGAGCTCACGCTGTCGCGGATGGGCCTCGACACCACCCGGGCCGAGACTGTCGGCGAAGCCATAGGGTTGCTCGACTCCGATGCGTTCGACCTCTGCCTTACGGACATGCGGCTCCCGGACGGTCCGGGACTCCGCGTGGTCGAGCACATCAACCAGAAAGGGCTCGACCTTCCGGTCGCCGTGATCACGGCGTACGGCAGCGCCGAGAACGCGGTGGCCGCGCTCAAGGCGGGGGCCTTCGACTATCTCGCCAAGCCGGTGGCGCTGGAGCAGTTGCGCGCGCTCGTCAAGCAGGCGCTCAAAGTCCCCGAACCGAAGACCCCGCCTCCGTCGGGCTACAGCCTGCTCGGCGAGTCCCCCGCGATGCTCCACGTTCGCGACATGATCGAGCGTCTCGCAAAGAGCCAGGCGCCGGTGTTCATCAACGGCGAATCCGGCAGCGGCAAGGAGCTCGCGGCGCGCATGATCCACGCCGGTGGCGCCCGCACCGAGCTGCCCTTCATCGCCGTGAACTGCGGAGCCATCCCCGAGAACCTGATGGAGAGCGAGTTCTTCGGCTATCGCAAAGGCGCGTTCACCGGCGCCGAGGCCGACCGCGACGGTTTCTTCCAGGCGGCAAATGGAGGAACGCTGTTCCTCGACGAAGTCGCCGACCTGCCGCTGCAGATGCAGGTGAAGCTCCTTCGCGCGATCCAGGAAAAGAAAGTGCGCAAGGTCGGCTCCACGCAGGAAGACGCCGTCGACGTCCGCATCATCAGCGCGACCCACAAGAAGCTCGCGGCCCTGGTCGACGGCGGCGAATTCCGGCAGGACCTCTACTACCGCCTGCACGTGATCGAGCTCGCGATGCCGAGCCTGCGCGACATGCGCGAAGACATCCCGCCGATTGCCAACGCGATTCTCGCGCGGCTGTCGCGCGGCAATCCCGCGCGCCTCGACACCGAAGCGGTCGCCGCCCTCGAGCGCTATCCGTTCCCGGGCAACGTGCGCGAACTCGAAAACGTGCTGGAGCGCGGGCTCTCGCTCGCCGCGGACCCGCAGCGCATCAGCGCGGAAGACCTGCACCTCACGCCGGTGGCCGAGGAATCCGAGTTTGTCGTGACCGCCGGCGACAAGTGGCCGCTGCAGGATTACCTCGATCGCGTCGAGCGCGCGGCGATCAACGAGGCGCTGGAGAAGACGCGCTACAACCGGACTGCGGCGGCCAAGCTCCTCGGCATCACCTTCCGAGCGATGCGCTACCGGATGGAGCGGCTCGGGATCAAGTAATCCGCCGGGCCGATTGCCGTGAGCGCCCCTCGCCGGCAGCTTGCCATCGACGAGCGCGGCTACGCGAACCTGGCGCAGCAGGTCCGCTCTCCCAACCGGGACGCGCGCCCCGCGGGCGCCGCGATCGATCTCATCGTCGTGCACGGCATCTCGCTGCCTCCCGGAGAGTTTGGCGGCGACGGCATCGTTCACCTTTTCACCAATCGGCTCGATGCCGGCCAGCACCCCTACTACGCCACCATCGCGGAGCTTCGGGTGTCGGCGCACTTCCTCGTGCGGCGCGACGGCGGCCTCGTTCAGTTCGTCGGCTGCCTCGACCGCGCGTGGCACGCAGGCGCATCCGCGTGGAAGGGGCGCGAGCGCTGCAACGACTTCTCCATCGGCATCGAGCTCGAGGGCACGGATGCGATCCCCTACTCGCCCGCCCAATACACGATGCTCGCGCGCCTGATCCGCGCGTTGCGGCGCCGTTGGCCGATCCCGGACATTGTGGGGCACAGCGATGTGGCCCCGGGTCGAAAGACCGACCCTGGCCCTGCGTTCGACTGGGCGCGTCTCCACCGTCTTCTCGCGCCGCGGGCACGCTAAGGCCCACAAGCCCGTACGACCCTTCTGCCAGGCTTTGGGGCTGGTCTGGCTCCGTACCCTGTCCCCTGCTCACGCTGGCCGAACGGGCGCGGGACAAGGTATAATGGTCGGTTATGCAACTATTTATCGATTTCTTCCCGCTGCTGCTGTTTTTCGGGGCCTACCTCTGGCAGGGCATCTTCGTCGCCACTGCCGTCGCGATCGTCGCCTCGATTCTCCAAATCGCGTGGATTCACTGGAAGCACGGCCGTGCGGGCGTCACGCACTGGCTCTCGCTCGTGATCATCGTCGTCTTCGGCGGTGCGACGCTGCTGCTGCAGGACAAGACCTTCATCATGTGGAAGCCGACGGTGCTGTACGGCCTGTTCGCCGCGATCCTCGCCGTCGGCAAGCTGGGCTTCGGGCGCGACCTCATCGGATACCTGATGAAGGGCGTCAACCTGCCCGCGGCGATCTGGACGCGCCTCACGTGGGCGTGGGTGGCGTTCTTCATTTTCATGGGCGTCGCCAACTGGTATGTCGCCTTCCACTATTCCGAGCAGACCTGGGTCATGTACAAGGTCTGGGGCGGCATTGGACTTTTCCTCGTGTTCGCGCTGCTCCAGGGCGTCTGGCTCGCGCGCCATGCAACGAACGAGGAGACCGCGTGAGCGTTGCGACCGGCCGCCCTGACGAACCTGGCGTCCCTCCCGCAGCCCCGGCGCGCGGTGCGACCAATGCCACCGCACGCGTGGACGTCCCTGCAATCCTGCGTGCGCGGCTCGCGCCGCTCGAGCCCTCCACTCTCGAAATCCTCGATGAAAGCGCCGCCCACGCGGGCCATGCCGGCGCCGCCGGGGGCGGCGGGCACTTTTCCCTGACGATCGTGTCGAAAGCGTTCTCCGGCCTGTCGCGCCTTGCGCGGCACCAACGCGTTCTTCGCGAAGTTGCCGACCTGGTGCCACACCCCATCCACGCGCTTTCGATAAAAGCGCTGGCGCCTGAAGAATTCCCCTCCCAAACCTGAAGGAAAGCTACGATGAACCGCACTTCGATCAACATTGCCGTGACCGCGGCCTTCGCCGTCCTCGCGGCACTCCCCGCCCAGGCGCAGGACAAGGCTGCTGCCCCGGCCAAGAACCAGGCCGCGCCCGCCGCGTCCCCCGCCGCCGGCAGCAAGGAGCTCTATAACAAGGTCTACTTCGATTACCTGCTGAAGGAGCGCCTTGCGCAAGGCCAGCCCGATTCGCCCGAGCTGCGCAATGCGATCCGCGACGAGCTCAACACCCGCGAGCTGCTCGTCCGCGAAGCGAAGAAGAAGGGCTTCGACAAGACCACCGACGTCAAGAACCAGACCGAGCTCGCCACGCAGACAGTGCTGGTCCGCGCCTACGTTGCCGACTGGATCAAGGCCAATCCGATCCCGGAAGCGGCGCTGCGCAAGGAATACGAGACCATCAAAGGGCAGATGGGCGACAAGGAGTACAAGGTGCGCCACATCCTCGTCGAGAAGGAAGACGAAGCGAAGGAAATCATCGCCGAGCTCCAGAAGGGCACCAAGTTCGAGAAGCTCGCGGAGCGTTCGAAGGACACGGGCTCGAAGGCGACCGGCGGAGATCTCGACTGGAATGCGCCGGGCAATTTCGTCAAGCCGTTCTCGGAGGCGATGGTCAAGCTGCCCAAGGGCAAGTTCACCGCGACGCCCGTGCAATCGCAGTTCGGCTGGCACGTGATCGAAGTCACCGACATCCGCGACGCGAAGGTGCCGAGCTTCGAGGAAGTGAAGCCGCAGCTGCAGCAGCGCATGCAGGGCCAGTATCTCGACACCTACTTCAAAGAGTTGCGCGCGAAGAACGGTCTGTAAGCCGTTCCGGGGTATAGTCTCGGCGAAGGGTATGGTCGCGCCGAAACTATAGGCGTACGCAACGCGGGGAGGAGCCCATGGCTGTTGTGCGCAGCCCGAAGGATTTCGTCGCCGGTCTGATGTTCATCGTCGTGGGCATCGCGGCGATCGTCATCGCGTCCAACTACACGCTGGGCACCGCCGCACGGATGGGTCCGGGTTACTTTCCGCGCATCCTCGGCATCCTCATGATCACCCTCGGCGCGATTCTCGCGCTGAGGTCGTTCAAGCTCAAAGGCGAGCCGCTGCCCGGCTGGCGCTGGAAGCCGGTCCTCGTCGTGCTGGGCAGCGTCGTGATCTTCGGCGCCATCGTCAATTGGGCTGGGCTCGTGCTCTCGACCGTCCTCCTGATCGTCATGTCGAGCGCCGCAAGTCATGAATTCCGGCCGAAGGAAGCCGTCATCAGCGGGATCCTGCTGGCGATCCTCGCGGTCGGCGTGTTCGTGATCGGGCTCAAGCTGCAGATCGGCATCTGGCCCGGCGGGCACTAGAACGACCCGTCATGGATCTGCTCAATCATCTCGCGCTGGGATTCAGCGTCGCGCTGGCAGGGGTCAACCTCCTCTACGCATTCATCGGTGTCGTGCTCGGCACGCTCATTGGCGTGCTCCCCGGCATCGGCCCGGTTGCCACGATCGCGATGCTGCTGCCCACGACGTATGCGCTGCAGCCCGTGTCGGCGCTCATCATGCTGGCCGGCATCTACTACGGCGCGCAGTACGGCGGCTCGACGACGGCGATTCTGATCAACATGCCCGGCGAGTCGTCGTCGGTCGTCACGTGCCTCGACGGCCACAAGCTCGCGCTCAAGGGACAGGCGGGCGCGGCGCTGACGATCGCCGCCCTGGGCTCGTTCTTCGCCGGGACGGTGGCCACGATCCTGGTCGCATCGGTGGCGATTCCGCTGTCGGAGTTGGCACTCAAGTTCGGCCCCGCGGAATATTTTTCGCTGATGGTGCTGGGCCTCATCGGCGCGGTGGTGCTCGCGCACGGGTCGCTCCTCAAGGCGATCGCGATGATCATCCTCGGCCTCCTGCTCGGCATCGTGGGCACGGACGTCAACTCCGGCGTTCCCCGCTTCGCTTTCGGCATCCCCGAGCTCACCGACGGCATCGGCGTGGTGACGGTGGCGATGGGATTGTTCGGCTTCGCCGAAATCATCGGCAACCTGGAAGTCACGCAGGCGCGCGAGATGGTCAGCGCCAAGATCAAGGGGTTTTGGCTCACGAAGGAGCAATTCAGGAAGGCGTGGCCCGCGGTGCTGCGCGGCACGGGCCTGGGCTCGATCCTCGGCGTGCTCCCCGGCGGCGGCGCCATGCTGTCGTCGTTCGCGTCGTACACGCTCGAGAAAAAGATCGCGAAAGACCCGAGCGAATTCGGCAATGGCGCCATCCAGGGCGTGGCCGGCCCCGAATCCGCCAACAACGCCGGCGCGCAGACCTCGTTCATCCCCCTGCTGACGCTCGGCATCCCGGAAAACGCCGTGATGGCGCTGATGGTGGGCGCGATGACCATCCACAATATCCAGCCGGGCCCGCAGGTGATGACGTCCAACCCCTCGCTGTTCTGGGGACTGATCGCGTCGATGTGGGTCGGCAACCTGATGCTCGTCGTGTTGAACCTGCCGCTGATCGGCATGTGGATCAAGCTCCTGCAGGTGCCTTATCGGATGCTCTATCCCGCGATCCTGCTGTTCTGCTCGATCGGCGTGTACAGCATCAACAACACGAACATGGACATCTATTTGACCGTGCTGTTCGGGCTGATCGGCGTGGTGTTCGTGAAGCTCGAATGCGAGCCGGCGCCGCTGCTCCTGGGCTTCGTCCTCGGTCCGATGATGGAAGAGAATCTGCGCCGTGCACTCCTGCTGTCGCGTGGCGATCCTTTCGTGTTCTTCACGCGCCCGCTGTCCCTCGCCATGCTGGTGATGGCCGCACTGCTCGTGCTCGTGATCGTGCTGCCGAATGTCCGCAGGACGCGCAAAGAGGCCTTCCAGGAAGAAGCGTGAGGCATGTGTGCCGATGATGGGGCACCGCGTCGCGACCAATGCGCAAACGATGACGAATAGCGAGGCCGGGCAATGAAGTTCGGCGGACACCTTCCCTACCCTTCGCGCCGCCAGCCAATCTTCGCGCGCAACGCGGTCGCGACATCGCAACCGCTCGCGACGCAGGCGGGCATCGCGATGCTTCAGCGCGGCGGAAGCGCCGTCGACGCGGCGCTCGCGACGGCGATCACGCTGACGGTCGTCGAACCCTGCAGCAACGGCATCGGCAGCGATCTCTTCGCGATCCTGTGGGATGGACGCGAGCTCGTCGGGCTCAATGCTTCGGGACGCGCGCCCGCGGCGGTGACGCCGCAGCGATACCAAGGGCAGACGAAGCTTCCGGAACGCAGCTGGGAAGCGGTGACGATCCCGGGCGCGGTGTCGGCTTGGGCGGCGCTCTCGAAACGATACGGCAAGCTGCCGTTCGCCGATCTCTTCGCGCCGGCGGTACGCTACGCGCGCGACGGTTACGCAGTGTCACCCGTCGTCGCCGACAAATGGGTGAAGGCGACGGAGGTGCTGCCGCACGATCTCGGCTTTGCGGAGCATTTCCTGCCGAACGGTCGCCCGCCGGTGGCTGGGGAGCTCTTCCGCTGCGAACCGATGGCACGCACGCTGGAGAGCATCGCGGCCTCGGGTGGCGAATCGTTCTATCGCGGCGAGCTCACGCACGCGATGGTCGCCCACGCCAAGGCAAACGGCGCCCTGCACACGCTCTCGGATTTCGCCGATCACACGCTGGACTGGGTCAAGCCGCTGGGACTCGACTTCGCCGGGACGACGGTGCACGAGATTCCCCCCAACGGTCAGGGCATCGCAGCGCTGATGGCGCTCGGGATCCTGCGGGCGTTCGATCTTGCCTCGCTCGCGCCGGACTCGCTCGAGAGCCAGCACCTGCAGATCGAGGCGATGAAGCTCGCCTTCGCCGACGCGTATCGCTATGTCAGCGACCCGCGCACGATGGAAGTCACGCCCGCGGCGATGATCGATCCCGGCTATCTCGCTTCGCGCGCGCGCCTCATCGACCGCACGCGTGCCCAGGATTTCGGCCCGGGCGAACCGCCGCGCGGAGGCACCGTCTATCTGTGCGCGGCCGACGAGCAAGGCATGATCGTGTCGCTGATCCAGTCGAACTACATGGGATTTGGTTCCGGCGTCGTCGTGCCGGGCACGGGGATCAGCATGCAGAATCGCGGCGTCGGGTTTTCGCTGGTTCCCGGCCACCCGAACGAGATCGGCGGCGGCAAGCGTCCGTTCCAGACGATCATTCCCGGATTTTTGACGCGCGACGGCGCGCCGCTGGCGGCGTTCGGCGTCATGGGCGGTCCGATCCAGCCGCCCGGCCACGTGCAGACGATGGTCCGCATGCTGATTTATGGAATGAATCCCCAGGCGGCGCTCGACGCCCCGCGCTGGAAGCTCGAGGGCGGCAAAACCGTCGATCTCGAGACCACGGCTTCGCCGGAATTGCGCGCGGGATTGATTTCGCTGGGCCACGAGGTCGATGCCGTGGCGGACTCCTACATGGACTTCGGCGCCGGCCAGATCATCGTGCGCACGGACGGCGGGTACGCCGCGGCCTCCGACCCCCGGCGCGACGGCCAGGCGGCCGGCTTCTAGCGCTTCACCAGGAAGTCGGCGGGAGCGCTGCCGGTTGGGCGGGCGGCGCATGGGTGCGCGGTGCATAGGCGCGCACCGTTCAACTCTGCTTCGCCTTTCGCGTCGACAGCGGCAGCAGCTCCGGCAGCTCGATGGGCCGCCGGCCCGGCTCCGGGGCAGTGAGCGGGACTGTTGCCCGCATCGAGGCAAAGCTGCGCCGCGTGAGCTCCTGGTAGCTTGCGGTGCCCTCGACCTTCCAGGCAAGCTCCTCGTCGGTCAGCTCACGCATCACGCGTGCCGGGATGCCGGCGACCAACGTGCGCGGCGGGACGACCATCGCCGCTTTGACGAAGGCCATCGCAGCTACGACTGCGGACTCGCCGATCACCGCGCCGTCGTTGATGACCGCATTCATGCCGACGAGCGCGTTGCGCTTGACCGTGCAGCCGTGGAGGATTGCGCCGTGGCCGATGTGGCCGTCGTCTTCCACCAGCGTCCCGACGCCGGGATAGGCGTGCAGTACGCAGCTGTCCTGCACGTTCGCTCCGGCACGAAGCTCGAGCCGGCCGAAATCGCCGCGCAGGCATGCCGTGGGGCCGACGTAGCAGCCGGGACCGACGATCACGTCGCCGATCAGGACGGCGGTGGGGTGAACGTAAGCCGTCGGATCGACCACGGGAACCGCGCCGTCGATCGACCATACCGTCAGGGTCATTGGAATTCCTTCATCGCAGCCACGCGCGCGCGTTGCGGAACATCCTCATCCACGGCGAATCCTCGCCCCACTCGCGGGGATGCCACGACATCTGCACCGTGCGGAAGACGCGCTCCGGATGCGGCATCAGGATCGTGACGCGGCCGTCGGACGTCGTGAGCCCCGCCACGCCACCCGGCGAGCCGTTGGAATTGAGAGGATACGCTTCGGTCGGCTTCCCGCGATTGTCGGCGAAGCGCACCGCGACCAGCGCTTGCGCCGCCTCGAGTTGCGCCGGATCGCGAAACTCGGCATAGCCTTCGCCGTGCGCCGTGCTCACCGGAATGCGGCTGCCTTCCATCCCTCCGAAGAAGAGCGACGGCGTGCGTTGCACCTCGAGAAGAACGAAGCGAGCCTCGAACTGCTCCGACTTGTTGCGCACGAGGTGCGGCCAATGGGCGGTGCCTGGAATGAGCTCGGACAGGTTGCTCATCATCTGGCAGCCGTTGCACACGCCGAGAGCGAACGTGTCGCCGCGCGCGAAGAACGCCGCGAAGTCGTCGCGCGCCCGGGTGTTGTAGAGGATCGACTTCGCCCACCCCTCCCCCGCGCCAAGCACGTCGCCGTAGGAAAATCCGCCGCCCGCCACCAACGCGCGGAAATCGGCGAGCGTCCGGCGGCCGGAAAGGATGTCGGTCATGTGCACGTCGATGGCATCGAAGCCGGCGCGGTCGAACGCCGCCGCCATCTCGACCTGACCGTTGACGCCCTGCTCGCGCAGGATCGCAATCGCCGGCCGCGCGCCCGTCCCGATGTACGGCGCGGCAATGTCGTCGGCGGCATCGAACGTCAGATGCGGCGAGATTCCCGGATCCGTCGCATCGAGCAGGCGCGCGTACTCCTGATCGGCGCAATCCGGATTGTCGCGCAGCCGCTGCATCGCGTGCGTGGTTGCCGACCATGCGCGATGGAGGTCGATACGCGTCGCGTCGAGCAGCGTGTTCCCATGCGCGCGAATCCTGATCCGATCGTGCGCCGCCGGCGCGCCAATGGCATGAATCACGAGCCCGGCCGCGGCGAGTCGCTGCATCACCTCGGCCCGCGCCGAAGCCCGCACCTGCACGACCGCCCCGAGCTCCTCGGCGAATAGAACTGCCAACGGCTCGCCCGTCGCCGAATCGAGCGAGAGCTCGAGGCCGCAACGCGAGGCGAACGCCATTTCGCATACTGTCGCAAAGAGACCGCCGTCGCCGATGTCGTGATAGGCGAGAATGCTGCCCTGTGCGCGCACGTCGTGGGTGGCCTTGAAGAACGCGGCAAGACGCTCGGGGTCGTCGACGTCGGGGGCAACATCGCCCAGCTGGCCGTAGACCTGCGCCAACGCGGAACCGCCGAGGCGCCCGGCGCCGGCGCCGAGATCGATCCAGACGAGCTCCGTATCGCCCGCATCCCGCCGGAGCAGCGGGGTCAACGCCTGCCGCGCATCGTGGACCGGCGCGAATGCCGTGATGATGAGCGACACCGGCGCCGTCACGGCCTTCTCGCGGCCGTCGTCGCGCCACGTCGTGCGCATCGACATCGAATCCTTGCCGACCGGAATGCTGATGCGAAGCGCAGGACAGAGCTCCATCGCGACCGCACGCACCGCATCGTAGAGCGCGGCGTCCTCGCCGGGATGGCCCGCGGGCGCCATCCAGTTCGCCGAGAGCTTGATGTCCGATATGCGCGCAACGCCGGCCGAGGCGATGTTCGTGATCGCCTCGGCCACCGCCATTCGCGCGGACGCCGGCGCATCGATGAGCGCAAGCGGGGTGCGCTCGCCGATCGCCATCGCTTCGCCGCGATAGCCGTCGAAATCCATCAGCGTCACGGCCGCGTCGGCGACCGGAACCTGCCACGGTCCGACCATCGGGTCGCGCGAGCAC
>Ga0207648_10008320_pt1 | contig 10066 bp, 10 predicted proteins | sample KBSMisM32_FD_184310 | JGI IMG/M metagenome (GOLD analysis project Ga0207648, IMG submission 184310) | Miscanthus rhizosphere microbial communities from Kellogg Biological Station, Michigan, USA - KBS Miscanthus M3-2 (SPAdes) (version 2) | ecosystem: Host-associated > Plants > Roots >... | reverse complement strand
TCTCTCCCGGCTCGTACGTCGAATACGTGGAGCGCACGGGGCACGAGGCACCGGGCGTCCACGCCTGAGCGGGAAGAAACCCGCCGCCATTGACATTCCGGGTAGAGGCGCCCAAGCTGAGATCAGCTTTGCACTGGCGACAGTCTCCGATGTTTCCTCGCTGAAACGCCTCTCCAGCTCAAGGCCCGCGCGCGTCACGTCGCGACGGAGGGCCATTGCTGGACCCATCCCGGGTCGATTCCCCCAAGCGCCTGGCCGGGGTGCGCCTCCTGATCGTCGAGGACAACGTGGATTGCCTGGGCGCGCTGCGCTTCCTGCTCGAGTACAACGGGGCGGAGGTCCGCGCGGTGGCGTCCGTCGACCAGGCCCGCGTGGCCTTCGCGCAGCAGCGGCCGCACGTCGTGATCTCCGATCTCTCGATGCCGGGTGAAGACGGGTTCGCCTTCCTCGCATTCGTGCGGGCCCTGCCTCCCGCGCTGGGCAGCGCGACGCCCGCCGTCGCCTTCTCGGCCATGTCCCCGACCAACGCCCAGGCCCGGGCCCGCGAGGTCGGCTTCCAGGCCTTCCTCCGCAAGCCCGGCGACGTCCTCCTCATCGTGCCGACCGTGGTTCGTCTCCTGCCACCGACGCTGACGGCCTAGGAGCCTGCTTCCGGCATTCGCGCCGGACCGTCGTGCTGCCCCGGAAAGCGTGACTTCGTGCCCAATGAATCGGAAGCCGCCCCCCTCGGGGTCGTGCTCTTCGTGGACGGTGCCCACGCCGACCACGTCGAGGCTTTGCGTGTGGCCGGCTACGCCGTCGAAATCGCCCCCACGGCCCTGGAGGCCCTCGAGCGCGGAGATTCCCTGCGCCCGGATGCGTTGATCGTGCCCCTCGCGCTGCCCGACATGGAAGGTGTCCACCTCGCGGATCGCATCGGGAGCGCGAAGTCGCGCGTCCACACGTTGGCCATCGTGATCCTCATCCCGGATGGCGCGGGCCGGCGGCACCCGGCGGGGACGCTCACCGCGGGCGCGGTCTTCTGCAACCTCCCCTGCGATCCCGCGGTGCTGGTGGCGACGGTGGCGCGGCAGCTCGCGGCACGACGGCGCCTGGGCGGGCCGCCGCCCTGAGCTGGATCAGGACTTCCGTCGCCCCTTGGGTCCTCCTCCCCAGTCGGGGAGGGTCGGGCTGCCGAGATTGCCGAAGCTGATCTCTCCCTTCACCGCCGGAGGCGTCGCCTTCGGTTTCGAGCCCGGTGTCTCGAGGTAGGCGCGGAGCGCGTCCTCGACGACCTGGACGATCGTCTTCTTCTCGATGGCCGCGCGCTGGGTGAGATCGGCGGCCAGGTATCGCGGGATGCACTCGAGGAACGTGACGGGAGCGCGCCCGGGCGACGAGTCCGGCGCCTTGGTGGTCTTCGATGATGCGGGCTTCGCCTTCGGTCGCTTCGGCTGAGGCATCGCGCCCTCCTGACCCCAGCTTATACGACACTCACCGCTCCCTTATCGCCGCTCCCCCCCCGGCGCGGAGACGCGCACGAGCTGCGGCGCGGCCAGCGCGGGATCGATCTCCACGGCTCGTCGATAGAGCGACTTCGCGTACGACGAAGGTCCTGTCTCGGAGTACACGACGGCCAGGTTCACGAGGATCGGGGCCAGGCTGCGATCGCGCGGGCCCGCGCCGCGCTCGACCGCGGCCACGGCCCTCGTGAAGAGCTGCTTCGCCTCTTCGGTCCGGCCGCGCGCGTGGTGGAGGACGGCGAGGCTGTTCAAGGCCAGCGCGCGCTCTCCCCAGAACTCGTCCGGCGCCGCGTCGGCGATATGGATCGACCGGCGATACAGCTCTTCCGCGCCGGCGGGATCCCCCCGCTGCCGCAGGACTTCCGCCAGCCCGTTCAGGATCGAGAGCAGGCGCGTGTGCTCGGGCCCGTAGGCGTTCTCCACGAGCGACAAGGCACGCTCGAATGCGGATGTCGCCTCCGCGAAACGTTCCTCGCCCAGGTAGAGATCACCGAGACCCTGGAGCGGCACGGCCAGCCGCACGTGGTGAAGCCCATGGGCCTCCTCGAGGATGTCGACGGATCGCCGCAGCAACGCCTCCGCCTCGTCGACCCGGCCGGCCTGGCGGCTCAGGACCCCGAGGTTGTCGAGCGTGGCGGCGAGCGACGGATGATCCGGTCCGAAGATCCGCTCTCCGGTGGCGAGCGCGCGACGGAACAGGGGCTCGGCCTCCGGCCCGCGGCCGGCCGAGACGAGGCTGACGGCCAGGTTGTTGAGCGCGGTCGCGACTTCCGGGTGGTCTTCGCCGAAGGCCCGCTCGCTGATGGCGAGGATGCGTTCGTGGAGCTTCACCGCCGCGGGCGCCCGTCTGCGCCGCAGCTCGAGGCTCGCGAGGTCGCTGAGGACCACGATGCCTTCGGGGTGGTCGGGTCCCAGGGCCTTCTCCACGATCGCGTTGGCCCGCCGCAGGAGCGTTTCCGCCTCGTCGAGGAGGCCGCGTTCGACGAGGTGGTTGGCCAGGCTGTCGAGCGCACCCGCGACGTCCGGGTGATCCGGACCCACGACCGGCTCCAGGAGGGCCAGGGCGCGGCGGCTGAGCTCTTCGCCCTCGGTGAGACGGCCCTGGGTGCGATAGAGATCGGCGAGATTGGCGAGGAGGCCGGCCACCTTCACCGGGCGCGGCGCGCGCGCGTTCTCTTCGAGGGCGAGGGCGCGACGGTAGAGCCACTCCGCCTCGGCCTGGCGGCCCCGTGACCGCGCGATGGAGCCGAGGGCCGTGAGCGATGGGACGGCGGCCTCGGTCTCCGCGCCGAAGGCCTCTTCCTTGAGGGCGAGGGCACGGGCGAGCACGGCTTCCGCGTCGTCGAAACGGCCCCGTCGGCGCAGCACCTCGCCGAGGCCGTCCAGGGCGGCGGCCAACAGGGCCGGCGGCGCGTGTTCCGCTTCGCGCGACGCGACCACGTGTCGCCAGGCCGTTTCCGCATCGGCGTAACGGCCGAGCCGTTGCTCCGTCGCCGCCCGGAGAGCGAGAGCCGTCGCGTCCGGAGCGGGAGGCTCGGCGGCGTCCGCGTCCACCACGACGAGCGCGAAGCCGGCGGCAAGACACACGACTCCCCATCGCATTCGAGCCTCCTGTTCATCTTTCTGGTCGGCGCGCCGTCCCGAGTCCCTGATTACTAAGACGTGGGCAGGAGTGGAATGGTTGCCGGCGCGACGTGGGGTGATCGCGTTGTATCGTTGGTACTGGCGCACGCCCTGAGGTGGCGCCTCTACAAGGATTCGAGGGACAACGACATGTCGGACGAAGCCATCGCAAAGGCGACCATCGCGTCGGCGCTGATCCAGAGCGGCTTGTATCGCCTCGACGAAATCGCCAGACAAACGGGCGCGGAGATCGATTGGCGGTCCGTCCCCGCGCTCGTCGCGCTGAGGGACGCGACGGACGCGATCCTGAGGGCCCTCTCCGAAGAGCGAGGGACGATACCGCACGCGACGCGGATGGTGCCCGTCAAGGCGGGCTGATTGTTTCGTGGCCGGCAGAGATCAAGGCGAGGTCGATGATCCCCGCGGGTCATGGTCCCGCCTTGCGAATGCCATGAGCGCGCCGCGCCCTTTCTGGTAGTCTCTGCGGCTGCAACAGCTCAAGAGGAGGACGTCATGATGCGATCGATATCCCTGGCCGTCCGTGGGGTTCTCTTGGGAGCGGTCCTGGTGGGATCGGCCGGAGCCGATCAGGGCAACAACTCGGCCTGCGACGGGCTGCCGAGCCACGGCCAGCTCAAGGCGGCCTTGATCGCGGCGACGGCCGCCGAGACCAGCGGCCTCAACAATCACATGTGGGCGACGATCGTGAACCGCGACGGAATCGTGTGCGCTGTCGCGTTCTCGGGTACACGGCGTTCTTCCCAGTGGCCGGGCAGCCGCGTGATCTCGGCCCAGAAGGCGAACACGGCCACCGCCTTCAGCCTGGACAGCGGCTCCAGCAGCAACGGCTCCGGACAGCCGGCGGGGCTCGCCCTGTCCACGGCCAACCTCTATTCCGCCGTGCAGCCGGGAGGCAGCCTCTACGGGTTGCAGCACAGCAACCCGGTGGACACGGCCGAGGCCTACGACGGTCCCGCGTCACGCTTCGGCCTCTCGAACGATCCCATGGTGGGTCGCGCGGTGGGAGGCGTGAACGTCTTCGGTGGCGGGCTGGCCCTCTACGATTCCGACCGCAAGGTCGTGGGCGGCCTGGGAGCGAGCGGCGACACGTCGTGCGCCGACCACAACATCGCGTGGCGCACGCGCCAGCTGCTCCACCTCGACTTCCTGCTCGGCGTCGGAGGGGTCAGCGGCGATCCCGCGCGCCCCGACAACATCGTCTTCGACATCATCCCCAACCCGAACGGCGGGACGGGGAACAGCGCCGGCGGCTTCGGACATCCGACCTGCCTCAACACCTCCGGATCGAACACCCTTCCCCCCGTTCAGTAGTCACAACCCGGGCCCGCGGCGGCTGGCGATGCCGTCGCGGGCCGCACCGCGTCCGCTGGGCGCGTCTACTGCAACCCTACGTTCACGCCGAGGGTCACCGCAACGTGAGCGAGGCCGCCGCCTTCGCTGTTCCCGAGCAAGGTGGCCCGCCCGCCGACGAATGCGCGTGTACGGCCGCGAATGGCGTATTCGATGCCCCACTCGCTGACCATCCCTGGTGCCGGAGGATCGCCGAAGGATCGGCCGGCATCATCGCTGACGCGCGCATAGGCGAACGAGAAGTACGGAGTCACCGAGGAGTAGGGGCGCGTGACGAACCGGAAACCGAGCCGGCGGGTGACCTCGTCGGAAGGGCCTTTATCGATCGCCACGAAAGCGGCGGTATGGGTCCCCGTCCGGAAGGAAAGCGCGCCACCCACCTGCGCGCCGGTCTCGATCCAGAGAACCGGTCCCGCGCTCAGGAGAATCCTCAGGCGCCGTTGATCCGACCGAGGCGCGTCCGCCGATGGTGAGGGCGCGTCCTCGGCCATCGCGGACGTGACGAAGAGTCCGATCGCGAGCAGCGCCGTCGTGGGCCAGGAGCCGACCATCGCTTTGGCCATCGCATCCTCCGTGGAAGGAGAGGATGCGCGTCCGGCCGGAAGGTGTCCCTAAGACACTCCAAGCGATCGGCAAAGGCATCAGAAGCGTAGAGCGTCGTCTGCCACGCAAACCTTTTCCGGCGGATGGACGTCATATATCCGTGACGGTAATAAGATCCAGGCCATGTCCAAGCCGATCCCACCCCTCGGACAGCCGCCGCTGACGCCGGCCGTGTTCCACATCCTGCTCGCCCTGGCGGATGGTCCGCGGCACGGCTACGCCATCATGCAAGCGGTCGAAGAGACCGCCGGTACGGAGATGCGGATGGGCCCCGGCACGATTTACGGCTCGCTGCAGCGCATGGAAGAAGCCGGGCTCGTCCGTGAGCTCAACCCGGGCCGCCACGATCGCCGGCGCGTGTTCGCCCTCCAGCCCTTCGGCCGGCGCGCACTCGACGGCGAGGCGCAACGTCTGGCGCGACTGGCCGCGCTCCTGCGGTCGAAGCATCTCATCACGGACGAAGGCTGATGGGTCGACGCTTCCTCTGGTCGCAGACGGCCTATCGCTTCCTGCTCGGTCTGTACCCCCGCGAGTTCGGCGCCCGCTTCGGCTCCGATCTCGAAGCCGATTTCGGCGAGCTGCTGCGCACATACGGCGTCTTGGCCACGTGGCGGCGTGTGGTCCCCGATCTGCTGCGGTCCGTGCCTCTCACCCACGCCGGCGCGCGCGCGGCCCGGAAAAGGGCCCGCGTCCTGGCCGGCAAAGGAGATCGTCCGATGCGCTCACTCTGGTCCGACCTGCGGCACGCGTGCCGCGTATTGCGGAAGGCGCCCGTGTTCACGGCCGTCACCGTGATCACCCTGGCCTTCGGAATCGGGGCCAACAGCGCGATCTTCAGCCTCGTCAACGCGGTGCTGCTGCGTCCGCTGGGATACGCCGAGCCGGAGCGGCTGATGCTGATCTACGAGGGGTTCGGGGGTCCCGGAAAGATCGGGGTGTCGCCGCCCGACTTCGTGGATCTCACCACGCTCCAGCGCCCGTTCTCGAGCATCGGCGCGTATCGCACGACGCAATACGAGCTGTCCGGGACGGGCGATCCGGAGCGGATCACCGGCGTTCGTGTCTCGGCCGCGGTATTCCCGATCCTGGGCGTGCCTCCGGCGGTCGGCCGGACGTTCGTCGAGTCGGACGATCAGCCCGGGCAGGACGTGGCGGTCCTCAGTCACGGGCTGTGGCAGCGCCGCTTCGGAGGCGATCCGAGTGCGGTGGGGCGCACGATCACTCTCGACCGTCGTCCCTACACGGTCGTGGGCGTCATGCCGGCGGCGTTCCAATTCCCGAAGCGCGGGCCGCAGATCAACGGCGAGCCCGCGCAGGTGTGGACTCCGCTGGCGCTGGACCCCTTCGAGCGGAGCCAGAACGCCCGCGGCATGATGTACAACCACTCGGTCATCGGCCGTCTACGCGAGGGCGTGACGAGCGGGCGCGCGCTCGCCGACATCGGCGCGCTCCGCTCGCGTCTCATCGAGAACTATCCCCCCGTGCTGCGGGAGCCGATGCAATCGCTCACCGTCACCGCGGTGCCGCTCGCCGAGGAGATCGCCGGCGAGGTGCAGCGGCCGCTGCTGCTCCTGCTCGGCGCCGTCGGCCTCGTGCTGCTCGTCGCGTGTGCGAACGTCGCGAACCTCGTCTTGAGCCGTGCCGTCACGCGCCAGCGCGAGATGGCCGTGCGCGCGGCCATGGGCGCCGGACGCAGCCGCCTGCTCCAGATGCTGCTCGTCGAAGGACTCCTGCTCACGGCTGCGGGCGGCGCGCTCGGCCTGTTCCTGGGATACGCCGCCGTGCGCGCGATGCCGGCGGTGATTGCCCTGAGCCTTCCGGGCGTTTCGGACGTGACCCTGGATGTTCGGGTGGTCCTGTTCACGTTCGCGCTGTCCGCGCTGACCGCGCTCGCCTTCGGCCTGCTGCCGCTCGCCGCCAACGAGCGGCGCGACCTGACCGAGCTGCTCCGCGAAGGCGGATCCCGCAGCACCTCCGGCGCGCGGCGGCATCGGCTGCAAGCGACGCTCGTCGTCTCGAGCGTGGCGCTGGCCTTCGTGCTCCTGGCCGGCGCGGGCCTGCTGATACGCAGCTTCGAACGGCTGATGGCGGTGGACGCGGGACTCCGGGCGCCGCGCGTGCTGACCATGCAGGTGAGCCTGCCCCGAGCCGGCTACGACAATCCCCAGGCGGTGAGGTCGTTCTATCGCGCCATGCAGGAGAACGTGCGTGCGGTCCCGTCCGTGCGGGCCGCCGCCGTTCAGACGGACCTGCCGCTCGATGGCGACGGCGAGCGCCGCGCGTTCACCGCCGACCAGCCCGTCAACCCCGTCTTTTCGAGCACCAGCGTGGCCGTCACCTGGACGTTCGGCGACTACTTCCGGACGTTCGGGGTCCCCATCGTCAAGGGACGCGCATTCCTGCCGGAGGAGGACGCCGAGAACAGGCAAACCGCGATCGTCAGCCGTGCCCTGGCGGAGCGGTTCTGGCCCGGGCAGGATCCGATCGGCAAGCGCGTGAAATGGGGCATCCCGGCCTCGCAGGCGCCGTGGCAGACGATCGTCGGCGTCGCCGGCGACGTGGTCGACGGCCGGCTCGGCGAGACGCCGATCCTGCACATCTACGTGCCTTTCGCGGAGGCGATGGACCAGGCGCCGGCGATGCTCGCCGCCTTCTTTCGCCGCATGAGCGTCGCCGCCATGACGGAAGGGGACCCCGCCGCTCTCGTCCGTCCGATGCGAGGCGCCATCGCCAGGATCGATCCGGCGCTGGCCGTGGCCAACGTCACGACGATGTCGCAGGTCATGGCGGACGCGGCGGCGCCGCAGCGATTCAGCACCGTGGTGCTCAGCGCGTTCGCCGGCGGCGCGCTCCTCCTCGCCGCCGTCGGCCTCTATGGCACGCTGGCGTTCGGCGTCACGCAGCGCACGCGCGAGATCGGTGTGCGGGTCGCGCTCGGCGCCACCCGGTCCGAGGTGCTGCGGCTGGTGGTGGGGCAGGGGATGAGCCTGACGATCCTCGGCCTGGCCCTCGGGCTCGCGGGCGCACTCGCCGTCACGCGTCTCATGACCGGCCTGCTCTACCAGACCGAGCCGCTGGACGTCGCGACGTTCGCGTCGGTGACGGGCGTGCTCGCGGGCGTGGCCCTGCTCTCGTGCTATCTGCCCGCGCGGCGGGCGGCAAGGGTCGAGCCGATGGCGGCGCTTCGCGCCGATTAGATGCCGGCGTCTTGCCGGCCATCGATCAAGCGGTTGGAGACCAAAAATTGTCGGAGCGACGGTCTTTGTCGTCGTCCGTCACGTCGTTCGCCGTCCGCGCGCATGCCGAGAGATCGCGAGTGCAGCCGTGAGTGCTGTGCCCACGCGATGTTGGGGCGCGTCCCGGTGATCTGCGTCACGCGCGGCACGCCACTTGCTCGTCCGCCGTCGGAGACCGAAAACGATGCGACGCTTTCTACTCCGCCTCCTGGCGGAAGGCAGTCCCTTGTACCTCCTCAGCGCGCTGAGCATGCTGGCCGGCTGTTACACGCTGAGCCACGCGCTCGCGCTCCAGCCCGGCCAGACGGGCAAGCTCCTCGTGCTGCTGGCGGCGCTCGGCGCCTACGAGGCCCTCTTCGTCGGGCTCGGCCTCTTCCTCATCGTCCGCCGCCGCCTCGAGCGCGACGGAAGGATGCTCCTTCTGCTGGAGGTCCTCTTCCTCGTCGACGCGACCCTCCTCGGCGGGGAGACTTTCTCCGCTGATTTCAGGACCGGGGTCGCCGTCAGCGTGGCCCTTCTGATGCTCGCGCTGGTCAAGGTGATCGTGGTCGTCCGGATGCTCGATCCCGGGACGGTCGTTTCGGCATTGGCTCCCGCGCTCCTTCCGTTCTCACTCATCTACCTGACGCCGGGCGCATACGTGCGATTGCAGGAGCTCCATCTGTTCGGGCCGCGGACCGTGTATGGCTTCTGGTGGCTGGCCGGGCTGGCCGTGGTGGTGCAGGCGATGCTCGCGCGGCAGGCGGCGGCGGAGAAGGTCGATCCGGCCGCAGGAGCGTTCCGCCGCGCCCTGGCCATCGCGCTACCGGTGTCGCTGACCGTGCATCTCCTGGCCGCGACCTGGGTCCAGGACGTGGAGTTCCACGTCGCCTACCTCGGGCCGATGGTGTTGGCCCTGGGCGTCGCGCGCATCCTCCTCGACGTCTCGTGGCCGGGGCCTCGCTGGAGGCTGGCCCTTCCGGCCGCCGCCGTGTTCTTGTCGATCGACGCCGACGCGGACCTGACGCTCAGCGGAGCCTGGGCGATTCCGGTGTCGCCGCTGCGCCTGGCGCTCCTTGCGGCCGGCTTCGCCTATCTGGAGGGCTACCGCCTCCATCGTGGGCGAGGCTTCGCATGGGGAGCCGGCCTGTGCCTGCTCGCCGCGGCGTCCGGACACACTGTCGCCGCGATGGCCTCCCGCGTGGGATGGCTGTGGCGCGCGGTCACGAGCGGGGGACGCAGGGTCTTTCCACGCACGGCCGAGGCCTGGGGTGTGGTGGCCGTGGTCATGGCCTTCGTCCTGCTGGGTCTCGGCGCGGCGGCGAGCCTTGTCTCGGGACAGGGGCGACCGCCCGAGCCGCGCGGCCGTCGCCCGGGAGAACGTCCCGCTTGATCTTTCCGGCCGGCGGCGCGGCCGTGGCGCTCGTCCGCTTCACGCGCGCTCTCAACTCCTCGAACCAGCGCTCGACGACGATCAACTGATCGCGCTCCGGCCCGTCCTTGATCATCAGGAACCGCTGGCCGTCCGCTGACACGTCGTAATCGCGGGCGTACCCACGGGTGTATGCGCCGGCGTCGAACACCTTGGCTGGAGTGCCCGCGCGGAACGTCGGTTCGGACGTCTGGACGGGCACCGCGGTCAGCGTTTTCGACCCATCGAGGTAGAACAGCTCGCGACCGTTCCGCGCCCACACCGGGCGTGACCCTCCCTCCCTCGAGACCTTCCAGACGCCGCCGTCCGCGTGCGGGAAC
>Ga0207648_10008319_pt1 | contig 10066 bp, 7 predicted proteins | sample KBSMisM32_FD_184310 | JGI IMG/M metagenome (GOLD analysis project Ga0207648, IMG submission 184310) | Miscanthus rhizosphere microbial communities from Kellogg Biological Station, Michigan, USA - KBS Miscanthus M3-2 (SPAdes) (version 2) | ecosystem: Host-associated > Plants > Roots > Rhizosphere... | reverse complement strand
CGAGGTCCAGGTCGAGGTCGAGGCCACGAGTTGGGCCGATACGACCACCGGAACGGGTGATCCATCGGCCAAATTTCTGGCGGGCAGCAGCGCTAGTCTCAGCGCAACGCGCGCGTCAAGAACGGCAGCGAGACGTCCATGCGGTAGTCGATGTCGGAGTGCGTGTCGTCGAACTCTTCGTAGGTGTGCGGAACGCCCGCCGCCTGCAGTCGTTTGGAGAGAATGCGCGAGCCGTAGTGAATGTGATACTGATCGCGCCAGCCGCAATCGATATAGATGCCGCGCAGGGAGCGCAAATTCTTGCGATACTCACGCACCAGGTGGATGGGGTCGTGCTTCAGCCACGCCTGCCAGCGCCGCTCGATGCGCTCCCCCGTTTCGAGGTTAAAGGGCAACCGGAAGCCGTTCGGAGCTCGCGGATCGGGATCATAGCTGGCCGCCATGCACAAGTTCATGATGGCGTGGCTCTCCGAGAGAGAGAGCTTGGGCGTTGCCCAGACCGCCTCGAGGAAACGCCGCACACGCCCGTCGTCGAGGCCACGGTCTGCGCCCCGCTCCAGCCGCGTCACGTCTCGATGACCTGCGCGGGCGCGCTTCGGGCGGTATTTGGCGAGCTCATTTAGCGTGTTCGGCCAGTCGTGACCGTAGACGAAGTCGAAGTAGGCATCGCCCGAATGATCTGCGATGGCGCCCCAGGTAGAGGGGTACTTCATGCCGTGCAGGATCGCGCCGTAGCCACCCGATGACTTGCCGAAGCAACCGCGGTGCTCGCGCGAAGCGAGCGTGCGAAATTCGCGATCGACGAACGGTACGATCTCGCGCACCAGGTAGTCGGCATAGGGACCGATCGCAGACGAGTTGATGTACTGGTTGCCGCCGAGGGCCGTGAAGCAATCCGGGAAGACGATGATGGCCGGTGCCATCTTTCCGTCAAAAATCCTGCGGGCGGCTCGCTCGGGCACGTTCTCACTGAAGCTCTTCCACGCCACGTGGGACATGCCGGAACCAGTGAAGCCCACCAGATCGACCAGGACGGCAAAGCGCTTGCCTCGCCCGCGGCCCACGGCCTGATCATATTGAGGGGGCAGCCACACGGCGAGCTTGCGCACGTGCGGATCGCCGAGCGGGTTGCCCTTCAGAACCTTGGAGACGTGCTCGAGGACGACGACTCTGCCAGGTAGCCACGCGGGACGCTTGAGCATGAGCTCTCCCTTCGCAGATCTCTGCGCGTGAGGCGAGCACACCTTCGAGGGCACGAGCCGAGGCTCTCCGACATGCCCGGCTCCGACCTACATTTGTATTCTACAGTTCGTTGAACTGAAAATGAACTCGTTGAAATTGATAGATAAATTGCGATCCTCGTATTCCAGATGAATACTGAAAGGGCGACCACAGGATTGCCCAGGGGCGCGTTGGCGGCCACTCTGAAGAAAGATCATGGCCAGCCGAGTCAAGCGCCCCACGCGCAAGGTAGACGTACGGGTGTACGACTTCCTCGATTACCGAGCGTATCTGCGCGCCTACTACGAGGCGGCCAAGCGCACGCAGCGGAGCTTCTCGTTTCGCTCCTTCTCGAAGCTCGCGGGGCTGCGCTCGCCCAACTTCCTGAAGCTCGTGATCGAAGGCGAGCGCAACCTGGGCGCCGACTCGGTGCAGGGCTTCTGCACGGCGCTCGGCCTGGAAGGACCCGAGGCGGAGTTCTTCGCCGATCTGGTCGCGTTCAACCAGGCCGCTTCGCTGGCAGACAAGAACCGCGCGTTCGAGCGCATCTCCGCATCGCGACGCTTCCGCGCCGCACGCCGCATCGACGGCGATCTGTTTGCGTACCTATCGCACTGGTACAACCCAGCCATTCGCGAGCTGGCAGGGCGCGCGGATTTCTCCGAGGAGCCGCGCTGGATCGCCAGTCGAGTGCGGCCGCGCATCTCGCCGACAGAGGCGGCAGAGGCGATGCGCCTCTTGTTCTCGCTGGGCCTGTTGGTGCGCGACCCGAGCAGCGGGCGCGTGCTGCGAGGAGAACCGACGCTCACCACCGAGCACGAGGTGCGCTCGCTCGGTGCGGCCGCTTTTCACCGCCAGATGATCGAACGCGCGGCTGAGTCGCTGGAGACGGTGCCGTCCGCGCTGCGCGACCTCGCGGCGCTCACCGTGTGTATCAGCCCGGACACGGCGGCGCGCGTGAAGGAACGCATCCATCAGTTCCGCGAGGCCCTGACCGAGCTGTGTGACTCGGACACTGCGGGAGCCGTCGTCTATCAATTGAACGTCCAGTGGTTCCCGCTGTCGGTGACCGAGGGAGAGGACAAGTGAAGCCACTTCGTATGCAGGCAGGCAGGGCGCTCGCCGCCTCATTTTTTGCCGCCCCCCGCCTTGCCGCCCTACTCGTCCCGCTGGCGCTCGCCTGTGGCTCGACGGGCGTCGGCAATCCGAATGCTCCGGAGCCCGGCACGCTGTCGCTCGCCATCGTGAGCGACGACGAGCTGGATGAGGCAGCGGCTCCAGCGAACGCCGTGACGGGCGACACGACGACGGCGCTCGGTGTCGATCCGATGGCGCCCGTCGAGCCGCTCCCGCGCGCTCTGCTGCAACGAGCCGTGCTGGTGCTCGGCAGCGTGCGCTGGCTTCCCTGCGACGCCGCGGCGGAGGTGGTGACCCAGACGGGCCCGTTCGTGGTCGATCTGCTGGGCGGCGTGATGCGGCCCGCGCTGCCGCCGTTCCAGGTTCCCGAAGCTGGGGTGTGTGGGTTCGACGCGCCGCTCGCGCCGGCGCGCGACAGCGCCGAGCTGCTCGGGCGCTCGCTACTGTTCAGCGGCGAGCGCCCGGACGGCGTGCGCTTCGTGCTGTTCGCCAACATGCGCGCGACCCTGCGCGTGCGCCCCGCTCGCGGGCAGGCCTGGGCCGGCGAGGGCGATCTCGCGCTGCTCTGGGCGCTGCGGCCGCGGCGCTGGGCAGCCGCGAAGGAGCTCGCGGATGAGACGCCGAGCGACGCGGGTGGGCAGCGCACGCTGGTCATCGACGTAGACCGCCACCCGCTCTTGTTTGCGCTGATCCGCACGCGCCTGGCCAGCCAGAGCGGCTTGTTTTTCGACCGAGACGGCAACGGCGTGCTCGACGCCGCGGACCGCTCGGCGGGTGAGGTCGGCACGGGGACGACCGACCCCGAGCAGTGACCTGGCCCGCTCAGGCTTCGAGCGACAATCAGTATTGGGAGCAAGGAATATGAAAACGAAATCGATCAGGTTTGGCTTGGGCATCGGGGTACTGGCGCTCGGAGCGCTGGGTTGCGGCGCGCAGAACGACGAACGAGAGAGCGCGTTCCTGGCGGGCGTGCCGGAAGAGGGCGCGCTGCAGCTGAGCATCACGGACGACGCGGTCATGGAAGCACTCGCCACCGATGACGACCAGGTCGGCGCGGCGCTGAGCAGCGACGAGCTCGGCAGCGTGAGCTTGCCCCTGGTCGCTCCCGCCACTCCCGCGGACGGCTTGGCGCGCTCGCGGCAGGCCGTGCAGGAGCTGAACCAGGCGCTGCGCGACTTCTTGCAGCCGATCGCGGCGCTGGTCCGCGGCCAGGAGCCCGATCAGGTCACGGGCAACGTGGCCCAGTGGGGCCCGGTGACGCGGGGCACGACCGAGTATCGTTTCTTCGTGCGCAAGGGCATCCTGAAGCGCTTCGGCTGGCTGTTGCAGGCGCGTCCGGACGGCTCGAGCGACGAGTTCGTCAACGTGGCCGCCGGCGGGATCCAGGTGGGCGCGCTGGTGCGACGGGGCCGCGGCGTGGTCGGCGTCGATCTGGATGCGCTCGGCGACGTCGACCCGACGGTGCACGCGCGCGGCAAGGTGCTCGCGGCCTTCGCACACGGTGCTGCCGGCACGGCGCTAGCGTACGGGCTGCATGACTTTACGCGTGGTGCCGACGACACTACAGCGGTCGATGCGGCGTTCCAGGGCGTGCACCTGACGGGCGGCTTCAACCGCGTGCGGCTGGCCTTCCACGGCAATCTGCCGGAGACGGCCAGCGACGCCAAGGAGCTGGTGCTGGCGCGCGTGCGCCATCACCGCGGCGAGGGCGGTCGCGCGGATCTCTTGGTGACGGGCGGTGACATCGCGAACGGCAAGCTGTGGCTGGTGAGCGAGTGCTGGAGCGCGCAGCTCGCTTCGACGTATCGCATCGTACGCGAGTGCCCGGGCGACGGTATAGGCGGCGCGCGCTGCGTGGAGCAGAGCAGCAAGGGCGATCCCGCGGCGTGTGGACGCGATCTCGCGCAGCCCGAGTTCCCGCCGGCGGATGCCGAGGAGCCCATGGCGGATCCCGAGAGCCCTGAGGAGGAGCTGCTTCCGCCCACGGAGATGCCGAGCGGAGACGCTCCGACGGACGGCTGAACACGGCGGTACGCGCCGCGCGCTCCGCAGCGGCGCGCGGCGGGCACTCCTGGTGAGTGGGAGTGCCCGCTCGGCATCGAGCCAAAATCCACTTCCACTTCGGCCTCGCTGGCTACCACGTCGATGGGACGCGGCCTCGAGAGGATTGAACCGCCAAGACGCAGAGGCCGCCAAGGAAGAAAGAATTTCTTGGGTTCTTGGCGTTCTCTGCGTCTTGGCGGTTCGCTCCTCGTAGGGAGGCTACGACACTGGATCGCGCGAGCTACCGGCGCACAGGCTGCAGCGCTGCAGGCGCGAGGGCAGGCTGGCAGCCGCCTGGCACCACAGGCGCATGTCGAGCTGGGCCAGCGCGTCCCGCTCGCCCGGGTTCAGCTCCCAGCCCTGCTCGCAAAACTCGCTGACGATCTCGAGCGGCGCGTGGGCAAAGCGCCGGCGCAGCTCGGCGTCCGTCAGCAAGCGACCCATGAACAGCTCTACGTTGCGTTGCGACATGCTCCCCCCGCTTCAGCTCTGCCAGCCGCCACCCAGCGCTCGGTAGATCTCGATGAACGCGGCGCGCTCGCTCAGCTCGGCGTTGACCAAGCCGAGCTCGGCGTCAAATAGGCGCGTGTCGCTGTCGAGCACCTCCAGGTAGCTGCTGGTGCCGCCCTGGTAGCGCATGTCGGCGAGGCGCCGCGCGTCGGTCGCCGAGCGCACCAGGCGCTCCTGAATTTCGCGCGCCCGCCGGCCGCTCTGGTAGCCCACGAGCGCGTCGGCCACTTCGCGGAAGGCCTGCTGGATCGTGCGCTGGTAGTCGAGCTTGGCTTGCTCGCGCCCGAGCTCGGCGCGCCTGACCTGGGAGCTGATGCGGCCCCCGTCGAAGATCGGCTGGACCAGGCTGGCAGCGGCGTTCCAGACGATGGCGGGCGTCGAGAACAAGGTCGACAGCGAGGTGCTCGCCACGCCGCCCGACGCGGTCAAGCTGATCTGCGGGAAGTAAGCGGCCTTGGCCACGCCGATGCCGGCGTTGGCCGCGACCATTGCCTGCTCCGCCTGCGCAATGTCGGGGCGCCGCTCGAGCAAGCTGGAGGGCAGACCCGCGGGCACGTCCAGGCGCAGCGCGTGGGCCGCCAGCGCTTCTCCGCGCGCCACGGGCCCTGGATAGCGACCGAGCAGCACGCTGATCGCGTTCTCTTGCTGCTCGATGCTGGCCGTCAACGCGACGATTTGCGCATTGGCCGACTCCACGAGCTGCTCCGCCTGGCGCACATCCACGAGCGAGCCCGCACCACCTTGGTCGCGCACCTGAGTGAGGCGCAGCGACTCCTGCCGGTTGCTCAGCGTGCGCTGGGAGATCTCGAGCTGGTGATCGAACGCGCGCAGGCGAAAATAGCTGGTCGCGACCGCGCTCACCAGGCTGGTGACCACGGCTCGCCGCCCCCACTCACTAGCCAGCAGGTTGGCGCGGGCCGCCTCGCTGGCGCGCCGGTATTTGCCCCAGAAATCGAGCTCCCAGGCCAACGTGCCGGCGAGCTGGTAGGTGGCCACGGTGCGCGGCGTGGGGCTGAATTGCCGGGTGCGCTGCGCTCCGACCACCGCCTGCGCAGCGAGCCGGGGAAATTGATCCGCGCCGGTGATGCCGAGCTCCGCCTCCGCCTGGAGCACGCGGTTGGCCGCGAGCGCGAGATCGTAGTTGTGCTCGAGCGCGCTCCGGATCAGCTGCCGCAGCGTTTCATCCGGCAAGAGCACCGACCATTTCGTATCCGCGAGCGACTCCTTGGTCGGCGCCGCTGCGCCGCGAAAGGAGTCCGGCGATTGGACCTTGGGCCGCTCGTAGTTGGGCCCCACGTTGCACGCAACCAGGGCGCCGCACAGGACGCCCCACAGCCACTCGGAAATCCCCAGGTGACGCATCACTATTCTCCAGGTGCGAGCGCGGCGGCTCGCTCGCGGCGCCGAGCCTTCAGCCCGAGCCGCTCGATCATTACGAACAAGAACGGGATGAAGAAGATCGCGATCAGCGTGGCCGCCAGCATGCCCGAGATCACGACCGTGCCCAGAATGCGCCGCGAGGTAGCGCCCGAGCCGTCCGCCAGCCAGAGCGGCACGCAGCCAAAGATGAATGCAAAAGAGGTCATCAGGATGGGCCGCAGGCGGAGCTTGGCGCCCTCGAGCGCGGCCTCCAGCAGCGGCATGCCTTGCTCGAGCTTGTCCTTGGCAAACTCCACGATCAAGATGGCGTTCTTTGCCGAGAGGCCGATCAGCATCACGATGCCGATCTGGGCGTACACATCCAGATCGTATTTGCGCAGCAGCAGGCCGAGCAACGCCCCGCACACGGCCACCGGCACGGTGAGCAGCACCGAAAACGGCAGCGTCCAGCTCTCATACAGCGCCGCCAGGATCAAGAACACGACCAGGAGCGAGAGCGCGAAGAAGCGCACGCTGCCGGAGGCCGCCTTCCGCTCTTGATAGGAGAGATCCGACCAGTCGTAGCCCATCTCCCGCGGCAGCGTTTGCCGCGCCACGTCCTCGAGCGCATCCATCGCTTGCCCGGAGCTGTAGCCGGGAGCCGCGGCGCCGGTCACCTGCGCGGCGCGAAACACGTTGAAGCGGTTGGTAAACTGCGGCCCGAAGGTCTGTTCCACCGTGCCGAGCGCCGAGAGCGGGACCATGCCGCCGGTGGCATTTTTGACGTAAAACTGGCCGATCTGATCCGGGCCCATGCGCTCATTGCCCTCGGCTTGCAGGAACACGCGCCACTGTCGCCCGAAGCGGTTGAACTGGTTCACATACAGGCCGCCCAGATAGGCCTGCAGCGTCTGATACACGTCTCCGAGGTCGACACCCTGGCGCAGCGCCTTGTCGCGGTCGACGTTGGTGAACACCTGCGGCACCTGCGCCGTGAACGGCGAAGTGACGTTGGCGAGCTCCGGCCGCTTGCGCGCGGCCGCGAGGAACGCCTGCAGCTGCTGGTTCAAGAAATCGACGGAGCCGCCGCTGCGGTCCTGCAGCCAGAACGAGAAGCCGCCCTGGCTACCGAGGCCGGGAATGGCGGGCGGCTGGATCGCGAACGCCACGCCGTCGCCGGACACGGCGCGCATGCGCTGGTTCAATCGCTCGGCGATCATCTTGGCGCTGAGCCCAGGGCGCTCGCCCCAGGGTTTGAGCTGCACGAAGTAGAAGGCGTTGTTGCTGGCCGTGACTCGGGTGAGCAGGCTAAAGCCCACGATGGTGTTGAAGCCAGAGATGCCCTCCGCCTCCGCCAGCACCTTGTCGATCTTGCGGGCCACGGCGTCGCTGCGGTCGAGCGAGGCTGCCGGCGGCAGCTGCACGTTGAGCAACAGATAGCCGTAGTCCTCCTGCGGCAGGAAGCTGCTCGGCAGCTTGCGCCCGAGGAGCGCGGCGCCGCCGGCAAAGGCCAGCAGCAGGACCGCCGCGATCAGCGGCTTGCGGATCAAGCCGTGGCTGAGCCGCACGTAGCCACTGTTGGCGCGCTGCATGCCGGTCTCGAAGCCGCCGAAGATGCGCCCGATCAGCCCGCGTCGCTCGCCGCGGGGACGGAGCAGCAGCGCCGCCAGCGCAGGTGACAGCGACAGCGCGTTGAAGGCCGAGATGAGCACGGAAACGGCGATGGTGAGCGCGAACTGCTGGTTGAGCCGGCCCTGGATGCCGCCCATCACGCCCACCGGGATGAACACGGCGGCCAGGATCAGCGCGATCGCGACCACCGGCCCGGACACCTCGCGCATGGCCTGCAAGGTCGCCTCGCGCGGGCTCATGCCCTCGGCGATGTGGTGCTCGACGGCCTCCACCACGACGATGGCGTCGTCGACGACGAGCCCGATCGCCAGCACCAGACCGAACAGGGAGAGCGTGTTGATCGAGAAGCCGAGCAACGGGAAGACGAGAAACGTGCCGATTAAGGACACCGGCACCGCCAGCATCGGGATCAGCGTGGCGCGCCAGTTCTGTAGGAACACGAAGACCACGGCGATCACCAGCACCAGAGCCTCGGCCAACGTCTCGAGGATGTCGTTGACGCCTTCGGAGACGGCGAGCGTGGTGTCGAGCGTGTAGCGATAGTCGAGGTCCTTGGGAAAGCGCTGCTTGATCTCCTGCATGACCCCGCGCACGCCGTCGGCCACGGCGAGCGAGTTCGAGCCCGGCGCCTGAAAGACCGCGACGCCGACGCCGGGCTGGCCGTTGACCCGCCCGATCTGCTGATAGCTGAGCGCGCCGAGCTCGATCCGCGCCACGTCCTTCAGGCGTACGATCGAGCCGTCCGCGCTCGAGCGCACGATGATGTCGCCGAATTGCTCCGCGGTCTGCAGGCGTCCCGGCGCGCGCACCGTGTAGGTCATGTCCATGCCATTGGGGCTGGGGCGCGCGCCGACCTGGCCGGACGGGTTGACCGCGCTCTGCTTGCGGATCGCGCCCGCCAGCTCGGGCACGCTCAGCCCGAGGCTCGCCAGGCGGTCGGGCTGCACCCAGATGCGCATGGCGTAGTCCCCTGCGCCAAACACGCGCACCTCCCCCACCCCGGGCACGCGATACAGCGCGTCGATGATGTTGATGTTGGCGTAGTTGGCTAGAAAGAGCGCGTCGTAGCTCTGCTCGGGCGAATACAACGACACCAGCATCATCGGGATGCCGGTGATCTTGCGCATGGTCAGGCCGTACTGGCTCACGTCGGTGGGCAGGTTCGGCTGCGCCTGCGCCATGCGATTCTGTACGTTCACCTGATCGATGTTCGGGAGCGTGTCGATGTCGAACGTGACGGTGAGCTGCATCGTGCCGTCGTTCGCGTTCGTCGACTGCATGTAGAGCATGTCGTCGACGCCGTTGGTCTGCTGCTCGAGCGGTGTCGCCACGCTCTGCTCGATGGTGACCGCATCCGCGCCCGTGTAGGTAGCCGTGACCAGGATCTGCGGCGGCACGATGTCGGGAAACAGCGAGATCGGCAGCGCGCCCAGGGACACCAGCCCGCCCAGCACGGTGATGATCGCGATCACGATGGCGACGATCGGTCGCCGGATGAAGAACGCCGCCATTGCTATTTCCCCTTCGGCGCGTCTTCGGCCAGCGGAGCCTGCAGCGTGGGGTTCACGATGGTTCCCTCGCGCACCTGCGCTGAATCGATCAGCACCCGATCGTTCGGCGCGAGCCCGCGCGTGACGACCCAACGGTTGCCGACGCGGCTGCCGAGCGTGACCGTGCGCAGCGCCACCGTGTCGTTGGCGGCGAGCACTCGCAGCTGCGCCGAGCCCTGCAGCTCCGTCACGGCGCGTTGCGGGACCAGGAGCGCGTCTTTGATCAGTGGATCGGCTTTCCCAAAAGTATCGATGACCCCTTTTCGCCTGACAGGCGAAGCAATCATAGGCGTCACATCAACAAACAATCTTCCCGCTGCCGCACTCATGGTTGCTGGGGTAAACAACCGGAAAAAAGACAATCCCAAAGGCTTCATCGGGTCGGTCATCATCTGTTGATGACCGACGGAAAGGTAAACGTGATTTCCCCGATCATTCGCCTCAGGGATCGGGAATAAGGTAGTGATGGGCCGGCTCTGGACGATATGAAATGTCTCGTCGACCAAACACCATTCGATGTCCTGCGGGTGACCGAAATGCTCCTCGACTTTGCGGCCAGTGCGCTCAAGCGCTAAAACCTGCTCATCAGTTAACGCCTGACTATTCTGTCGTTC
>Ga0207648_10008318_pt1 | contig 10067 bp, 4 predicted proteins | sample KBSMisM32_FD_184310 | JGI IMG/M metagenome (GOLD analysis project Ga0207648, IMG submission 184310) | Miscanthus rhizosphere microbial communities from Kellogg Biological Station, Michigan, USA - KBS Miscanthus M3-2 (SPAdes) (version 2) | ecosystem: Host-associated > Plants > Roots > Rhizosphere... | reverse complement strand
CGGCTGCTGCTCTACATGTCGTCGATCTCGTTAGGCGTCGCGGCGCTCGTCGCGATCGACTCGTTCGCCTCGAACGTCACCGAGTCGGTTCGCGAGCAATCCCGCGCCCTCCTCGGCGGCGACGTGGCGTTCGGCGCGCGCCAGGGCAACTTCACGCCGAAGGCCGACTCGATTCTCGATTCGCTCCGGCAGACCGGCATTCGCTTCGCGCGACAGACCACGTTCGCCTCCATGGGCCTCGTGGAACGCAGTGGCGGTACCCGGCTGGTCCAGGTGCGCGGCGTCACGCCCGAGTATCCGTTTTACGGGACAATCACGACGTCGCCTGCCGGTCGATGGGCGCAACTGCAGCACGGCAGGAACGCCCTCGTGGATCAGTCGTTGCTGATCTCGCTCGAGGCGCGCGTCGGCGACACGCTCACGCTCGGCTACGCGAAGTTCGCCATCATCGGGGCGCTCGTGAACGTGCCGGGAGACCCCGGGATTTCGGCCACGATCGGCCCGCGTGTCTACATTCCGGCATCCCACCTGGCCGAGACGAAGCTGCTCACGTTTGGGAGCCGGGCGGACTACGAGGCGCTCGCGAAGCTGCCCGAAGGCACCGACCCGGGCACGTGGCTCACGCCGCTCCGGCAGCGCCTCGAGCGCAATCGCGTGCGGGCGCGGACGGTCGTCGAGAACGAGGTGAACCTCACCGAGTCCATCGACCAGCTCGGCGATTTTCTCGGGGTCGTGGGGCTCGTCGCGCTGCTCCTCGGCGGGATTGGCGTCGCGAGCGGTGTGCACGCGTTCGTCGCCCGCAAGATCGACACGGTCGCCGTGCTTCGCTGCCTGGGCGCGACGAGCCGGCAGGTGCTCATCATCTACGTGCTTCAGGCGGCGGCGATGGGCCTCGTGGGCGCCGCCGTCGGTGCGGCGTTAGGCGTCGCCATTCAGTATGCCCTCCCGCTCACCGTTCGCGACTTCCTGCCCGTGGATGTCACGGTCTCGCTGGCACCGAAGGCCATCCTGGTCGGACTCGCGCTCGGCGTCTGGGTCGCGATGGTATTCGCGCTGCGGCCGCTCCTGGCGCTCCGGAACGTCTCGCCGCTGCAAGCGCTTCGGCGTGACCTCGACAGCGCGCCGTTGACCGCCGGGCTGCGCGACTGGCCACGCGTCCTGGTGAACGGCGCCCTCGCGGCGAGCGTCGTCGCCCTCGCCGCGTGGCGCTCGCCCACGCTCAAGACCGCGCTCTGGATGAGCGTGGGAATCGCCGCGGTGCTGGTCGTGTTGCTGCTCAGCGCCATCGTGCTCTCCGCCATCGCGAGGCGCGCGCTGCGCGCGGGGTGGCCCTACGTGGTGCGACAGGGCGTCGCCAACCTGTATCGTCCGGCGAACCAGACGCGCGCCGTGGTGCTCTCGCTCGGATTCGGCGCCTTCCTCATCACGACGTTGTATCTCGTGCAGGCCAATTTGCTGCGCCAGTTCGACCTCACGACATCGGCGGCCCGCGGCAACCTGCTGTTCTTCGACGTTCAGGAGGACCAGGACGCCGGCGTCGAGTCGATCGTCAGGCAAGCCGGGTATGCTGTCGTCCAGTCGACGCCGATCGTGACGATGCGCATCAAATCGGTCGCCGGACGCACGATCACCGAGATCCTGACGGACACGACTCGTCGCGGGGGCGCATGGGCCCTTCGCCGCGAGTACCGGTCCACCTACCGTGACACCATCCAGAGCTCCGAGCGGGTCGTCGCCGGTCGTTGGTTCGGCGAAACGCCCGCGCGCGACAGTCAGCCTGCCGCCGAAGTGTCGCTGGAGCAGGACGTCGCGAAGGAGCTGCGTGCGAAGGTCGGTGACGTGGTCGTCTGGGACGTTCAGGGCGTCGAAATCCCCGCTCGCGTCACGAGCCTCCGCGACGTGGAGTGGGCGAGATTCGAGCCGAACTTCTTCGCGGTGTTCGCGCCAGGGGCCTTGGAGAAGGCGCCCAAGCAGTTCGTGCTGCTCACGAATGTCCCGGACGGCGTGAGCGCCGTTCGCGTTCAGCGCTCGGTGGTCCAGCGGTATCCGAATGTGTCGGCGATCGATTTGTCGGTGATCCGCAAGACGATCAGCGAGATCGTGGATCGCGTGTCGATGGCGATCCGGTTCCTCGCGGTGTTCAGCCTCGCGATGGGGATTCCGGTGCTCTTCAGCGCCGTCGCCGCCACGCGGCGCGAGCGCGTGCGCGAAGGCGTCCTGCTCAAGACGCTGGGCGCCACCCAGGGTCAGATCCGCCGGATTCTGTTCGCCGAGTACGCCCTGCTTGGCGTGTTGGGGAGCCTAACGGGAATGGTCCTGTCGTTCGGCGGCGCGTGGGGTCTTCTCAGGTACGTTTTCCATCGCCCCTTCTCTCCGGCCACGGTTCCCGCCGTGCTGATCGCGGCCGCGATGGTGCTGGTGACGGTATCGATCGGCGTGCTGAGCGGACGAGACGTCTTCAGGACGACACCGATGGCGGCGCTGCGGGAAGCGTGAGCCTCGAGGTCGATCCTCTTTCTTGTTCACCGACCTCGGGACGTATGCGGCCCGAGGTCTTCTTTTCTCAACCCGGCTCATTGCGAGCGGAGACTTCAGGACCGAGGAGCGATCCGAATGATCCGAGTGCTCCGCTGCATCCGTTCCCCTTGGTCTGTGGGGCTGGCCCGTTCAAGGCCGGCATCTACGAGGAAGGAGGGGGTCGGATACTTCGGGATCGGGCGGATCAGTCGGATCCCTTCCGGACCGATCGACGTGGTAGCGCAACGAGCCGGGGTCTTCGGTGAACGGCCTCGGGAATCGACTGCGTCCCGAGGCCGTCTGAAATTTTTAAGAACGGATGGAAGCCTAACGAGCCGCGACTCGCCCGATCACTGCACCCGAACGACGTACACGCGCGCCCCGTCGAACCCGACGTTTCCACCACTGGGATCGAGCATCCGGAACGTCGAGAGCGGGGCGCCGGTCGGGCGCGGGGCCAGGAAGTAGACACCGGAGCCCGACTGCGCCGTGGTCGTCACGGACACGCCCGGTGCCGGCGTTGGCAGCGGGTACGCTCCGCTCTGGCGTGCCCCCGCGACGGCATCACGAATGTTCCAGCTCACATACGAGTACCGGGCGTCCAGATTGGGGATGCCGAGGTTGTCCGCGTAGTTCGCGATCAGCCAGCCGCCGATGATCTGGTCGAACGACACGCCGGCGTGCTGGACGAAGTTCGTCACGCCGGTCTTCGGGCCGGCGACGAGGCCGCGGAAGAACGCGCGAGCGTTCCCCGGAGCGAATTGATCCGCCGTGTAGCGGAGCAGCGCCCAGGCCGCACCGCGCGGCGCGAGATCCCGATCCGCGCGCGAGCTGATGGGCGACGACGTGTCGGGGCGTGCGAGCCACGTCGAGAACCGCGCGAGGTTCTGCTGGAAGTACGCGTTGTAATCGTCGGCATTCGCCTTCACATCGGTGGACGTCAGGCTCTGGAAGTCGCCAAACCCGCGCGCCGCGCGCCCGACCGCTTCCTCGGCGAAGTGCGAGAGCCCCTCGTTCAACCAGTCCACCTCGAAGTCGGTGACGGCCGGATTGAACTGGCGGATGCCCTGGTTGATCATGTGCTGGAACTCATGCGCGATCGTGCCACGCGTCGCCTGCCTAACGAGCGCCGTGCTGCGGGCGTCGCTGAACTCGCCAGTCGGATCGGCCGCGAGCAGATAGAAGATCTCCTGCTCGTTCGTCTGCGGGCACGACATGCCCGCCTGGGTGTAGTCCGCCGTCGTGAACAGGTCCCCACCCCAGAAGAATCCGCCGATGTAGCTGGACGAGCCCTTTGGCGTGAACTTGTTGACCTCGGGCGTATAGAGGATCGTGATCCGGCCATCCTTGTTGATGTCCGTCGGCGCGCCGAACCACGCGGTGTCGGTCTTGTACGTCAGGTCGTCGAACTCGGCTGCGATGGCCGTGAAGTCCGCGGCGGTGAACCCGTTGGTGGACGCGTTGACGTCCTGCACGATCTGCGCTTTCTTCCCCACGGCTTTCACCACGGCGCGCACCGTCGCGTAGTTCGTGCACAGGTTCGTCGCCAGCACGTCCGGCACGCGGTAGGTAATCGTGTCGCCGACGCCGACCGCCGCGGCAACGGACAGGGACACGCTCGCGTTCGCGCTTGCACGCTGGGCGGCAGCCCGGGTCACGCCGCGCGTGGACATGGCGCGAAGGATCTGACGCTCGGCCCCGCGAATTCGCGTCTCGATCGCGTCGCGCCGCCCGACCGACTGTGCAACGAGGTTCATCTCGGCCGAGACGCCGGCCGCCGCGATGCGGCCCGCCGGCGATATCGACGCGATGGTGCCAGGCAGGAACGACACCGCGAACGTCTGCTCGTCATCCGACACCGAGTTCGCGTTCGCAGTGATGAACAGCAGCTGACCGTTGTCGGTAGCCGCGGCAATCGTTATGCACGATACGGCGGTCGGGCCGCTCTGAATCGAAACCTGCCCCACGCTCATCGAGAGCGGGTTCTGGCAGCGGTCGACGTCCACCACGAGCGGAAACGTTCCCGTCGCCTTGTCGGCCGATGCAATGATATCCACGGAGCCGGGCGCCACCGCGGTGATCACGCCGTTCTGATCGACGGTCGCCACCGAGGCGGCGCTGCTGCTCCATTTTGGCGTCTTACCGCTCACGCTATCGCCCTTGGAATTCAGCAGACGCGCGGTTGCGGTCATCGTCGTACCGACTTGCATCGTCGGTGACGGTGCCGCGACGACGATCGCCGTGACTGTCGTCGGCGAGGGGGCGGTGGGCCCGTCACTGCTGCATGCGGCCAGGGCCACGGACACCAACGCCAACGCGAGAACTCTCTTCATGAGCACGCTCCTCGAGCGCGAAAGTGCAGCGCCCGAGGTAGGCACTGCGATCCATTCGGATTGGTAAAACAAGCGCGGAAGGCGTGCCGTTGACACCGCCTCCCGCGAACGACGTGCAGAAGTCTACGGGCTCTGCCGCATGAGACCAACCGCAGGCAGGCCTGGGTGCCCAACATCACGCCGCAAACCAGCCGTGACGGCGGTCACAACCGTTCGCGCTGCAAGGCTCGATCTTTACCCGGCAGCGCGCCTCAGGTTCACCGGAACGTGTAGGCTGCGCCGATGCGAAAGGTTGTCGCGTCAGCGGGCACCGAATACAGCTCGCCGGTAACCGCCGTCGCTCCTCCCAATCGATACCATGCCCCGGCACCCACGGCGAATCGAGTAAGGTCGACGGTGATTTTGGTGTCATCGTACGCGGCGTCCAGATACTGGAACCCCACCTGAAAGCGCGGCCGCAACCACGTCACCCCGGTTGACGCGTAGGCCCCCCAACGGTCACCAGACGACTGCTTCGCCAGGCCCACTTCACCGCCGAACATGTTCGGCTTGTAGGTGTCGCTTGACTTACTGGTCCCGTAGCAAGCAGCGCTCGGGTCATCCGTTTGCAGCGCGTCTTCCGGACAGGTGATAGAGCCTTCCACCTTGCCGAACGTCGCATGGGCCCGGAGTAGCATCGAAAGGCTTCCATGTTCGGCATCGCCGGACAGGCGGTGTGGCCACGACAGCGCAAGGCTGCCGAGGTTGGGCTTGGCGTCGGCGACCTTGATAGGCGGCAGATAGCTGCCCTCGAGCGAGAGCCCGCCCGGCAAGCCAATCGTGACTCGCGGCCTCGGAAAGACCGGCGAGAGGTTTGTATTCTCCGTTTTCTTGACGGTATAACACGCCTCGGGCTGCTGCATCTCCTTGCTCGGCGACGGCACGTAGGACGCTTCGAAACCCACGCGCACGTGCCAGGGGGCAAGCTCCTCGACGATGCCGCCGGGCGAAAACGCGATGGGAGTCGCGAAGAACGCCAGCAACTTCGCCTCGTTGCTCTCCTTTGGAGGCATGCACGTGTAGTTGAGCTGTGCGCGTGCGACCGACGCACTCGCGAGGAGTCCGGAAAGGACCGCCAGAATTCGAGCGGCGCCGGCGCCGCTAATTTTGTATCGGGCTCGCATGAGATTTTGCTGAGGATTTCGTAGGATAATGACGGGCTTCACATACTCGCCACCCGGTTTGCGTCGAGCGGGCGGCGCGGGGCATGACATCAGAACGCAATGCCTGCGGCTCGAGGGGACGTTTCGGCAGCCGCCCGAGATGACCGGTCGCGGAGTCCCATCGCCCGAAGCGGCCGCGACAGGCCGAACGCCGTCGACCAGCCGTCCGACCCAATCGACCGCGGACCAGGCGGGGGCTATTCTAGCCTAACGCCTGATCCAGATCGGCGATCAGGTCTTCTGGATGCTCGAGGCCAATCGACAGCCGGAGCAGGTTGTCGGGGGTCCCGCTGCCGGGCGCCTCGACCGAAGCACGGTGCTCAACGAGGCTCTCGGGGCCACCGAGGCTGGTCGCGCGGGTAAAGACCTTCACGCGACTCTTCACCCGAAGGGACGCCTCGCGGCCTCCGCGGATCTGCACCGAAACCATCCCACCGAACGCCGACATCTGCCGCGCCGCGATGGCATGACCCGGATGCGATGCCAGCCCGGGATAGTGGACCGCTTCGATTTTAGAGTGGGAGGCCAGGAACTCTGCAACGGCCGTAGCGTTCGCCGTGTGAGCTCGGATTCGATATGGGAGCGTCTTGATTCCGCGAATCACGAGCCAGCAGTCGAACGGCGCGGCAGTCGCGCCGCCCGCCGTCTGCACGGTCCTGACGCGCTGGAAGAATTCGTCGTCCTCTCGCGTGACCAGCGCCCCTCCGGTCACGTCGCCATGACCACCCAGGTACTTGGTGGTGGAGTGCATGACGAGATCGGCGCCGAGAGCGAGTGGCCGCTGGGCGACAGGCGTCGCCCACGTGTTGTCGACCGCGCATCGCGCGCCCGCGTCGTGGGCGATTGCCGCGATCCGTTCGATATCGGCCACCGCGAGCAACGGGTTGGACGGCGACTCGACCCAGACGAGCCGGGTCGTAGGGCGCAGCGCCCCCGCTACGTTGCCGGCGTCCTGCATGTCCACGCTGGTCATCGTTAGGCCCCACCGCGCGAACACTTGATCGAGCAGCTTTCGCGTCCCGTAGTAGACCGATGTCGGAAGCACGACGTGGTCGCCCGGCGCGAGCGACTGGAAGACCGCCATCGTCGCGGCCATCCCGGCCGAGAACGCCGCCGCGGCACGTCCACCCTCCAGCGCCGCGAGCACCCGCTCGAGCGACGTACGATTTGGCGTGGCGTCACGCGCGTAGAGGTAACCGTGCGGCAGCGATCCGTCCGCCTCCCGCTCGAACGTGGTGGAGAGGTAGATCGGCGGAGCCACGGCGCCAGTCGCGGCATCAGCGCCGTGGGCGCCGTGAATCGCGAGCGTTTCAACGTGCATTTCGGTCGGGAATCGGCGGAAGCCCGCCGAGGGCGGGCGGATGGGAATCGGGAAGCGTGACGGGACTTGCCGTGGTCATTCGCGGTTCCTGGGTGCCGGCTGGCCGCCGGGTTTCCACTGCAGCTTCGTCGGGGTATCGGCCAGAAGGCGCGCGGCCCGCACCGCGACATCGATGAGCCGCGTCATGTGCGAGAAATCGATGTGGGCCACATCGTCGCTTGGCTCGTGGTAATCGTTATGCATGTTGTACGACGACAGCGTGTGCGCCACGATGCCACGCTCCGCGAAGGCGATGTTATCGCTCCGCATGAAAAACTGCTGGTCGAGCCGCTTATCCGCGACGATCGGCAGCCCGGCGTTCGTGAACAGATCCCCCATCGTCGACCGCTCGAAGCCCGTGAGCCAGCCGCGACCCGATCCACCGGCGAGGGAATCCGGTCGTCCGATCATCTCGATCTCCAGATTTGCCACCATCGCGTCGAGCGGGCGCGCCGGATGCTGCACGTACCATCGTGTGCCGAGGAGCCCGACTTCCTCGCCCGTCGTGGCTGCAACGACGACGGTGCGTTTGGGCGTCGGGCCCGCAGCGAGCGCGCGCGCGATCTCCATCACCGCGACCACGCCCGACGCGTCGTCGTCGGCACCGTTGTAGATGGAATCGCCGGCCTGGCCATGCTGGATGCCGAGGTGGTCGTAATGCGCGTCGACGAGCACCACCTGGTCGCGCAAGCTGGGATCTGAGCCGGGGATCACTCCCACGACGTTCACGGCATTCGCTCGGTCGGCAGCCGGCACGCTGTCGCGCGCCGCGAGCGTCGACAGCAGCGTCAGCTGCCGCACGCCGTTCCGCGATGTGAAAGCGACAGGGACGCGTTGGAAGAATCCACTGTCTCCGGCGGACTGAACGCCGTATCGCGCGAGCTCTGCGGCGATGAACTTCGCGGCGCGGGCAGACCCTGGCGTCGCGGTGCCCCGCCCCGCCATGGAGTCATCGGCGATCGCGCCGAGGAGCCGGCGCACGTCGGCATCGGTGACGCCTGTGGAAGCAGTTGCAGGCTGAACCGATGGCGCAGCTGCGGATGACGGAGCCGTCGAAACGACGGCCGCTCGGGAACATGCCGCGAGCACCGCAAGGCAAAGAGGCGAAGCGATCCGTGAACGCCTCGGGAACTGGGACATCGCGATCGACTGGGTCGATGGGTTACTGGCGGAGCGCTCGGCGCGACCGAGCGCATTTCAAGGGCTCTGACCCCTTGATCGGAGACTGACTACTCGGACGTAAGCGCGACGCGATGCCGTCCGCAACCCGCAGCCGGCTCGCGCCGTGCAGTGCGGCGGGGTATACTCGCGTTCGACCGCCATCACCCGTAACGGTTGATCGAGCGATGCCGTTTGCTGTCCTCCCGCCCGCTTTTCCGCTGTTCGTCGCGTTGGCGCTTCAGGCCGGAGCGGCGCTGAGGTCGCCCGAGTTTCAGCCTGCGGGCGTAACGTCCCCGGCCGACTCACAACGCGTGCTTCACGACGCGCGCTCGGCGCAGGCCAACTTCGAGCGCACGCGTCGCGCGAATCTGCCGATGGAGAATGGCGGGAGCTCGGGACGCTGCGATGTGCGCGTCGGCCGGTTCTGCTATTGGTGGGACGATGGGGAGTTCCCGCCTCCGCCCGAGCCATCCAAAACAAAGGCGGCTCGCGCGGCACTGCTGGAACGCCTCGCGCACGGAGCGCAGCGCGTCCCCGGTGACGGCTGGATCGCCGGACAGCGAGTTCGCTATCTCGTGGAGGATGATCGGGCACAGGATGCGGTGAACGCAGCCCGCGAGTGTCGCGCGGATGCGAGCTGGTGCACGGCGCTCGCCGGGTTCGCGTTCCATGCCGCCGGAGATTTCGTGCGTGCCGACAGCGCGTTCGACGTCGCCCTTGCCGCCATGCCGGAGCGCGAGCGATGTCACTGGACGGACATCTCGGTGTTGCTGGAGGGCGCTGCGCGCAAGCGGTACGACCGTCTTCCATGCGCGCAGCGCGGGCAGTTCGAGGCGCGATTCTGGGCGCTGTCGCGGCCGCTCTTCCTCGTATCGGCGAACGATTTTCGCACCGAGCACTTCGCGCGCCTAACGATGGCCCGCCTGATCCGGATGTCGGGCTATCCGCACGACATGGCCTTTGGCGACGACTCGGAAGAGCTGCTCATGCGTTACGGTTGGGAAACCGGCTGGACCCGGTCGCCACCGAGCATGTCCAACCCGTTCGACGTGCACGTCATTGGCCATGAGCCGACGCCCGCGTTCGACTTCGTCCCCGCGGCCGAGGTGCTCGCGGTGGCCGACTCCGCCGACGCATCGGACTGGGAGCTGCATGACCGGATGGCGCAGAGCCGGTACGCCCCGCGTTATGCGCGATCCGTCGGCGAGCTCGATCATCAGGTGGCGTTCTTCAGGCGCGGAGATTCGGCGCTCGTGGTGGCCGCGTTCGACGCCACCGCGCAGACCGGGTTCACACACGATACGATCGATGCCGCGCTCGCGATCGCACCCGCCGCAAGCCCCGACTCGGCGATCGTCAGCAGGGACTCCGTGGCGCTACGCCGAGGCGTTCTGGTGGCAACCGCCGAATGGCGGCCGGCGATCATCAGTGTCGAGACGCGTGATTCCACGGAACGCCGCGTGGCACGCGCGCGCGCCGCGTTTCGCCCTCCAT
>Ga0207648_10008316_pt1 | contig 10072 bp, 7 predicted proteins | sample KBSMisM32_FD_184310 | JGI IMG/M metagenome (GOLD analysis project Ga0207648, IMG submission 184310) | Miscanthus rhizosphere microbial communities from Kellogg Biological Station, Michigan, USA - KBS Miscanthus M3-2 (SPAdes) (version 2) | ecosystem: Host-associated > Plants > Roots > Rhizosphere... | reverse complement strand
GGCGAATGGCGGCGACCGTCTCGGCGAGCGGTGCGGACGAGCGCACGTGCACCACGCCCCACACGGGATCGGGCGCCGGGAGGTACATGTAGGGCTCCGGATCGTCGGTGACGCGGCGGCCGCGAACGTCGCCGACGATGCCGACGATCTGCACCGACTTGCCCCTGGGATACTCGAGCGTGAGGTGCGAGCCGAGCGCGTGGCCGTCCGCGCGGACGATCCGGGCCAGGCTGCGGCTGACGATCACCGAGTCCGACTTGCCGCCGCCGACCGACTCGGCGTCCGTGAAATCACGACCCTCCAGGAGCGGAATGCCCAGCGTGCGGAAATAGCCGCGCGACACGGCGGGTGTCGCTGTCGCGTGCGACGTCGCGTCGCCGGCCACGAAGAAACCGTTGTCGGATCGCATCGGCAGGTACGGCGTCGTCCAGCTGTAGGCCGCGTCCTGGATCGCGGGCGTCGCGTTCAGGCGCTCGAGGACCGTGCGGAAGTACTGGCGCGCGCGGTCGTCGCTGTAGCCCTGCCGCGGCGGATTGACGGAGAAGCTCACCACGCCTTCGGTCTTGATCCCGAGATCGAGCGCACGCATGTTCGACAGCGTGCGCACGAACAGCCCGGCGCAGACCAGGAGCAGGACGGAGATCGCCACCTGCGCCGTCACCAGTCCGTTGCGCAGTACGGGACGGCCGCGGCGCGACGTCGTCAGGCCGTCCTTGAGCGAGGCGTTGAGATCGACGCGGCTCGACACGAGCGCCGGCGCCGCGGCGAAGAAGACACCGGTTGCGAGCGACACGACGATGGTGAACGTGACGACGCGGATGTCGACGCTGACGCCCTTGACCGCTGGAAGCATCGCGATGAGACGCATGCCATCGAAGGCGGCGGTCAGCAGCACGGCCAGGGCGAGCCCCGCCAGCCCCGCTGCCGCGGCCAGCACTACGCCTTCCGCGAGGTGCTGCCGTACGATCCGGAACCGGCTGGCGCCGATTGCCTGGCAGACGGCAATCTCGCGCCGGCGTGCGAGCGACCGCGCGAGCAGCAGGTTCGCGGCATTGGCGCAGGCGAGAAGCAGCAGGAGGCCGACCGCCGACATGACCAGGCGGAAGATGGTCGTCAGCCGCTCTCGCGCGTATGTGCTCGGACCGACGCCCTCGTATAGCACCGGCATGACCGGATCGCGCGACGTGTTCCCGCGCCGCGCAAATCCCGGCGTCGTGCCGGCCACGGCGGTGGCCTGCTGCTGCGCGACCGCGAGCGACGCTCCCGGGCGCAGCCGCCCGAACGCGTCGCCGAACAACGTGTTCCGGCGCTCGGTGAGCAGCCCCGGTCCCTGGTTGGGCAGCACCTGCATGTGTGCGCCGATGGGAATCCAGACGTCGGTGGCGACGACGAGCGATCGTCCCTGGAACGATGCGGGCGCGACGCCGACGATGGTGAAGGGATGGCCGTTGATCCTGAGGGTACGGCCGATCGCATCGGGACGTCCGTCGAAGGCGCGACTCCAGAAGGATCGGCTGATGACCGCGGTCGGCGCCGACGCCGACGGTCGCTCTTCGTCGGGGCGGAAGGCGCGGCCGGGTGCGGGCGTGACGCCGAACAGCTCGAAATAGTTCGCCGTCACGATCTCCGCATCCAGGCGCTGCGGGTCCGTTTCCCCTTCGGCCACGACGTCGAGGGCCATGGGGGTAGAGGCGGCGAGCGACGCGAACGCGGGCACGCCGTCGCGGAGATCCGCCACGTCGCGATACGAGACGAAGAACTGTGCCTGGCGCTTGCTGGTCTGGAACAGGATGGTGGCCAGTTGCGATGGCGAGGCGGCGCCGGGAATGGGGCGGAAGAGCACCCAGTTGAAGACGGAGTAGATCGCGGCGTTGGCGCCGATGCCGATGGCGAGCGTGGCGATGACCGCGAGCGACCAGCCCGGCCGTCGCAAGGCGCCTCGAATGGCGAGTGTGACGTCCCGGGTGACATCGCGCATCGGCGTGATCCTTTCGCGGGAATGTGAGTGTGCGAGCGCGTCCCTCATGCGGGCGACCCGCAGGCGCAGGCCGATGGACGCGGCGCGCAGCGCCAGGCGCGAAGGGGGCGCGGGTTCGTCCCACAGATCGCGCGCGACGCTCTCGCGCCAGTCGCGGGGCACCAGTTTCAACGCGGCGGCGAGCCGCCGGCTGCCGTTCATGATTCCGGCTCCAGCAGCGTGCCGGCCCGGAGGCGCCGCAGCAGTTTCTGGTTGGCGCGCAGGACGGCCACGCCGTCACGCTGGATCGCGAAGCAGCGGCGGGCCTTGCCGCCCGGCTCGGGCGTCGGCTCGTCGAACCACGACCGCACGTATCCTTTCCGTTCGAGGCGGTCCAGCGTCACGTAGACGCTGCCGCGCGACAGCGCCACGCCGTGACGCCGCAGTTCCTCGCGGATGGGCACCGCGTAGGCCCCTTCGCCGAGGCGCAGGATGACCAGCAGCACCAGCTGTTCGACTTCGCCGAGCAGATCGAGTCCCTTCATGGCGATGATTGTCGACTCAGTGAGCATTAGACGCCCGCGCCGGCATTTGGTTGGGAGGGCGGGATCACGGCGGGAATAAGGTCAGGCTGTGGAGAGGTGCAGGGCCTGCCGCAGCAGGGCCAGCAGCTCCCCGGCGGTTCCCGCCAGCAGTTCGTCGCCCGCCACTTCGGCGGCAGCGAACCGGAAGCCGAACCCGTAGCGCACGAGGCAGATCCGGGTGCCGGCTGCGCGCGCCGTGCGCAGATCGATGGCCGAGTCGCCGACCATGATCGTGTCGTCCGGGCCGGTGCCCGCCGCGGTCATCAGGTGCCGCAGGCCGCCCGGGTCGGGCTTGCGCGGCAGCGCCGTGTCGCCGCCAATCACCTGGGCGAACCGCTTCGCGATCGCCAGCCCTTCGAGGATCCGCTCCGACGGGAGCTGCGGCTTGTTGGTCAGCACGGCGAGCGTCGCCTTGCGCGAGATGTCGTCCAGCATCTCTTTCGTGCCCTCGTAGAGACGCGTATGGTTCAACAGCCGCTCGTCGTAGAGCTCGAGGAAGCGCGGCAGCGCCGTCGGCTCCGCGGGATCGAGACCAGCCGCGGTCAGCGCCCGCTTCACCAGCAGCGGCGCGCCTTCCCCGACCATCGCGCTGATCGCGTCCACCGGCTGCGGCTGGCCGCCGCGCTCGACGATCAGCGCATTCGCCGCATCCGCCAGGTCGCGCCGCGAGTCAATCAGGGTTCCATCGAGATCGAAGACGACGAGGGGCATCGCAACATTATGACGCCCACGGATGAACACCATCCAGCGCGACAGGTGAACGTACAGCAGTCGCTCAGGGTGAACTCACGAGGAAGGCCACAGGTAAACACAGACAAACGCGGATTAGGGCCACAGATAAACACAGACAAACACTGATTAGTTTTTGTCGGTGTTCCCCATTCCTAATCTGTGTTTATCCGTGTTTATCTGTGGCCATTATCTCGTCGTTCTCTGGCGTCAGTCTACGCGGAGAGCCACCAGCGGATCGACGCGCGTGGCACGGCGCGCGGGGAGATAGGCAGCCAGCAGGGCAACGGCGAGCAGTGCGGCCGACACCGTGGCCAGCGTCGCCGCGTCGCGCGGCCGCACGCCGTAGAGCTGCGACTCGATTGCGGGCCCGAGCAGCAGCGCGGCTGCCGCGCCGAGCGCCACGCCGATCGCGCTCAGGCGGAACGAGTGGCCGACCACGAGGCGGAGGACCGAGCCCGGTCTCGCCCCCAGGGCGAGGCGCACGCCGATCTCGCGGGTGCGCTGCGTCACCAGATACGCCAGCACGCCGTAGACGCCGATCGCCGCCAGCAGCAGCGCCAGCACGGCGAACAACCCGACCAGCCACGCGGTGAGGCGCGGCTGCGCCGTGCTGGTCTCGAGCAGCGTTTCCATGGTCCGCACGTTGAAGACGGCGAGCTGCGGATCCGCGGCGGAGACGATGCGGCGGACCATCGGTGCGACCGGCACGTCCGCTGTCGTCCTCACCACGAGCGTCATCGAGGGCCAGAGGAACTGCGTGGCCGCGTAATACATCGTGGGCCGCGGATCGAGCGCCTGGTTCAGGTTGCGCACGTCGCCGACGACGCCGACGACGCGCAACGGCTCGCCAGTCACGATCGAGCGACCGATCGGATCCTCGTTCGGCCAGAAGCGCCGTGCCGCATCAGCGCTGAGAATGACCACTCCGGGCCCGCCGCGGCGGTCCTCCTCGGTGAAGCTGCGGCCGCGCAGGATTGGAATCCCCATCGCGTTGAAATAGCCCGGGCTGACCATGCGCCAGTCGACCTGCAGCGATTCGTTGCCGAGCGCGTTGGCCCCCTGGGCGCGGACCGGCTGTCCCGTGTTGCCGCCGGCGAACGGTGCGCCGCTGGTCACGCCGACCGCCTCGACGCCGGCGGTGCCGCTCAGCTCGCTGATGATTCGCGAGTAGAACTGCCAGCCCGCGCCGTGATCGCGATAGCGTGACGAGGGCAGTCCGATCATCGCCGTGGTGATGTTGCCCGGACGGAAGCCCAGCTCGACGCGCTGCAGGCGCATGAAGCTCTGGCCGAGCAGCGCCGCGGCGGCGAGCAGGATCGTCGCCAGCGCCAGCTGGCCGACCACCAGCAGCCGCCGCGCGATCCCCTGCCGCGCCCCGCTGCGGCCGTCGGCCTTCAGCGCGTCCAGCACGTCGCGGCTCGAGTTCAGGAAGGCGGGGAGCGCGCCGAACAGCAGCCCCGTCGCCAGCGACGCGAGCAGCGCGAAGGCGAGCACCGGGCCGCTCAGCGCGATGTCGCCGGCGCGCGGCAGAACGGTCGCGAGCTGCGTGCGGAAGACCGGCATGATCCAGTACGCGAGCGCGAGGCCGACGGCGCCGCCGGCAGACGCCAGCAGCACGGACTCGGTCAACACTTCGCGGACGACCCGGACGCGGCTGGCGCCGAGCGCGAGCCGCACCGCCTGTTCACGCCGGCGCAGCGCGGCGCGTGCGAGCGTCAGGTTCGCGATGTTGGTGCAGGCGATCAGCAGGACGAGCGCCACCGATCCCAGCAGCAGGTACAGCCCGGTCCGCACCGGCCGCGGCACGAGCCAGTCGTAGACGCTCGCCATCGTCACGCCCCAGTCGGCATCGTCTTTCGGATATTCCTGGCCGAGCTGCAGCGCGATCGCGTCCATCTCCTTCTGCGCCTGCTGGATGGTGACGCCGGGGCGCAGGCGGCCGACGACCGTCATCATGTGATTCGACCGGCTCTCGATGGCCAGGTTCGCGGCGAGCGGCGTCAGGCAGTGGATGGGCAGGACGAAATCGCGATCGCGCACGATGCCGACGACGTTGTAAGGAATGCCGTCGAGGAGGATGGGGGTTCCGAGAATGTCGGTCGATCCGCCGAGGCGGTTTCGCCACACCGACTCGACGATCAACGCGACGTGGGCCGCGCCGAGGCGATCTTCCTCCGGCGTGAACAGGCGTCCGGCGATCGGCCGGATGCCGACGAGCGGCAGCAGGTTGGCGGTGGCCTCCAGCCGTGACACGCGCTGCGGCTCACCGCCGGTCGTCAGCGTCGCGCTGCTGCTGCGCCACGCGCCGAGCTGCTCGAACGACTGCGCGCGATCGCGCCAGGAGACGTAGTTCGGCACCGACACCGAGAACTGCGGAATCCGCAGCTTGTCGTTCTTCTCCCACAGCCGCACCAGCCGCGCCGGGTCCGCAAACGGCAGCGACTGCAACGCGACCGCGTGGACGACGCTGAAGATCGCCGTGTTGGCGCCGATGCCCAGCGCCAGCGTGGCGATCGCGACGAGGGTGTACATCGGGGAGCGCCGCAGGGCGCGTGCGGCATACCGCAGATCACGCAGAAGCATTCGCATGTGCTCTCCTGGCGCGCGCACGAGCGCGTCGGCCATGACACCGGTCCAGAACTCGAACGAGCCGCGCCGTCCGCACATGGCCGCGTCCGCCCGCGCCTCGCGGTAGGCGGCGACCATGTCGGATCCGAAACGCTCGCGGAACTCGTGGGGATAGAGGCGCAGCACGAGGCGGAACAGGCGCTCGGGCAGGCGCATCGGTCATCCCTTCCGCGGCACCAGGCCGGCGACGCGCGCGTCGTGGAGCAGCGCGCTGAGCCGTGCCGCCTCCGCCGCGGCCACCGTCCGCCCGAACTTGGTCACCCGGTAATAGCGCCGGCGCTCGTCCTCTTTGGCCGCCGCGCGCGCGCCGCGCAGGAAGATCTCTTCGATCAGCCCCTCGTCGAGCATCTTGCGGATCGACCCGTAGAGCGTGCCGGGGCTCATGCGCACCTTGCCGCCGGTCCGATCGGCGACGTCCTGCATCACGGCGTAGCCGTGCTTCTCGCTGTCGCCGAGCGCGATCAGGATGTGGAACACCGCCGGCGGCAGCGGGAGATGCCGGTCCAGCTCTCTCTCGCGGTCTATATCGCGTTCCGTCATATATAACGAGACGCGTTATATCAGGCGCTGTCATGAACGTCAATGGCCCGGTGGGGCCCGGCGCCGCGGCGTGCGGTGGGCTATGCCGCGTCGGGCGGCTGGTAGAGGGCGCAGACCGCGCCGGCGGGATCCTTGATCACGCAGTAGCGGCCGCCGGCATAGCTGCGCGGCGGGGCGACGAGGGATCCGCCGAGGCGCTGGCACTCGGCGATGCTGTGATCGAGATCCTCGACGGTGATGTAGATCAGCCACATCGGCGGCAGGTCGGCGTTGCTGCCGCGGGCGTGGCAGATGCCGGCGACGTTCATGCCGTCGGCATCGCTCATCACGAAGTCGGAGTAGCCGCCCATGCTGAGGGGCTCGGGTCGCCAGCCGGCGACGGCCTCGTAGAAATCGCGGGCTTGTTCAGCGTCCTCGACGGTCAGGTCCTGCCACGAGATCGTCCCCAGTCGAGGCGTCACGCTCATGAACCCGCATTCTAGTCGATCCTCAATGCGGTCACGGGGCTGACGCGGCTCGCGCGGATCGCCGGCACCGCGCATGCGAGGAACGCCACGACGACGAGCGCCGCGGCGGCGGCGGCGAATGCCACGGCGTCGTACGGCGCGGTCTCGAAGAGCAGCGCGCGCAGCAGCCGCGCCGCGGCGAATGCCAGCGGCAGGCCGATCGCCAGCCCCGCGGCCACCAGCGTCATCCCCTGCCGGGTGACCATGCGGATCACCGAGACGGCGTCCGCGCCCAGCGCCAGGCGGATGCCGATCTCCTGCGTGCGCCGCGACACCGAGATCGCGAGTACGCCGCCGACGCCAACCGCGGCCAGCAGCAGCGCGACGCCGGCAAAGCCGCCGAGCAGCGCGGCGTTGAAGCGCTGCGAGCTCGCCGACGCGCCGACGATCTCCTCCAGCGTCTGCACGCCGGTCACCGGCAGCGCGGGATCGAGCGCGCGGACCTCCTGGCGAATCGCCGGCACGAGCGTCGTCGGCGGCACCTGCGCGCGGACCATCAACTTCATGCTGCGGAAGACGCCGATGATGGTGCTGCCGAGGATCTGGTCGGGCATCTGCAGCCATGGCTGCCAGGTTTCGGGCTCGGTCGGCGCGGCGAGCCCGGCCTGCTTGATGTCGCCGATGACCCCGACCACGCGCATCCACGGCTGGTGGTTGCTCTCGAGGCCCCACGCGATCCGGCGGCCGACCGGATCTTCCCCCGGCCAATACCGCTTCGCGAGGGTTTCGTTGACGACGACCACCGGCTCGGACGTGAGCGTGTCGGCGTCGGAGAGGGCGCGTCCGCGCAGGACGCGCACGCCGACCGCTTCGAAGTAGTTCCCCATCACCCAGTCGTTGGCCACCGTGCGCCCCAGCGCGCGCGACGCCTCGGACGGGTTCTCGATGGTGAAGACGCGCCGTTCGCGGACGCTCAGCGGCAGGTCGGTGGCCGCGCCGGCCGCGGTGACGCCGGGGAGCCGGCTCACCCGCTCGAGGAGCTGCAGGTAGAACCGGCGCACGTCCGCGCCGCCGCGGTAGCTGCCGGCCGGCAGGCTGGTCGCGGCCGAGACCGCGCGGGTGGCGTCGATGCCGGGGTCGACGGCCATCAGCTTGACGAAGCTCTTGATCAGCAGCCCTCCCGCCGCGAGCAGGACGACCGCGCAGGCGAACTGCGCGGTCACGAGGCCCGCCAGGATCCGCCGTTGTCGGGTGCCCGCGGACGCGCCGCGGCCAGCTTCCTTCAGTGCGGCGCCGGACTCGCGGCCCGCCGACTCGAGTGCCGGCAGCAGGCCGCAGACGAGCGCCGCCAGTGTCGCGACGGTCAACGTGAATGCCAGCACGCGCACGTCGAAGGTGATCTCGGCCGCGCGCGGTACGGCGATCGGCGCGGCCGCGATCAAGAGCCGCTGCCCCCACCAGGCAAGCGCCAGCCCCAGCGCGCCTCCAATCAGCGCCAGCACGGCGGTCTCGATCAGGATCAGACGCATCACGCGGGCGCGTCCGGCGCCAAGCGCGCTGCGGATGGCCATTTCGCGCTCGCGCGCCGCGGCGCGCGTCAGCATCAGGCACGCGATGTCCGCGCACGCGATGAGCAGCACGACCCCGACCGCGGCGAGCAGCAGGAAGAGAATCCGCCGGATGTTGCCGACCACGTCCTCGGCCAGCGGCGCGACCGCGATCCGCAGCGGTATCCCCTGCAGTTCCGCGGGGTACAGTTCGCGCACGAGGCGGCCGACGATCCCGTCGGCTTCCGTCGCGGCCTGCGCGGGCGTCACGCCGGGCTTGAGCCGGCCGACGAGCGAGTTGTTGTACATGCTGCCGAACGCGCGCAGCTCCCCCTGCGTGAACGCGATCGGCAGGTAGACGTCGGCGGGCACGTTGTTCAGCCGCGGTCCACGGTTCGGGAAGGTGAAGCCCTGCGGCATCACGCCGACGACGGTGTAGGCGCGGCGATCGAGCGCGACCGCTCGGCCGACCACCGATGGGTCAGCCGCGAACTTCCTGCGCCACAGGCCGTCCGACAGGATCGCCACCGGCTGACGGCCGGCATCCTCTTCGGCCGTGAACGTCCGGCCGAGCGCGGGCGACACGCCGAGCACGTCCATCAGGCCGGCCGAGACGCGCGCGCCGCTGATGCGTTCCGGCTGATCGACGCCCGACAGCTCGTATTCGGCCGATCGGAACGCCGCCACCGCCTCGTAACTGCGCGCGCGCTCGCGGAAGCCGCCGATATCGGGCGGCGAGAAGCCGAACGGCTGGTTGATCGACGTGATGCCCTCGTAGAGGACGACCAGCCGATCGGGATCGTGATACGGCAGCGCGCGGAGCAGCACGCCGTTGACCACGCTGAAGATCGCGGTATTGGCGCCAATCGCCAGCGCCAGCGTCGAGACGACGAGCGCGCTGAAGAGCGGCGCGCGGCGGAGCAGGCGCAGGGCGTAGCGGAGGTCCTGGGCGAGTGACTGCATGATGGAGTCTCCGGCGGGGCGTGAAACCTGGGGCGAGCGAGGCTGCGTGCGGATGACGAAGGACGAGACGATCGCGTCGGCCGTGAGCCGCGCGGCGGTGACGAACGCGCCGGCGCCCGCGGCGCGCTCGCGCTCGGCCACGGCGCGCATCGCGGCCGCGAGATCGGCGCCGTGGCGCGCGCGGTAGTCGCGCGGATACAGCCGGACCAGCGCGCCTACCCAGTCCATCTCACGCCTTCAGCAGCTTCTTGCGGCGCGCCGTGGCGACGAAGCCGGCCAGCCGTTCCGCCTCCGCAGCGCAGGCGCGGCGGCCGAGCGGGGTGAGGCGATAGAAGCGCGGCCGTCCGCCGCCGGTTTCCGCGCCGGCCGGCGCGTCCACTTCGACCACCAGCCCTTCCTCGACCAGCTTCGCCAGGTTGCGGTAGAGCATCCCCGGCCACAGCTTCATCCGCCCGCCGGTCTGCTCGAGCACGTCGCTCATGATGCCGAGCCCGTGGCGGTCCTGGTCGGCGAGGGCCAGCAGGATCTGGAACCAGTGCGGCGGGAGCGGGGGCAGTCCCATGCGCGACTATATCTACAGGTTTATACCTGCGAAGTCAATCGCGAGACGCGGACCCGCCTTCGCCAAGGCTACGGCGGGGCAAGCCGACGACCGACGACCGACGACCGAGGACC
>Ga0207648_10008315_pt1 | contig 10072 bp, 7 predicted proteins | sample KBSMisM32_FD_184310 | JGI IMG/M metagenome (GOLD analysis project Ga0207648, IMG submission 184310) | Miscanthus rhizosphere microbial communities from Kellogg Biological Station, Michigan, USA - KBS Miscanthus M3-2 (SPAdes) (version 2) | ecosystem: Host-associated > Plants > Roots > Rhizosphere... | reverse complement strand
CAGTACCTCTACCACCCGGATTTCCGGGCGCGACAGGAGCAGGCGAAATTCGACAAGCTCGTGCTGTTCGCCGAGCGGCTACCCACGTTGCGCAAGACGATGGACAAGCATCTCGACCAGGATCCGCTCAGCTTCGAATGGACGGCTGCAGTCGCGGTGCGGTTGATCAACGAAGGCTGGTTCCGCGTCGGTGGCGAGCGCTACGCGAAGACGCACAAGACGTTCGGGATCACCACCTTGCGCAAGGGCCACGTCAAGGTGCGGGGGAGCAGGATCGCATTCAAGTTCCGCGCGAAGCATCGTGTGCTCTGCCGAACGGTGCTCGTCGACGACGAGCTCGCGGCCGCGATCAAGGAGCTGCTCGCCGCCCCCGGTGGGCGGAGGCTCTTTCGCTACGAGCACAACGGTGAGCTCGTCAACCTCGGCGCGCGGCGGCTGAACGACTACCTCGGCGAGCACCTGGGCGAGGAGTTCACGGCCAAGGACTTCCGAACCTGGGGCGGGACCCTGGTCGCCGCGATCGAGCTGGCCGAGCGCGGGGAGGCTCAGACCGCGACCGAGCAGAAGCGCATCGTTGCGGCGGTGATGCGCTCGGTCGGCGACCGGCTCGGGAACACGGCCGCGGTCGCGCGCTCCTCCTACGTCAGTCCTGCGGTCGTGGAGCAATATCTCGACGGGCGAACGATCGACGACTTTCGGCCGCGCCATTTGCGCGTCGTGCGCGCCCGGAATTCCGAGCTCGATCCCGAAGAACAGGCGCTGCTCAGTCTGCTGCGTTCGTGGCGTATTCGCCGGGCGCGCGAAGCGGCTTGAGATTGTCGGCGCGTTTTCGTTAGGCTGGACGAAATCCCGGCGAAAACGGAGGGTGACAATTGGCACGTAAAACGATCCGCGTCAGTGACCAGTCCGGCAGCGAGATTCCGGACGGTAAGGGCGCGACAGTGCGCATCACCTTTGCCGACGCGCGCAAAGGCGTCCGCGAGCTCGATCTCACCGACGCCGAGGCGGAACGGCTCGGCGGGCGAGCGGTCGCGCGCCGCGGCCGCCGGCCGAAGTCGGCCTCGTAGGAGCTGAGGGGCGGGGCGACCCGTCACCTCTTTCTCGCGCGTTCGCAGTCGTCACCTTCCGACGTAGGCGCCGCTTGCGGTGCCGTTCTCAGGACGTGCGGGCTATGCCCGTGCGGCCGTCTGAAATGACCGGTCGACACATTCGGAGTCGTCACCTTCCAACACTAGGATGGGCCGGGTGCCGTTGAGCCTGCTCGCAGGCCCTGCGAACGCGGGGAAGGTCGCGCTCCTGCTCGAGCGCTACCTCGGCGCGCTCGAGTCCGATCCGATCCTGATCGTGCCGAACCGGCCGGACGTCGACCGGGCCGAGCGCGAGCTGCTGACCCGCGCGGGCGCGCTGGTGGGCGGCTCGATCGGCACCTTCGACGATCTCTTCGAGCGGATCGCCCAGGGCAACGGCTCGCACCGGCCGGTCATCAGCCAGGCGCAGCGCACACTGCTGCTCCGGCGCGTCGTCGCGGGAGCCGAGGGCCGCTCGGCGCGCTTCGCCGGGTACGCGGACTCGCTCGGCTCGACCGTCGCCGAGCTCGAGTCCGCGCTGCTCGAGCCCGGCGAGCTGGAGGGCGAGCTCGCCGCTCTCTACGGCGCCTACCGCGCGGAGCTCGACCGGCTCGGGCTCTGGGACCGCGAGCTCGAGCGCCGCCACGCCGCCGAGCGTGCCGCCGGCGACCTGGGTGCCTGGGAGCCGCGCCCGGTGTTCGCTTACGGCTTCGAGGACCTGACCGGCGCCGAGTGGGCGCTGCTCGAGGCCCTGGCCGCGCGCGCGGAGGTGACGGTCTCGCTCCCCTACGAGCCGGGCCGGGACGCCTTCGCCTCGCTCACTCGCACGGCCGACGACCTGACGCGCCTGGCGGAGGGGCGGATCGAGGAGCTGCCGCCGAGCCGTGACGCGCGCTCGGCCGTGCTGGCTCATCTCGAACGGTTCGTGTTCAGCGCCGAGGCCGCGCCGGGACCGGAGCTGGACGGCTCGCTTCGCTTCCTCGAGGGCGCCGGCATCCGCGGCACGCTCGAGCTGGTCGCGGACGAGATCCTCACGCTGCTGCGGGACGGCACTCCGGCGGACGAGATCGCGATCGTCTGCCCGACGCTCGACCGCTGGCGCGCGTCGCTCGACACGGCCTTCACGACGCTCGGCGTGCCCTACGCGCTCGAAGGGCGGCTGCGGCTCGGCCAGACGCCGTTCGGGCAGGCGCTGCTCTCGCTGCTGCGCTACGCCTGGCTCGACGGCCGGCGGCGCGAGCTGTTCGCGTTCCTCCGCTCGCCGTACTCGGGCCTCGCGCGCCACCACGTCGACTTCCTCGAAGGCCGGCTGCGTGGCCGCGGCGTGACCGAGCCCGAGCGGGTCGAGGAGGAGGTCGCCAAGCTGCGCGGCCAGCCGCTGCCGCACCTCGACGCGGTTCGCGGCGGGGCCGACCCGCTCGTCGCGGTCCGCGACCTCGCCCGCGCGATGGTGAGCGCGGCTCACCGGCTGGACGCGCCGCCCACCCACGAGGCCGCCCGGCTCGACCTGCGCGCGCACGAGGCGGCCTCGAAGCTCCTCGGCGAGCTCGAAGGCTGGCGCGACCTCGGCGGCGAGGCCACCCGCGAGGAGATCGTCTCGCTGCTCGCCGACGCGTCGGTGCGGCTGGCCGGAGCGGGCGAGGCCGGCCGCGTGGCCGTGCTCGACCTGCTGCGGGCACGCACCCGGCGTTTCGAGGTCGTGTTCGTCGTCGGGCTCGACGAAGGCCGCCTGCCACGCCGCTCGCAGGGCTCGCCGTTCCTCGACGAGGAGCAGAAGGCCGAGCTCGAGCGCTCCTCGCGCACGGGGCGTCTGCTGCGCACCGACCCGGTCTCGCGCGACCGCTACCTCTTCTACACGGCCTGCACGCGCCCGACGCGGCGGCTCTACCTCGTCCGCGAGGCCGCGAGCGACGACGGCGCGCCGCGCGAGCCGAGCCCGTTCTGGGACGAGACGCGCGGGCTGTTCGCCGTCGACGAGATCGAGCGCTGGACACGCCGCCGGCCGCTTGCCGCGCTGACCTGGCCGCTCGAGACCGCACCGAGCGAGCGCGAGCGCCTGCGCGCGCTGGCCTCGCTCGCGCCGACCGACCGCTCCGACGTCAGGTCACTCGCGCGCGCGAACGGCTGGGAGCGCCGGCTCGAGCGCGCGCTAGCCGCCTTCGACCGGCCGACCCGCCTTACGCATCCGGTCGTGCTCGAGGAGCTGCGGCAGAAGGCGACCTTCGCCGTCACCGAGCTCGAGCGTTTCACCGCCTGCTCGTCGATGTGGTTCGTCGACCGCGTCCTGCAGCCGAGAAGCATCGACGTCGAGGTCGACCCGCGCCTGAAGGGGACGATCGTCCACCAGGCGCTGTTCACCTTCTTCAAAGGCCTGCCGAAGCGGACCGGCGCCGACCGCGTGCAGCCGGAGACGCTAGAGGACGCGCTCGTCTTCCTGCGTGAGTGCCTCGCCGACGCGCTCGCCGCCCACCTGCGCTTCGACCTGCCCGAGCTGGAGCGCAACGAGCTGGAGCAGAGCCTCGCGCGCGACCTCGAGAAGCTGATCCGACGCGAGGCCGAGTCCGAGTCGCCGCTCGTGCCCAGTCGCTTCGAGGTCTCGTTCGGCTCCGAGCGCTCGGCTCCGGAGCTGCAGCGCGGGCTCGAGCTCGGCGGCTTCGCGGTCAGCGGCAAGATCGACCGGATCGACCGCGACCCGTTCGGCGCCCGCGCGATCGTGGTCGACTACAAGTCGGGCCGGGCGCCCACGGCGCGGGAGATCGACCGCGAGCTGCACCTGCAGATCCCGCTCTACATGCTCGTCCTGCGCGACCTGGTCGGGATGGAGCCGCTCGGCGGCGTCTACCGCACGCTGGCGGGCGACGCGCGGGCGCGCGGGTTGCTGCGCGAGGAGGCGCGCGAGGACGGGCTGCAGGGCTTCATGGCCAACGACTACGTCGACGAGGAGCAGTTCTGGGGCGGGATCGAGCGGGCGCGCGAGCACGCGGTCGGCGTCGTCGAGCGGATCCGCGAAGGCGACGTCCGGCACGACCCCCGCGGCGGCTCCTGCCCGACCTGGTGCGAGCTCTGGCCTACGTGCCGGGTGAAGCGGACGTGAGCGTGGTGGAGACCGCACCGAACCAGGAACAGCTGCGGGCGATCGAGGAGCAGGGCGTCGTCTTCGTCTCGGCCGGCGCCGGGACCGGCAAGACGACCGTGATCGTCGAGCGCTTCTGCCGTGCGGTGTGCGAGCGCGGCGTCGACGTCGACTCGATCCTCGTGATCACCTACACCGAGCGCGCGGCCGGCGAGCTGCGCGGCCGGATCCGCAAGCGCCTGCTGGAGCTCGGCCGCCACGACCTGGCGCGTGACCTCGACGCGGCCTGGATCTCGACGATCCACGGCTTCTGCCACCGGCTGCTGAAGGCGCACCCGTTCGCGGCCGGAATCGACCCGCGCTTCCGCGTGGTCGACGACAGCCAGGGGCGCGTGCTCCGCGGCGAAGCCTTCCGTGCGGCGCTCGAGGAGTTCTGCGGCGAGGACGAGGCGCGGCTGCGGCTGCTCGCCTCCTACGGCGGCCGCCGGCTGCGTCGGATGCTGACCGGCGTGCACGAGACGCTGCGCTCGTCGGGGCTCGAGCTGCGGATCGAGACGCCGGTGGAGCCGCGCCTGGACGAGCGGCTGGCGGAGCTGCGGATCGCCGCCGCCGGCGACGACGCGGCGCTCCGCTACCTCGACTCGGCTCAGGGGCCCGAGGAGCTGCTCGACCTCTCGGATCTGCGCTCGGCCGAGCTCGAGGAGCCGCGCGCCGCGGTCGAGCAGGCCGCGCTGGAGGCGCTCGCCGCCCGCGACCGCGAGCAGCTGCAGGAGCTGCTGCTGGCCTACGACCGCGCCTACCGCGAGGCGAAGGACCGCGAGTCGGCGCTCGACTTCGAGGACCTGCAGCTGCTCGCGCGGGAGCTGCTGCGCGACAACGACGAGCTCCGCGAGCGCGAGAGCTGGCGCTTCCGCTCGATCATGGTCGACGAGTTCCAGGACACGAACCGGCTCCAGTGCGAGCTGGTCGACCTGCTCGCGCACGAGGACGCCGAGGTCTTCTTCGTCGGGGACGAGTTCCAGTCGATCTACCGCTTCCGGCACGCGGACGTGGAGGTCTTCCGCGAGCGTCGCGAGCAGGTCGGCGGCGTGCTCGCCCTGACGCAGAACTACCGCTCGCGGCCCGAGGTGCTCGACGTGATCAACCACCTCTTCGCGGCCGACTTCGGCGAGACGTTCCAGCCGCTCGAGGCCGCCGGCCGGTTCCCGGATCCCGCCTTCGGGCCGGCGGTGGAGCTGCTCGTGACCGACAAGGAGACCTACGCCGAGACCGGCGTCCACTGGCGCAAGGCCGAGGCGAAGCACATCGCAACGCGGGTGCGCGACCTCGTCGATGCCGGCGAGGCGACCCCGGGCGAGATCGTGCTGCTCTTCGCCGCCGGGACCGACGCACGGATCTACGAGGAGGAGCTGCGCGCGCTCGACCTGCCGACGTTCCGCGCGACCGGCCGCGACTACTACCACCAGCAGCAGGTCGTCGATCTCCTCAACTACCTGCGCCTGCTGCACAACCGCTACGACGACGAGGCGCTGCTCGGCGTGCTCGCCTCGCCGTTCGTGGGCGTCTCGAACGACGCGCTCGTGCTGCTGCGGCGGGCCGCGCCGAAGCGGCCACTGTTCGTCGGGCTCGAGAAGGGCATTCCCGAGGGCGTCTCCGAGCGCGATGCCCGGCTCTTCCAGGCGTTCAAGCAGCGCTTCGACCGGCTCGCATCGGCGGCGCCGACGCTTTCGCTCGAGCGGCTCTGCGAGCGGATCGTCTCCGACCACGACTACGACCTCGCGGTGCTCGCGCAGTGGGACGGCCGCCGCCGTTACGCGAACCTGCGCAAGCTCGCGCGGATGGCGCGCTCCTACGAGGAGCTGCGCGGGCCCGACGTACAGGGCTTCGTCCGCTTCGTCGCCGAGCAGGACGCGGTCGGCGCGTCGGAGCTCGAGGCGGTCGCCGAGGAGGAAGGCACGGACGTGATCCGGCTGCTGACGATCCACTCGGCCAAGGGTCTCGAGTTCAAGGTCGTGGTCGTCGCCGACGCGGGCCGCGACCGTGCCCGGCCCGACGCGGACGAGATCCTCTGCCTGCCCGACGGGCGGCTCGGCTTCCGCGTCGCCGATCCCGAGACCGGCAAGCGGCTGACGACGGCCGAGTACGAGAGCGTCAAGGCGGCCGAGCAGGACGCCGAGGAGGCCGAGCGCCGGCGGCTCTACTACGTCGCCATGACGCGGGCGATCGACCGGCTGATCGTCTCCGGCGCGATCGGCGAGCGCGGCGCGGACGCGGGCACGCCGATCGGCTGGGTGCTCGACCGGCTCGAGGCGGGGGAGCTCGAAGAGGCCGCAGCTGGCCCGCTGGAGATCGAGCGCGGCGGGGCGCGGGTGCTCGTTCGGCTCGACCGCTTCGCGCCTGCGCCGGAGATCGCGGCGGAGCCCGGGGGAGTGGAGCAGCTCGAGCTGTTCTCGGTCTCCGAGAACGGCGCTGCCGCGCCGGACGCGCCTGAGCTCGCGCCGCTGTCCGAGCTGGCCGCCCCGCCGCTCCACCGCGTGCGGCGGCTTTCCTACAGCGCCCTCTCCCTGTTCGAGCGCTGCTCGTACCGCTACTTCGCCGAACGGGTCGTCGGCCTGCGCCCCGCCGACGCTTCTGGGACGGTCCCGGGCCAGACCGGGCTCGCTGCCACCGAGATCGGCGACGCCGTGCACGCCCTGCTCGAGCGCGTCGACCTGCGCGCGCCTGTGGTGCCGGACGATCTCGCCGAGCTCACCCGGGCTCGCTACCCGGCCGTCACCGACGAGGAGCTCGAGCGGATCCGCGCCTTCGTCGCCTCGTACTGCGAGTCGGAGCTGGCCAGGCGGATCGGCGCGCTCGACGGCGCGACCGCCGAGCTGCCGTTCGCCTTCGAGCACGACGGCGTGTTGCTCCACGGCCGCATCGACGTCCTTCACCGCGACGGCCCGCGGGCGCTCGTGCTCGACTACAAGACGAACTCGCTCGCCGAGGGCACGCCTGACGAGATCGTCGCGCACGACTACGGCTTGCAGAAGCTCGTCTACGCCCTGGCCTGCTTCCGCGCGGGCGCCGAGGAGGTCGAGGTCGTCTACCACTTCCTCGAGCGGCCCGACGCCGTCGTGTCTGCGACGTACCGGCTCGCCGACGTGCCCGCCCTCGAGACCGAGCTTTCCGAGGCGATCGCGCGGATCCAGGCGAACGAGTTCCGCCCGACGCCCGACGAGTTCGTCTGCCGCGACTGCCCCGCGCTCGACCTCGTCTGCGCGGGCCCGAAGCTCCGCGGCTGATGGCGCGCAGCTACGTCCGCGAGGCGCGGCGCCGCGTCGGCCCGAAACGCGAGCGGATCCGGCCGATCATCGAGCGGCTGCTTGCCGAGCACCCCGACGCGACGATCGCGCTCCAATACCGCAACGACCTCGAGCTGCTGGTCTCGGTGATGCTCTCGGCGCAGACGACCGACGTGAACGTCAACCGCGTCACGGAGCGGCTGTTCCAGAAGTACCGCACGCCGCAGGACTACCTCGCGGTCTCGCCCGAGGAGCTCGAGAACGACATCCGCGCGACCGGCTTCTTCCGCCAGAAGGCGAAGGCGCTGCGCGGGACGATGGCGATGCTGCTCGAGGACTACGACGGCCAGGTGCCGCGGCACATGGACGAGCTGCTGCGGCTTCCCGGCGTCGCGCGCAAGACGGCCAACGTGGTGATCGCCGAGCGCGGCCAGGCCGAGGGGATCGTGGTCGACACGCACGTGCGCCGGCTCTCGCAGCGGCTTGGCCTGACCCGGCAGGAAGACCCGGTCAAGATCGAGCGCGACCTGGTCAAGCTCGTGCCGCGCGAGTACTGGAACGTTTTCCCGCACCTGCTGATCTGGCACGGGCGCCGGGTCTGCATCGCTCGCGCGCCGCGTTGCGAGGTCTGCGTGCTGAACGACCTCTGTCCTGCAAGTCGTGTCGAAGTCGTCACGAATACGTCACCCGCGCGCGCGTAGGCTCGAGCCATGCGCGGGGTCGACCTCGCCATCTACGCCGATGCGCTGGCCGGTGAGGCCGCGAGCCTCGCCGCTCGCGCCGAGCGGGCACGGTCGCGCCTGCGGCAGGCCGCGATCGAGAAGCGCGCGCGCAAGGAGCTGACGGGCGTCGCGGTCGAGCGGCTGGAGTCGCTCGGGCTACTCGGCGCGGTGGACGAAGTCGCCGCCCGCAAGGAACTGCGCGAGCTCGAGGCCGCGCTCGACGCGCTGGAAGAGCTGCAGTCTTGGGTCGAAGGCGAGCTCAGCGCGGCGTGAGGCGCCGCTTGCGGCGCCGATCTGGAGGCCGTGCGGGCTCTGCGCGCGCGGCCGGGCCAACTGCGATCTCGGTCAGTGAGCGCTTGTGGTTGCGGTTCAGCGCGGCGTGAGGCCCACCAAGAGCCCGCCGTCGTCGTCATAGGCCGGGAAGAAGTCGCCCGTGACCCGCTTGACGGTGCCGGCGCGCGAGCGCAGCTCGAGCTGCTGCCCCAGGCGCCGCACGCCCCACTCGATCGCCACCTTCGCGGGGTTGTCACCGTCGAAGCCGGTGATCCCGAGCGCCTCGACCACGTCGCGGCCCATCAGGTCCTGCTCCTTGTAGCCGGAGAGCTCGAAGATGTCGCGGCCGGCGGCGATCACTCGCGCCTCGTTGTCGCAGACCAAAAAGCCGGTGCTCGGCGCCGGGTAGTAGTCCTCGAGCAGCTCGAACAGGAAGCCGAAGCCGCAGCGGTGGCAGGCGACCGCCTCGTTGGTCAGTCCCTCGCGGCGATCGTGGTCGATCGACCGGTCCTTGCAGTTCGGGCAGATGAAGTACGGCACGCGTCGATCGTAGCTACGAGGTTCGGCGTCGCCGACCCGCAAGCGAGCGCGGGTCGAGCGACCGCAACGGCGGCAGCATTGCCCGCACGGGCGGCCCGCCGATCCAGCCGAGCCCGCGGAAGAAGAGCAGCTGGAGGATCGTCGTACCGACGATCAAGCCCCAGCTCCACGCGTAGCCCAGGCGCCAGTGGAGCTCCGGCATGTGGTCGAAGTTCTGGCCGTACACGCCCACGATGAACGTGGGCACCAAGAGCAGCGACGCGATCACGGTCAGGCGCTTCGTCACCTCGTTCTGGTCGTTGGCGATCTTGGCCTGTTGGTAGTCGCGGGCGCTCGCCAGCAAGTCGCGCGAGAAGTCGAGCCCGTCGACCGCGCGCAGGAGCTTGTCGTAGACGTCTGCGAAGTCCAGCTCGACGTCGCGGGGGAGAACCTCGGGGCCTTCCCCGATGTCGATCCGCCGGTCAACCACCCGCCGAACGGCGTCACGCGTCGGTGTGACCGTGCGACGAACGTGCAGGAGGTCGTGCCGCAGGGTGGAGATGCGCTGACGGACCTGCGCGGCAGGCCAGTCCTCGATTCCATCCTCGAGCTCGTCGATCTCCTCATCGATCGCATCGACCAGATCGAGGAAGTACTCCGCGATGTGATCGACGATTCGGTACACCATCACGCCGACCCGCTTGTCGTCGTCGCGTTCCGCTGACTCCATCGCGCCGGTGACGTCGAATGGATGCCCATGTTCCGGCGTCTTGCGAACCGTCACCAGGCGCTCGCGCATGGCGATGAAGTCGATCTCCTTGTAGTAGACGCGGTCCTCCTCACGGATGGCGACCGGGACCAGGAAGACCCCGAAGACGTAGTGGTCGTGGCCCTCGAGCCGCGGGCGCGGCTCGTCGTCGAGACGTGTGGGCTCGAGCAGCTGCTCGAAGGCAAGGTCGTGGACCTCCCTGCCCAGGGCCGCGCGGAGTTCGTCCGCGTCGGGGTCGAGCAGGTCGATCCAGTCGGCCATCCGGCCGAGGGTACGCCTAGGGTCGGCTAGCCCTCGCGGGGCGCAGCGAGGGCGGAAGCCGCATGGCCCTCGCGGGCCGCGAGCCAGCGCTCGGCGTCGAGCGC
>Ga0207648_10008314_pt1 | contig 10072 bp, 11 predicted proteins | sample KBSMisM32_FD_184310 | JGI IMG/M metagenome (GOLD analysis project Ga0207648, IMG submission 184310) | Miscanthus rhizosphere microbial communities from Kellogg Biological Station, Michigan, USA - KBS Miscanthus M3-2 (SPAdes) (version 2) | ecosystem: Host-associated > Plants > Roots >... | reverse complement strand
CGGCCTGCGGCTTCGGCATTGGCCGCATCAAGGCCCCTGGCTCGCGCAATGGCCGTGCCCAGATCGACAACGTCCTTGAATGGCGTATCTGAGTTTTGCGCGTTGGCGGGCGGCGCCTGCATCAGGTCGAAAAGTCGCCTGTACTCATCGAGCAGCGGTTCATTGTCGGCGCTGAAATACGCCGGAGGGATTCCGTATTTGTTGGGCCCGCCTATCTTGGACGGAAGCGCGTCGGTGAGGTCCTTGTATGCGCTCATCATGTTGTTGCGTGCAAGGTAGAGTGCCTGTCCCGGCAAGTTCGGCAGCCCCTGGTTCGAATTGATCTGCGCGCGCCGCTGGCGCAGGACCTGCTCAAACTGGCTTCGTGAATTGTTGTATGCATCGAGCGCATCCGATTGTCTTTTCGTGAGGGCGGCCGGCTCACCCATTGCAGGCGATATGAAGCCGAGATTGCCGATGGCGGCCGCGACGAGCGTGCTGACGATCGCATCAGTGGCGATGGAAGCCGGCGGTGTGAACAAGAGCCCGAGAGCAAGCGCTGCCGTGGGCGCAGCGGTATGGTTTTTTATTCCCATGGCGATTTCCCATGCCGTTTCATCGGACCCGACTTATCGGATCGTAAACAACGAACGTGCAGCTTGGCGAGGCGAAAGTTCGAACCGCTAACTCTTGGAAAACCATCCGACCGGTTTCGAACCGGCGCTAACGAATCGAAAATCGTTCTGGCTCAATTTGCCTCAAACAGTTGGGTAAAGGCAGGGAGCTCAGACCATGAATCGGGAAGCCGTCCTAGAGAATGTACGCCGGTATCGCGGGATCGCGTCGCTATACAGGCAAACCGCAGCCTTCAGGCCCGGTCAGAGCTGGTCCCTGTTGGGGCAGGCCAAGGAATGGGAGCGCCGCGCATTGGCGGAACTGGAATCCTACTTTGAGAGCCTTGCGGGAACGATGCAGCACTTTTCGGACACGAGGCGCCCGGCCGGTGATGCCTGTTCGCTGGCGTAAGGCGGGCTCGGCGTAGAGCTGCGGCAGCTTCCGGAAATGACACAAGGCGGAGCGCCGTGGCCGGCGGCGCGACCCAGAGTCAACCTCTCCATTAACATTACGTCTTAACTAACAATTAATTATGTCTTTGCGGGCACGAAAGGCCCGGCTTAGCCTCTTGGGAATGCTGCTCGGTAACCTAGGAAGGGTGAGTGCCATGACCCATAGAATGAAGTTTATCGCCTCTCTCAGCGTAGTCGCGCTTGTCCTTGGCGCGGGCCAGACATTTGCCGATCCGGGAGCCGCGCGCGGCGCAGGGGCTGCTCCGCAGCGTCCAGCCTTCCCACAGGCACCCGGCCGATCGATGCATCATCACCAGCACCGGGGAGTAGGCGGGTTCTGGCCGGCAGGCGGGGGCGTCTTCTATGGTTTGCCGAACGAGAGTTACGAACCGGCCGTAGAGGCTCCGCAACTAAAAACATCGGACGACATCCGTTACACGTGCGTATATGATATTCCCTGGGACTACGTGCATCGATGTCCGCAGTTTAACGGGCCTCGTTGATAGTTTTCGGAGCATATGCGCCGCGACTGTCCCGTAACGGTCCCTTGGGCTGACGGCAAAGCGCAAGCCATAGATATCAAGCCGTAAATATCGTGCGGTGGCACGTTACACGTGTCTATCGCATCATTTCTCCGCCCGGGTCGCAGTGAGAATGGGCGCCCAGCGCGCGATTTCGGACCGAACAAAACGGTCGAATGCAGCCGGGTTGCGCTCGGCCTTGGCTGGCACTGCGCCGCCGAGCTGGGCCAGCCTCTCGCGTACAGCAGGCTCTTCAAGTGCCTTGTCGAGGGCATCTGCGAGCTTGGCGATCACCTCGGGCGGGGCGCCCTTGGGCGCAAACAGTCCGGCCCAGACGCTCATTTCGTAGTTTACGCCCGCCTCCCTTGCGGTCGGCACATCAGGCAGCGTCGCCAGGCGCTCGGCGGCGGAGACAGCGTAGGCCTTGACCGAGCCCGCGAGAGCCGACTCCGCCACGCTGATCGACTGCTCGCAGAGGAAGTCGACGTGGCCTCCCACCAGATCATTCAGCGCCGGACCGGACCCGCGATAGGCCACCAGCGTGGGCTTCGCGCCGATCTCGGCTGTGAACAAGAGACACGCCATGTGCGAGGACGCGCCGATGCCGCCGTGTGCCTGTCTCACGGCGCCCCCCTGCTGCCGGAGGACCGCAATGAATTCGTTCAAATCACGTGCCGGGAAATCCTTTCGCGCGATAACAACTGCCGGCGAATGGGCGGTGATGCCGATCGGCACGAAGTCCGTTAGCGGATCGTATTTGACGTTCGGCGTCAGCACTGGCGCTGCCACATGCGAACCCATGGCCGCTGCCAGCAGGGTGTAGCCGTCGGGTGCCGCGCCCGCCACGCGCGCGCCGCCAACAGTGCCGCCGGCGCCGCCGACATTCTCGATAATGAAGGATTGCCCGAGAGTCTTGGACATCTGGTTGGTGACGATGCGCGCCACTACATCGCTGGCGCCTCCCGGGGGGAACGGCACGATCACAGTGATCGACCGGGAAGGGTAGTCCTGCGCGTGCGCCGGCACGATGCCGGCAAGAAAGACAATCGCGATTGAAAACGCTCCAATACCCGGTTTCATGACGCACTCCTGTCCGCGCTGTCGCGCGATCATCAGTTTCGGTCGGCTTCCAATATCTCCGCAACCTCGACCCGGCGTCCCTCTTGCGCCGAGAGAATGCCGGCGCGCACCACCGCGAGCGATTTTGTCGCGTACTCGCCGCCGACTTCGTGCTGGCCCTGCCCACGAACTGCGGCCGCAAACTCCTCCAGTTCCTCGACCAGTGTGTCGTTTTTGGCGCATGGCACCGCCACCGGCGTGTTCTCGCCGCGCTTGAGCAGGCGAAGCCCGTTGTGCAAATCGTAGTAGGCGGTGGCATCCTTGCCGTAGACGTTCATGAGATAATATTCGGACGCCGAGGCGTAGCTCGCGTTCACTGTCGAGAGCGCGCCGTTCTCGTGCTCCAGGATCAGGCTCGCGACATCCGGATTGTCGCCGGGCAGCACCAGTTGCGCCGACTGTCCGCGCACCGCATGGACCGGCCCGATCAGATATTCCAGAACGTCGATGTAGTGGATGCCGATCTGCAGCATCACGCCGCCGGGCATGCCGGCGGCCTGGTAGCGCCACGAGGTGAGATCGATCTTGCCGAGGCGGTCGCGGCTGATGTTGGCCTCGGCGTTGACGAGCTTGCCGAACAGACCGCCATCGATCTGCTGCCTGATCCAGCGGAAGTGGCTCTCGCGCCGCCGCTGATAGCCAAGCGCCAGCACCACGCCGGCGCTGCGGCAGGCCTCCGTGATGGCGCGGCCGTCTGCGACGCTGTTGGCGATCGGCTTGTCGAGGAAGACGTGTTTGCCCGCGGCGGCAGCGGCGCTTGTGGTCGCCAATGCACATCGTTCGGCGTGGTGTTGATGATCGCCTCGATCTCGCTATCGGCCAGTATCGCCTCGTAGCTCGCGGCCGGCCGGCAACGATATTTCGCTGCGAATTTGTCGCGCTTCTCCTCGGAGCGGGTGTAGCAACCGAGAATCTTGAGCTTGCCCGAGCGCTGGATGGCATCGGCCAGAACATCGGACCACCATCCAATCCCGATGCAGGCTACGCGTAGAGGACCATCACTCACGACTCATCGCCCTCCCGCCGGCACTCGCCTGCTAGAGTCCCGCTTGAAACGGGGCTCTAGACTCTTGATTTGACGCGTTTTCTTGATGCGAACCGGTTCCCACTTCGCTTGAAAACGCTCTACTTCCAGCTCAGCCCGATCGACTCGACGGCCGCCTTGGCGATGCGCAAGTCAGTCTCCCAGTCGCCGCCGCTCACGCCGACGCCGCCAATACATTGGCCGTCAACCATCACAGGCACACCGCCCTCCATCGCGGTCCATCGCTCCGGTCCGGCGGCGAGCGCAAGACCGATCGCGTGGCTGACGTCGAGGTCCTGACCGGCCGCGCCTTTCGCCGTGGTCGGGCGCCGGTTTGACGCGGCGCACACCGCCTTCGTGGTGCAGGAGTGCACCGTATGGAAGCGGCCGCCGTCCATGCGTTCGAGCAGGATCATGTGCCCGCCGGCATCCACGATCGCACAGGAGATCGCGATCCCGGCCTGGCTGGCCATGTCGACGGCCGTCATCATGATCTTCTTCGCGCCCTGATGCGTGAGGCGCTTGCTTTCGGCGACGTACATGCCAGAAGTCCCGGGTTACAAGGACACGTTTGGATTGTGCGCCAGCGTGTCGCCGCCATCAAGCAATTTTCATCCTGATTGGTCCCACGCCGAAATATGTCCGCCGCCCGCGCTGCTCATCGGGCGAGGCGATCGCGCAGCAGCGGGATTGAAGTCCGGATTCTGGCGCAAAGCGGTCATCGATGCGGCGAGTAATCGGATCGGTCCCGCGGAATTCCGGTACTTATTTTCGGCCGCGCGGCATTGCCGCTTTCGGGTAGGACATGATGCGGTCGAGCAGGGCTCCGGCCTTGATCAGGTCCGCGCGCTCGCTGGCTGTGAGGCATGCATTGATGGCTTCGGTGAGCCAGCGCTCGCCGCGGGCGCGGCTATCGTCGAGAAATCGCTGCCCGGCTGCACTGAGCCGGAGCCTGACCTTGCGTCGGTCTTTGGTGTCCGGCCTGCGCACGATCAGCTTGCGTGATTCCAGGGAGCGCAGCGCGGCAGCAAGATTGGAAGAGCGCATGCCTTCATCGGCCGCGAGCACCGAAGGTGTGGCCGATTCGCCGTGGCGGTCGATTGCACCCAGCACCAGCAGCCGCGCCCAGGATCGGTCGTCCGCGGTGGCTTCATGGCGCAGCCGGCGGGAAACCCCCATCAACCGGCTTCGCAAAATCGTGATTGTGCGCGTCGAGCGCTGAATTCCCATATTGCTATCATAAAGTAGCTATGAGCCGATAGCAATAAAGACGGATGGCACTCTGTCGAATGCTTCCGGGCAGAAGACGCTGCGGCGCTGCCCGTCTCGGCGCAAATCCGAGGGTCGCAGCCGGCTCGAAATCAGTCAGGAGACGACAATGACTTCCCGCACCCTGAGAACGTTGATCGAGGAAAAGCCGTTTGTGACCTGTCCCGGGGTCTTTGACCTGGTCTCCGCCAAGCTCGCCGATCGCACCAGGGCCGACGCGCTCTACATGACAGGCTATGGAGCGGTGGCGTCCTATCTCGGACTGCCTGATGCCGGTCTGGCGACCTATTCACAGATGCTTGATCGCGTGCAGGCTATCGCGCAAACCGTGCGCAAGCCGCTGATCGCCGATGGCGATACCGGTTACGGCGGCCTGCTGAACGTCCATCACACGGTCCGCGGCTACGAGAAGGCCGGGGCCGCAGCGATCCAGCTTGAAGATCAGCAGAGCCCCAAGAAATGCGGCCACACGCCGAACCGGCACGTGATCCCCGTCAAGGAAATGATCAACAAGCTGACGGTCGCGAGCGACGCGCGCTCGTCAAGAGACTTCCTGATCATCGCGCGCACCGATGCCCGCACGTCGCTCGGCCTCGACGAGGCGATCCGCCGTGGCGAGGCTTATGCCAAAGCCGGGGCCGACATTGTTTTCATCGAGAGTCCGGAATCGGAAGCGGAGATGCGAAAGATCGGATCGGCGCTCGACGTGCCGCTGGTCTCAAACCAGCTTCACGGGGGCCGGACCCCCATCCTCAGCCAGGATAAACTCAGGGAAATCGGTTACCGGATGGCGATTTACCCGACAGCGGGTCTGCTCGCCGCCGCTTATGCGCTGAACAACGTCTATGGTTCGCTGGTTGACGACAAGCCGGTGCAGGCACCACTTTATGACTTCAACGAGTTCAGCTCGTTGATTGGCTTTCAGGAGGTGTGGGATTTCGAGAAGAAGTATGCCTCACTGGAAGCGGATTGAGCCGCGACGTGGCCGATCACTCTGAAAAACCGCCGGAAGTCTATGACCGCACGACGATCACGCTGCACCGGGCGACCGCAATTCTCGTTGCAATCCAGTTTCTGATCGGCCGGACGACCAGCTTTCTGCCACGTGGCCCGCTCCGGGTCGACATCTGGTCCGTGCATGTCCTGTTCGGATTTGCGCTCGCCAGCGTGGTGGTCCTCGGAAGGCTTTGGCGCGCCACACGCGGCCGCAGGTTGCCTCCGCTTAACCGTGGCGTTCTCCACCTGACCGCGGTGGCGGCGCACCGGCTGCTCGATCTGCTGCTGCTGATCATCGTCGCACTGGGCATCACCGACGTGTTTGCACATGGTTTTCCGCTGTTCAACCTTTGGCATTTTCCGAAATTCGGCGATGACGAATTCCTGCGCAGCGTCAATGCATGGCACGGATTGGTCGCAAACATCATTGCCGCTGTGGTGCTGTTGCACTCCGCAGCCGCGCTTTTCCATCACCATGTGATCAAGGACGGGGTTTTGCGCAGGATGTGGCCCACCTCCACCGAGCGGTGAGATCGGCGGTGAACGTACCGCCTTCCGGCAACCCGACCAGTTCGTGCATCGACGGTCAGATGTCAAAAATCGCGCCGTTTCCTCCAGGGATTAAAGGACGGGCCGGGTTCGCCGAGCCTCACCATTACGTGAAATGTCCGTTCCTGGCGTGCGCCGCAGGCGGTGCTTCTCCAACGGGTGCAGGTCCCACCCGGCGACCGCTCCAGCCGGAAGCAATCGGAGCCGTCATGGAGGCAGCAAAGCGGATGAATATCTCTCCAATTCTGCTATTATCTCCCTTGTAGAGAATCACGTCGGATAGGTTTCCGCATCGGAGGACCGTCATGACCAATGCTTCAGACACAATAATAGATCCCCGCGCCGGCTCGGATACGGCGCCGCTACGCGCCAAGTGGGGCTGGATCGTCGCACTCGGCGTCGTCTATCTCATCGCCGGGTTTATCGCGCTTGGCAGCGTCGCGATGGCCACCGTCGCTAGCGTCCTCATCGTCGGCGTGATGATGATCATAGCCGGCGTCGCCGAAGTAATCAGTGCCTTCCAGATCAAGAGCTGGGGCAAGTTCCTGCTCTGGGTCCTGCTTGGTCTGCTCTATGTCGTTGCCGGCTTCGTCACATTCCAGAATCCGCTGCTTGCGGCCGTGCTGCTCACCCTCGTTCTCGGCGCATCGCTGGTGGCTTCGGGCATCATGCGGATCATCCTGGCCTTCAGCATGAAACGGGAAACACCCTGGATCTGGGTGGCGCTGTCAGGGGTGATCACGGTGCTGCTCGGCGTGCTGATCCTGGCGCGCTGGCCGGTTTCGAGCCTTTACATCCTCGGCCTGTTCCTTGGCATCGATCTCATCATGGCCGGCGCTGGCTGGGTCGGAATAGGCTTGGGCCTGCGCCGCGCTCGTTGAGGTGCGGGTGGCGGACGGCGCGCCACGCGGTTGATAGACGATAAGGAGGGCGCCCATGCGCTGGATCTACCTCGCGGTCATCATTCTGTTCGCCGCCGCCACGATCGTTTTCGTGTTCCAGAACTTCGAGCTCGTCACCATGTCCTTTCTCGGCTTCAATGCCCGCGTGCCGCTCGCGCTGCTGGTTGCCGTCGCCTACCTGCTGGGCGCGGCGACGGGCGGCAGCCTGTTCGCACTGCTGCGTCGATCCTACGAAGGGTCCAAAAGCGTCGTGGGCTAGTCGAATCTCGTTCCGTTTCGCCTCCGGCCGGAGGATGACGAGGGACGCGACGGCGCGCGAGCCGGTCTGGTGGGTCTCGCCTGGCACGGCGCATCCGCATGGGGCTTTTCGCCCCGACCACTTTCCCGGCCGCGTGCAGATGCTATAGCCTTCCGGTCAGTGAAACGCGCCCACGCCAGACGGCCTGTGGTAGCGCTGAAAAGCAAATTTGGGAGGCAATACCGTGAAATGCTTGTACCGCGCTCTTGCAGCGCTTGCCATCGTGCTCGCCGGCGCAGACGCCGCCCTTGCGCAGGGTTGGCCGAACCGTTCGATCCGTATGGTCGTTCCCTACACGCCGGGTGGCTACACAGACCTTATGGCCCGGCTCGTCGGGCAGAAGATCTCCGAGGCGCTCGGCCAGCCCATCGTCTTCGAAAACAAGCCCGGCGCTAACGCCATCATCGGCACCGACGTCGTCGCCAAGGCCGCGCCCGACGGCTACACGTTCGGCACCGTGATCGCCGCGCACGCGGCAAACGCCACGCTCAATCCGAAGCTGCCTTATGACACGCTGAAGGACTTCACATACGTCTCGCTGATGAGCGTCGCACCGCTGATCATGATCGCACATCCCTCGTTGCCGGCGAACAACGTCAAGGAACTGATCGCGCTCGCAAAGGCCAAGCCCGGCGAGCTCAACTTTGCGTCAAGCGGTATCGGCGCTGCGGCGCATCTCACGATGGAAATGTTCAAGAGCCGCACCGGCATCAACATGCAGCACATCCCCTACAAGGGGACGGCCGGCGCATTGCAGGATACCGTCGGCGGGCAGATCAATGTGATGTTCGACATCGTTGGTCCGCTGATGCCGCAGGTTCGCTCCGGCAACGTCAAGGCGCTGGTCGTCACGGCGAAAGCGCGAATTCCGGCGGCGTCCGATGTCCCGACCATGGCGGAGCAGGGTGTGCCGGATTTCGTGTCGGGCACCTGGGCCGGCATCATCGCGCCGGCAGGCACGCCCAAGGAGATCGTCGACCGCGTCGCCGCAGAGGCAAAGAAGGCGCTCGCCGATCCGGCGATGAAAGACAAACTCGCCGAGCAGGGTATCGTGGCAGTGGGCGGCACCCCGGAAGAATTCCGCGCCTTCGTCGCCGAAGAGATCTCGCGATGGAGCAAGGTGATCACGGACGCCGGAATCAAGATGGAGTAATCGTACAATCTGCTGGTAGAAAGAACAATTCTAGCCGAAGTACATTTAAGTGTTGTCAAGCTGAGGCGCTCCTTGCGTTTTGGGTCTCGATAGGTTTTAAGCCCGGTGACTTCATGACCACAGGCATGAGCGAGCAGCGTGCGGCGCGACTTTGCCGCGCTTTCAACGGAGTGACGCACCGGGCATCACTCACACGCTTTAGTTTGTTCTGAGCCTCCAGAAAGGAATTCATTATGGCCAAGATGACCAAGAATCAGTTGATTGATGCGATTGCAGAGGGAACGCAGATTTCCAAGGGAGACGTGAAGGCCGTCATCGAGCAGATGGCGACTGTAGGCTATAAGGAGCTGAACGAATCCGGTGAGTTCGTCATTCCCGGCTTCGTCAAAATGTCGGTGGTGAACAAGCCCGCTACCGAAGCTCGCAGCGGCATAAATCCATTCACAAAAGAGCCCATGGAGTTCGCGGCCAAGCCAGCCAGCAAGTCGGTCAAGGCGTCACCCCTGAAGGTTGCCAAGGACGCTGTTTGAAGCGGCGGCTCGGTCGTGTACCGACCGTCCACCGGCTACGACCATGCGGATGGGCAGCGCCACAAAAAGGTCAGACCTGCCTCCAGGCCCGGTGAGTTGAAGGGCATCCGCCTTCATCGCGCCCGAATCGCAGGCGCAACTGATGCAGGTTTCGATCCTCGGAGAGAGGACGGTAATGGAGCCTGCAAAACCCCGCAAATGGACCGAAGAGGAGACCAGGCTGCTGGTCGAACTCGCGCAGCGGAAGGAAAGAGTGCCGGCGATGGCGCGAGAGCTTGGGCGTCACATCGCGTCCGTTAGACGTCGGGCTCGCGAGTTGGGTTTACTTCTGCCGCGAGGCCGAGGTGAGAGACAGCTTTAGTTTTTCTCGCGCCGGCGTCGACGCGCGTCTTGTTTGAGCGATCACGGTTCATCAATCAGCTCCGCAACGCCCGGTTCAACCTCAATAAAGCGGGTTGTACATTTGCGACTCAATAAACGCCATCAAGTCGTTCGGCCGTGGCACGGTCGCAAGGCCGCGCTTGTAGGCAACCTCGGCAACTGCCGCCGCGATGTGTGCCGAGACGTCACGGATCCGGGGCAGCGCTGGATAGAGGCTACCCTGTTCGATGTCATCGGGGTCGACGAGATAGGCCAGCGTATGCGCGGCGGCCATGAACATCTCG
>Ga0207648_10008313_pt1 | contig 10073 bp, 8 predicted proteins | sample KBSMisM32_FD_184310 | JGI IMG/M metagenome (GOLD analysis project Ga0207648, IMG submission 184310) | Miscanthus rhizosphere microbial communities from Kellogg Biological Station, Michigan, USA - KBS Miscanthus M3-2 (SPAdes) (version 2) | ecosystem: Host-associated > Plants > Roots > Rhizosphere... | reverse complement strand
CATCCGCCGATCTGGATCCCCGGCGGTGGCTCGATCGAGACCTGGGACTACTGCGCCGAGAACGACTTCGTCTACGGCGCGCTCACCTACTACGGCGCGAAATTCGTCCGCGAGACGGTCGGCGGCTACTGGAACCGCGTCGAGGCGCACGGCAAGGACTACAACCCGAACCGGCTGGCGGTCACGCAGTTCGTCGGCGTCGCCGACACCGACGCCGAGGCGTACCGCCTCTACAAGGAACCCGCCGAGTACTTCTTCAACCGATCGTTGCACGTGTACCCCGGCTTCACGGATGCGCCCGGTTACGTCACCGAGGCGTCGGTGCGTGCCAGGTACAAGTCGCAGGTCCGACAGGTGGCCCGCAACAAGCAGGCCAAGCACGATCTCACGTGGGACGAGATGGTCGACAACGGGTACGTCGTGATCGGCGGGCCCGACACGGTGCGCGAACAGCTCGAGGAAGCAGCCCGCGAGCTTCGCATCGGTCATCTCTGCGCCATGCTGCAGTTCGGCAACATGAGCGACGAGTTGACGCGGTTCAACACCAACCTGTTCGGCCAGAAGGTGGCCCCAGGCCTGCGCGGTGTGTTCGCCGAGTACCCCGATCCGTGGTGGCCGCAGAATGCCCGCTGACAACGGCAAGCGCCTCGTCTACCTGTTCGGCATCGCCGGCCACGTCGAGCTGTCGCCGGCGATGCGCGCCGTCGAGAGCGCCGGATGGGAGATCGTCGTACCGTCGGTGCCGGGGTTCGACGGCGTCGCCGGCTTCCAACCGCGCGACGAGTACCTCGACTGGCTGACGACGTTCTGGGACAGCATCGACGCAACCGGCGCGACGCCGTGTCCGGTCGTAGGGGCGTCCCTCGGTGGGATGATCGCAGCCGAGCTCGCCGCGCTGCGGCCCGAAGCCGTCAGCGCCCTCGCGCTGCTGGCCCCGTTCGGCATCGCCGACGCCGAGCACCCCGGCTTCAACCTCTACGGAACGCCGGCGGGGGAGCGCATGGGGCACCTGTTCGCCAAGGGCGTTCCCGACGCCTTCGCCAGTCGCTTCGCCGATCTCGGTCCGGAAGAAGCACCCGTCGCGGCATACCTCAGCGACGTCGCCGCAGCCAACATCCTGTGGCCGCTCGGTGACCGGGGCACGGCCAAACGGCTCCATCGAATCAGCCAACCTCGTCTGACCTTGTGGGGCGATCTCGACGAGATCAACCCCGTCACGAACGCCGCGTCGTGGGGCGGCGCAAACGTGATCGCGGGGGCCGGTCATCTTCTGGAATGGGACGCACCTGATGAGGTCGCGACCGCGTTGCTCGACTTCCTCAGGACCCCCGACGGATGATGTCGCGCACCGCGTCCACGTATCGATCCCTCGACTCGAGGAACGAGTGAATCCCGTGCGGCGCGCCCTCGATGAGGCGGATGTCGGCGTCGGGATTGGCGGCGGCCTGCCGGATCGCGTGGTCGGCGAAGAACGCCGGGCCCATGGTCGGGTCGGCTTGCAGGATGATCATCGGCCTCCCGACGCGTGCATCAGGGTCGTACCCGGACAGCGCGCCTCCGTGGATCGCCGGCAGCCACACGTCGGGATCGGCCAGCATCATCGCGTCGACGCGGCTCTGCAGAAAGCGCGGGCTCATGTGGTCGCCGGCGCGACCCCACGGCATCTGCGCGTCGGCCACCATCGACTCGTAGAACTCGCGCGGCCTGCCCTCGGCCTGGGCGGCGCGCATGGTCTGCTCGAGCACCGGGAAGATCCCGGCCATCACGCTCTGCTCGAACAGGCTCTGATCACAGAAGTACAGCGGTGGGTCCTCGCACAACACGGCGCGCACGAGGTCGGGTCGCGTCGCCGAGATGTGATGGGCGATGACACCGCCGAGCGAATGACCGACGAGCACGACCGGCTCGGCGATCACTTCTTCCATGAACGCGACGACGTCACCCGTGTAGTACGGCACGGAGTACGTCCCTGCGGCATGACCACTTCGGCCATGTCCGCGAAGGTCGATGCGGAACACATCCGCATCGTCGGCGAGGTCATCGACGACCTCGTCGTAACCGGTGGAAATACCGGACAAACCATGCAGCATCAACACCGTTGTGGCACTCGGCGAACCGTCGCGCGTCCACTCGAAATCGATGCTCTGATGGCTGAATCGCATGGCGCCTCCGGTAGTTGTCCGCCGAAATGTTATGCACTATGGTGCCCATCGTCACACGAGGTGTTCGCCGTCGCAACGGGGCAACGCGGAATCACTACGGTGACACCACATCCACACAAGGGGGAATAAATGGCTCGCCGATTCATGGCAGCCGCGGCCGTAGGAGCGATGCTTCTCGTGGCATGCGGTAGCGACAACAAGTCCAGCAGCACCACCGCCGCGCCCGGTACCGCGGCGTCTGCAACCACCGCTGCGGCGACTGCAACAACCGCTGCGGCCGCGGCCACAACGGCCGCCGGCACGACTGCCGCGAGCACTGGCGATACCACTGCGCCGTCGGACACCACAGCGTCCGATGCAGGACTCGTCGGCGACAAGTCGGCGACCGCCGGCGAGGGCTGCGGCCTCAACAACGGCCAGAAGGCCACTGGCAATCCCATCAAGCTCGGCAACGTCACCACCTCCATCCCAGGTATCGACTTCACGACGGGCCCGGCGATGATGAAGGCGTACTTCGACTGCGTCAACGACAACGGTGGCATCAACGGCCGTCCCGTCCAGATGCTCGAGGAGAACGACAACGGCAAGCCGGAAGATGCCGGTGCCGCGGCCAAGAAGCTGATCGAGACCGACAAGGTCGTCGCCATGGTCGGTGGCTTCAGCATCCTCGACTGCCCGGTCAACGCCGACTACTACACGCAGCAGGGCTACAACGTCATCGTCGCCGGTGTGCCGGCCGAATGCTTCAGCTCGCCGAACATCGCTGCTGTCAACATGGGCCCCGGCTACAGCGCACTCGGCGCAGCCCAGATCGTCGTCGAAAAGGGTGCCAAGGGCAAGATGGTCACGATGACCGGCAAGTCGCCGACGTCGGACTACAACGACTCGCTGGCCGGCCTCTACGCCAAGTCGAAGGGCCTGGAGTGGGAAGACCTCCAGCCGGAGTTGCCGATCTCCGACCCGAACACCATCATCCTCGACGCCGTCAACAAGGCCGGCGACGGTGGCGCCGTCGTGCTGAACTTCACGCCGCCTGAAGGCCTGAAGCTGCTCAAGGCCGCCGAAGAGCTCAACCTGATCGACAAGGTCATCTGGGGCTCGTCGACTCCGTTGAACGACAACTCGGTCGCAGCCGCCCTCGGTAAGGCATGGGCGGGCAAGCTCAACGTCAACGCCGAGCTCAGCCTGCTCGACGATCCTCGTCCCGAGATGGAGCTGTACCGCCAGGTGTCGCAGAAGTACAACCCCGACGCCCCGCTCGGCAGCTTCCAGCAGATGGGCTTCATGATCGGCCGCATCATCGTCAAGACGCTGATGGACATGCCGGCTGCCGACGTCGACGACCCGGTGAAGGTCAACGCGGCCATCAAGGGGATCAAGAACTTCGACACGCACATCGTGTGCAAGCCGTGGTACTTCGGGGGCCTGCCCGACGGCAACGTGCCGAACAACTACGACTACAACGTCGTTCCTGATGGCACCGACACGATGACTCTCGACAAGGATTGCTTCAAGATCGCCGAAGTCGAGCCGATCCTCACCGCCGTCCGCAAGGCCGAGGTGGAGCAAAAGCTCAACGTCGGCTGATCCAGCCTCGAGTGGGTACGCACAACCGACTACACAGACACGACAACTAAGGACGAAACCTCGATATGCCAGGTCTTGGTGAATTCTGGCCCTACATCATCCAGGGCCTGGCCTTCGGGGCCATGTATGCGGTGACTGGTACAGGACTCGTGGTCCTGTACCAGACCACCGGCGTCGTCAACTTGGCGTTCGGTGCGATCGGATGCATGGGTGCCCACCTGGCCTGGTCGATGCTCGGTGGCAGCCTCAGCAAGCCGACACCACATGCGGAAGGCTGGCGAATACTGGCGTACCCCCTGTTGGTGGTGGTCTGCGCGGGGCTGACACTGGCGTACGGCATCTGCATCGCACCGTTGCTGGCGCGGCGCGACCCGTTGGTCAAATCGCTCGGCACGCTCGGCCTTGCCCTGCTGTTGCTCGGCATCATGAAGGAACGTTGGGACACGTCGAAGCCACGTGCCATCGAGTTGCCCAGCAAGAAGTTCACGGTGGCCGGCGGTGTGGTCACCACCACACAACTCGTCGCGTTGGGCTTCGCGATTCTCGTCGTGGTCGTCGTCACCATCTTCTTGAAGCAGACCGCGACCGGTACGGCGATGCGGGCGATCGCCAACGACCGCGACGTGTCGTCGTTGCTCGGTGTGCCGACCCGTCGCATCGAGGCGTTGGCGTGGCTCGGCTCCGGGGTGATCTGCGGCTGTGTGTTCTTGATGTTGCCGCCACTGTTCAAGAGCCTGGACCAAGGCACCCTCACGTGGTTCATCATCGGGGCGTTGGGGGGCGCGATCGTCGGCCAGTTCAGTTCGTTGACGGTCACGTTCTTCGCCAGCATGGCCATCGGTGTGATCGAGTCGGTCCTCACACCGTTCAGCAACAACTTCCAGTTCATGTCCGACTTCCGCAAGATGACGCCGTTCATCGTGGCGGTCGCGGCGATCATGTGGATCAGCCGTCGGCGCACGGTGGTGTTGGCGGGCAGGGAGATGCGATGACCGCAGTTGCCACGCGCGAGGCGACATTGGCCGCCGAACCGACACACCACGGCATTGCGCGCGTCACGAAGAGCCAGTGGTTCTCGCCGGCGGCAGCAGTCGTCATGTTCCTCGTGGCGTTGTTCTTCATCCCGGCGTTCTTCGACTCGTTCTGGATCGCCAACTTCACCCAGATGGCAGTGTTCTCCATCGTCGCCGCCAGCGCCGGCCTCTTGTACGGCCGTGTCGGCCTGGTGTCGCTCGGCCAGGTCGCCTCCTACGGGATCGGGTGCTGGGTCACGATTCGCCTCTCGTTCGGCACGCCGTGGCCGTTCCCCATCATCGTCATCATCGGTGGGCTGGCCGCTGTGCTCGTCGGCGTGCTCATCGGGCTTCCGGCGCTGCGGGTCAGCGGGCTCTACCTCGCGCTGGTCACGTTGATGCTCGCCGCCGGCATGGAGATCGTGCTCAACAACTTCAAGTTCGCCAACGGCGGTCCGGGTTTCAAGGGCGTGGCCACGTCGCTCAGCGACATCAAGCCGACGCGCCGACCGTCGTTCGCCCTCACCGATGTGACGTACTACCGGTTCCTCGTCGTTGGGGCGTTCGTGATGTTCATCCTGGCGTCGCTCCTGCTGTCCCGGAAGCCAGGTCGGGCCTGGGAGTCGATCCGCCAGAGCGAGGCGGCGGCGCTTGCCGCCGGAATCGATGTCACCCGTTACAAGCTCCTCGCGTTCGCATTGGCCGCCTTCATGGCGGGCGTGGCGGGCGGTCTGTACGCAGGCACCGTGCCGAAGGGCATGAGCATCGACGCCTTCAATCGCCAGTCCGCCATCTTCCTCATCGCGGTGGTCATCATGGGCGGCATCTACAGCCTGTGGGGTGGACTGCTCGGTGCCTTCTTCGCGACCTGCCTGTTGAAGTTCCTCACCCAGAACGTCATCGGCCATCAGTTCTGGACCCGGTTCGCCCTGTCGCTGTTCGGGTTCGGTCTGCTGGTCAACTTGATCCAGAGCACCCGCGCCGCGGAGAAGAAGGGCATCCAGGCGTGATCGACGTCGTCGAATTGTCAGTTCACTTCGGCGGCGTCGTGTCCCTCGACCAGATGACCGTGCAGTTCCCGGAAGGCACGTGCGGGCTCATCGGCCCGAACGGTGCGGGCAAGACGACGTTCTTCAACGTCTTGTCGGGCTTCGTCAGGCCCCGGTCCGGTCGCATCACCGCGATGGGCGTCGACCTCTTGGCGATGCCGTCGTTCAAGCGCGCCCGCTGGGGTTTGCGACGCACGTTCCAGACGGAACAGGCGATCGAGAAGCTGACGGTGTTCGAGAACGTCGCCACGGTGTACGAGCACTCCGACACCGGTGGCAAGAGCGGTCGCACGGCAGCCGTCGAGGAGGCGCTCGACTTCGTCGGCCTCACCGACCAGGCGCAACAAACCGTCCGCACCATGGGCGCCAAGGAGCGCCGCTTCATCGAAGTCGCCCGAGCGGTGGTCGGTAAACCGAAGATCATCATGCTCGACGAACCGGCGGCCGGACTGCCCGACGCCGAGACCGCGCTGCTCGGCCGCATCATCCGCTCCATTCCCGAGCGCGTCGGGGCCACGGTCATCCTGGTCGACCACGACATGAGCCTGGTGCAGGCGTGCTGCGACTGGACGGCCGTGCTCGACTTCGGCCGCCTGCTGGCATCCGGTCCAACGGCCGAGGTGCTGCGCGATCGCAACGTCATGAGGGCCTATCTGGGCACCGAGGAGGTCGCGTCGTGAACACGTTGTCGATCGAGAACGTGTCGGTCGCCCGTGGCCCGAGGAACGTCGTCCACGACGTCACCATCGCCGTCCCACCCGGCGAGGTCACTACGTTGCTCGGCCCGAACGGTGCCGGTAAGTCGAGCCTGGCGTTGGCGTGTGCCGGCCTGGCCCGGGTCACCACCGGTTGGATCTATCTCGAGGGCAACGACATCGCCAATCACCGCCCGGAGAAGATTCGTGCCGCCGGCATGTCGGTCGTGCCGGAGGGTCGGCGCTTGCTGCCGAACCTCTCCGTCGAAGAGAACCTGGCGGTGTCCACGTTCTCGCTCGGCAAGAAGGCGGCGGCGGAGGGCCTGCAGTACACGCTGTCGTTGTTCCCCGAGTTGGAGAAGCGGTGGAACGTGCAAGGCCGGCTGTTGTCGGGCGGCGAGCAGCAGATGGTCGTGCTCGCCCAGGCGCTGGTCTCCCGACCGAAGGTGTTGTTGGTCGACGAGTTGTCGTTGGGTCTGGCTCCGATCGTCGTCAAGCGCCTCATACCGACGCTGGCCGATGTTGCCGCGTCCGGTGTGGCGGTACTGCTGATCGAGCAGTTCGCCCATGTCGCCCTGTCGTTGGCCAACGCCGCGTACGTGCTCGAGGGTGGGCGGGTGCGCTACACCGGCTCGGCCGCCGAGCTCACCGAACGCCCGGAACTGCTGCACTCGGCCTATCTCCTCCGTGGCCAGCAGGCTGCCGGCAGCGTCTGAGACCTGCTGGTTCGCCGGTGGCGAACGTGCATTGCCCGGCCTCGACGAGGCTGTGAAACAATCGCTGGTCGAATCGAATCGTTAGGGGTCCCATGAAGCAGAGCACCGATCGCATCCTCACCACCCACGTGGGCAGCCTGGCCCGGCCGCACTCGTTGCTCGACATCATGAAAGAGCGCGAGTTCGATCGGCCGTACGATGCCGAGGCACTCGACCGCGAGATCGCCGAGGCCGTCAAGGACCGCGTGCGGCAGCAGGTCGAGAACGGCATCGACATCGTCGCCGACGGCGAGATGAGCAAGGTCAGCTTCCTCGGTTACGTCAAAGACCGCCTCGGCGGGTTCGAAGTCGACGCCAACGCGGCGGCGCTCGCCCCGTCGTGGCAGGCCGAGTTCGACATGTTCCCCGAGTACTACACCGACTACTTCAAGAAGTACTCGTCGGCGGTCAGCCCGCTGAAGCGGATCATCTGCAAAGGGCCGATCAGCTACACCGGGCAGAAGCTGCTGCAGATCGACATCGACAACCTCAAGGCGGCCTGCGAAGGCCTGCCCGTTGCCGACATCTTCATGCCGGCGTGCGGTCCGAGTGGCTTCGGTCGCAACGACTACTACAAGACCTACGAGGAGTACCTCTACGCGGTGGGCGACGCGATGCGCGAGGAGTACCTCGGCATCATCGACGCCGGCTTCATCCTTCAAGTCGATGACCCGTGGCTCACCGACATGTTGTGCGACCCGAACGAGACCGTCGAGAACCGTCGCCGTTCCGCGGCGATCCACGTCGAGGCGGTCAACCATGCGCTCCGCGACATTCCGAAGGACCGTGTTCGTCACCACACGTGCTACGGCCTCAACCACGGCCCGCGGCTCACCGACATCCCGCTGAAGACCGCCCTCGAGTTCACGTTCCAGATCAACGCCGGGGCCTTCTCATTCGAGGTCATGAACCCGCGGCACATGCACGAATGGCGTCAGTTCGGTGAGGTCGAGGTTCCCGAGGACGCGATTCTGATCCCGGGCCTCATCGGCCACGCCAACAACTACGTCGAGCATCCCGAACTGATCGCCGAGTACATCTGCAACTACGCCTCGATCGTCGGCCGCGAGCGTGTGATCGCCGGCGCCGACTGTGGGTTCTCGTCGCGTGCCAGCTACGCACCCGAAGTGCACCCGACGGTGGTATGGCCGAAGTTCAAGGCGCTGTCCGAAGGGGCCGCGCTGGCCAGCAAGACGCTGTGGGGTTAGGACAGTAAGATCACCACGCCGCGGCACCTGGGGCCCGCGGCGCAACAGAGGGGGTTTGGTATGACCGACACTGCCGAGCAGGTGAAGTTTCCGGGGCCTGACGAGATCGAGGGCTTCTGGGCGCACGACAAGATGCATGCGCCACGGCCGCTTCACCCGTTGTCGCAAGACCTGGTGATGTCGACGCTGGCAATCGGGTTCACCGAAGCGCAAGCAGAGTACGACTGCCCGATCGTCGCCTCCAACCAGGCGATCAACCACTACTTCTACATGGCGTTCCATCCGCATCCGGATGAGGCCGTCGTCGAAGACCGGATGAGCCGGTACCTCGACACGCTCGACGAGAAGGTGCCGCAGGTCGGCAAGCGTTGGACCAACGAGTGGCTGCCGATGATCCGGTCGCGCAACGAGGCCGAGCGCACCGCCGACTACTCGGGCATGAGCAACGCCGAACTGCTGGCCAAGTTCGACGACATGACCGAGTGGATGACGCAGATGTGGTATGTCCACGGCCACATCAACTTCGCTCTCGTGTCCGGCGCGGCCCTCTCCGACCTCTACACCGAAGTGATGCAGCCCGAGGACCCCACCGAGGCGTACCAGATCCTGCAGGGCTACCACACCCGTCCCGTCGACGCCGCCCACGGCCTGTGGGACCTCAGTCGCGTCGTCCGCAACAGCCCCACGTTGCACGCGATGTTCGACGAGACGCACCCGCGCGATCTCGCCGCCAAGTTGGCCACCACCGACGAGGGTCGGGAGTTCCTCGAACGGCTCGACACGTACCTGTTCGACTTCGGTTGGCGCAGTGACGCGGTCTACGACATCGCCGACGTGCCGTGGCGGGAGAACCCGCAGATCCCGCTCGGCGCGATTGCCCGCTACATCAACATGGGCGACGACGACGATCCGATGCTGCAGTTCGAGCGCGCCGTCAAGCTGCGCGAAGGGCTCGTCGAGAAGATTCGCGCCAAGCTCGCCGACGATCCCGACAAGCTCGCCCGGTTCGAGGAGCTGTACGAGGCGTCGCAGTACGCCGTCCCGCTCACGGAGGACCACGCGTTCTACATCGACCAGATGGGTGTGGTGCTGCTGCGCACGTTCGTGCTCGCTGTCGGCGACGCCCTGGCCCGCGACGGCGTGATCGCCGACCGCGACGACGTGTTCCTGCTCTACCGCGACGAAGTCCGCGACGCGCTGACGAACGGCGGCAACAAGCGCGAAGTCGTTGCCAAGCGCAAGGCCGAAGTAGAGGCGGCAGCAAGAACCACACCTCCCGGTGCTGTCGGCACTCCGCCGCCGCCTCCGCAACCAGGTGGCTTCGTCGATCCGTTCATGGACGCCATCGTCACCCGTCTGCTCGGCATCAAGGCGCCTGCCGAAGGCGAACAGGATCCCGCTGTCATCGACGCCGTTGCCGGCTCGCCCGGCATCTATCGCGGTGTGGCCCGTGTCGTCCGCTCGCTCGAGGCGGCGGGCGATCTCGAAGACGGTGAGATCATGGTGTGCGAGATGACCCTGCCGCCGTGGGTGCCGGTGTTCGCGATCGCCGGTGCCGTCGTCTCCGACGTCGGCGGCGTCATGAGCCACTGCGCGATCGTGGC
>Ga0207648_10008310_pt1 | contig 10076 bp, 5 predicted proteins | sample KBSMisM32_FD_184310 | JGI IMG/M metagenome (GOLD analysis project Ga0207648, IMG submission 184310) | Miscanthus rhizosphere microbial communities from Kellogg Biological Station, Michigan, USA - KBS Miscanthus M3-2 (SPAdes) (version 2) | ecosystem: Host-associated > Plants > Roots > Rhizosphere... | reverse complement strand
AGGTCTATGGCACCGAGGGGACGCTGGCCCTGCCGGATCCCAACACGTTCGGTGGGCCGCTGAAGGTGCGCAGCATCATCGCCGACGACTGGCGCGACATACCTCTGCCGACGCCGAACATCCCCCAGCAGCGGGGCATCGGCTTGGCGGACATGCTGTCGGCGACCAACGCAAATCGTCCGCATCGGGCGTCGGCCGAACTGGCGCTGCACGTGCTCGAGTTGATGTCGGCGACGTTGCGGTCGTCCGACGAGGGGCGCCGAATCGATCTCACGACGACGTGCGAACGACCAGAGCCGATGCGCTTCCATCTCCCCGCAAACACCTTCGACGAGTGAGCGCCGCGAGATGACGACCACCATCAACATCGCGATGTTGGGTTCGAAGTTCATGGGCCGTGCCCACTCGAACGCGTGGTTGAACGTCGCCAAGTTCTTCGACGTCGACCCGCGTCCGACGATGCACACCGTCGTCGGTCGCAACGCCACCGAGTTGGCTGAGTTCGCCGAACGTTGGGGGTGGCAGCACCACACGACCGATTGGCATGCCGCCGTCACATCCGACGAGATCGGTCTGGTCGACATCGGTACGCCGAACAACGTTCACGCCGAGCAGGCGATCGCCGCGCTCGAGGCCGGCAAGCACGTCGCCTGCGAGAAGCCGCTCGCCGGCACCCTGGCCGATGCCCGGGCGATGGCGGCGGCAGCCGCCGATGCAACCGGCACGACGTCCGTGTGGTTCAACTATCGACGGGTGCCCGCGGTCGCGTTGGCTCACCGCCTGGTCGGTGCCGGAAAGATCGGTCGGGTCTACCACGTGCGTGCCTCGTACCTGCAGAGTTGGGGCGGGCCCGATACACCGCTGCTGTGGAGGTTCCAGGGTGACATAGCTGGGTCCGGTGCTCACGGTGATCTCAACGCGCACATCATCGACGCGGTGCGTTTCGTCACCGGCGAAGAGATCGTCACCGTCGAAGGAGCCATCGAGCACACGTTCATCGAAGAGCGTGCCGTCCTCGAAGGACAGTCTGGCGGCGAGATTGCCGGCGCTGGCGCGGCCACGACCGGGAAGACAGGTCACAGCACGGTCGATGATGCGGTGCTCTTCCTCGCTCGACTGAGCGGCGGGGGAGTCGCGAGTTTCGAAGCCAGCCGACTGGCGACCGGCTACCACAACGCGCACCGCTTCGAGATCCACGGTGATCGCGGTGCGCTGCGATTCAACTTCGAGCGACTCAACGAGTTGGACTTCTACGACCTCACGAACGACGCCGCGCTGCAGGGTTGGACGACGATCGACGTCACACGCGGCGGCGACGGTCATCCGTATGTCGGTGCGTGGTGGCCCGACAGCCACGGCTTGGGCTACGAGCACGCGTTCGTCAACCAAGCCGGCGACATCCTGACCGTCATCGGTGGCGGCGACCCGGTTGTGCCGCTCAGCGATTTTGCCGACGCGTTGATCACCCAGCGGGTGCTCCACGCAGCCATCGAATCGGCGCGGAACAGGTCACCCGTCGCGCTCGCCGAAATCTGACAGGAGGGATCTCGATGTCCGAAGTCACGCAATTCGAGCCGAAGTTCATGCCGATCGGTGTGCTGACGGCGGCACTGCAGGAGCTCACGCCTCGCGAGCGGCGCGACCCGGACCCTGATCTGGCGATCGAGGAGTGGCTCGAATTCGCGGTGGGACTCGACGCCGATTGCATCGAGCTGTCCGCGGCGCTGCACCCGTCGCTCGCCGATGTTCCGCCCGAGGCGATGCTGGACCCCGTCGCAAATACGCTCGACCTCCGCGAGCCCTTCGACGAGGTGCGCGCCAAGCGTGTTCTCGCTGCCGTCGACGCAACCGGTGTGGCGATCGCCGATGTCGGCTACTTCGACGACATGCTGCACGAGGACCCCGCCATCCGCCGCAAGAAGCACGACTTCATGCTCGAGGTCATGAAGGCCGCGTCGCTGCTCGGCGTTCCGGCGGTGACCGGCTTCGTGGGTCGAAATCAGTCGAAGTCGATGGACCAGAACCTCATCGATTTCGAGGAGAGCTTCGTGCCGTTGTTGAAGGAGGCGAAGGCTCGCAACCTCCAGTATCGGGTCGAGCAGTGTCCCATGCCCGGATGGACGGCCGGCGACAACTTCCACAACAACATCGCATACGCGCCAGGGATGTGGATCGCGCTGCACCAGATCGCCGAACGCAACGGCGTCGGCGACCAGTTCCGCATCCACTACGACCCGTCGCACGCGATCCTGATGGGGCAGGACACCCGCTCGATCTTCCAGTACTTGAAGGACGCCGGCTACGCGTTTCTCATTGCCGGAATGCACGTCAAGGGGCAGGTCATCCACTCCGAGGGCGTCGCCGGTTGGGGGTACGGCGGCCAAACCGTGCAGCGCGGCGATTGGGTCGACGGTGAGATCTCGACGAACCCCGCAGATCTCGGCAACGCGTGGAAGAAGCAGACGGTGCTGTGCGAGCACGAGCTGCCTGGCACGGCGCGGCACGATCCGCTCGCCTACCTCCAGAACCGCACCGTCGATTGGCTCGATCACCAACTTGCTGCGCGCGAACTGCTCGACTTCGATCCGCTGACGACACCCTTGATCGTCGAGCACGAGTACGGCGCGGCACGAGTGCAGGACAAGGCGCTCCTGCAGCCGATCCTGGCCGGCTCGATGGCGTTCACCCGATACATCGATCGCGCCGCGGCCTCGATGTACGCGCTGCAGGCCGAGGTGCTGGCGGCCCAGGGAATTCCCGTGCAGGGGATCGGCCGGGAGGCCTACCGAAGCTGAACAGCGCTAGCGTGCCCGCGCCTGGAGGTGGACACCCATTGAAAGCGGAGAACGGACTCGGGGAGAACGAGCGACTGCGAGCTGAGATAGAGCAGCGAACGGCCGAGCTGGCGCTCGTCGACGCCGTGCAACGGGCCATGGCTGCCGAACTCGACATGCAGGGCATCTACGACGCGGTAGGCGACAAGCTCCGGGAGATCTTCCACGACGCAAACTTCGACATTCGCATCCGCAACCCCGACACCGGGCTCGTCGAGTTCAAGTACCTCTACGACGTGGGTCAACGCGTGTGGATTGAGCCGATACCGGTGAGCGGCATCTTCGCCCACGTCGCCGCCACCGGTAAGACCCTCCTCGTCAACGAAAACTACGACGAGGTGACATCGAAGCTCGGTGCGACCACCTTGCCCGGTACGTCGTCGGACGAGAAGTCAGCGGTGTGGGTCCCTCTGGTGTGGCGCCACGAAGTGCGCGGACTCATTTCCCTGCAGAGCTACGAGCGCGAGTACGCGTTCAGTCCGACTGATGTGCGGTTCCTCGAGACTCTGGCGGGCGCGCTCAGCGTCGCCCTGCAGAACGCAAGCCTCTTCGACCGGATTCGGAGGCGCACTCGGGAGAGCGCGGCTCTCGCCGAAGTGGGTCGTGACGTGTCGTCGACACTCGACCTGCAGACGGTGATGGATCGAATTGCCGGGCATGCCCGCGACCTGCTGCGCGCTGACACGAGTGCGATCTTCCTGTCCGAAGACGACGGCCCCACGTATCGCGCGGTCGCCTGCGTTGGACGCGAAGCCGAGATGATCGCGGCTACGACGATCGAAGCCGGAGAGGGCATCATCGGTGCCTTGATCCTCGAGGGCCGGCCCGGCCTGATCAACGACGCTGCGACCGACCCTCGGGCGATCCACGTCGAGGGCACCGACTCGCCGGAGTTGGAGCGATTGCTGGTCGCTCCGTTGCTGGTCGGAGCGGTGGTACGCGGGGTGATCTGCGTGTGGCGCGCCGCGGGTGTGCCGTTCGACGAGCATGACCTTCAGTTCCTGGTCGATCTGTCGCTGCAGGCAGCAGTCGCGATGGAAAACGCCCGCCTCTTCGCCGAATCGCAGCAGCGCGCCGCGGCGCTGGAGACCGTCAACACAGTGTCTCAGCAGCTGGCCGGCAAGCTCGACGTCGACGCCCTCATCGACCTCGTCGGCGAGCAGATCACCGCCGTCTTCAAGGCAGACATCTCGTATGTCGCGCTCCTCGATCGGGAGCGGGGAGTCATCGACTTTCGCTTCCAGCACGGTGACGATCTCGCGTCGGTGCCGTACGGCCAGGGCCTGACCAGCAAGATCATCGAAACGGGCCAACCGCTCATCATCAACTCCGACGTCAGCCGGCGGGGCCGAGAGCTGGGTGCGACCGTGCTGGGCAAGGAGTCGCTCTCCTACCTCGGTGTGCCGATCGTGGTGGACGGCCAGTCCGAAGGCGTCATCAGCGTGCAGAGCCTCACACGGGAGGGTGTCTACGACATCGCAGATCAACGACTCCTCTCCACCATCGCAGCAAACGTCGCGGTCGCGCTACGCAACGCCCGCCTGTTCGCCGAGGCACAGCAGGCTCGTGCCGCTGCCGAGGACGCCAACGAGGCGAAGAGCTCGTTTCTTGCAACCATGAGCCACGAGATTCGCACCCCGATGAACGCTGTGATCGGCATGAGCGGCCTGCTTCTCGACACCGCGCTCGACGACGAGCAGGCCGAGTTTGCCGAGATCATCCGAAGCAGCGGCGACGCCCTGTTGACGATCATCAACGATGTTCTCGACTTCTCGAAGATCGAAGCAGGAGGGATGGAAGTCGACGTGCAGCCGTTCGACCTGCGCGCCTGCGTCGAAACGTCACTCGACTTGGTCAGCGGCAAGGCGACAGCCAAGGGCCTCGAGCTGCTGTACGAGATCGACGAGGGTGTCCCCTCCGTCGTGGCCGGCGACGCCAATCGGCTGCGGCAAGTGTTGCTCAACCTGTTGAACAACGGGGTGAAGTTCACCGACGAGGGAGAGGTCGTGCTGTCGGTGGCCAACGAGGCGCCGGACGGTTTGCACTTCGTCGTTCGCGACACAGGCATCGGTATCAGCGAGGAGGGCAAGCAACGACTGTTCAAGTCCTTCTCGCAGGTCGATGCGGCGACCGCGCGCAAGTACGGCGGCACAGGACTGGGCCTGGCCATCAGCAAGCGGCTCGTGGAGCTGATGGGAGGATCGATGTGGGTGGAGAGCGACGGGCCGGGCACCGGCAGCAGCTTCCACTTCATCATCAATGCTTCGGCCGCCATCGCGAACGACGTCGGCCATCGAGTCCTTCGCGGCACGCAGGCGCCTCTCGAAGGAAAGCATGTGCTGATCCTCGACGACAACGACACCAATCGGAGGATTCTGGAGCTGCAGGTCGAGCGTTGGGGCATGGTCGCCCGGAGCACCGGCTCCGCTGCCGAAGCGCTGGCCTGGGCGCAGGATGACCGGTTCGACGTCGCCTTGCTGGACCTCAACATGCCGGAGATGAGCGGCGCCCAAGTCGCCTTGCAGTTCCGCACCGATCTGGCGGAGGCGGCGCCAAAGCTGCTGCTCCTGTCATCAGTTGGCAACCGTGAGCGCCTCACAGACGGCCTCTTCGATTCGGTCCTCACCAAGCCCGTGAAGCAGTCGCAGCTCTACGACGTGCTGATTTCCGCTCTCGAACCCGACCACGATCACCCTGAATCCGTCGCCGAGGTTGACAGTGGGAAGCCGGGAGCAACACTCGGCGAGATCATGCCACTGCGTGTCCTTGTCGCCGAGGACATCCAGGTGAACCAGAAGCTGGCACTGCGCTTTCTCGAAGGAATCGGCTATCGAGCCGACGTCGCGGGTAACGGCATCGAGGCAATCGAGGCGGTGGCCCGCCAACGCTACGACGTGGTGTTCATGGACGTGCAGATGCCCGAGATGGACGGTCTCGCCGCCACTCGTGAGATCCGCCGGCGATGGGGCTCGTCGCGGCCTCGGATCATCGCGATGACGGCCAACGCGATGCAAGGTGATCGCGAGGCGTGTCTGGCCGCGGGCATGGACGATTACGTCACCAAGCCGCTTCGGCGCGACGACATCGAAGGGGCGCTGCGCCGCGCGTTCGTCACGCAGCGCGTGGCGAACGGCTCATCAGCGCCCATCACGGCGCCGACGACCGAACCGGATCTCGACCCGGCGGTGCTTGCCGACCTCGAAGCACAGGCCGACGCCCAATTCGTGTCGGAGCTCGTGGCCACGTTCCTCGATGAGTCACGCGACCTCCTGACGCAGATCGGCGATTCGCTTCGCGGCCGAGATGTGGTGGGGCTGCGGCGGCTCGCACATTCGTTGAAGTCGAGTAGCGCCAGTGTCGGCGCCGTCGCCCTCGCCGCACGGGCCGAAAAGATCGAGCGGCTTGCCCGCGACGGTGATCTGGACGCGGCAGCGGCCCTTGTTCCGGCGCTCGACGAACAGTTTGCTCGTGTCGAACAGTCGCTTGCTGACGGCGGAGGGGGCTGACGTGACTGTCGACGGTGGCGTGGCCGGGCGTCTCCTCGTCGTCGACGACAACCGAGTGAACCGGTTGCTGCTCGGAAGGACACTCGAACAGCAGGGCCACACCGTGGCGTTCGCGGCCGACGGCAGACAGGCGCTGGAGATCCTCTCCACAGAGCAATTCGATCTGGTGCTGCTCGACGTCGAGATGCCGGAGCTCGACGGGGTGGCGATGTTGAAGCAGCTGGCTGCCGACGGGCGATTGCTCGAAACGCCGGTGATCATGACGTCGGCGCTCGACGAGGTCGAGCGCATTGCCGAGTGCATCGACCTCGGCGCCGACGACTTCTTGTCCAAGCCGGTGAACCCCGTACTTCTCAAGGCACGCGTCTCGGCGAGTCTGATCAAGAAGCGTTGGCGCGACGAGCAACGCCTGCTCATGCGGCGCTTCGCGGCCGATGAAGTGGTCGACGATCTCGCTCGAACCGGGTTCAGCATCGGCGGATCCGACGTCGAGGCGAGCATCCTGTTCTGCGATATTCGCGGGTTCACTTCGTTGTGCGAATCGCAGCCTGCCAACGACACGATCGAACTCCTCAACACCTTCTACACGTTGATGTTCGACGCGGTGGAGGAGCACGGCGGCCTCGTGACGATGATGGCGGGCGATGGGTTCATGGCGGTGTTCGGTGCACCCACCCCTCGTGCCGACCATGCTCTACGGGCGGTGCGAGCCGGCTTGGAGATGCTCGACCTGATCGGACTTTTCGCTGCCGAGCAACAAGCGCAGGGCAAGCCTCCGATCAGGATCGGGGTCGGGGTGGCCTCGGGCTCCGTCGTCGCTGGATATGCAGGCACGCAACACCGGGCCACGTACACCTGCGTCGGCGATGTCGTCAACCTGGCGGCGCGCCTCGAGGCCCACACCAAAGAAGTCGGTGAGCCACTCGTCGTCGACGGTGAAACCCTGAGTCGCCTCGACGATCGCTTCGAGGCGCGCTCGCACGGGGAGGCCCGACTGAAGGGCAAGGCTCGACCGGTTGCAGTGTTTTCGATCAGCGGCGAGCGCGCATAACGCTGCGAGACAGGAGACAACGTGGGGGCACGAACAGGCGACGAGTACCTCGAGGGGCTTCGGACGCAGCGCCGTGAGATCTGGGTCGATGGCGAAAAGATCGACGACGTCGCCGATCATCCGAAACTGGAAGGAGCGGCGCGTTCGATCGCCGACTACTACGACCGTCAGCACGAATTCGCCGACGAATGTCTTGTCGAGGACCCCGATCTCGGCGAGCTGATCAGTGTGAGCCACATGGTGCCGCGATCGAAGGAGGATCTGTTCGTTCGTCAGGCCGGCCTCCGACGACTCAGTGAGCTGTCGATGGGCATCATGGGACGCACACCCGACTACATGAACATGAAGTTCTCGGCGATGTGCACGGCGCCGTGGGTCTGGGCCGGCAAGAACGGTCAGAACGAGAGGGGCGCGGAGAACGTACAGGCGCTGCGACGGCACCTTGTCGGGACCGACGCGGCGATGACGCACTCGATCATCCAGCCTGTCAACGACAAGCGCACAGACGGGACGGTCGTCGGCAACAAGGTCTCTGTGCGCAAGGTGGGCGAAACGAGCGAGGGGATCGTCGTGCGAGGCGCTCGCGTGCTGGCCACACTCGCACCCTTCGCCGACGAACAGGCGGTCTATCCGGCGCTGCTGCTACCGCCGGATGCGAACGAGTATGCGCTGGCGTTCGTCATCCCGCTCAGTACTCCCGGGCTGAAGTTCTGGTGCCGCGATTCGCTCTCGGCACCACGTTCGGAGCGACGTGACCGACCGTTGTCAGCGCGCTTCGACGAACAGGACGCCTTCTGCATGTTCGACGACGTCGTGGTGCCGTGGGACCGTCTGCTCCTCGACGGAGATGTCGACATCTACAACTCCACCCGCGAGACGCAATACCCGGTTCACATGACCAGTCAGTCGACCATTCGCGCGCTCACCAAGTTGGAGTTCGCGTACGGTCTCGCGACCCGGATGGCCGAGATGCTGGGCGACCAATCGCCGGTCACGTGCGATCTGCTCGGCGAGCTCGCTTGCTACGTCGGTGTCACGCGAAACGCGGTCGAGCTCTCGGTCGAGCGAGGGTGGCAGCGTGAACGCGACGGAATGTGGTTCCCGGACGGCAGTTGTCTCGATCCGATGCGGGCGTTGCTCGCGACATGGATGCCGCGTGTGCAGGAGATCATCATCCAGATCGGGGGCCACAATCTGCTGACCACGCCACATTCCCGGCACTTCGAAGATCCCGCCTCGCGGGCGTTGATCGACGAGACATTGTTCGGAGCCGACGACGTGACGTCGGACGAACGGTCCGCCTTGTTCCGGCTCGCGTGGGACTTCGTCGGGACCGGTCTGGCAGGTCGGGGCTACCTCTACGAACGCTTCTACTTGACGTCCGCGTCGCGGAATCGCCAGCTACTTCATCGGCTGCTGACCGACCATCAGCGCCCGGCAGCGCTGGTCGATGAGATGTTGCAGCGTGCACTCTCGTAGGCAGACGCCGAAGAGAGTTCGTCGTATCGACTCAGCGGAACACCCAGAGGAAGAGTGACGTATCGGCGCGCACGAGGAAGTTGTCCAACACCTCTCGCGCCTGACGCGGTGTCGGTTCAGCTGTCGCCGAGGTCAAGAGCGCTTCTTCGTCACGGCTGACCACATCGGACTGAAGCTCGAGCGTGCTCATGGCAGCGTAGGCGAGCGTTCGGCGCCGTTGCTCGAGATTCGGGGTGTCACGGCGTTCAGATCGTCCGAGCCGCTCGTTTCATTACACGACTGAGGCCAGCACCCCCTCGACCAGTTCTTCGTGTTCGGTCAAACCGATGCGCTGCAACCGCTGTGCGACGCGCTCCAGTGAGTGACGCGGCGGTCGTAGATCTGTCGGGCTGTCTCAATGCAGAGGGCTGACGATCGCGGTCGACCTTCGTTCACACGCCTCCAACTCTGAGCGGACGATCGGCAGCAGGGGATCGGCGAGAGCCGTGACCGGTGCATACAGCGTGCGGCTGAGCGGTTCGTTGCACAGCAGCACCGGCCACGGCTCGACCGTGAATTTCCCCGGCGATGTCTCGGTGAAGCGTGCGGTCGCAGCCAGTTCGTCGAGGGTGTGTTGGTCGCTGTACTTGCCGCTCGCAGCCGTGCCCATTCCGGAGGTGAAATTGCCCACGCTCCAATACACCCAGGTACCGTTGACCATCTCGACGGGCTGGATCACGTGAGGGCCGTGCTCGACGATCACGTCGATGTGGGCGAGAGCAGTGAGGTCGGTGACGAACTGACGGTCGACCGGGTCAGGCGTCGGCTGCAGTTCCTTCGAGAGGTGGAGGCTGACCACGACGACTTCGGCGCCCGCTGCGCGTACTGCGTTGACATCGGCGGCCACCTGCGCCGGCGACGCGGCGAAGTTGACCCACCATGGTTCGGCGGGCAGCACGGTGTTCGAGAACCGGGCGTATGCAAGGTGAGCGACGCGGATGCCGTTGACCGTGAGGATCGCCGGCGCCGATTCGGAAAGCGACCGCGCCGTGCCTGCGTGCGAGATGCCGACGTTGTCGAGAGCGGTGAGCGTCGTGGCGATGCCGGGCTCACCGAGGTCGTTGCTGTGGTTCGATGCCGTGCTGCAGCGATCGAAGCCCGTTCGCCGCAAAGCATTGGCGATCTCGTACGGGGCGAGGATCAGGTTTCCGCCGAAGGGAGAGCGTC
>Ga0207648_10008306_pt1 | contig 10079 bp, 9 predicted proteins | sample KBSMisM32_FD_184310 | JGI IMG/M metagenome (GOLD analysis project Ga0207648, IMG submission 184310) | Miscanthus rhizosphere microbial communities from Kellogg Biological Station, Michigan, USA - KBS Miscanthus M3-2 (SPAdes) (version 2) | ecosystem: Host-associated > Plants > Roots > Rhizosphere... | reverse complement strand
GGTCACGGAACCGGTCCTACGAATCATTTCTTCTTTTTGCAAGCCTAGCGGGCTGCTGAAAAAGCCGGCCAACGCCATTGGAAGGTTAAGGCTGAGGCTAAGCTTGAGTAAACAAGAGCCTGGACGCTTGACCTAACCTCGACTCAAGCCTTCTTCAGACATGGCGGCCTTGCCCGGGAAACGGCGCGTCTCGGCGCGCCGGGGCTGGGCGGGTTAGAAGGCCGGCTTTTTGAGCATCCTGCGGGAGCGCTCGCCCATTGCGCCACATGCGCAGATCTTCAAAATTCTCGCACCTTAACATCGCTTTCAGTATCCTGCCAGAAAGAGGATTCCATGCTTCGACTCACCTGCCGTCCACTGGCTTTTCTGATTTCTGGATTTAGCTGGCTTCTGCTTTCTTCCCTCGTGGGATTGGGGATCCTGCTTGGATTGGTCCATGGCACCGCGCTACCCACATGGTTGCGGTTGGTGCATGTACATGCCACCCTCATCGGCGGCATCCTGCAACTCGTGATTGGTGGGCTGCTGGCTTCCCTCTCGACCAAGCCCCGGATCGGCCGACCCCTCTCACCCTCTCGTCCCGGGCTGTTCATCGCTCTAAATGTCGCCACAGTGGGGCTGCTCGTCGGGTTGGGATTGGGCAATATGATGGTTGTCGGGGCGGCTGGGATTATCGTGATTGGAGCGGTCGCCTCCATCGCCAGGGTCGCTTGGCAGTATGGGTCGCAGAGTCTCACCCAACCGGCCGATACTCCCTGGTTGTATCGATTCTCTCTCATCGCATTATTCGCTGGATTGGTGATCGGCGTTTCCATGGCCTTCCGACTCATACCGGAATACTATGCTCATGCCAGACTTCTTCACCTCCATGTCACCCTGATGGGTTTCATCATGATGGCAATGATCGGCGCCACGCAACAGTTCTTGCCCATCATCCTCAATACCACACTCTACAGTCCACGACTTGCCCGTCTTGTGTCGGTCGTCCTCCCAGCCGGCTTCATCATATTGGTCGGTGGATTTGTGACCTCCTCCCTCTACCTTGAGCTCGTGATCGGGGGGCTGCTCGTCCTCGGAATAGGCCTCTATGCCTATAACCTGCTGCGTACTTGGATGGATTCGGGCCATCCCGGAAATGCCACCTCCGACCACCTCCTGATCGCGACGCTCTTTCTGGTTCTAATGATGATCATGGGCGTCCTCGTCGGGGCCAACTATTCCCATCAGTCGCCGACACTGCCCTTTGGATCCTTACAACTTGCAGCCTATACCCATATGGCCTTGATCGGATTTATCTTACAGACTGTCTTTGCAGCCGTTTCCCATGGCATCCCTGAACTACTGATAACCGACCGAATCACGAACCGGAAAGAACAGGAGCCCTATCGTGCTCAACTTGTGGTCATCATGAACCGATGGCGAGCCGTTCAACTGACTGGGTTGAGTTTGGGGACGATGGGCTTCGGCCTGCTCGCCGCAATGGCTTGGAATTTCCCGCTTGGTTCCCTCTCTCTTCAGATCACGACCTGGGTCACTGTCGGACTGCTCCTGAGCAGTCTCACCCTCTTTGCTGTCAAACTCACCTGGGCCTTAGGGGTTCATCCTTCCGATAGGTCCGTCTCCTCCCTCGCAGAAGAGGAAACCTTTCATCAACCTCTCAAGCGCTCTGTAGGCATGACCAACAAGCGCTAATGTCGCGCACGCAAAAATAGTCTTTCCTGCCCTGCCACCAGCCGGTACAGCCCGTATCCTTCCCCCTTCACTTGATCAGCACCTTCGACTCCGGTCTCCATGTGCAAACCACTGTCTTCTTTCACGAAATGCCCAACCCATTTGAGCCAGCCTGTTTCTTGCTCTACCTAGCGAGGATGTAAGGTACAAGCCGTTTCGCGAGCCTCAACAGGAGGGGTATCCATGAACGACCAAATTTCACAGATGGTTCCGGACCCCTGGCAAAGCCTCTTCCACCTCCTGACTCTTCCGCTTTCGTGGATTCCTGACATGCAACAGGCGTTGATCGGCTTCGTACTATCCTCCGCAACCGGTTGGCTAGCCGGCATCTATTACCTCCTGCTCCTGTTCCCCGCACTCCTGTGGATCGGCGCTGTCTGGTGCACGCACCTGACGCTCTATACCTTACCCTTCCGTTCAGGCCGAATCGAACTTCTGAAAACACTCCTTCTTGCCTGGTGGGACATGGCGTTTTGCATGTGGATGTATTGGGTCGGGCTCGCCCGGTTCGTGATGGTCGTGTTCGGCTGGATCTTTACATTGAGTCGACTGGCCCTCAAGCTCTTTGCCGAAATGATGAAACAGCTCGTCATTCTCCCGTTCAAGATGACGGGCCAGATGACGCAGAGTTACTTTCAACCTGGTGTACCCTGGATCGCGTTTGTCTTATTGATCTTCTGGTGTCTGCTGGAATCAACGATTTTTACCTACACACTCATGCCGACGATCACTGAAGTCCTGGCAGGCATCACAGGATCGGAAGCTTCGGTCATGACCGGCACGATTCTCTATCTGTTTTTGTCGTTGCTCATCATGGGCAGCTTTGCCTGCATTCAAGTCTTGGCCGACGCAATCAAGAACCATGAGTATCGCTACCTTGCGCAGGTACTGCTTGTCGAAGTCTTTGTCATGGTCTTTGAAGTAATGTTCCTGTACCGAGAACTGGTGGATGCGATCACCCCATGGATTGCCCAGCAAACCGGCGAGCAGTTCAGGCTCGGCATCGGTTTCACGCTGTCTCTCGCAACATTCAGCTGGGTCGGCGTCCGCGGAATGACCTGGTTTCTCTTCGGACAGTACGGCACGCCTCCTTTACTCTCGTTTATCTCGCGCCGCCCGATGTATCAAGCGACGCCCGAGGGCGAAACGAACCAGCCCAAGATCGCTGCGCCGGTAGTCTGGTGGCGCAAACCCTTGGAGGATTTCAAGCGGGAAGTTGGATGGCTGCACGATAAGGCCTCTGAGTTGATGGAGTTCCTTATGCTGCCGGTGCTGCATGTGGTAGCGGCCTTTTTGAACTTCGCCATGATTCTCGTAACCGGCAAACCGGTCTTTGCCATTCCGTTCAAAAGCCTCAAGGAGGTCGCCGAAGCGCGTGAGCTTTTGCCGGCCATCCGGTGGGAGACAAAGAAGGCAACATCATGAACCGGAGATCGGCGGTAACTATTCTCAGCGCTCTGGCAGCGATCGTTCTTCTGGGAGCTTTGGCTGGCTGTACCGGAGAACCAGCCGAGCTGCGCAAACCGAAGTCCACTCTCTTCATCGGCGTAGATGCCAGTGGTTCATTCCGGAGTTCTGGTCATTATGAAAACGCTCTGGCGTTCCTCGCCCATTATATCTATGGGCATATCAACGAACTCGGCGACCTGGAGAAGCCGCAGGCCATGTTTGTGGCGAGCTTGGGTGGGAAGAGTATGCGTGAGCCGAAAAGCTTTCACCCAATCCACGAATTTGAAGGAAAAGAGATATCTCAAATCGAGGCCGAACTGAAAAAATGGTTTCCCCCTACCGACATTGTCACGGACTTCAATCCATTCTTTCATGAAATTGCGCGTATTACGAAGGAACGGAATCTCGTTCTTATGCCGGTCAACATCGTCATCATTACGGACGGAATCCCTGATTCATCGGCCAGCGGCATCAAAGCCGGCGCGAAGAAGCTATACGAGAGGATCGATCTGAAGCCATTGGAGTATCTCTCGCGCAACGTCACGCTGCGCTTGGCCTACGTCAGTCCGAAAGTCGGCGAACAATGGCGGACCCACGTGCCTCGTCAGCGAGTCCGGCTCTGGACGGTGGACGCAGACGTGATGAAGGGCTGGAAGAATCAGTTGCAGCCGGGGGGCGACATCCGTGAGCAAGCGAGATTCTGGCGTTGGTTGAGGGACAATGTGGATTTCCGCATCCGGGCAAACAAGGGCTAGACTCTCCCGCTCCTGCCACTGCCCGACTCTGCTACAATCCCCGCCGTGGAAGAACAGATCGTTTTCAACGACCCGTGTAACTATCGCGTCTCCGCAATTCTGACGGCTCCCGATGGCGGAGCAGACCGGATCGCGGTTCTGTGCCATGGGTTTCTGTCAGGGAAAAACAGCTCGACGAACAAGGCCTTGACCCGCATGCTGACGGAACGAGGCATTGCCACATTCCGCTTCGATTTCTTCGGACATGCAGATAGTGACGGACCCTTCGAAGAGATCACGACAACCCTGGCCATACAGCAAACTGAAGCAGCTCTGGATCTCGTGACCGCCAGGGGATACGGAAGAATCGGGCTCGTTGGCTCAAGCTTTGGAGGGCTCGTTGCCATCCTCACAGCAGCCACGCGTAGCGATATCGCCTGTCTGGCCCTCAAATGTCCTGTGGTGGACTTTGCTGAAGAACTTCGCCTCACACTCGGACCGGATGAGTTGTCGCAGTGGCAAACCACAGGGACGATTCCCAACGTCATGGGAGGACAAGATCGAGTCCGTTTGCAGTATGACTTTTACGAAGACTCCCTCCGGCAAATCGCCTACGAGCCGGCTGAACACATCACCATACCGACATTGATCGTTCAGGGCGAGCAGGATGAATGTGTCCCTCTCCATCAAAGCCGGCGCTTGCATGAGGCCCTAAGAGGCCCGAAAAAGTTGATTCTCCTGGTGAACGCCGATCACCAATTCACGCGGGCGGAAGATTTTCATCACATGACCACTGCAATCGCTGATTGGCTCGTGACCCACCTTCGAGCCGACATTTAGCAGACAGACCTAAACAACGAATGAAAAGGCCGCAGGGAGTCTGGCAACTGAGGCGTACCCTTGGGGTACGTCGCAGGTTGACAGACGACTGAGAACGACGTTGGGCGTCTATTTCAGCATCCTGCTATGATTTGGCGCAGCGGAAGCCCGTATAGCTGTTGCGGGTCTCGGGTGGAAGCTTAAAGCGGCCATAGGTGAGGAGATATTTGGGCAGATCTGACCAAGACCCACCGCGGAGTACTTTGAATTGCCCTTTTCCTGGTCCTTGTGGATTTCGCGCCGGCGAGACTTCGTAGTAGTTCACGACGTACCAATCCTGCACCCACTCCCAGACGTTCCCGGCCATATGCAAAAGTCCGTATGGACTCTTGCCCTGCTCATAAGATTGCACCGGCAACAAGACCTGGCTATAGCTGAATCGCGCTCCCAAGGCGAAATTCGCCAGGTCCTTGCCAGGAAATTGATCTCCCCATGGATACAACCGCCCATCTGTTCCCCTGGCCGACTTCTCCCATTCCGCTTCTGTGGGTAACCGTTTTCCCTTCCACCGACAATAGGCATCAGCGTCAGACCAGTCTACGCCTATTACAGGACGATCATGAGATTGCGGTAGGTCTACGCTGCTCCATTGCCATGGCGCGGGACGTTGTGTTGCAACAAGAAACTTCGCGTACTGCGCCGTCGCCACCTCGTGCAGATCCATTGAAAATCGATCGAGCCACACCCGGTGCATAGGGCGTTCATCCTCCAACGCTCGTACCCCATCTGATCCCATTGCAAACTCACCGGCTGGAATCTCGACCATCGGGGTATCAGCCTGTGCCGCCTGTTCAACCAGTCTATCTTTTCGCAGCCGTTCAAGCTGAGCTTGGGCGGAGTCAGTGCACGCGAGCAAGCCGATCAAGACCAGGGCGAGGCAAGAGACTCCAGACGAGAACCGCATGGCGCAATAGCATACACAAGCAAGCACCATCGCACGAGGGTCATAATCTCCCAGTATTGAGGGGCAAAGGAGAGGCTGAGGGATAGGCAGGATGGTCAAAACGGCCTCCAACAAGGCCGCAGGCGAGTCAGAACCGGAGGCGTAGCCTCAGGGCTACGTTGAGGATTCTGACGAGACGAGAACGCAGTTGGGGGCCGTTTTCACCATCCTGCCGTTTAGTGGATGATGCCACTGACAACCCAATGCCGATCATCCACTACATCCATAATCAATCGGCTCAAATTCATCTCTGCTAACTGAGCCGCCACTTCATCTTCTGTGAATGAGGCCAACAGGGAGCGGAAAAAGTCGCGGCGCAATATCTCTGGCCCCTGTGCCGCGTAACGTTCCACGATCGCCTGCGCCTCCTCGTGCGAATCCGGCCTGAGTAGATCCATCACCAGCACGGGAGCGTCTCGCTTCACCAGCTGCCGCAGCCGATACCAGAATAGCAAGGGATTGGGCACATGGTGCAAGAGACTGTTGGAGACTATGGCATCGACCGGTTCGGCCAGCGAAATGTCCTGAAAGCGCTCGCAGCGGAGGCTTATCCGATCAGCCAGGCCCGCCTGTTTCACCGCCTCGTCTGCTAGACCGATCATCGGCCTCGACGCATCGACAGCGGTGACGCGACAGTCCGGAAGCGACCGCGCGAACCGGACGGGGATATCGCCAGGGCCACACCCGAGATCGAGGATATGGCCCTCAGTGAACTCCGGAAAATGTTCCCGGAATCGATCGACGAATCCCTGATTCTCTGTTTCGAAATCCGCTCCTGCATAGGCAAGGGCCTGCTCAGGGTCATCCATCAGTTCAGGCTCAAGCACACGATTCATCATGAGCTTTCAACAACTAATTTACCTCTACGGCGTCTCCCGGTCTCACCATGCCTTCACAGAGAACCTTCGCATAGAGCCGGCTCCATCCAGGATTCTTTTTATGAGAGACACGCTTAAAGTCTCCATCTCTGAACCACCGGGCATTCTTCTCACAGGGAATCGTATAGCTCATGATCTCGATCCGGACTTCTGGCCCGACCTGTAATTGGTCACCAGGCTTCAGCTTCTCCCAGTCAAGTCCGGCGAGCGTCAGATTCTCTCCAGAGGAACCGGCCTCGATCGCATGGCCCTCATCCTGCAGTCGCTCGATCAGCTCTTGCGAGTATAGACAGAGGGCCCGATCCGGTCCACCGTGAAATTTGAGATTCTCTTGTCGGTCGCCTTCGACACCGGTCATGGCGACAAAAGCCTCCAGCACAGGACGTTTTGGCACTCCTCCATCAGACACATTGATCTGGTGGAGGTGGGGATAGGGGGGTCGTCCAGTTTCGGTCATGCGCCTATTCCTTCGCAGGGTTCGACCATCAAGAGTTCCAACGCCACCCAGCCTTCCTGTTCACGCCGCCGGGACAACATGGCGCCGACCTGGGAGAATGCCTCAATTATTTCATCCTCTTGATCGAGCAAGATGCCGGACAGCAAGAGCCTCGCACCATGGCTCACGTACCGGGCCAGCTCATCACATAACGACAAGAGCGTCTGGCAATCGAGATTGGCGAGGATCAGATCCGGCCGCAACCGGCCCTGCTGGTCAATTTCTTCCAACGTTCCGCACCGAAATTCGAGACCATCTCTAAATCCGTTTTCGGTGGAATAGTCTCTTGCACATTCCACTGCAACAGGATCAGATTCCACCCCGAGGGCCGAGCCGGCTCCAAGCCGCAATGAGACCATCGCCAGAATACCGCTCCCTGCCCCCACATCCAACACGAATTCGCCGCCGTGGATGAGATCCTCGAGCCACTCCAAGAGCATTCTTGTCGTCGCGTGGTGCCCTGTGCCGAACGCCTGCTTCGGATCGAGCACGATCTCGATGTCCTGACCCTGTAACGTTACTGTCTCCCAACTCGGCCTGATCACGATCCGGCGACCGATCCGAATCGGCCTGACCGATTGAGCCCACTGGCGATTCCAATCCTGATCGGGCAATTCCTCCACACACATGTCGCGTTCGATCGAAGCAGTAGGCTCGAGTTCGAGCAAAACTCTGGTTAAGTCAGCACGTGCCCCCTGGTTCCACTCTGGTTTAGGCCAATAGATATGGACCTCCCCATTCTCCTCCCATCCGCCTTGAATCACTGGATCAGCCAGCCTGGCCAGCAATTCACCTGCATCAATATTGGTTCGAATCCGGACATCAATCCACCCCTCTGATTTCATGGCGGACTAGTAGTCTCCTGAACACTCTCTAGGTATGCCGAAATTTCATCTTTCAGCACGTTTGCGATAACGAAGCGATAGGGCGTCACACAGGATGCTCAAAAAGGCTATCCAGCAAGGCCTCAGCGAGTGAAGAAGGCTGAGGTTGCGGTCAAGGTTGAGCAAAGATCAGTGGCGGACTTTTTCAGCATCCTGATGGAGTTGACGCCCTCTCCCCCATCCAGTAAGGTCGGCCCTATGGCCCAGAAACAGCCCCCCACGCTGGTTTCGAAAACCAGCTCCCTGACACGCCTGGTCGAGAAGCTCGACCGCATGATTGCCCTGGGCACTGCCTCGAGTTCCAAAATCACCCGCTGGCGTCTCATCATCTTCATCGTCGGAGCGATCTGCACGGTCGCCCTCTATAAAATAGAATGGTATCAGGCAGGCAATGGGATCCTCGCCGTTTTTATCGCTCTGTTCATGATCGTGGCCGCCTATCATAACAGGCTGGAAAGTCGTCTGCACCGGCTTCGTCTCTGGAAACAGATCAAGCTCGCGCACCTCGCACGCCTCAGTCTGAATTGGGATCATATCCCCTCTCGTTCATCTCGCGCTCCTGACCAACACCCCTATGCCAAAGATTTAGACCTGGTGGGCCCCCATTCGCTTCTCCATTTGCTCGACACTACCGTATCCTCCCATGGGCAGGGACGGCTGGCATCGTGGCTCCTTGAACAACCTCCCGGACCTGACCAGTGGCTCCTGCGCCGACGCCTCGTGCAGGAACTTACTCCAAGATCCCTCTTTCGCGATCGGCTGGGCCTCGAAGCACAGCTCGTTGGCGAACAGGAGATCAACGGTCGACGGCTGGAAGCTGTCATGAAACATAGAGTGGGATTCTCTCGTCTCACAGCAGTCTTGGCGGTTCAAACTCTGCTCGCCGCCACGACAATCACGCTCGGGTTGGGTGCGCTGCTCAACTGGCTACCGGGTTATTGGATGTGGTCTTTCGCGGCCTATGCCCTCATCTATTTCATGACTGATCAAGGCGAAGAGTTATTGGAACATGCGGTGGGCGTGCACTTTGAACTGGAGAAACTGGGAGCCGTACTCGGGTTTGTCGAACGACACGTCAGGCATCGCCACACGGCGCTCGCAGACTTGTGGGCACCGTTGCTGACACCTGAAAGGAATCCTCCCCAGCTTGTCCGTCAAGCTGCTCGAACCCTGCATGCGATCAGTGTCAAGGCCCACCCGGTCATCCATCTGCTCGTCAATGCTCTCTGTCCCTGGGATCTGTGGTTCACCTATCGACTCCAACAGATTCAAGATCACGTGGCTGCACACCTGCCGACCTGGCTGGATCGCCTTGCCGAAGTCGAGGCAGCCTCGGCACTCGCCACGTTTGCAGCACTCCATCCTTCCTATCGCTGGCCTGACCCATCGACCCCTGATCCCCAGCGTAACGGAAGCCAGGCCAGGATTGTTGCCACAGGCCTCGCCCATCCGCTGATTCCTGAAACACAACGGGTCTCGAATGATCTCGCCCTCGAAACGCTGGGAACCATTGTCCTGGTGACCGGATCCAACATGTCTGGTAAAAGCACTTTCCTGCGAACCCTTGGTATCAATCTGTGCCTCGCCCAAGCGGGTGCCCCTGTCTGCGCCGGTCTTTTCGAATGGGGCTGGGTTCGCCTTGCCACCTGTATCCGCGTGGATGACTCACTCGAAGCCGGCCTGTCTTTCTTTTATGCCGAAGTGAAACGGTTGAAAGGCCTGCTCGACGAGACGACAGATCGATCCAGGACGCCGGTTCTCTTCCTGATCGATGAAATCTTCAAAGGAACCAACAATCGTGAACGGCTCATCGGGAGCCGTTCCTACATTTCCGCCCTCTCAGAAGGCCATGGATTCGGGTTGGTAAGCACCCACGATCTGGAATTGACTGATCTCGACAAGACAGTGCCCAGATTGCGAAACGTCCACTTCCAGGAAACAGTGGTGGCAGGCGCGCTCCACTTCGACTACAAGCTCAGACCTGGCCCCTGTCCCACAACCAACGCCCTGCGGATTATGGAAATGGAGGGGTTGCCGGTGCCCAAAGCAGAGACCGATGCGACGGGTAAGGATCCTTGAGTACGC
>Ga0207648_10008305_pt1 | contig 10080 bp, 10 predicted proteins | sample KBSMisM32_FD_184310 | JGI IMG/M metagenome (GOLD analysis project Ga0207648, IMG submission 184310) | Miscanthus rhizosphere microbial communities from Kellogg Biological Station, Michigan, USA - KBS Miscanthus M3-2 (SPAdes) (version 2) | ecosystem: Host-associated > Plants > Roots >... | reverse complement strand
GAGCGGGATCCAGCACTATCTCGACCTGCCGCGCTTCTACCAGGCCAAGCGCGACCGTTTCCGCGCGCTGCTGGGTCCGTCCAAATTCAAGTTGCTGCCGGTAAGCGGCGCGTATTTCCAGCTCGTCGACTATTCGGCGATCAGCGGCAAGGATGACCTGACGTTCTGCGAATGGTTGATTCGCGAGGCTGGCGTCGCGGCAATTCCGGTTTCCGCGTTCTACGAGACGCCCCCGAACTCGCGCCTGATCCGTTTCTGCTTTGCGAAAAACGACGACACGCTGTCGGCCGCCGCAGAGCGCTTATGCCTGCTGTGAGCGATCTGCGCGTTTCGTTGGTCCAGGGCGCAACGCGCTGGCACGATCCGGCCGCCAATCGCGAGTACTACGGCGCGCTGATCGCTGCGTTGAAAGGGCAGAGCGACCTGGTCGTACTGCCCGAAACATTCACCAGCGGCTTCTCGAACGAGGCGATCCATCACGCCGAAACGATGGACGGGCCGAGCGTAGCGTGGCTCCGCGAACAGGCAAGCGCGCTCGGCGCCGCGATCACCGGCAGCGTGCAGCTGCGAGTCGGGACTGGGAGCGAGGCACGCGTCTACAACCGATTGCTGTTCGTGACGCCGGACGGTGAAGTGCGGCATTACGACAAGCGCCACCTGTTTCGCTATGCCCGCGAACACGAGCGCTACGCGGCCGGTGGCGAACGCATGATCGTCGAGTGGCGCGGCTGGCGCATTTGCCCGTTGGTCTGCTACGACCTGCGTTTCCCGGTATTCATCCGCAACCGTTACGACCGCGCCGCTGGCCGTTTCGACTACGACCTGTCGATCTTCGTTGCCAACTGGCCGTCACCGCGGCGTTACGCGTGGAGCACGCTGCTGCGCGCACGCGCGATCGAAAACCTGGGCTATTGCGCCGGGGTGAACCGGGTCGGCATCGACGGCAACGAGCTGATTTACTCCGGCGACAGCGTCGTCCTGGATTTTCTCGGCCAGCCGCTGGCCGAACTCGGCGCGCAGGAACAGACAGTCACGGTGCGCCTGGATCCGGCGGCGCTCGCGGCACACCGCGAGCGCTTTCCCGCATGGATGGATGCGGATGATTTTGCGATGACGCCCTGAATTGCGCTGACTGGCGAACATCCGCTCCCGGGGTCATGCTGCGCGTGACTGGTTGGTTCCTGATTTGAGCGTTCCTGTTTTGAGCACCCCCGACTTGAACAGGGGCGAATTGTTGCGCCGGCGCGCGACTTCCAGTTCATGCCAGAGCACGAAGTTCTGTGCGGCGCGCAACGTCTGGTGTTCGCCGCCGAGCATGCTGTCGCCGGTGGCGTTGAGGACCTCGTAGCTCGTGTCCCAAGCTATTCCGCTCGCGTCGACGCTGTCGACGCGCTCGATCGTATAGCCAAGCATCACGATTTCGGTGGTTCTTACGCTGTGCATTGTCGTTCTCCTTGCCGGATGCGGCGAGTCTACGTTGCACAAGTGTCCGTCAGGTTAATCGTGTGTTGCCGTCGTGTTAACCGCCGCCGTTGGCTTCGCCGTTGTCGACTCGAGCAGAAATGGCACGATTTCTGCCGCGGAAAAAATCGCAAGCGAGCAGCGATTCGCGGTGCAGAGAAATGTCGCGGCGCGCTTGGTCGGAGGATAGCCGACATCGGCATTTGGCAACTCTCCTTCGCTGCGGTCCCACCTTCGACGCGCTTGTACCGTGGCGGCAGATGTTGCACTGTGGAAAAAAGTACTTTTGCGCCAGCGTCGGCTTTTGCGCCGGTGATGGTCAGGTGCAGCGGGTCGATGCGCAGTTTGTCGTCGGCCAGCAGAACGCTTGACGATCTCGCTACCGTCGGCTGCGAACACGACGGTCGCCGGCCAGCCGTAGTCCTTTGTAGCGGTTCACGGCACAGGTCCTGGTCGATCCGTAGCGGCACCTAGTGCGCATCGGTTTCCGAGCGGATCGCCGTGTCGCACCAGGTCTTTTCATCCATCACGTGGCAGCAGTGGCACCAGACGGCTTCCAGGTACAGCAGCACATACCGACGCCAGCTGCGCGCCCGTGCGAACGCCGCGGTGTCGGAACCGCAGCCAGTCGATTCCGCCGCGGCCTGGCGCGTGACCTGCGGCGCGCGTCGGAGGTGGAGTCAGGGCGAGAATCGGCGCAAACAGCGCGAGCGCCGGACCATCCGGGCCAGCGCGGGCCCGGATCGCCGGTCAGGCGGCGCGGCGAGATTGTCCGGTTTTGCGCCCGTTCTGCGTTTCACTGGATATTCACGACATGTTGGATGAACGAACATCGGCAACGCGAATTGTCCGATCAGTCGGTGGAGTCGATGTGAACTGTGCACGGGCGATCGGCGACATGTACCGCGGCCGCGCAGTTGGCGTAATATTAGACTGGTGCAGTTGGTATGGACGCTGGCGATAAACAGTCCGGCGGAAAACTTGTGATTCGGGGAGACAACTCAATGAAGAAGTTCGTATTGGCAGTTGCAATGGCCGTGGCCGCATTCGGCGCCGCGGATGGTGCGTTGGCGGCGGGCGGCGACAACAAACCCGTGGTAGGCGTAGCCGAATTCACCAATCAGTCCGGTGCGGCGTGGTGGCGCGGTGGAGTAGGCTGGGAATTGTCCGGCATGTTGTCGAATGAACTGTCGTCGAGCGGCGCTTTCCGCGTAGTCGAGCGGCAGAAGCTGCAGAGCGTCCTCGAGGAACAGAACCTCGCGGCCTCCGGGCGGGTCGCAAAAGGCACCGGAGCCAAGATCGGCAAGGTAACCGGCGCGCAGTACCTGATCACCGGCACCGTGACGGCATACGAGGAAAACACTTCGAGCACGGGCGGTGGCCTGAGCTTCAAGGGTATCGGTTTCGGCGGCAAGTCGGCCGAGGCTTATCTGGCGGTCGATGTGCGCGTCATCAACACGGAAACCAGTGACATCGAGTTCTCGCGCACGATCGAAGGCCGCAGCAAGAGCAGCGGCGTCGCGGTCGGTGTTTATCGCGGCGGGTTCGGCGGCAGTCTTGCGCACGAGGAGAACACTCCGACCGGCAAGGCGATCCGCGCGGCGCTGGTCGAGATCACCGATTACCTTGACTGCGTGATGGTCAAGCGCGACGGTTGCGAAGCCGACTTCAACGCGAAGGAACAGAAACGCCGTCAGGGCGACAAGAAAGCGATCAAGCTCGATTGAAACATCAGGCAAACAGGAACACTAAAGGCGGAAGCGATGAGCTTCCGCCTTTTTTATGACCATGGATGGGTATGCCCGAATTGCAGGAGCAATTCCCGGCTACCCGCAGGTTAGAGTAGCGTCGAGCGCTCTGGAGAACCTTTCAATAAGCCGTCATCCCAGCGAAGGCTGGGATTCAGTTCTTCCCAACCTGCTGCGAGAGCCAAAAACTGGATTCCAGCCTTCGCTGGAATGACGGGCAAGGAACCCCCTAAGGTTTCGGGCGGCGCTTGTGGCGCTGGCCGCCGCCGGGCCGCGGCTCGTTGCCGATGCGATTGCCGATATCGTCGCGCGGTGGCGCGCGATCATCGAATCGACGCGGCTGGTGATCGCTCGGGCCGCGCTGCGGGCGGCCCTGGTTGCCACCCGGTCCGCGATTTTGCCCGCCTCCGGGCTGACGCTGGCGCGGCGGCCGATTTTCATACGCGATCGAATTGCCGAAGCCGTCAGGCTTCATTCGCGTATCGGCGCTGTTCGGATGACGCGGACCGCGCGCGTTGCCGCCGGGTCCGCCCTGCCGCTGTCCCTGGCCGCCAGCGCCTGCGCGAGGCGGACGGAAACCGCCCGGTCGCGCGCCGCCCGGACCACCGCGCGGCGCGCCGCCCGGTGCTCCGCCACGCTTGTCGCGGCGCGGCGGGCGGCCGTTGAATGGTGTCGGCTCTCCGGCAAGCCAGGTCGGCTGGTAGACGCCAATCTGTTGCTGCGGCGCGCCCCGGTTTGAACCACGGCGCGGCGGACGCGGACCTGCCGGGCGGCCGGTGCCCGCTCCGGCAGCATGTGGCGCATGGCGTTGGCCGCCACCGCCCTTGCCGCGCTTCTTGCGCTTGCCGCCCGGGCGGGCAGGCGCATCGTCGCGGATGCGATCGAATGCGCGCAGCTCACGCGCCTCGTCACCGTAGCCGGCGCCGGTCCAGGCCTGCTGCGTGCGCGGCGAAGGACGAAATTCGTTCGACGGCTTGGCGCGGCGCTGGCCGATGACCGGCTGCAGCGTCAGGGTCGGTTCCGGATCGCTGGCACCGACGAGGTTGCGCAGAGACTTGACCTGCTCGGGGTCGAGCGGCTCGCTATGTCCCTTGAGAAGCCCCCGCGGCAACTCGACGTTGCCGTAGCGGATGCGCTTGAGCCGACTGACCATCAGGCCTTGCGATTCCCACATCCGCCGGACTTCACGATTGCGGCCTTCGGCGACGACGACGCGGAACCACGAGTGGCTGTCGCCGCGGCTGATCACGGCGAGTTCGTCGAAGCGGGCAGGGCCGTCTTCGAGTTCGACGCCGCTGCGCAGGCGCTCGAGCGCTTCGTCGGTCACTTCGCCATGCACGCGGCAAATGTATTCGCGATCGACTTCGGTGCTCGGGTGCATCAAGGCGTGGGCGAGCGCGCCGTCGGTGGTCAGCAGCAGCAGCCCGGTCGTGTTGATGTCGAGGCGGCCGACTGCGATCCAGCGCGCGCCCTTCAGGCGCGGCAGGTGTTCGAACACGGTCGGGCGGCCTTCCGGGTCATCGCGCGTGGTGACGACGCCTTCGGGCTTGTTGAAAACCAGGATCTGGGCGTGCTCGGCGCTGTCGTTTATCGTGACGAACAGCTTGCCATCCAGTTCGACGCGATCGCCGGCGTGCACGCTCGAGCCGAGTTCGGCCACGATGCCGTTGACGCGGATCTCGCCGGCCTCGATGCGCTGTTCGAGGAGCCGGCGTGAGCCGAGCCCGGCGTTCGCCAGCACTTTGTGCAGGCGTTCTTCGATTGCCGTTGCGCCGCTTTGTGCGCGCTTCAGGGTGAGCAGGGTGCGCGGTGGCGCGTTCATGCGGTTTGCTCCGGTGCAGCGCTGTCGGCGGCACTGGCCGCCTGGGTAACGGGGTTGTCGGGGTCGTCGTTTCCGGCGGACGGATCGGCGTCGGCGGTATCGTCGCGAGCTTGTGCTTGTTCTTCGGCGTCGGCGTCTTCATCGACGGCGTCGGCCGGCGCCGCCGGCCCCAGCGTCAACTGCGCGTCGAATTCCTCGACGTCGCGAATCTCGGCCAGCGGCGGCAGTTCGTCGAGCGACTTCAGCTCGAAGTAATCCAGGAAGCTCTTGGTCGTGCCGAACAGTTCGGGCTTGCCCGGAACATCGCGATAGCCGACCACGCGAATCCACTCGCGTTCTTCGAGCGTCTTGACGATGTTCGTCGAGACGGCGACGCCGCGGATCTGTTCGATTTCGCCGCGCGTGATCGGTTGGCGGTACGCGATCAGCGCAAGCGTCTCGAGCAAGGCTCGGGAATATTTCGTCTGGCGTTCGGTCCAGAGCCGGGCGACCCAGGTGTTGACGTCCTGGCTCACCTGGTAGCGGAATCCCGACGCGACTTCCTTCAGTTCGACGCCGCGGCCGGTGCATTCCTCGCCGAGTTGCTCGAGGGCGCGCGCCAGATCCTCATGAGTCGGCACGTCCGGTTCCACGAACAGCGCCGACAATTGCGGCAGCGACAGCGGCTGGGCGGCGGCGAGCAAGGCTGCTTCGAGTATGCGTTTGAGTTGTTGTAGTTCCATTATTCTTGATTCTGCAATGCGGTCATTGGCGCGATCGGGATCGGTGGCGCGCTCATCCCGTGGCCAGCGACTTGAGATATATCGGCGCGAGCGGTTCACTCTGCATCAGTTCGATCAGATGTTCCTTGGCCAGTTCGAGCAGCGCCAGGAACGTCACGATGATGCCGAGGCGGCCCTCGCCGGCGTTGAACAGGCGCTCGAACGGATGAAATTCGCCGTCGCCGAGCGCCTTGAGCACGTCGCTCATGCGGTTGCGCACGGACAGCGCCTCGCGCTGGATCGCATGGCGGCCGGTCAGTTCGGCGCGCTTGAGCACGTCCTTGAGCGCCAGCAGCAGTTCGCGCAGTTCGACCGGCGGCGGCAGCCGGATCACGTTGCGGTCGACCACGAAGGCCGACACCACGGAAAAATCGCGATCCTGGCGCGGCATTGCCTCGATGTCTTCCGCCGCCTTCTTGAAGCGTTCGTATTCCTGCAACCGGCGCACGAGTTCGGCGCGCGGATCTTCCTCGAGGCCTTCCTCGAGCGGCGGGCGCGGCAGCAGCAGGCGTGACTTGATCTCGGCCAGCATCGCGGCCATCACCAGGTAGTCGGCGGCCAGCTCCAAACGCAGTTCGTGCATCAGCTCGATGTATTCGACATATTGGCGCGTGATTTCCGCGATCGGTATGTCGAGGATGTCGAGGTTCTGGCGCCGGATCAGGTACAGCAGCAGATCCAACGGACCTTCGAATGCCTCCAGAATGACTTCCAGGGCATCCGGCGGGATGTACAGGTCCTGCGGCATCTGCAGCACGGGCTGCCCGCGCACCAGTGCCAGCGGCATTTCCTGCTGCTGCGGGACCGGAACGAAGATGTCCGGCGCCACGCTTTCGCCGGCCACGGAATGGGATGCGCTCATGCGCGCAGGCTCGTTATGGGGTATCGGGGCATTGCAGCCAATAAGGCATTGTACAAAAGTGGAAAAGTTCGGACTTCAGTCCGTTCGTGTCGAACCGCTGGACACCCGGGGCGCGGGTGCACGACGACCTCCCAGAACCGCCGTGTCCACGCGCTGTTGATCGTCCTTTCGGACCGAATCGCAACTTGAGGCTCGCCCCGAACCGACGCTCTGGCGCACTGCCGGATCTGCGGATCGGGTTATTCCAGGGGCCGGAAGGCGTGGGCAAGTGCTGCAGCGCAGGCGTGCCGACGCGCGTGTGGGCGGGCCCCTAATGCTGCACAGCCTACGAGGAACGCGGTCGCAAGTCCAGCCCCGTGAGCGCACGCGCAGTTCCGTTATCATAGCGGAAGCTCGAATCGCCGCACCCGAAATCGGAAATCCCATGTGGTACGCAATCGTCGCGCTCGATCATGCCGAAAGCCTTGCCAGGCGACTGCAAGCCAGGCCGGCGCACCTGCAGCGGCTGAACGACCTGCAGGCGCAAGGGCGCCTGCTGCTCGCCGGTCCGTTCCCGGCGATCGACAGCGAAGACCCGGGCCCGGCCGGATTCAGCGGCAGCCTGATCGTGGCCGAATTCACCGACCTGGCCGCGGCGCAGGCGTGGGCCGATGCCGATCCGTTCGTCGCCGCGGGTGTCTACCGGGACGTTTCGGTTCGGCCGTTTCGCAAGACCTTGCCGTGAGCGACCGGCTCGAGCGCATTCGCGCCTGCCTGTACCAGGCGCTGCAGCCCGTGCAACTCGACGTCGAGGACGAGAGCCACCGGCACGCAGGCCACGAAGGCGCGCGCGATGGGCGTGGACACTTTCGCGTGCGCATAGTTGCTGCCGAATTTTCCGGGATGCCGCTGATCAAGCGCCATCAGCGCGTCTATGCCGCGCTCGGCGAGCTGATGCGCACGGATATCCACGCGCTGGCTCTGGAAACGCGCGCTCCTGGCGAGTGATTTCATGTCCCCGAACGTTGACCAGATTCAACCTGAGTGAGAAGGATGCACAAGGCGCAACTACTGTCTTCAGTACTTCTTCTGGCCGGATGTTCGTCCGGAAGTGGACCGGATTCACGGCCGTTGCAGGGCAATCTAGACGGACCGCTGGCCGAGACTGTCAACGGCACGCCAGTGCCGCAGGCGTTGCTCGAGGCGGTGGCGCGCGCTCGCGAGCTCGACCTGGCCAAGCCTGAACAACGCGCGCAGGCGCTGACTCTGTTGACCGATTATGTCCTGCTGTCGCAGGCGGCGCGCCAAGGCAATTTTTTCGCCGAAGAAAAGTTTCGCGCGGACGTGGAAGCTGCTCGTATCCAGGGCGTGGCCAACGCGACGCTGGGGCTGTTGCAGCAGCAGGCGCCGATCACCGACCCGGTAGTGAGGGCCGAGTACGAGTCGCAGGTGGCGCAGGCCGGAAAGTTCGAGTACGACTTCACCCAGCTGCTGTTCGACAAGGCCGAAGACGCGTTGAAGGTAACCGGTGAGATCGACGCTGGAAAACCGTTCAATGCCGTCTACGACGCGTGGCGCGGCAAGGCCAAGCAGGCCAAGGCGTTCAGCCGGGTCAGGCAGGACCAGGTTCCTCCCGAACTCGCCAAAGCGCTGGCTGGGCTGAAGAATGGCGAGACGTCGCGCGTTCCGGTCAAGACGGATTTCGGCTGGCACGTCGTGCACTTGTCGATTGCCAATCCGTTCACCCCGCCGCCGTTCGACCAGGTCAAGGACAGTGTGCGCCAGGGTCTGTTGTTGCGCGTCGGGCGCGAGCGTCTGCAAAAGCTCAAGGAGCAGGCCAAGGTCGAGTATCCGCCCGGAGCGCGCGCGCCGGTGGTGCCGGCAAAGAGCGATGCCGTCAATACCGCAGCGGGTTCGCCAGAGAAAGCCGTCGATGCGGCGGAAAGGAAAAACTAGGGGAACTTCGACCCAGGGAAGTTCGACTTAAGGAAGTTCGACCGGCGCCATCGGCTTCCACCGGGCGGAGCGATGCTCGGCAACCACCGTCGTATAGATGCCGCCGCGCACGCCGAACTCGGCGCTCAGGCGCATGAAGCGCGGCGCCGTGGCGGCCACGAGGTCATCCAGGATGCGGTTGGTTACCGCCTCGTGGAACGCGCCCTCGTTTCGATAGCTCCAGACATACAGCTTGAGCGCCTTGAGTTCCACGCAGGACTTGTCCGGCACGTATTCGAGCAACAGCGTGGCGAAGTCCGGCTGGCCGGTCTTCGGACACAGGCAGGTGAACTCGGGAATGCGCATGCGGATGGTATACTGACGGTCCGGCTGCGGATTCGGAAACGTCTCCAAGGTTTTGCTGGGGGCGGTCGGCATGGCCGGTAATCCTGAGTGACTTTTTTCGATTCTGCGGCGGGTCCGCCACGGTAGCCGATGGCTCCGCCGCCGACAACTCCTGCTATTGCGGTCCGGACGTTCCGAACTGCCCGAGATTTCTTCAAGCATGCGACTGACAACAATAAAGCTGTCCGGATTCAAGTCCTTCGTCGATCCGACCATCCTGCACCTGCCCACCAACATGACGGGCATCGTCGGGCCGAACGGTTGCGGCAAGTCCAACATCATCGACGCGATCCGCTGGGTCATGGGCGAGAGCGCGGCGAGCCGCCTGCGCGGCGAAGCGCTGACCGACGTGATCTTCTCCGGTTCGACCGGGCGCAAACCGGTCGGTAGCGCGGTCGTCGAACTGATCTTCGACAACTCCGACGGCGTCGTCGTCGGCGAGTACGCCAACTTCAACGAGATTTCGGTCAAGCGCAGCGCGAGCCGCGACGGCCAGTCGCAGTACTACCTCAACGGCGCGCGCTGCCGCCGCCGCGACATCACGGATCTGTTCCTCGGCACCGGCCTGGGCGCGCGCAGCTACTCGATCATCGAGCAGGGCATGATCTCGGAGATCATCTCGGCGCATCCGGACGAACTGCGCGGCCATCTCGAGGAGGCGGCCGGGATTTCCAAGTACAAGGAACGGCGCAAGGAGACCGAGAGCCGCATCAAGGCGACGCGCGAGAATCTCGAGCGCCTGAACGATGTGCGCGAGGAAGTCGAAAAGCAGCTCGAACACCTCAACCGCCAGGCCAAGGCGGCCGCGCGCTGGCAGGACCTGAAGGCCGAGTACGCGCGGCGCGAAGCCGAAATGCGCGGCCTGCACTATCGCAGCATCGCCGGAGAACTCGAGGAGCACGGCGGCGCGATCCGGCAGACCGAGATCGCGATCGAGGCGCACGTTGCCGAGCAGCGCCAGGTCGAAGCGCAACTCGAAGCGCACCGTGAAAAGCATCATGGCGCGACCGAGAATCTCAATCGCGTGCAGGCAGAGGTCTATCGGGTCGGCGGCGAAATCGCCCGCGTCGAGCAGCAGATCCAGCACCAGCGTGAACTTGGCGAACG
>Ga0207648_10008304_pt1 | contig 10081 bp, 5 predicted proteins | sample KBSMisM32_FD_184310 | JGI IMG/M metagenome (GOLD analysis project Ga0207648, IMG submission 184310) | Miscanthus rhizosphere microbial communities from Kellogg Biological Station, Michigan, USA - KBS Miscanthus M3-2 (SPAdes) (version 2) | ecosystem: Host-associated > Plants > Roots > Rhizosphere... | reverse complement strand
GGCCGAGCTCGCACCCGTCTGCGCCACCCATGCACCGGGCGCGAGCTTCTCGTATCCGTGGAGGAGGCAGTACGCCGTGATCGGGTTGATGCCGAGCATCGCCTGCTGGAGCGGGTCGCCGTCGGCGTCGACGGGCACGGCGTTGCGTTCGTCGAGGATCGTCTGCTCGCGCCAGGTGGCTTGCTCGAGCGTCGGAACGACCAGCACCCGCGTCCCGACGCGCGATCTGTCTACGCGGTCGCCGACGGCGATGACGCGACCGACTCCTTCCGCGCCCAGCGCCGCGGGCAGGTCCGGGCGCACCCCGTAGATGCCCCTGATCAGGTTCAGATCCGACGGGTTGATCGGCGCCGCCTCGATCGACACCGCGAGCTGGCCGGGGCCAGGATCCGCCGGAGCAACGTCGGCGAATTCGACGACGTCGGTTGGTGGGCCGAAGCGGGAGACTTGGAGGGTCTTCATCGGAATCCGGTTCCTAGATCGCTCGGCGTCCGCCGTCTGCGGCGACGGTGGTGCCGGTGATGTAGCTCGCGCGCGGCGAGGCGAGGAAGGCGATGACCTCCGCGATCTCCTCGGGTTGCGAGGCGCGGTGCATCGGTGTGGTTTCACCGAGCGCTCTGATGAACTCCGGGCCCGACGGCGTGGGGGTATAGACCGGTCCGGGGGCGATCGCGTTGACGCGCACCCCGCTCGCGCTGTACTCCGCGGCCCAGGCGCGGGTCATCGCCTCAAGCGACCCCTTGGTCGCGCCGTAGGCCGCGCCGCCGACGAGCCCGACACCGCCGGCCATGCTGCTCACGCTGACGATGCTGCCGTGGCCCCGCGCCGCCATTCCGGGAGCCAGCGCCGCGACGAGGAAGAACGGAGCGCGAACGTTGCTGGCGAACATCCTGTCGAAGGCGGACACGTCGAACTCGGCCGTCGGGGCGAAGCGCGAGATACCGGCGTTGTTGATCAGGATGTCGACCTCGCCGGCGTCGGCCGCCAAGCCCTGCACGCCGGCTGGGTCGCCGAGGTCGGCACTGACGAAGCTGGCCTTGCCGCCCGCGGCGACGATCTCCTGGACCGTCTGCGCGCCACGCGCCGCGTCGCGGCCATGAACGAGGACCTCGGCCCCGTCGCGGGCCAACTGCAGCGAGACCGCGCGGCCGATGCCCGACGTCGCGCCGGTCACCAGCGCGCGTTGCCCTTCGAGGCTGCCTTGAGTGATCGTTGACATCTTGGGTCCCTTCGTCCGTCGCTTCGACATCGGGCCGGCTGTACGCGGAGGTTGGCTCGGTTAGGGAGCGGTTCGCATCGGGGTTTGCCTAGTCCTGGCGTCCCTGTGATTAGGGCGACCCCGACGCGAAGGGCGCCCTAGCGGCGCAACGGTCTGGTCGCACCCCGAAGGAGAGGCAGACCATGACTTCGACCGAATACAAGAAGGCGCGAGTTGCTCCGAAGCGAATTTCCAGCGATCGCTTGCTCGGATCGCTGAAGGAGGCGGCCGCCTGGCCGGGGTCAGACCGGAACACGGTGGTCACGCTGGCCCTCTTGCTGGTGGCGGCGCGCGCCGACGCCGACGGAAGCACCTATTTCGCCGACCTCTCCGAGCGGAACCCCGCCGACGCCCTTGTGCAGGCTCTGGCCGGCTTCTTCGCGATCCGCGCAGGCCGTGACGTGGCCGCTGCGGTGACCAGGCTGGACGAGGCCGCGACGATGGAGCCCGGCCTGCCGCAGTACTTCCGCGGCCTTGCGATGGCGGAGTCGCTCCCGCTCGGTGAGCAGGCGATCGCGGTTCGACGACAGGCCGAGGGCAGCTCGCGCTGCGGCGATCCCGCCGGCAAACAGCAGCGCCGCGATGCCGCCTTGACGCAGCCGCGCCAGCGGTCATCTATCGCGACCATCCGGAAAGCCCGAACACGGCTCGGAACAGCGGCCGTACGGCGCGCCGGCGGTCGATCAGCAGGGTGATCGCGAAGACGACAAGGACGAACGTCGCTGCGACGTGGACGAACGCGGTCGGGTAGATGAGCTGGATCGCGACGAGCCCGGCCACGAGCGCGGCGTCGACGCGTTCGGGCCGGAGCGTGACGAGCGCGGCCACCGCGAAGAGCGTGAGCGCGATCGTGAAGCCCACCTGGAGCTGCTCGTGGGCGCTCAGCGGGATCGACGTGCCTCCGCCTCCCGCCAAGTAGGCGAAGGGAAGCGCGCCGAACGCGAGCGTCCATTGGCTGACCGACGAGGCGAGGAACACCGCCAGTCCTTGGGCGGGCCGGCGGTTCGCGACGAGGACGGCGACGACGACGAACTCCGGGGCCTCGCTGGCCACGGGGACGACCGACTGGATCAGGTAGTACGGATCCATCCCGAGCGACGTTCCGCTGGCCAGGAGCGCGTCGGCGAACGGGTTCGCGATGGCCACGACGACGACGGCGGCGACGAGGATCAGCGCCGCGATCGCGGGCCCGCGATAGCGCCGAGGGAGCGAGACGAGGCCGGCTGGGACGCCGAGGGTGGCGGGCTCCTCCTCCGGTGTGCCCCGGATGCGTCGCGCGTAGAGGATGTAGAGCGCGACGAGGATGACGCCGTCCAGGAGTGTCAATGCCCTGAACGCGACGATCTGGATCGCGAAGCAGGCCGCGATGAGCAGTATCCCGAGCTCCAGCCGCCGTGTCGTCGCAAGCTGGAACGACGTCGCCGCTCGCCCTCGTCTGCGAGCCATGAAGCCGATCACGAGGGGCAGTGCGGTCGCGCCGGTGAGCAGTAGCCGCGTCGCGCCGGTGAGGTTCGCCGTGACGAGCTGCGTCTGCTGCGAATACGCGAACCGCATCTCGATGACGAACTCGGGCAGCACCGTGACGAGCGCGATGACCGCGAGGACCAGGCCGCCCGAGAACACGGCCTCTCCGGCGTCCGCTGCCCAGCCCAGAAGGAACGCTGCGCCAATCACGCCGATCCCCAGGCCGATGGCGTCGAGCTGCACCGGGAGGTAGCGGCTCGTGAGGTGGACGAGGACCCCGAGGAGCGCGCACCCGGCCGCGGCAACCAGCTGTCGCGTCCACCGCGTGCCCTCAACCGAGCGGTGTGGACTCGTCGTCATCGAGCGCCCTCCACTGTCAGCTGCCTCGCGGTCCGCGTCGTGGCCGCGTCGCGCGACCGCGCGCTGACGATGATCCGATAGCGGCCCGGTTGCGTCGGCGTCCAGGCGAAGGCGACCCTGCCCGCCGGGCGCGCGAATCGCCAGGAGCCAACCACTCGGTCATCGCGGGCGATCCGAGCGACCGCGACCCGAGATCCGGTGACGCGGAACGCGATCTCGGCTTCGCGCCCGACGATCACGCTGTCCGGCATGTCCGAGAAGTTCACGGCGGGCGCCTTGCGGCGGGCCGGCACCACGGTGAGGCGTGCCTTGTCCTCGGTCACCTGGCCCTGGCGGCCACGTGCGCGCACGTACACGACGACCCGGCCCGTCCGCGTCGGCGTCCAGTCGAGGAAGCCGGTGTCGTTGCGGAGGAGATACCGGCGCGTGAACGTGCCCTCCTGCGTGGAGATCTGAACGAGCTCGCTCAGCGCGCGCCGGGCCGTGAACGAGAACCTGACGCGGCGGCCGACCACGGCGCGCGTCGGTGCCGTGGTCAATCGGACGGCCGGTGGCCGGCTGAGCACGCCCACCGCCGCGGTGCGGGTCACGGTGCTGCCGTCCATGCCCGTGACCGTGAGCCGCACGCGGGCCTGGCCCGGCGCGGTCGGGACCCAGGCGACGGCACCGGTGCCGGCCCGGATCGAGCGCGTCGCCTCCTGACGACCGGCGGGCGACGTGATGGTCATGACCTCGCGCCGCGCGTTCGTCACGCCGAAGCGCAGGTCGACCGGCGATCCGACGACGACCGGCTTGGACACGGGCGCGAGGTCGACTCGCGGGGGCTCATGCAACGCCTGCCGAACGGCATCCGCGGTGCTCGATCCAACGGCGGCACCACCGTTGAGGAAGGCGGTGACCCCGATGATCCGCGAGACGCCCGTCCCGCTCGCGCCCTTGTACAGGCTCTGGATCTGGACGATGCCGCGCGGCAGGAACACGAGGTGCGGCTGTCCGAGCGAGACGGTGACGAGCGAGGACTTGTCCAGATCGCGAAGCTCGAGGTTCGTGAGGCCGAGGAGGTTGCTGACGCGCGGCGTCGCGAACACCAGCCGGCTGATCTGAGCGGGTCCCAGGGTGACCGGGTCGCGCGGGAGGATCCGGGAGGCGAGATGGGGCCGGCCGCGCGCGTCGACCCAGCCGTCGAGCGACGCGACGAGGTTCTGTCCGCGGCGCGGGCTGTAGAGCGTCGAGAGGACGAGCCGCGGCTTCGTCCGGCCCGGTGGAGGCGAAAGCTTGTACGCGGGCCGCACGGTGTGCCGGAGGTCGTCCTCGTCGGACTCGTCGAACTGGATGTTGCCCGCGACGTCGAGCGAGCCCGACAGGCTCGTCGGCGGGGACCAGGCATCCGAACCGGTCGCGAACACGTCCGGTCGCGTCGTATGGAACCGCTCGTAGGCATTCGACTGCGCGTCGAAGAGGTCCTCCGGGTAGCGCAGCCGTTCTCGCACCTGGGCGGGCATGTCCTCCGCAGGGTGGAAGAGCGTCGGAAATGCCTGCGCCCAGGCACGTGTGACGGGGTCAGGCTCGCCGGTCAGATACAGCGCGACCCGTCCCGAGAACGCGTCGACAGTGGCCCGCACCGAAGCGCGGGCGTAGCTCACCGGCGTGCCTCCGAGCTCGACCCGCTGGGCGTCGGGGTAGGTCGTGCTGGTCGTGTAGCCCTCGACGACGAAGACGATCCGGCCGTTCACCGCGACCGGCGCCGGATGGGCATCCCACCGGATGAACGGCGCCAGCGTGGCCAGCCGGTCGCGGACGTCTCGGTGCAGGAGGATCCGCGACTCGGGCGTGATGTCATCGGAGAACAGGAGCTGCCTGCTCTGGAAGCGGAGCGCAAACATCGCTCGCTCGATCCGGCTCGGCAGCGCGATCCCGGCGGGGCCGTCGTAGTGGTAGGCGGCTGCTCCTCCGCCCGCTGCCGTGGGGATGTCGGCCTCGGGCCGTCGGGTGTTCACGAGGACCCAGCTCGGCGACTTCGCCGGCAGCGCGCCGAAGTAGATGCGTGGCTGGCGAACGCCGAGGCCCGCGTCCAGCAGCCGTGGCTGGCCGTGCGGGGCGATGTCCGTCTGCGAGTACCGAGGCAGGCCGAGCCCATGGGTATAGGTGAGGCGGTCGCTGGCCCACGAACGGCCGCCGCGGCCGACGCGACGCAGATCGAGCTCCTGCGCGCTGGCGATCGTCAGCTGTGGCCGGCGGTGGATGCGCACGCTGTCGAGCGTCGGCGTCTGCGGGCGGTAGTAGGGCGTGGCGGTGACGAGGTCGCGCATCCTCGCCTCGAGCACGCGCGTGTCCCAGACCCCGACGTTGGCCAGTCCTCTGCGAGCGCGCCAGAGGTCGGCTGGGCGCAGGGTCTTCGGCGAATACGGGTGGGCCTCGATCTCGTCGAGGGCGAGGCCACTCCGCGTCGCCGCGATCGATCGCCGCAGGAAGGGTCCTTCGCTCAGGAGTGGATTCGGGTCGACGGCGAAGCGCTGGACGATCGCCGGCAGCCACGAGCCGACGGAGACCAGCGTCACGAGCAGAACCGCCGCCGGGACCGCGACCGACCAGCACGCGGCGCGTCGGCGTCCGCTGTGGGCGATGCGGGGCGCGGCGACGCACGCGAGCGCCGCGACCACGGCGATGATCGACAGCGCCGCGAGCCCGGGGGAGCGGACATGGACGTCGACGTAGTCGGCGCCGGCGAACGCGTCGCGTTCGCGGGGCGACGGCTGCCCGAGCTCGAGGACGTACCGCTCGAGGCGGAACCGCCACGCCACGAGGAGCAGGAAGGTGGCGGCCAGCGCAGTCAGGTGGACCTGCGCCTCGTAGCTGACGCGAAGCGGCCTGAGCCGGAGCGCGCCATGCGCCCGGTACACGAGGCCCACGGTTGCCGCCGCGACCACGATGAGCCAGAGCACCAAGTTCGACACCGCGAGCTCGAACGGCAGCGAGAAGACGAAGAACCCGACGTCCTTGCCGGAGATCGGATCGGTGACGCCGAACGACTGCGCGTGCCGCCAGAGCAGGAACGCCTGCCAATGCCGGGCGCCGGACGACGCGAGGAAGGTCGCCGCGATGACCGAGCCGGCGCCGATCCGAAGCACGACCGCGCGCGTCCTGGCAACGCCGGCGCGCGCGGCGGCAACGACGAGGTTGGCGGCCATGAAGACCGCGACCGTGCCGGCGGTCACCAGCCAGAGCTCGACTTTCGCCGCGGCGATGCGCCGGTACACATCGAGCTGTCCGAGCTCGTGGAACCACAGCGCGTCGGGCAGGATCTGCGCCGACACGTAGAAGACGAGCAGCGGGAAGCCCAGCACGACCACGATGACCGTCGCGAGCCTGCGCGGACCGAGGAACAACGGCTTCTGCCGCACGGCCGGCGGTGGTCGTCCCCGTCGGCGTCCCTCCAGACGCCCGTGCTGGGAAAGGAACTCGTCCACCCCTTTCCGGCTCGGAACCCAGACGAACCGACTTCCCCAAGCCTGCTTTCGCCCTCTCAGCTCGCCGTCGCGCAGGAGCTTGCGAACCGTCTGAGGGCTTGTCTCGAGCGCAGCGGCGGCCTCGGCCACCGTCAGGTCGTCGCCGCTTTCCGGGGTCTTTCGCACCTCTGGGAAGGGTCATCGCCTCTTTCCCAGGTGCCAAGCGTCTCTCGGAATGAGTTGAGCGTGACCCGAGATCGCCCCGCCTCGCGCGAGCTCAGGTGCGGGCGATGACCGCCGACGCGATCTCCGGCCCGGAGATCGCCGGGCGGCTAGGGATCAGATCGCCGGACGGTCAAGCGGTTGGGCGCAGCGGCCGAGCCGCCACGCTGGCCTTGCCGGCCCGCTTCGGCACCTTGAGCGCGTACTTCGACGCCTTGATCGGGACCGTCGGGTTGTCGATCTTGCCCAGCCGGTCGATCAGCTTGACCCACTGGCTCGGCTTGAGCGCGGAGTTGAGCTGACGGCCCTTGGGGTCGGTGCCCGGCAGCGGCTGGAAGCCCACGTGGATGTGGTCGTTGTGGTCGGGCAGCGAGAGCGTGTTGTCGGCCCCATCGAAGGTCATCAGCGAGATGATCTGGTGGGGCTTCATCGTGCCCTGCAGCGTCAGCAGCCGCCGGATAGTGATGTCGGTGATCGAGCCCGGGCCCTGGTGGCCGAGGATCGGGATCCCGTTGATCGCCGCGATGTCGACCGCGTCGCCCGACGAGTGCTCGGAGACGTTGCCCGAGCTGGTCAGGTAGCTGTGGCCGCAGTGCAGGGCGGTGACCGTCGGCTTCAGGCCGCCGGCCGCCAGGAATTCGAGCGTGGCGAGCACGCGGCGGTCGATGTCGCCGGCCTTGATGTCGCGCCGGCCGCAGTCGTAGACGTCGACGGCGGGGTCGGTGAGGACCCGGTGCTGGAGCGCCTCCTTGCTCATGAGGAGGATCTGGCCGATCGACGGGTTCTTGGAGTCGGGTTCCCAGAAGGGGTTCTTGCCGGCGGCGCGGTAGATGGCCGTGGACTCGAGCAGCTTCCAGCCGTCGAGGATGGGCCTGGGGTCGATGCGCGGTGCGCCGCGGCCGGCCGGGCGGACCTCGAAGAGCATGTGTGGCGCCATCTTCTGCTCCGTGCGGCCGATGCGCCCGAGGATGGTGCCGGCGATGACCTTGCTGCCGGGCTTGAGCTTCTTGAGCACGACGTCGTCGCGCTTGAGGCCGTAGGCGCCGGTGAAGTAGGACTTGAAGGTCGTGTAGCGCGGGACGACGCTCCCGGCGTTGAGCAGTTGCTCCTCGCCGCCCGCGTCGTAGGCGCCCGGGCGGCCGGGGTTGGCGAACAGGCGCTCCTTGCGGACCTCGGGAGCGGCGCTGTCGCGCGTGGAGGTCACGGTGCCGGCGGCCGGGGCCTTGTCCTTGACCTGCCTGCCCGCGCTGGCGGGGGCGGTCGGCCTGGGGTCCTTCGTCGGGGCTGCGAGGTGCAGCTCCTTCTTGACCTGCGCGTCGGAGACCGTCTTCTCCTTGGGAATTGGGTAGGCGATCGAGAGCTTCTTCAGGTGCCCGTAGGTGTACGTGTTGCCGTAGACGTCACGCAGCTGGATGAACCTGCCCAGGCGATCGGTGCGGCCCATCTTGACGATCTTGCCGTCCTGGACGGCGATCACCGGCGAGCCGGCCGTGGCGAAGACGTTGATGCCGCGGCGCGTGCCAGACGACGTGACCGGCAGCGCGGCGTTGCCCTTCGTGATCCCCTTCTCCGCGATGTGGGTGTCCCTGATGGCGTCGGTGTAGCGGGCCTTGGCGTGTACCGGGAAGTGGCCCTGAGTGAGGCCGGTCAGCGAGCCAACGAGGTCGGCGGGCAGGCCCCCGATCAGACGCGCGCGCATGAGGACGGAGTCCACGTACCAGTCGGCGTGGTTGTAGGCGAAGACCGCGCCGCGCGCGTCCTGTTCGGCCCGGGCGGCCTTCAGGTAGCGGGCGGCGGCGAAGATCGCGTCGACCGGGTTGTACGGGTCCTTGCGGCCGTCGTTGTTGGCGTCGACGCCGTAGCGCTTCCACGTCGCGGGCATGAACTGCATCCAGCCCACGGCGCCGGCGGTCGACACGTTGAGGTTGCGCCCGTAGTCGGTCTCGATCTCGTTGATCGCGGCGAGGATCTCCCAGCGCACGCCGTACTCGATGCCGGCAGCCTGGTAGATCGGCAGCAAGAACGGCGGGATGCGGAACTTGTCGATGAAGAAGTTCTGCACGCCGATCGGCGCCGGACCGGGGAGCGCCTCGGCAAGCGTGGGTTTGCCGACCGTGGGGCTGGCCGTCGGGCTGCGTCGAGGAAAGGGCGCGGGCGGCGCCCGATCGCGGGCGGTCACGCGTTCGGTGCGCCGACCGCTGTGACTGCGCTTGCTCCGCCGCGTGCTCTTTTTCGAGCTCTTGCGCTTTGTCTTCGAGCTGTGCTTCTTCTTGGAGCTCTTGGGTTTCGGTGCCGACTGGCGACCGCTTGCGATGGGGGCGCTGTTCGGCGCGTTGACGATCACCTGGATCGGAGGCGGCGAAGCGCCGGGCGCGCCCGACGCGGGCGACGGCGCGCCCCCCGCGGAAGGCGGCGTCGCACCATCGGAACCCGGCGACGGTCCGGGGGTCGTGGTCGGCGGCGGCTCGGCGGCAGGTTGGTCGGTGTCGTCGATCGGTCCGCCGAGGTCGGTGTTGTCGAGCCCGCCGACGGGCGTGTCGTCGAGCCCGGTGTCAGGAGCGGTGCCCGATCCGGTGCCCGTGTCGCTGCCGGTGCCGAACCCGGGCTGATCGTCCACGGGTCCCGCGAGGCCGCCCTGACCGAGCGTGCCGGTTGCCGTGTCGTCAAGCTGCGCGTCCGGATCGGGGTCCGCCGCGGCGGTCGTGTCGTCGACTCCAGCGTCAGCGGCGGTGCCGGCCGATGGCAACGGTGACTGCGCGCGGGCGACATCGACGCCGACGAGCCCGCCCACCGTGGCTGTTGACGCGAGGCCCAGGACGAGCGCGCCGAGCGCCGGCACAAGCATCACGAAAGACCTGTTGATCATGGGCCCTCGGTCGGGATGCGTTTGGTCATGGCTTCGAGGCGACCGTACGGTCGGCCTCGGGGCTCGCCAATCGGCGCGCGTTGTCAGCCGATGCCGAGACGCTGGCCGAGGCTGGTGATGCTCACCCTCAAGTAGATCCTTAGGGTGTCGCCAACACAGGCGATGACGGCGAGATCGCTCGCGGCGACACCTCGTGCACGAGGTCGCTCTCGGCGCGCGAGCGGCTTTTCCGCAACTGCCTACCTATCGAGCTGATCCGACCGTCGCGCTCGGCGTGTTCGTGTGGACCCAAATCGGGGTCTAGATGCTCGCCGAGTTCGTGGTCGGCGTCGTTGCTGACGGCGCGTTCCGGTGATCACCGCGTCGACCACGCGCTGCTGCGCGCCGTCGTGCAGATCGCGGACGACCCGCCGGCGCTCGTCGTCGGCGCAGCGGCGATGCGCGCGCGAGGCGCGGCCAGCTCAG